>Ga0207421_10007587_pt1 | contig 11507 bp, 15 predicted proteins | sample SodLakKL_010_SED_4_FD_187542 | JGI IMG/M metagenome (GOLD analysis project Ga0207421, IMG submission 187542) | Alkaline sediment microbial communities from Lake Tanatar, Kulunda Steppe, Russia - 8KL_010_SED (SPAdes) (version 2) | ecosystem: Environmental > Aquatic > Non-marine Saline and... | reverse complement strand
GGAATTTTAGGTTTGCCAAAATGTATTTAAACACCCCTGTTTCTGATATCAACATGAATCCCGAGACCCGTGAGGAGTACCTAGAAGCGATATTCAAACTTTCCAAGGGTTCTACAGATATCGCTGTCAGAACTGGAGAGATAGCCAAGCACATGGGACTATCTCCCCCCTCAGTTACCGAGATACTCCCGATACTCGAGAACGAGGGATATATTCGATACAAGCCTTACTATGGGGTGAAACTCACAGAGGCCGGATCAGAAGTGGGCAAACGGATCGTGCGCACTCACCGTGTACTGGAAGTTTTCCTTGACGAATACTTTTCACTGTCTCCGGAGGACATGCACGATAAGGCATGCCAGATGGAGCACATATTCGACTCGGATATGATCGATGAGATCTGTGAAAGGCTGGGTGCTCCCGAAGTATGCCCTCACGGGAACGAGATCCCTTCGTGTGAGAAGAATTCATGTCCGTTGGATCAAGAGGGATGATTTTTAGTAGGTAGGTAGACGATCAGTTAAGTACTCATATGGGCACAAACTATTAATATTACCTAACATATTAGTATTAATTGTGATAACATGCCAAGAGGAGACGGAACAGGACCGGACGGATTAGGCCCCAAGACCGGGAGAGCGCAGGGCTACTGTGCAGGATATTCAAGTCCCGGGTTCACAAAAGGGCGAGGTATGGGACGTGGACGCAGTAGAGGAAGGGGATTCAGGCGAAGGTACTGGAGATCCCCCACCAGAGATCCCTACTTCGAGAGGCCATATGTTGAGCCCGCATACAGTTATCCTCAGGAAATGGAATATCTAAAACGGTATGCGGAGGACCTGAAAAAGGAAATCGAAGCCATCGAATCGAGGATAGAGGAGCTCGGCGACTAAAACACCCTTCCATTTCTTTTTTTCAACAAAACATAAATACCCCCTACATATAGCGCTAGCCGTCAGGTGCCAAAATGAATGAAAAAGAGGATGATGACCTCGCCAAAGATGAGCCCTGGTTGTTTGAAAAGAGGATATTGATATTCCTCGCCGCAGCCGTACTTTTTGCCTTACCATATATTCTGAACATCGATGGTATGGATAATAACATGAAGGCCGCTATGGGTATACTTCTGGTAGCGGCTTTATTTTGGATCACCGAGGCGATCCCACTGTATGCCACATCCCTGCTCATCGTTCTCCTTCAGATCATGTTTATCAGCGAAGATGTTATAAGCCCCAATCAAGCACTAGCACCTTTCTTCAATACCATCATCGCGCTGTTCTTCGGAGGTTTCGTTTTAGCCGCCGCATTACAGAGATACAACGTAGACATAAAACTAGCAAAACAGATGCTTAAACGTTTTGGTCAATCGCCCAAAGGTGTTCTACTGGGTCTCATGGGCATAACTGCATTCCTATCTATGTGGATGTCCAACACTGCGACAACGGCGCTCATGGTTGCCCTTGCCATACCGATATACACACAGATACCCAAGGAGGAAAAATTCACCAAAGCTATGATGCTTGGGATCCCCTTCGCCGCTAACATAGGCGGTATGGCGACCCCCATCGGTACACCGCCAAATGCCATCATAATCGATGAATTGGCCAGGGGTCGATTAGGATACACCCCTATCAATATCACATTTTTAGAATGGATGATAATCGCTATACCACTCACGGTGATAATGCTGGTGTTCACATATTTCCTTTTATATTACTCCTACAGACCATCCTTAAAGAAATTAAATATTCAGTTCAGCAGCAGATCTCACAAAGGTTGGACGATTAAGCAGCTGTTCGTTTTGGTGGTCTTCGGCATAACAGTCCTTCTATGGCTCACATCTTCTGTGACGCTAGTCGATAATCTGTTCAGGTCCGCAGGGATCATAGCACTTATTCCGGCGATCATCTTTTTCAGTACAGGCCTGCTCGATAAGGATGATCTTGCCAACTTGAACTGGAACGTTCTATTGCTTATGGGTGGTGGACTATCATTAGGCGGAGCCATCGATTCCACCGGATTGGCTAGCTGGCTCGTGGACCTTATAGACCACAATGCCATGGGAGTGATAATGGTCATCGTGGTGTTCGCAGCCATAGCAGTCGTGCTGTCCACTTTCATGAGCAACACTGCAACCGCTTCAGTCATGGCACCTATCGTGATCATAGTTGGCATCGACCTGGGTGCAACTACATCCATAATGGCTGCAGTGGCACTTTCGTGTTCTATGGCCATGGCTTTGCCGGTAAGCACACCACCCAACGCCATCGCTTATGGGCAGGACATCATCGACATGAAGGACATGATCATCAGCGGGATAATAGTCGGAGTGTTCGGCATAATCATGCTGACAATGTTCTTCGGATTCTTCTGACGAGAGGCTAGCATATTAATACGAGTCCGTCCCATACCCATATCAGGTAGTTGAATATGAAAGAGAAGCTTCTAGAACTGATGAAGGAACGATGGACTGTGAGGAAATTTAAGGATAAGGAGGTCTCAGAGGAGGACCTACAGATGATCATCGAAGCCGGTCGTTGGGCACCTTCCGGAGGCAACAGGCAGCCGTGGGAGCTCATCGTGGTGAGGGACGAAGAAACCAGGTTTCAGATAGCGGAGATATTCAGCGATGCCATGGGTCTAAAAAGTAGATCGGAGAGGTACGTATCACCACCCGTGCTCATAGCGGTCTGTGTAGATAAGAGGGTCATCCAGTCCTATCCCGATGGTATGCCGGCGGAATTCGTGGTTTACGCCAGTATAGGCGCCATGGTCCAGAACATGATGCTCATGGCCACCGAGCTCGGATTGGGATTGAGCTGGGGAACACAACCACAGTCGGTGAGAGACCAGCTGAAAGATTTGCTGGATATACCGGATCACCTTGAGATCCCCGATATATTACAACTAGGATACCCTGGACAGGATAGTCATCTTTCCAAACGAAGAGATCCAGACGATTTCGTCCACGAGGACCGCATCGATGTTGATAAGTTAAGGGATGATATAGGTTAGAACAGTGTTTCCTGCTTGAAATTCAGTTCCCTGTACTCATAGGGTTCTATCACTTCGGGAACATCATCGTCAACCCCTCTCTGAGTGATCAATCTCCTAACGGGATACGCCTCCATCTTATCTTGATCATACTGTCCCATCAGCTCTACGATCTCATCCTCATCCAAACCCGGTTTCAACCATCTTACCTCGTCCTCTCTTTCCAGGATAACGGGCATCCTTTTCTTCTTATTGTGGATCTTAGCCAGTAGAGGATTAGCTTCGGTGGTGATGATCGAGAAGGTCTTTGGACTGTTGGGATAACTCCCAGAATCCCATATACCGGCGAAGGCGAATGCTTCGTCGTCCTTCAGCTTGATGTAGTACGGATAGTTTCTCCCACCCACCTCTCGCCATTCGAAGAAACCGTCGGCTATCACCAAACAGCGCCTCTTCCTGATAGGGTTCCTAAATGAAGGTTTTTCAAAGATGGTTTCAGAGCGGGCGTTCACCGTCCCCTTTCTGATATTATCCGCCTGATCTTCATCCTTGACCCAGTGAGGTATCAGCCCCCATTTATACATACTGAGTTCCTCTTTTTTTTCATCACTGATGACCGGCATGAAAGGGGCATCTACAGCCGAACGATGGTAGAACGGTTCCAGATCCTCCCCTGTCCTAACGTGGAACCTGTTCTCTATATAGTCCGGATCTTTGTTAAGGGAGTAATTGAAACACATCTACTTTCACCACTACATCACGGCACTAGATATACCTGCTCATTCACGATCTCAGTACTTCTCTTCAGGTTTGGTAGAGGATGCCCGATCTTTTATCGCTGCCATGAGCATCACTATCAGACCGGCAAGGATGAACAGTATAGTGAGTCTCCAGTACCACTCCACTGGAGTGAGTACGAACTGATATAGGGCAAATCCTATGGGTATGGCGATCCCGACTATCAGCAGTGTAAACCCGATCTTCCATAGGTCCATATCCATCACTTCAACTTTACAGCAGTACCATAGACCAAGACCTCGGCGGCACTCTGCATCACCGAGCTGGTCATAAAACGAACGTTTATCACCGCATCGGCCCCCATGGCTTCGGCCTTCTCCACCATCTCGTTGATGGCCTCTTCCCTTGAATCCGTGAGCATGTCCACGTATTCGTTGACCTTCCCACCGGTGAGTCCACGGAAACCCGCTTTTATATCTCTACCCAGATGTGCCGCTCTGACTGTGTTACCTCTGACCAGACCCAGGGTTTGCTTGATCTCTTTTCCGGTCACATAATCCGTATTTACCAATATCATGTTCTTCACCTTTATGACAGTATGTTTCCACAGGTATATAATGGTTCACAATGCCTCGACGAAGTTTTCCAACTCGCTTTTCCAACCTTCGGGCAGCCCGTCACCGTGTTCAACGTCGCCTTTCACTCTGAAATCCACATCAGCCACCTTTACCATCTTCTTTTTTTTCAGCAGTTTCTCCATCTTCCCCAACCAGTCCCGTTTGAGCGAGTGGGTATTCACGATGCCGTACCTCTTACCCTCCATACCCTCCAGTCCCTTCATCAACTTCCGCATATCTTTGGGTATGGTGAACTTCTCTGCCGGTGAAGAAAAGATGTATACGTCCGCTTCCGGTAAGGAAGTGATCTCGTTCTTCCTGGCATCAAAGACCTTTACTTCATCACCCCGTTCCCTGAGAACACCGGTCAATCTTTTTACTATCCTCCTTCCGTTCCCGAATCTCGACCAATATACTATGACATATCTCATACATGTACTATGTTCATCCGAGGATAATAAGGTTGTGCTGAGTCAAACGAATAAAAAGGATCCAGGGAGGGGGTGATCCCCTCAGCCTGGACCCCTCCGCCCCTTTTTTCGGTATCCCTGGAAGTAGGGATCCCTTTCATCGTCAGTGGTAGCCCTGGATCTTTTTATCTTCACCGTTCTCAAGATAGTAATCCATGGCACTGCTGCCTCTGACCTCTTCCTTGCAGGCCGTTTCGAAATCCTGCATCACCACCATATCGGCCCCTCTACTCAGAGCCCTCCGGGCTGCATTGAGCACCACGTTCCGTATCTGCCCTCCGGTGAAATCGAACCCCTCCGCTAGCTCGTCGATGTCGATGTCATCTTCCATCGGTAGCTCATCGGGTATGTGATAATTCCATATCTTCTTCCTCGCCTCGACGTCCGGAACGGGAAGCTCCAGCTTCAGATCCATCCTTCTTTCCATGGCCCGATCCAGACCGATGGCCAGATTGGTGGTGAAGATGATCATGCCGCTGTGATCTTCCAACCTCTGTAGGAATATGTTGATCATCCTGTTCTCCGATTTATCGCATGACGTCCTGGACGGCGTCCTGCGCTGAAGGATACCGTCGGCTTCGTCAACCAGTACTATCCCCTCTCCGTCAACGATGTCGAAGATCTTAGCGGTGTTCTTTTCCGTATTTCCGTACCAACAGTCAACCAGGTCGGCGAATGACAATATCTTCAATGGGATATCCAGCTCATTGGAGAGTGCTTTGGCCAGCATTGTCTTACCCGTCCCCGGAGCACCGGATAACAGGATGTTCAACCCCTTTCTTTCACCCAGCACGACCTTCATGTTCCATTCATCGAGGAATTTTTCCTTGTTCTTGTACTGTTCCAGTAATGACATCAGAGAATCTCTGTGCTCCTGGGGGATCACCACATCGGACAGAGAGACGTGGCTGTGTACTTCCTTCACCAGCTCCTTCTCCTCCTCTGTTTCTTCCTCCGTGTCTTCCTCGCCATAAAGAGCATCGATCACCCAATCGGAGATCACATAGCACATCTCCTCAACGGGTCCTCTTTCATCCTTCCTCCTTCTGTATAAGAACTCCCGGGGATGTCTTGGATCTCGATCACCGACGATCTTCACAAAACCACCTTTCCTCAGCTTGGATGATCTAGTCAACCTCATCCTGGCATCCTCTGGGTCCATCCCCTTTAGGATCTTGAGACCGAGTATTATCTCCTCTCCTCGCATGGTCTTACGATGGATCCTGACACCTAAACCCCTGCGGGCCATGAGAAGCATCATGATGAACATGTCCACCTCTTCTACCTCCCTGGATCGAAAGAACTCGGTGGAGACGAACTTTTCGCCCACTTCTTCTTCGGATCCTCGCTTCTTATCCAACAAGTTCTTCACTTCCTCACTGTACTTCAATTCAGCTTCCTCCATCCTCCTCAGCGATGGATTTCTAGCCAGGAACTTTGCCTCCAGCGAGACTTCGAGGAAGAGGCTTCTTGCAGCTCGAAGGTACTCTTTGTCGCTCTCGAACGATTCTACATCCTCCATCTCCAGATAGTCCCCCAATTGGAGTCTTTTCAGCATATCCCTCATCTCTATACTTCTTTCTTCATCCATATTCTTTTTCTCCGCTATCTTCTGCCCCCGTGTCGTTCACACACCCTTATATCGTAATTATCCGTTACTTAACGGGGGTAATCATCATATAATGGTCAACTGCTATTTATATTTAACGGAATTTTACGTTATATAACACAATTGTTAAATAGTCTTGTAGATATAACACATTACATGACTCCCAAAGATGCAGGGGTGCATATAACCACGGGCGGTTTCGAGTACGATAGGATAATCAAGCCCATGATGAACAGATATCCAGTGGAAAAGCTGGTGATATTCCGCTCCAGAACTTCACCGTATTCCGGTGCCAGGGATCTTTCTGGCAAGTTCGTACAGATGGTGAAGGATGCCCCCATCGATACCGAGATAATAAAGGTGGATATATACGATTTCAACGAGGTCTTCGTACATACCCTGAAACAGATCCATGAGCACTCTAAAGAAGGGAAGAGGGTGTACATAAACATCTCACCGGTCCCTAAACTGGCCACCACCGCCATGATCAGCGCCGCTTTTCTGTCCCCACACAAGGAGAACGTCGAGATATTCTACGCCTCTCCAGAGGAGTACCTCGTACCGAAGATAATGGATGCACTCATGGACGAGAGTGATACTGAAAAATTGAAGGACCTACGGGATCGGTTCATGAAGAGCGGGGCGGCGGTAGGTGTGAAGGACTATCAGCAGATACCGGTTTTCCCCATCAAGGATATAAGTGACAAGGACAGGGAGATACTATCCGTTCTACGTGATAAAGACGGTGTCGATTCCATCGAGGAACTCGTAGATGCTCTGAACGAGGGACGGGAAGATGAAGTACGACGTTCCAGCGTACAGTATAGATTGGAGCTCCTGGAGAAGAAGAGGTTGATCGATACGGAAAGGGAGGACCGTCGTTTGAAGATCAGACTTAACCAGCTTGGACTTCTTTATCTGTCTGGGTAGGATCGTTCTTTACGGATATCACGGAGGTAGATGGCTGGAATTTCAATCTCCACTCTAAAAAATGTCCTATATGGTATGACCGTGACTGCTTATTTTACCTTATGTATGGAACATCAGTTCAAATAATAGGCATCGGATGTTCCTTTGGAGTAAGCTATGTTGATAGATATGGATACACTCAAGGACGATATCACGCCTTTTCGATCACCTTCAGCCCTTCTCTGGTGGCAAGAGAAGACAGTTTCTTGTTTTTTATGAAACTTTCTACCACCGCCGAATCCACCTTAGAGTACTCCCTCAGAGACCACCCGATGGCCTTTTGGATGAAGAACTCGTTCTTGTCCTTGAGTTCCAGTATCACATCGAACAGCAGATCCAAATCCGTGTCCCTCTTGTAAGCCAGCTGAAAGAGTAAACAGGTTCGCTGGAGCCATATGTTCCCGGAGTTCAACCACTTCTCTATGTACGCATCCCTGTGTTGAGGATACACCTGAAAATATCCTCCCACCAGATTCTTGGCGATACGATCCACGGTATCCCACCAGGATTTGTTGACGATGATGTATTCATAAAGGGATAAAGAATCCGCATGATGTTCGTACCTCTCCAGAAGCTCCACACCGAAATACTGATACTCCCTTTCAGGCCGATCCCATAGGGACTCGATTATCGCCCGCAGATCTTCCATGGGCGGAAGTTCGTTTTTTCTAACGAGGCCCCTGGTCAACTCCCGTCTTTCATCAGCTTTCAGACCGAAGAACTCGAACTTCTCCTTCATGTACCTCTTCTGGCCCTGTGCCCGTTCGGGATCGCCGTGTTCGGCCAGTACACTTTCCAGCCTGTCCAGGTAATCCTCCGGTCCTACGTACATGTTTCCGCAGAACGAAGAATACGGTAAAAATCTTTGCGGACTCATTCAAATCAGAAAGGAGCCACAGCGGGGACTAGTTGTCATTGAGAGGGGAAGAAACCGCAAAGTAGATATACCATAATATACAATAGTATACACCATATGGCTACAAAAACCATAAGCTTCAGAGCAACGGAAGACCAAGTGAAGCTAATAGACGAGCTTGTTGAGAAGGGAGATTATACATCTAGAGGCGAGCTCATCAGGAATCTTTTGAGAAACATAGAGCGGAAGGAGATATCTGATCAAGTAAAAAAAGACATCGAGATCGCCAGAAAACAAGAAGGAAGACCATTAGATGACATACTCTGAATACTCCTTCGAGGTAAAAGAAAAATTCATAGACCGACTCGAAGATCTCCCACTCGAAATCCAAGAAAGGATCAAAGGCAAATTGAAGGAGTTTAGAATGCAGGTAAAAACGTATGGTATAGATCCAAGACAACACAATAATACAAAATATATTGCCAATGAGAGGGTATGGAGATTAAGGATCGGTGATCACAGGGTATTTTTTGATTTGTACGATAAGACCATCAGCATACTCACCGTAGAACATAGGAAAAAAGCTTACAAGTGAACTGGTCGAAACCATCTTATCCCTTATCTCGGTTGCACATTTATAGGTCCACATAAAGGATACCTTCGATACCGATCGGAAATTCTTCAATGATCTCACCTGTGCTTGAAACAACCATAGCTCCGCCGAAACTACCCCCAGCGTTCTCTTTATCCGCAATGTAATTAACCATGAATGTTGTAACTCCTGCCTGCTCCACCCGATTGATGTATTCGGGCTTCTCTTCCGTATCCCATCTTTTCTGATCGTAGCTCCCGTCTTCAAAGCAGCGGGCAAATGGAAAGAGTAACCATTCAGGCCGAAGTCTTCGCAATCGATTTATCAGACCATCATCAAAAAGGTCTCCACAAATTAGATACGAGAACTCCCCCAAAGTAGTTTTTGCTTTTCGAAGTTCTTTGCCTTGACGATATACCTCGGGATCTGCTCGTTCCCCATGCCAATGGGGGTCGATGCGCCGGTACTTGAGCACTATTTCACCTTTCGAGTCGATCAAGACCGCGGAATCATATAGTTTGCTCTTTTCTCTTTCGATAATACCCATAGAGATGTAAATAGAACGCTCACGGGCAACCTTTGATAAAGTATTCGTTAGGGGTCCTGGAATCGGTTCCCCGAGAAGAAGGTCATGATCGGGGTCATCATTGTTGATCAATCCTGTTAAGGCGGCTTCGGGATATAATATAAGGTCAACACCCCTATCCGCAGCCTTATGTGTGTTATCCATGATAGATAACAGATTGGTGTGGGTATCCTTGGTTACCCGGTTCACGACCAGAGCCACTTTCATCTATGATTCATCCCCATAAATACTCACTGCCTTTAAGACCGAAGAACGGAATCTCTTCTGACCCCGTGCCCGTTCGGGATCGCCTTGTTCGGCCAGTTTCCTTTCGAGCCCAGGTAATCCTCCGGTCCTACGTATATGCTTTCCACGCTTCCACCAGCTTCATAGCTTCCTTCCCAGGATCATCAGCTTCGGTTATTGCAGAAACCACAAAAAAGCCGTCCACTCCCGTCCTGGAGAGTTCCGAGAGATCATGTAGTTTCACACCGCCGCCTACCCTCACCGTGATCTGGGCATTGGCAACAAAGTTTATGGTGACTGTATTGGTTATGGGCCCTTCCATCGGATCCTTTGTTTTCACCGAGTCCATTGCCTCGATCATTTGTTTCTGGATATCATCTTTAGAAATCATATTTTCCATCTACATTTTTTTCAAACAGTTATCCATATCAAAAAGGTATTTTACCTTTTCGTCGGGTGTTTCCTCACACATCCCCCCTTCGCTGGAACTTTCCTTGGATCTTTTTTAGAGGCTCCCTGAAGATATACCTTTTACCTTTTGTTCTCCCCCTCTCCTCTATGATGTTGATGCAACACAAGGATATGATCAGTTGAGTGTAGATATCACAGCATCATAATAGTTTTGCAGAATACTCGCTGCAAGCTGTGGAAGTATCAGTCCAAAACCTTTTCCCACTTCTCCCTGAAACAGATAGTCTCGAAGCCCAAGGATTTGTAGAAATCCATAACTCCGCCGAAGCAGTACTTTGCTCCCAGATCCTTTGTCTTTTTCATGGCTTCGGTGAGTGCCATCGTCGCCAGGCCTTTACCCCTGTGCTCGGGAACGGTTGCCAGGGGTTCCAGATAGGCGTATCCATTCTGCTCGTTCAACCACATCCCGGCATAACACGCATATTTCCCGTCGGGAGCCTTGATTATGGTGGTAAGATCCTTACGAAAATTGGGGCCGCTCTGCATGAACAACCTTCCTTCGTGATCATCATCAGGATCCGGTCCGTGGTCGAACCCCTTCCATAGACATTCATGTATCTTTGCCAGGTCATTTTCGTCCTCTAAAGAGATAAGTGAATACCCCTCCGGCAGGTCCACTTCAACGAAGTCCTTTTCATATGGGAAAATAGTCACCGGTTCACTGTACACCCTTCTGTATCCTCTTCTTTGTAAAAGCTGACTTTTTCCGTCCTCCTTATCAGTGATCCAGACACATAAAGTTCTTTTTCCATCTGATATGGCTGATAGTTCCCTTTCCGCGTATTCAAGCATGTCCGGTAACAGATGATCGTAACCTTCGCTCACGCTCAGAAAACATTCCCCAAGATCCATCTCATAACATGCTATACCGACGAGTTTTTCCCCATCCTCCCACAGACCGAAGCGAGAAGCGGACTGATGTTTAAAGTATGGATGTGTATGAGCATATTCAAAGAACGGTTGTAATAGATAACTGTTCAGCGTTTCCGGATCATAGTTATCGTCTAAAAACAGACTGACCTTTTCAAAATCAGCCAATAACTTATATCTTCTGTTAGTCACCATATTTTTCACTTCTTCATTCTTAGTTCCTTAACCTTTATATCGTTTTTATAGGTTACTATCCCGGTGGTTAGAGGATAACGAGCTGGGGGATGATAGGTAGGTCATTAGGGCGTTTACGACCGGATGAATTTGAGCGGAACGTAGTGGAACCCCGAAGCGTATATGCACCCAGTAATCTGACTTTAGCGAGAATTAACTCGTATATTCAGAAAGAAAACCCGAAAAATTTTAATGAAATTATCTCCGGTGGTGGTTTACAATTCTTTCTCGTAGATATTACTGCGGTGTCCAGCAGCAATCACCCACAGTTGTTCT
>Ga0207421_10007586_pt1 | contig 11509 bp, 10 predicted proteins | sample SodLakKL_010_SED_4_FD_187542 | JGI IMG/M metagenome (GOLD analysis project Ga0207421, IMG submission 187542) | Alkaline sediment microbial communities from Lake Tanatar, Kulunda Steppe, Russia - 8KL_010_SED (SPAdes) (version 2) | ecosystem: Environmental > Aquatic > Non-marine Saline and... | reverse complement strand
TGTGCGGCCCGCCGATCCCGCGATGTTGGATGCCGCCTCGGCGTCGCCGTTGGTGGTGACCGTGGAGAACGGCGTGGTCGGTGGTGGCGCGGGCTCCGAACTGGCCGACCGGCTGACGGAACGTGCCGGGGTCCGCCATGCCCCTCCGATCCTGCGGTTGGGGGTTCCCGCGACCTACCTCCCGCACGGCAAGCCGGACCACATCCTCTCGGAGATCGGCCTGGACGCGCCGGGTATCGCGGCGGCGACGCGCAAGGTGCTCGCCGACGACCGGTGAGCGCCGGAACAGGGCCGACTTGACCAGCGGACGTCCACCGGTCACTATCGCGTCGGATACGACCCACCAGGAGCGCACGTGCAGCGGGCCATGACGAGCATCGACGGACGTCACGACGGCCGTGTGCTCGTACTCGTTATGTAGCGCGTGCTCGACCCCGAGCGCGCGCGAACCTCCCGGACCCGGGAGGTTCTCTCGTCGGAGGGGTCGCCGGCAGGGCGGTCGCCCCATGAGGGGAACGGCAGACCAGGAGAACGACATGGAGATCACCGGCGCAGAAGCGGTCATGCGAAGCCTGGAAGCCCTGGGTGTCGACACCGTCTTCGGCTACCCGGGTGGCGCGATCCTCCCGGCCTACGACCCCATGATCGAGGCGGACTTCACGCACGTGCTGGTCCGTCACGAGCAGGGCGCCATCCACATGGCCGAGGGCTACGCCCACGCCACCGGCAAGGTCGGGGTCTGCATCGTGACCTCCGGCCCGGCGGCGACCAACCTCGTCACCGGCCTCGCCGACGCGAACATGGATTCCATCCCGGTGCTGGCCATCACCGGCCAGGTCGCGACGACGGCGATCGGCTCCGACGCGTTCCAGGAAGCTGATGTGACCGGTATCACCGCGCCGATCACCAAGCACAACGAACTCGTCCACACCCCCGAGCGCATCGCGGGAGCTATCAAGGAGGCCTACCACGTCGCGCGGACGGGACGTCCCGGCCCGGTGCTGGTCGATCTGCCCAAGGACATCCTCAACGCACGCTTCGAGTGGGCGTGGGACGACGCCGTCGATCTTCCCGGTTACCGACCGACGGTCCGTGGTCACGGCCGCATGATCCGGGAAGCCCTGGAGCTCATCGCCGCCGCTGAACGGCCCGTCATCTACGCCGGTGGCGGCCTGGTGCGTGCCAAGGCCGCGGACGAACTCTACGAGTTCGCCACCCGCCTGCAGCTTCCCGTCGTGACCACGCTGATGGGTCGGGGCATCTTCCCGGACACCCACGAACTCGCGATCGGGATGCCCGGCATGCACGGGCACTACGCCGCCGTGCGGGCCCTGCAGGAAGCCGATCTGCTCGTCACGCTCGGGGCACGCTTCGACGACCGTGTCACCGGCAAACTGGATGCCTTCGCGCCCCTGGCCAGGGTCGTGCAGGTGGATGTGGACCCCGCCGAGATCGGCAAGAACCGTGAGGTCGATGTCCCCATCGTCGGCGACGTCCGGGTCGTGCTGGAGCAGCTGAACGGCGTGCTGAACGACAAAGCCGATCGTGACGGCCTCGATCGGTTCCTGCCCGACACCGCCGCGTGGCGGAAGCACCTCGCCGAGATGCAGGTCGAGCACCCGTTGCGTGTCGAGCAGCCCGAGACCGGGGTCCTGAAGCCCCAGACCGCGATCCGCGCGATCCATGAGACCTGGGGGGACGAGGCCGTCTACGTCTCCGGCGTCGGACAGCACCAGATGTGGGCCGCCCAGATCATCCCGTACACGCGTGGTGGTCAGTGGATCAACTCCGGGGGGCTCGGCACGATGGGCTTCGCGGTGCCGGCGGCGATCGGTGCCAAGGTCGGTGTCGGTCGGGACGTCCCGGTCGTGGCCATCGACGGGGACGGCTGTTTCCAGATGACCTTCCAGGAGATCGCGGCCGCGGTCCAGCACGACATCCCCGTCATCTTCTGCGTGATCAACAACGGCTACCTCGGCATGGTCCGCCAGTGGCAGCACCTGTTCTACGAGGACCGCCTCTCGCAGGTCGCGCTCCCGCAGGACTGCCCGGACCTCATGAAGCTGGCTGACGCCTATGGCATCCCCGGGTTCCGGGCCATGTCGATCGACGAGTTGGACACGGTCCTGGAGAAGGCGAAGGCGATCACCGACCAGCCGGTGCTGCTCGACCTGCGGGTCGACCCGGACGAGATGGTGTTCCCGATGGTGCCCTCGGGCGCCAGCAACGACGACCTGCTCGAATCGGTCGAGGAGTGGCACGCCCGCGTCGCTGCGCAGAACGCGTGAGCGGCTCGGACGGACGTGTGAAGATGCGTCCGGTGCCCGCCGGCCTCGCTCCACCCCGACAGACCACGACCCAGAGGGGGTCCACCATGCACCACGATCGCCACACCTTGTCCGTGCTGGTGGAGAACAAGCCGGGTGTCCTGGCTCGTATCGCCGGCATGTTCGCCCGGCGCGGGTACAACATCCGGTCGTTGGCGGTGGGGCCGACCGATGACGAGCGCATCTCGCGGTTGACCATCGTCGTCGGGACGGAGGCCGTCCAGCTCGAACAGATCACCAAGCAGCTCAACAAGCTCGTCCACGTGCTCAAGATCGTGGAGTTGGACGCGGACGAATCCGTCGAACGCGAGCTGCAGCTCGTCAAGGTCAACGCCGACGCGCAGACCCGCGGTCAGATCATCGAGATCGCCGACGTCTTCCGCGCGAAGGTCGTCGACGTGGCCCAGGATGCGGTGACCCTCGAGGCCTCCGGTAACCCCGGCAAGCTCGCGGCGATGCTGGAGCTGCTCGAGCCCTACGGCATCAGCGAGATGGTGCGCAGCGGCACGATCGGGCTGGCCCGTGGGACCCGGTCCATCACCGACGGTTCCAAACTCCGGATGCAACGCGTCGTCTGACCCCAAGGTCCAGGGTTCGCGTGCATCTGCGCTCACCCCCTGGTGTCAGCTGCACGGAGAGCCGCCGCGACCGCCGCCACCACCCGGTCGGGATGTGCGGCAACCTCCGATGCGCTGAACCGCAGCACGGTCCAACCGGCCAGCGCCAGTCGGTTCTGGCGTTGTTCGTCCGCGAGCTTCCGGGCGGGTGAGCTGTGCCACCGGAAGCCGTCGATCTCGATCGCGATCCGAACCTCCGGATAGGCCAGGTCGACCTCCGCGAGGAAGCGTCCCTCGCGGTCCCGCACGAGGTGTGCCACCGCGGGTCGGGGCAGCCCGGCAGCCACGATGGCGTGCAGCGCGAGAGCCTCGACGTTCGACCGGTTCCTGTCGCCGTCATCGCCGAGGAGGTCCAGGACCGCGATCAGCCGCCGCCGTGCGCGTGCCCATGGGTGGTGACGGACCACCTCGCGGAGTTCCGCCAGTGACGTCGCACCCACGCGCGTGGCAGCCGCGACGAGTTCGGTCAGCGACGCGATCGAGGTGAGCGGAGCGAGGTCCAACAGCGTGCGGGCCGCCGTGGCGACCGGCAGTCCGTCGATGGTGGTGCGGTCGATCTCGTGTGACACCCGGTGGACCCGCACCAGTCGGTCGACCCCGCGGGGCCGCCGGTGGTGTTCGGGGATCGCGACGTGCACGGGACCGGGCCGCGGATCGGCGACGCCGAGGAGCTCCGCGGCCGTCCAACGAGACAGGACCGCGGAGTCCCCGAGGAGCGCGATGGCCGCGTGGTGGGCCGCACGCCGGCTGAACGGGGCGCCGGCGGTGCGGTAGACGCCGCGCGCGACGGGTTGGAGCTGGCCCCGGGAGAGCGCACGGCTGACCGCGCTGGAGGACCAGCCGGCGTCGAGCAGGCACGACCGGTTGACGATCCCGGCCGTCGGCCGGGCGAGGTCATCGAGTGGTGTTCGGTCCATGCTGCAGCCTCGCCGACCGGGCCGGGGTTCGAGCCGGCGATCTCGCACCTGTGGATAGCTGACGACTCCGACCGCCCCACCCGGACCGCCCCGACGCGGGTTTCCGTGCATCGGCGTTCACCGTCTGAGCGCGGATGCACGCAAACTCGGTCGGTCGCGGCTGATGCGCGGCGTTCGCGTGCAACGGCGTTCACCGTCCGAACGCTGATGCACGCAAACCGGGGGTCTGGCGGCGCGGAGACGGACCCGTCCGGTGGTCCGCCGGTCCTCGAACTCCTGGCACGGCAGCGGCTGGCATGGACCGGTGCCCGGAACAACCGAGGATGGAACGTGGCGACCGTCGACACTGCACAACGGGGGGTGGTCTCCGTCGCCGATGACCGCGCCCGCGGGTTGTCGCTGACGGTCATGCTGCTGGTCCTGGTGGCGGCGCTGTTCACGAGCGGCCTGGACGGACCCGCCGGCTGGATCGTGCTCGCCGCCGGACTCCTGATCGGCCTGCCCCACGGTGCCGTGGATCACCTCGTCCCGGGATGGGTCCTCGGTCGCCCGCTACCCCGGCAGACGTTCACCATGGTCGTGGCCGGCTACATCGCGGTCGCCGCTGCGGCGTTCGCCCTGTTCGCGTTCCAGCCGGTCCTCGCCGCGGCGCTGTTCCTGGTCGTGTCGGTCGGCCACTTCGGAGCCGGGGACGTCGAGATCCACGAGGCGCAGACGGGGCGACGCCTCCGCGGTCGACCCTCCGCTGTCCTGGCGTTCGGTCTGCCCGCGATCGCGCTGCCGATCGCCATCCACCCCGACGCGGTCACACCCGTCCTGGCCGGGCTGGCACCGTCGCTCACGGCACTGACCGCCCCCGGGGTGCGCGTGGCGCTCCTCGCGTTCACGGTCATCGCGGTGGGCACAACCGCTGTCATCGCTCTCGCGGACGGTCGAGGGCGGGTCGCGCTCGACCTGCTCGTGCTCGTCGCGGTGTTCGCGGTCGCGCCACCGCTGATCGCCTTCGCGGCGTACTTCGGCTGCTGGCATGCCGCACGTCACATCGGGCGGCTCCTGACCCTGGACCCGGCGAACCGCGAGGACCTGGCCCGTGGCCGGCTCGCGCGCCCACTCCTGCGCTTCGCCGGATCTGCCGCTGGACCGACCGCGATCAGCGTCGCGGTCCTCGCCGGCCTCTGGTGGGGAGCTGGCGGCGTCGAGGGGCTGGTCGCCGCCCACCTCGGGCTGCTCCTCGCCCTGACCATGCCCCACGTGGCCGTCGTGTCCTGGCTGGACCGTCGCCGGGGTGCCCACCGCTCCGACGCACGACAGGTCCCCGCATGAGCCGGGGTGTGGTCATCGTGGGTGCCGGCCTCGGCGGCCTGTCCGCCGCGTGCCACCTCGCCGGCCGTGGCATCCCGGTCACGATCCTGGAGCGGGGCGACCAGCCCGGTGGACGTGCGGGGTTGCTGGATGACGCGGGCTACCGCTTCGACACCGGCCCGGCGGTGCTGACGCTGCTGGGGACGATGGAGGACACCTTCGCCGCCGCCGGCACCGACCTGCGCGACCACCTCGACCTGGTGCAGCTCGACCCGGCGTACCGCGCCCGGTTCGCGGACGGCTCGACCATCCACATCCGAGCGCACCGTGAGGCGATGCGCGACGAACTGCGCGCCTTCGGTGGCCAACCCGCCGTCGAGGGGTTCGATGGGTTCGCCGCCTGGCTCGAGCAGCTGTTCGCCCTGGAGTTCGCCGACTTCATCGACCGCGATTTCCGGTCGGTCGCGAGCCTGCTGCGCCAGCCGGCCGCCCTGGCGCGACTGGCGTCGGCGGGCGGTTTCGGACGGCTCCAACCGGCGGTCGACCGCTACTTCGACGACCCGCGGCTCCAGCGGCTGTTCTCCTTCCAGGCGATGTACGCCGGGATGTCGCCGCTCCGCGCACTGGCGATGTACTCGGTCATCACCTACCTCGACACGGTCCAGGGCGTGTTCTTCCCGCGCGGCGGCGTCCACGAACTCAGCACCGGCCTGGCCCGAGCAGCGCAGGCCGCAGGCGCCGAGCTTCGCTGCAACGTCGAGGTGGAGGCGATCGAGCCGGCCAGGGGCGTGTCACCGGCCCGGGTCCACACCGATGGCGGCACGATCGACGCCGACGTGGTGGTCGCGAACCCCGATCTTCCGGCGGTGTACGAGCACCTGCTCCCGGTCGACGCCCCACGTCGCCTCCAGCGGGGCCGGTACTCCCCGTCCTGCGTGCTCTGGTTGGTCGGCGGTGTGCGCCCGGCCGCCACCGACCCAGGCGCCCCCGACCCGGTCCACCACACAATCCACTTCGGTGACGCCTGGGAACGGACCTTCGAGCAGATCATCGACGAGGGGCGACCGCAGTCGGACCCGTCACGGTTCGTCACGGCGCCGAGCGTGACCGACCCTCGGCTCGCTCCCGCCGGTCGGGACGCCCTGCACATCCTCGAGCCGGTCCCGAACCTGCGGGCGGACCTGGACTGGGACGACCTCGGTCCGATGCTGACCGAGCGCATGCTGGCCTGGGCGCAGCAGGTCGGGCACCTGGATGGCGAACCTGAGGTCCTGCACACCACGACCCCGGTCGACTGGCAGGACGCGGGTCTGCGTGCCGGGACCCCGTTCTCGCTGGACCACCGCTTCTCGCAGACCGGCCCCTTCCGCCCGGCGCTCACCGACCGCCGCCTGCCCGGCATCGTCTTCGTCGGCAGCGGGACGCGTCCGGGCGTCGGGGTGCCGATGGTGCTGATCTCCGGCCGACTGGCAGCGGATCACGCCCTGCGGCAGCTCGGTGGCGGGCGGCGCCGAGGGTCGAACACGGCGCCGGTCCCCACCCGACCCGACGAGGTGCCCCATGGCCGCTGAGCCCCTGGCCCGGCCGGCGGGCGTCCGTACGAGCCGCACGGGTACGGCACGGGACCTGCGGGACAGCTACGCCCGCTGTCAGCGTCTGCACCGCCGGCACGGCACGACCTACTACTGGGCGACCCGGGCCCTGCCGCGGGCCGACCAGCCCGCCGTCCACGCGTTGTACGGGCTGTGTCGGTACGCGGATGAACTGGTCGACGCGCCGGGCCTCGGCGACGTCCATGAGCGCTCGGCCAGGCTCGACGCGCTGCGGGACGGATTCGTCGTGGGTGTCGACGCGGGAGCCAGCGATCATCCCATCCTGGCCGCGGTGGTGGACACCGTGACGACCCTGGACATCGATCCCGACCTGTTCCTGCGGTTCTTCCGGTCGATGCGGATGGACCTGTCGGTGACGCGGTACCGGACCCACGCCGACCTCGAGCGCTACATGGACGGATCGGCTGCGGTCATCGGGGAGCTGATGCTCCCGGTGCTCCGTCCGCCCGATCCCGAGGCCGCCCGAGACGGTGCGCGGGCACTGGGTACCGCCTTCCAGTTGACCAACTTCCTGCGCGATGTCGATGAGGATCTCGATCGCGGACGCATCTACCTCCCCCTCGAGGACCTGGAGCGCTTCGGTGCCGATCCGCGCCGTCGGGTGGCCGACGAGGCCTGGGTGGCCTTCAGCCGCTTCCAGGTCGCCCGCATCCGGTCCATCTACGCGCAGGCCGATGCCGGCATCGCTCGGCTCCCGCCACGTTCCGCCCGTGTCATGCGTGCGGCACGGCGGCTCTACGCGGGCATCCTGGACCGGATCGAGGTGGCGGACCACGACGTCTTCGCGGCCCGCGCCCGCGTCGCGACTCCGATCAAGCTCGGCGTCGTCGCCCGTGAGATGCTGCGCCCTGTGCCTCCCTCGCGCCCCGTGGCCTGATCGCCATGGGTTCCCTGTCGTACCTCGCCGTCCTGATCGCCTGTCTGGCGGTCACCGCACCGTTGGAGTGGGGGATCGGCGTCCGGGTCTACCGCCAACCGCGGCGGCTCGGTCTCACGCTGGTGCTCGCCATGACGCCGTTCGTGGTCTGGGACGTGGTCGCGATCCTCCGTGACCACTGGAGCTTCGCCGCCGAGCGCACGATCGGTGTGAACCTGGCCGGGATCATGCCCCTCGAGGAACTGCTGTTCTTCGTGGTGATCCCGATCTGCGCGTTGCTGACCCACCAGGCGGTCCTGCGGCTCGGAGCCCGCCGCTGGCCGGACGGACGGCTCGCCCGCGAGCTGGCGGCACTGCGACCCGACGCCGGTGGGGAATGACCATGGGCGAGTACACCCTGCTGACCCTCGTGGCGATCGCGATCGTGATCGGCCTGGACCTCGTGGTGCTGCGCACCCGGCTGGTGCGCACCGTCGGGTTCTGGATCTCGTTGGCGATCATGTGGAGCTTCCAGGTCGCCGTCGACGGGTGGCTCACCCGGCTGGATGCCCCGATCGTCCTGTACGCCGATGAGCAGTTCAGCGGTGTCCGCGTCTTCCTGGACTCGCCGATCGAGGACTTCGGGTTCGGCTTCGCGATGATCCTGGCGACGCTGATGGCCTGGACCGTGCTCGGACGCCCGACCCGGAGCAGCCTTGTGCAGCAGGTGGACACCGATGCGCGGAGACGTGCCGACGACGGAGGTCCGGGCGACGGCCGCTAGCGTTGGTCAGCCCCACCTGTTCCCGGTCCCCAGGAGCGCCAACCGTGCCGAACACCGCCGTCGCTGTCGCCGCACCGCCGGAACGTCTGCTGCTCGGCCCCGGGCCGTCGCCGGTGAACCAGCGGGTGCTGGACGCGCAGGCGCGGTCGATGATCGGCCACCTCGATCCGTGGTTCCTCGAGGTCGCCGACCAGGTCGTCGAGATGCTGCGGACGGTCTTCCGCACGACGAACCGGCTCACCTACGCGGTGTCGGGAACCGGCTCGGCCGGGATGGAGACCGCGGTCGTCAACATCGTCGAACCCGGCGACACCGTGATCGTCGGCGTGAACGGGGTGTTCGGTGGACGGATCGCCGACACCGCCCAGCGCGCGGGAGCGGACGTCGTCGCTCTGGAGGAGCCGTGGGGACGCATCGTGTCGCCCGAGCGGGTCGCCTCCGCGATGAAGGCCCACCCCGGCGCCAAGATGGTCGCGCTGGTCCATGCGGAGACCTCCACGGGGGCACACCAGCCGCTCGAGGAGACCGGCGCGCTGCTGGCTGACAGCGACACGCTGTTCCTGGTCGACACGGTCACGGGGCTGGCGGGCGTCCCACTGGAGGTCGACGACTGGCACCTCGATGTCGTGTACAGCGGGACCCAGAAGTGCCTGTCGGTCCCGCCGGGACTCGCGCCGATCACCTTCTCCGAGAAGGCCGAAGCGGTCATCGACCGGCGGAGCACCACCGTGCGGTCGTGGTACCTCGACGTCACGGCCGTGCGCAGGTACTGGGGCGGCGACCGCGCGTACCACCACACCGCCCCCATCAGTTCACTGTTGGGCCTGCACGAGGGACTGCGCATGGTCCTCGAAGAGGGTTTGGAGGCCCGGTGGGCACGCCATGCCGAGGTCGGCCAGCTCTTCCAGGAGCACGTGCAGGACCGCGATGCAGAACTGCTGGCCCAGGAGGGGCACCGGCTGCCGCAGCTGACGACCTTCGCGCTGCCGGGCGACGTCGAGGAAGCACCTCTGCGCAAGCGACTGCTGCTCGAGCACGGCATCGAGGTCGGCGGAGGACTCGGGACCTTCGCCGGACGTGCGTGGCGGGTCGGCCTCATGGGCGACGGCGCGACGCACGCCAACGTCGACCGCTTCCTGCACGCGCTGGACGAACTGCTCGACGGCTGATCCCGCAGGTGCCGGTGGCCGGTGCAGGCGATCCGTGCCGATCGGCCCTTCTTTCGTGCCTCCCAGCGGCTATCTTCGCGGTCCGGGAGTGCGGGCCGCTGCTCGCGCCGAGGTCGGGATCGACGTGCGAGGGAGTGTCTGATGGCGAAGGTGGTTCTTGACGGGTTGGACAAGGTGTTTCCGGATGGGACCCAGGCGATCTTCGGGTTGGATCTGGAGATCGAGGATGGGGAGTTCGTGATCCTGGTGGGGCCGTCGGGGTGTGGGAAGTCCACGGCGCTGCGGATGGTGGCGGGGTTGGAGGAGATCACGGCGGGGGATCTGTATATCGGTGAGAAGCGGGTGAATGATCTCTCGCCCAAGGAGCGGGATATCGCGATGGTGTTCCAGTCGTATGCGCTGTATCCGCATATGACGGTGGCGGACAACATGGGGTTCGCGTTGAAGTTGGCGAAGGTGGAGAAGTCGGAGATCGATCGGCGGGTGAAGGAGGCGGGTGAGATCCTGGGGTTGACCGACTATCTGCATCGCAAGCCCAAGGCGCTATCGGGTGGGCAGCGGCAGCGGGTGGCGATGGGTCGTGCGATCGTGCGTTCGCCGCAGGCGTTCCTGATGGATGAGCCGTTGTCGAACCTGGATGCGAAGTTGCGGGTGGCGATGCGGTCTGAGATCGCGTCGTTGCAGGCGCGTTTGGGTGTGACCACGATGTATGTGACCCATGATCAGATCGAGGCGATGACGATGGGGGATCGGGTTGCGGTGTTGAAGATGGGGGTGTTGATGCAGGTGGATTCGCCGCAGCGGTTGTATGACACGCCGGACAATCTGTTCGTGGCGGGGTTCATCGGGTCGCCGGCGATGAATATCGCGGAGGGCACGTTGACGCGTGAGGATGGCAAGACGTGGTTGTCGTTGGGTGATCATGGGGTGAAGTTGGTGGTGCCGGATGCGGCGTTGGAGAGGTATCCGAAGGCGGCGGAGCGTGATGGGGGCAAGGTTGCGTTCGGGATCCGTCCGGAGAACTTCGCGCCGCCGGAGGAGGTGGGGCCCGGGCAGGTGTGGTCGGGCGCTGAGGTGAGTCTGGTGGAGATGTTGGGTTCGGAGATGTTGATCCATTTCAAGACGTCGGCGTCGCCGATCGTGACCGACGATATGAAGGCGGCCATCGATGATGATGACGCGTTCGAGGAGTTGGAGCGTCAGGCGCGTGAGGGGGGTCAGGAGTTCGTGGCGCGGTTCGATCCGGGGGAGCGGGCCAAGGCCGGCCAGCCCAAGGATGTCGGGGTCAAGACCGAGCATCTGCACTTCTTCGACCTCGAGAACGGCCAGACCCTGCGCTGACCGCCGCCTGCACCACGGTCACCAGGAGCCGGAGCGGCCACCCACGCTCCGGCTCCGTCGCGTTCGGATGATCCACGGCTTGCCTAGACTGGTGCCTATGGAACGACGGGGACTCAGCGTGCGATGGCGGCTTATCGCGGCCATCTGCATCGTGCTGGTGCGCGTGGCGCGGTGGCGCATCGACGTCCAGGGTCTCGAGCACGTGCCGTCGGACGGCGGGGCGGTGCTCGCCTTCAACCACCACAGCTACAACGATTTCGTGATGCTGGCCTGGGCCCCGGTCCGCATCCTCAAGCGACCGATCCGCTTCCTGGCGAAACGGGAGATCTGGGAGAAGCGCCGTACCCGGTGGGTGGGGCGCTGGGCTGACGCGGTCCCGGTCGACCGGGGATCGACCTCGGCACGTTCCGGTGCCTTCAACGCGGCTGCTGATGCGTTGCGTGCGGGCGACCTGGTCGCGGTCGCGCCCGAGCAGACCATCTCGGAGTCGTTCGAGCTGCTGCCGTTCCGAACCGGCGCGGTGCGCATGGCCCAGTTGGCCGACGTTCCGATCGTGCCCGTCGTCGGCTGGGGCTCGCACCGG
>Ga0207421_10007585_pt1 | contig 11510 bp, 8 predicted proteins | sample SodLakKL_010_SED_4_FD_187542 | JGI IMG/M metagenome (GOLD analysis project Ga0207421, IMG submission 187542) | Alkaline sediment microbial communities from Lake Tanatar, Kulunda Steppe, Russia - 8KL_010_SED (SPAdes) (version 2) | ecosystem: Environmental > Aquatic > Non-marine Saline and... | reverse complement strand
AGCTGGCTCTTGATCACGGGTCAGCCAGAGGGGGGCCAGTTCTTCGGCCAGGCCGGCACTTCCACAAAAAAGCGGTATACCGGGAAAAGAAAATAGTTTTTCTGCCAGCAGGCCCAGGTCCTCCCTGGTTTGTGCATCAAAAATAAATATATCCCGATCCTGAGCTAAATTAGCCCGAATTTGGTCTAATAGATCATTTTTTTGGATCTGTTCTCGCCGGAAGACCTCCACCCTTCCGGGATCTATACCCCCTTTTTTTAGAATATCCGGAATAAAACTATCCTGCAGTGGGGACAGCAGATCAGCTCCATATTCAGTTTCTGCCAGCAGGGTGTCATCAACATAATGATAACCCTGCCGGGTGGTCCGGCCCTTTTCAGGATAGGCGGGAGCAATAAACGCCGCTTTTTTGTCAAAAAATGTCATAATTTCATCAATCTCCACCCCTATATTGCCTCTGAGAGTGGAATCTATTTTCTTATAGATATGATTAATTTCAAAAGGTTTAAGCTGACGGCACCAATCCCGAACCTTTTTGCGGGCCCGGGAGGGATTATCTGCCCGGCTCTCTGTGTCAAAAATAAAGGTTTCAGCGCCCCGGGCCGTTTTTCTTACAAAGTCAGGTTTCAGATATACCGCCGCCCGACTGCCCTGTTTTTTAAACTGAACCCCGGTATCACAGGCTCCGGTCAAATCATCAGCCAGAACTGCTATTTTTTTCTGCAGCATATATTATCCTCTCCCTGCTGTTAATTCAGTCTGGGCCTGATACAGCCATCTTCAGTAAAGTTTAGCTGACTGTGAGAAACTATTTCCCTCATATCCTCATCTATATCTTTCAGGAGGGGAGCAGAAACATAGAGCTCCTCCAGCTGGGAGGTGTTTTTGATAATCACCACACCCGGTATCTCCCCCTCACCCAGCCAGCAGGTGTCTTCTGCCAGTTCAAAGGCTTCCTTTTCACTATCCATAGTCAGCGGAATCTTGCCCCTTCTTAGAAAAGAACTGGTAATTATGTTTTTGTATGTATCATTAAAATCTATTTTATCCACCAGTTTTTTGGTGGTAATATCGGCCAGACCTATACCAATGGCATTTCCGTGGGAGGCCTCAGAGATATCCAGTACAATCAGTCTTTTCACTTTGGGTCGGGAGTACTCCCGGGCTCCATTGATATACATTCTGCCAATAATGTTGGTATCCAGACCGGTGCCGCTGATATCCTTACCCATTTCCTGAACCACCAGAATATCAATTTTATCCACCGGCAGAGTCGGCATCCTCCCGGCAGCTATCTCCAGCAGCTCCCCATCCCGTTTTATAATCTCTTCCGGAGGCGTAAAGACCAAATCAGAAATCTCTTTATATCCATTTTCAACCAGCCCTATGCCCTGCAGCACCGGAGTTCTGTCAATTATCATTTCGGCAGCTTCCGGTATCAGTTCCTGGAGACCGTAAACCCCTTGGGAATGAATGGCCCGGGCCCCCCGGTGTTTACCCAGCCCTATCACCAGAATTTTCGACATCCCGCTCTCCAGGGTCGGGCTGTGAAAATCAGTATGTTTTTTAACACGGTTCACGGCTATTATAGCGTCTGCCTCCCGGGCCGGACGGCTGAAATAAACCGGCACTCCTGAACCCACCTCTCCCAGCTTCACTGTTTCCATACTCGATTTTATGGGGACCTCCATTTCGGATTCAGTTATACCATAAGAGGCCAGTATCTCTTCCTGCCCGGCCGGTACTGCCCCTCCGTGACTGCCCATGGCCGGCACCAGAAAGGGCCGGGCCCCCAGATCTTTTAAGTTTTTAATCAGCTCCACTAAAATTAACTTTATATCAGTAATTCCTCTGCTGCCCGCAGTCAGGGCCACCCGGTCCCCCGAACCTATCTGTTCGGGAAGCTTTGAGTGGTTAAACTCCTGTTTAATATGGGCGGGAATATCCTCAATTCTGGTCCGGTCCAGTTTCTGTTTTATTTTGGTCAGCTGTATATTCTGTTCCTGCATCATTTTATATCCGGCACCCCTTTTTTTAAGTATTTTTTTATCTGACAGCTTTATGGGACATCTTTCTAATAAATATTATACCCTGATTATTTTTGTTTTAAAATGTTTCAAAAATAGCAAAATAGCAAATTAAAACAGCTAATCAGGGGTCAGGTATCTGATGTTTAAGAATCTTCTTTTTGTTCACTCTGTTTACTGTTTTTGTGAATTAGCTGATTGGCCCGGACAATAGATTTTTCACCAAATTGATCTTTGATTTTATCCACGGTTTCTGCAACAGCACCATCCTGGTCTGAAAATAAAGACAGCTGAAGGTGATGCCGGGCAATCAGGCTGCTGACTCCTATACCCAAAAGCCGCACCGGTTTATCCAGAAGACCGTGATTCTGAATTAGTTTTTTTCCCTGTTCATAAATTGTTTTGGTATCATAAAAAGCCTGAGGGCTGGTTGTCTGACGGGTCAAAGTTGTAAAATCCCCATATCTAATTTTTATAAAAACGGTTTTCCCGCATAAACTTTTTTTCCTTAATCTGCGGCCCACCTTATCACTTAAGGCCATCAAAACCGAAAAAATTTTTTCACTGTCCTGCAAATCTCTGCGGAAAGTAGTCTCATGGCTTATTGATTTACACTCCTCACTGACCTGTACGGCCCGGTCATCATGCCCCCGGGCCAGTTTATAAAGCTGATGGCCAAATTGGCCCAGAAGAGATGTCAGTTCCTGTTCTGAAAACTGTTTTATATCGCCAATAGTCCGCATACCCTGATTTTGCAGAATCTCTTCGGTTTTCTCTCCTACACCCCAGATTTTATCAACAGGCAGGGGATCCAGAATCTCCGCAATTTCATCCTCCCTTATGACCTTAAAGCCATCCGGTTTTTCCAGATCAGAGGCCAGCTTGGCCAGAAATTTGTTGGGAGCTAAACCTATTGAAGCCACCAGATCCAGCTCCTGTTTTATGCTTGTTTTAATCTTTTTTCCAATCTTCCGGGAGGGGCCAAAAAGACGGTGACATCCTTTAACATCAAGAAAAGCCTCATCAATAGAAATTTTTTCAATACGGGGGGTAAACCGGGACATAATTTCAAATATACACTGTGAAATTTCCTGATAGCGCTCCATTCGGCCCGGAAGGAAAACAGCATCAGGGCAGAGTTTGCGGGCCTCCTTGATGGGCATTGCTGAATGAACCCCATACTGACGAGCAGCATAGGAAGCAGTGGAGACCACCCCCCGGTCACCCAGACCGGTACCCCCAATGATTACCGGCTTCCCTTGCAGCTCAGGATTATCTTTCTGTTCAACTGCGGCATAGAAAGCATCCATATCCACATGAATTATATCTAAAGCCATTTTTTAGCTCCTTCTGGAGCCGGTGTGGGCCGGTCCTGCATACAAATTGTTTAACCGGACCCTAATCCTCATCAACCCTGTTTTTGCTTCCGGCTTTATTTGAATTATATTACTAAACCCAGCTAACCGCAAACATCTTTTTGTTTGCTTAAAATTAGCTTAAGGGGGCAGGAATTCTGCTAAAAGCAGAGAATTTATTAAATACAGATAACAGCTCATTTTTCAGGTCAGTTTTATTTCAATTTTTTAATTGTTTGAAAAGTAAATTCCTGATGTTTTAAATTAAATATATTATCCCACCTTAATCCTGATTGGAAATAACGGTGGAAATTTACAAAAATACACAATTAACCAAAAAAGTCCCCTTCTTAAAAAACTAAAAATGAGTGGGTATAAGGGGGATAAATTAACTTTTTGAGGGAGGAGCAAACAGAAATGCAGAACAGAGGCAGAGTGATTATTGTTTTTACTCTTGTTTTAATTCTTCTAACATCAGCCGGGCTGGCTGCAGCAGATGATCTCATATCTCGGGCCCGGGATGAATTTTACAGAGAAAATTATGAAATAGCCGAACAGCTGTGGCTGAAACTTCTGGAAAGAGAAGGACAGAATTGGGAGATAAATTTCTTTTTGGGTATGATCAATCTCAGAAAAAATAATCTGGATAAAGCTGCTAATTATATGGAACAGGCCTACAGGAGAACCGATGATGATTATTATACTCTGACCAATTATGCCCGTATTCTTTACCGGAAAAATGAATATGAAGCAGCACAAAATATACTGGATCAGATACCGGTGGAAAAACAGGATTTCAATGAACAGTATAATAATCTTTCCGGTCTGCTGGCCCTGGCTGAAAACAACCCCGAAAAAGCAGAGCAATATTTCAAACAGGCAGCTGATCTAAATCCAGAAAATTATTATGTGCTTAACAATTTGGGACTGGCCCAGATAAGAAGGGGCAGCTACGAAGAAGCCAGAGACAACCTAAAAAAAGCCGTGGCTCAACAGCCGAAAGAAGCTTATATTTATAACAATTTGGGGATTAGTTATGAAAACCTCGGACAGCTGGAACAAGCCAAAGAAAATTACCAAAAAGCTCTAGAGATCGACCCCGAACACCACAGAGCAGAAATGAATTTAAACAGAGTCCTTTCCCAAATAAACGAGCAGTGAATTTGCTATTTTAAAAATAGGGCTCATCTCCCCTTCTATTGATGAAAAACATTGATATATGCTGCTATTGCTTTATTCACGAAAAGCCTAATTTCCATCTTTTCTTTCAGTCAAGAAGAAACTAAATTTAGGCAGGAAAAGCTAAACAAATGTGTGGATAAACATACATTCTATCCACATTTTGTGGATAAGTAATCACAGAAATTAAACATCTGTTCCTGTTTTGAGGGTGAAGACTGATTATCAAGTTGATTTTAAATTTTATGATTTTGGGATTCAGTCAGGTTTCTGAACTGTTTACAATAGGGTCACCCATATTATGTATTTTCAGCATATTGGTTTTACCTGTTAGACCTGTGGGGATACCTGCTATTATAACTACCGGATCTCCCTGGTCTACCAGGCTGGTGGCCTGTGTACACTCGATTAATTTAGATAATAAGCTTTCCAGTTCTGAAACAAATTCAGCTTCTACCGGAAAGACCCCCCAGGATAAATTTAGCTGTCTGGTAATCCGGGGATCAATAGTGACCGCAATTATAGGTGTATCAGGTCTGAATCTGGCGATCATGCGGGCCGTGTTTCCCGATTTTGTGCTTACTGTTATAGCCCGGGCCGAAATCTCATAAGCAGCGGTAGTTGCTGTTTTCCCTATAATATTAACAACCTCTTTTTCAAAATCGCCCCAGTCTTTATTATAATATTCCTTTTCATAATCAATTTCCTGTTCAGTTTTTAAAAGTATATCTACTAAAGTCTGTAATGACTTAATAGGATATTGCCCCGCGGCTGTTTCTCCAGACAGCATAACAACATCTGTTCCATCATAAACTGCATTGGCCACATCCGATGCTTCGGCCCTGGTGGGAATAGAATTTTTATTCATTGATTCCAGCATCTGAGTGGCTGTGATCACCGGTTTCCCCAGCTGATTGCATTTTCTGATAATCTTTTTCTGAATACCGGGTACTTCACTGAGCGGTAATTCAACCCCGAGGTCACCGCGGGCAACCATGAGTCCATCTGCTGCTTCAATTATATGATCAATATTTTGAACTGCCTCTCTATTTTCAATTTTTGCAATAACCTTAACATCACTGTGATCCCGGGATTTTAGAAATTTTTTTAACTTATTTATTTCTCCGCTATTTTTCACAAAAGATACGGCTACATAATCAATCCCCAAATTTAGTGCAAATTCAATATCTTTCCTATCAGTCTCCGTTATACAGGGAATACCAAAATTAAGTCCGGGGATATTAACACCTTTTTTGTCAGACAAATAGCCTCCGGTTTCCACCTGACAGATTAATCTGTCATTAACAGCTTCCTTTATACTCAATTTTATCTTCCCGTCATCAATAAATATATCAGTACCGGGTTGAAGCTTTTTAATTAAATGAGGGGGATTTATATGAACCTGATTTTTATCTCCTACCACTTCTTGAGCTGTTAAGATAAACTGCTGGCCCTGCTGTAACCAAACTTCTTCTTTCATTTTTCCCGTTCTAATTTCCGGCCCCCGGGTATCCATAATTATCGGAACAGGTTTATCATACTTTTTTCTTGCCTGCTTTAAGTTTCTTATTCTTTCAGCATGTATTTCATATGTTTCATGAGAAAAATTAACCCGGGCCGCATCCATACCATATTCAATAAGCTCTTCGGCCAGGTTTTCAGTAGCAGGTCCCAGGGTACATATAATTTTGGTTTTGCGCATTATTTACCCCCCTTCTCGATGAAAAAATTATAAACTGCTGTAATTCACATGATAGGAATCTTATCCAGAATCAGACAGATATTTTTTTAAGGTATTTCTTACTGCATTTTTGCCGGCAATCATTTCTTTAAAATATTCTTCTATTTTGCTGCCCAGTCCTGCCTCATAGAGATTTAAACCCATTAAACTTTCACTGGAAAGAATGGGGCGTAATTTATCACCCACTGAATCCGGGTTTCCGAATTCAATTCCGGCCAGATGTTCGGTCAATTCATCCAGCATAGGATCAGGGCTTAATTCCATTTTCTCTCCCTGATCATCAAGACCCATTAAATATCTGCACCAGCCGGCAACAGCCAATGGAATAGAGATTAAATCAGCTGGATCCAGGTCATTTCTTTTTTGATAGGACTTGATTGTTTCTCCAAATCTGATAGCTATTTTTTGGGAAGTATCGGTGGCAATTCTTTGCGGTGAATCCGGAATATAGGGGTTTGTAAATCTTTCATTTACCACCTCGTCAATAAATTCTTTGGGATCCAGAACCCCCGGATCAACCACCACCGGCAGACCTTCTTTATAACCAATATTTTTAATTAATTTTATCAAATCTTCATCTTCCATTTCATCGGCAACCAGATCATAGCCCAGCAAACAACCATAAACAGCAAGGGCTGTGTGTAAAGGATTCAGACAGGTGGTGACTTTCATTGTTTCGACATCATTAACTGTTTGTCGGTCTGTGAATATGACCCCGGCTTTTTCAAGAGGCATTCGGCCATTGGTGAATTTATCTTCAATAACTAAATATTCCGGTCCTTCAGCATTTACAAAAGGAGCAATAAATGTATCTTTGTCAGTAGTTATTATTTCTGTACCGGTAAAATCCAGTTTTTCAAGTTCTGTTTTTACATCCTCCGAGGGACGGGGGGTGATTTTATCTATCATAGACCAGGGAAAGCTCACCCTGTTTTCATCCTGAATGTACTCTAAAAATTCCTCTTCTACTAGACCATTATCCACCCATTTTTTACTAATTTCCACCACTGAGGTCTTCAGTTTTTTGCCATTCTGAGAACAATTATCCATGCTGACAAAACTAACCGGCAGCTGACCATTTTTAAATCTTGTATAAGCCAAAGCTGCAGCTTTGGACATTGTATGCTGTGGACTGCCCGGTCCCCGGGCCATGTCTTCCCGGACTACATCAAAATAATCACCGGCCATATTCTTTAGGTTATATCCTTTTTCAGTTATGGTAAAGCTTACCAGCTGCAGACTTTCCATTTTAAATACTTTTTTAAGATAGGCCCAGTCCTCTTTCCGGGAAAAGTCTCCCACCAGGCTTTCACCGATACTGCCTATTACCTCTTTTTCCAGATTACCATCAGGATGCATGGTTACGGCCAGGCTTAAATTGTCATGTGGCTGATAAATTTTATCTATAATTTCGAAATCATATGTTTCCACGGCCAAAATACCTGTTTCAGCAGCTCCCTTCTCCAAAAGTTTTTGCTGCAGCCGGGCTATAAAAGCTCTGAAAATATTTCCGGCTCCAAAATGAACCCATTGGGGATTTTCTTTTGTGTTTACCGCCACCTTTTCCACATCAAATTCGGGAATTTTAATACCTTTTTTCTGCCATTTTTCTTTATCAGTTATACCTTCCCGGGATAAATTTAACATCATAATTCCTCCTTCATCTTTTAAAAAATTTATCTTTGTTTAATGATTAATGTTTATCCTGCATAAAGTGTTATTTTAAGATATAACAATTTATAATTACTGTCATGACAGTAATATTATTTCTTAAATTAAATAAAATTGACTTTTTGCAGTACAGCCATTAATTAGATTATATTAGATTATGAGATTAATTTTTTTCAAAATATCATATTCAAATCAGTTATTCAACTAATCTATATACATTGGCCTCGGGTTTATCCATTTCTGGAACCAATAAATCTTCAAGCTCTGGTAATGTTTCTTTGAAATGATCGTTCATCAACTTATCATATTGAATTTTACTCCTGAATTATTCAGGATTTATTTATACCCACCACAATTTCAACCGGTAAAGCAAACATTTTATCATAAATGCACGTCTGTATACTGTAACCGGCATCCATTAGACTTTCTTTAACATATATAGGTCTACAATCAAAATATACAGGAATTTTTTTGTGCAGGGTTTCATATATTTTAATCATAAGGGAATTATCCCCTTTTGACAAACTTACTATACCCAATCTGCCCCCTTTTTTTAAAAGTGCTTTAACTTTTTCCAGCAGTACTGGAATTTCAGAAATAGCAAATAATTCAAGAACAAAACACATGAAAACAGCATCAAATTTATTTTTTTCATAAGACATCTGCAGGGCATCTTGCCGGGAAATCTTTACTCTATCCCATAAGGAGGCTTTTTTAAGTTTATTTTTAGTAATTTTATACATTTCTGAAGAAAGGTCAACACCATATACTTTCCCTTCTTTTCCCACCTTTTGAGCAATCTTTTTTATGCCCTGGCCGGTTCCAAATCCTACTTCCAGAACAGTTTCGCCTTTTTTTATATTTAGTATTTCCAGGCCTCGATTCCTGTGTTTTTTTTCAAAACTTCCCGCAATATAATCATAAAACCGACTCATCCTATCATAGGCTGCTTCTGTTTGCTTTTTATTACTATTTACCTCTAAGATGTCATTTTTATTTGAATGCATAATTATATGACCTCTTTATGCTTTAATTATTGTTAGTTAAAACACAAAAACGAGGTATATCCTGCTGCGTTAGGCTAACTAAATTAATCTGCTAAAAGCATTGTTTTTGTCACGGGATCTGTGATTCACAGGGGACCCCGGCCTGACAGAGGCCACAGCCGGCCACTTCCACTCCGTATCTGGAGGGGTCTATGATCCTTTGCTGATATTCCAGACACTTCCTTTTATTGTGACCATCTTCAGTAATTGCTCCTCCGGGACACCTTGCTATACACCTGCCACAGGTGCCCTGTTGAGCAAACAGGCAATATTGATCATGAACTTCATATTCTCGGGCAGATGATTTCAGCTCTAAATTAGTAATCACACTTCCACAGCGCATAGCCTTACCTTGGGGGGTGATCAAACCATCACATAAACCAAATGTTCCCAGCCCGGCTGCATAAACAGCATGCCGTTCTGACCAGGAAGAAGCTATTCCTGTTTCCGAACTTTCTTCCCAGGAAAAATCTTCCGATAACATGGGAGCAATGGCGGAATATCCTTTATCCTCTAACAGGCTAACCACATATTCCCTTAAGCTGTTGTTAAATTTTTCTCCATAATTTCGGGTATGAGCCCACCTTTTTGAAGGATACCTATTTTTTGCTTTGTTTGAATTTATTGTTTTTTCAGAAATTGGTAAAACCCAGACTATTACACTGCTTTCTGAAAAATTCTGGGTTATTTTTCCCAGCCATTCTGCAGGAGTTAAATGAAAATCACCGATAATTTTTTTATATTCAGCAAATAATTTATCCTTTCCAGCTGCAAAACCTACCAGGGGCTCCTCAAATATAATATCATTATCAAGATTAAAAAGCCTATTATCCCGGCTTTCACGGACATAATATTTAATTTTATCAATAATCTTTTTTTCCGGATTAATATCAAATTTGTCCATATCTATTACACCTCTTTTTTTATAAGACAGATAATTTTGTTTAATATTTGCCATAAGTTTTGGCAGTTTCAATCATCGCCCTTATATTTTCTTCAGGAGTATCTTGCCCACACTGATCACCAGTGGATAATATAAAACCCCCTTTTTCAGCTGTATCATCAATCAAAGGCAGTTTACCAATATGTTGAGGTGGTACCCTGTTTTCATATAAATTGTCGTTACTAAAAACTATAATATCATATAGGAAAGTATTATCCCCAAAACACCTGAAATTAAAGGAGTCCCTATCCAGCCAAATAGAATGTTTTTGGTCATACTCCAATCAAGCATATTTATCCCTTTCATCAGCCCGGTGCCAATTACCCCACCTACTATGGCCTGTGAAGAAGATACGGGTATTCCTATCTGAGCATATATATAAAGGGTAATAGAATGAGCAAACAATGCAATAAGAGCGGTCACGGGTGTAAGATTAGTTATTTTATGGCCCACGGTTTTCATCACCCGTTTGCTGTATATCACACCCAGGCCAATACTCATCCCTCCCAATAAACCACCCATCTGTGGTGAAAACAAACCAGCTTCTACATAAACACCCATTACATTAGCAACATTATTGGCCCCCAGAGAATAAGCACCATAAATACCACTAATAATAAAAGCAATCTTAATGTAGTAGTCCATTTTTCCGATATTACCAGTTTTTTTCTCCAATAAATTCAAATAAATCCAGTATAATATATATGCTATAAGAGCCGCACCTAAAGGAGTTGTAATCCAGGCTATTACAATTGGTCCTAAAGGAGCAAAATTAGCTCGGCCTTCCATTAGGCCACTTCCAATAATAGCTCCCACTACAGCCTGAGAAGTAGAAATTGGAAGCCCTATCAAAGTCATTAAAGTCACAGTTAAAGCCGCAGCTAGAGAAGCAATAAATGCTGTTATTATAGTTTGATCAGCCAGCTCCCCCAGGGTATGGATCCCTCCTGCCCCCTCCAGTACTGCACCAATAATAACAAATAAACTGGTTAAAGCTACTGCGGTGTTGAAATTAATTACTCTGGTTGTTACAGCAGTGCCGAATATGTTGGCACTGTCATTAGCACCAAGTGTCCCTCCTAAATAAACCCCGGATAAAAGTTCCCACATCTTTATCCTCTCCTAAGAGCAACAATTACCTCTATAATATCTCCTGAATTTTCTATAGTATCTCCTAAATCTGATATGGCCATTATAGTATCTCTGTAAACCAGTTTTTGGGCCAGTTCTAAATCATCTCTATTGCTGATTTTTCTGATTATTTTTTCCTCAATATCATCAATTAGAGATTCCATGTTTTCCAGCTGAGCTGAATGGGCTACAGCCTGGGTCATATCGCTAAATAAATAGGAGACTGCTTTTTTTAATGTCCGGTATTGATCTTTGATTTTTACTATCATTTCTTTAACCAGTTCCTGATTAAGATCAGAAATATCCAGTGCTATAAAAAGGGTTGAGTCCATTACCCTTTCGGCATTGTCTGCTATATCATCAATGGTTTCAATCAATCTCATTAAATCTTCCCGGGTATTGGGCATTAGAAAACCC
>Ga0207421_10007584_pt1 | contig 11513 bp, 13 predicted proteins | sample SodLakKL_010_SED_4_FD_187542 | JGI IMG/M metagenome (GOLD analysis project Ga0207421, IMG submission 187542) | Alkaline sediment microbial communities from Lake Tanatar, Kulunda Steppe, Russia - 8KL_010_SED (SPAdes) (version 2) | ecosystem: Environmental > Aquatic > Non-marine Saline and... | reverse complement strand
ACTAGTCTTTATTGTACGGTCATACAAAATTTATTAATAATCAGTAAAAATTATCTTTTTAAAGGTCAAGACTATGGACGGAAAAACGTTAGCGGATCATGCCGTGGATTATGGAAGTTCTATTGGAGCAGATTATGTTGAGGCTAGATTTATCGATTCCGTGAGTGAAAATTATTTTTCTAGGAACGGAAAATTCCTAGGCATCCAAGAGAAACCGAGTAGAGGTATGGGTATAAGAGTATTGGTAGACGGAGGGATCGGATTCGGTTCGGTAGATAGATTGAAGAAAGACGAAGTGGAGGACAGGCTAGAGTCGATCGTGAAGATGGCCGAACTCAGTGAAAGAGAAAGGCCGATCGAGCTATCGAATGAAAAGACGGTGGAAGATAGCTGGGAAGTTCCAGTGAAGACGCCGTTCGAAGATATTAGTGAAGAGCAAAAACGAGAATTTGTCAAGGGATTGGACAAAGATATCAAAGATTGTGGAACCGGAAAGCTCCCTTTCAGAAGCAAGATCAAGAATAGGATATTGTTCTTTCATACGAACACGTCAGAAAAGTACATAGCCAATTCAGACGGTTCTAGGATAGAATCTGATGAGTCTTTTATCTCCCTATATATTTTGTTGAACGCAAAATCTAAAGATGATAGGGAACAAAGGATGCTTGGACTAGGAGGCACTTCAGGGTGGGAATGGATCGAGGAAGAAAATGTTAGAGAAACAGTGATCAGAGAGAGCGAAAAGTTGGTAGAGACAGTCAAGAAGGCAGAAAATGTAGGATTTAACGAACCAGTAGATGTGATAGTGGGCCCAGAGGTCTCCGGCATAATGGCTCACGAGAACGTCGGTCATCCGAGCGAAGGCGATCGGATCATGGGCAGAGAGATGGCTCAGGCAGGTGGCTCTTTTTACAGGGAGCTTTTGGGATTGGATAAAGGAGCTTCCGTCAAAGAAAGTGTAAAGGAACAAGATGTGGAGATAGGCTCCGAGTGCGTTTCTGTAATAGACGATCCAACTATAGAGGGTAGTCCAGGCTTTTACATATATGACGATGAAGCCGTGGAAGCGAGATCCCGATATTTGATAAAGAACGGTCAACTGAATGAACTTCTGTTGAATCGGGAGTTCGCCGCTGAATTCGATACAAGGTCAAATGGAGCTTCTCGCTCCGCAGGGTATAGCAGGGAACCCATACCGAGGATGTCCAACACCTTCTTCGAGCCGGGAGAATATAGTAAGGAAGAACTCGTAGAGGACGTTGATGAAGGCGTATTGATCGAAAGTTTTACTGAATGGAATATCGACGATAGGCGGTATCACAGCAAGTATGTCGGACTCGAAGCTTATCTTATAAAACAAGGAGAAGTTACTGAAAAGATGGTCAGGAGGCCTTCCTTAGAGATGACCACTCCTTCGCTTCTACAGAGTATAGACGGAGTCTCTGACAACTACGACTACAGGATGAACTTCTGCGGGAAGAGCGATCCGATGCAGCCGATCAGCGTTTCAACAGGCGGACCTTACTTGAGGATAAGAGATGTTAATGTGGGGTGATCAGATGGTGGAAAAAAGATTTAACGGCGAGATTTTGAAGAAAGCAGTAGATATCGCAGACAAAGCGGGTGCAGATGAGGTCATCGCTAAATTGGTAGAAGAGAAGAAACACCAGATCAGGTTTTCGAATTCCTCAATAGACGTGAATAAAGAGTGGAAGAGTTATCACTTGGATGTATTGATCTCTAAGAAACCGAGTTTCTCTATCGGCAACAAGGTCGATACGGTGACGCTGCAAGATCCCACTGAAAAAGAGATAGAGGAGAGAGTACCAAAACAGGTCAGACATCTGGACGAACTTCCGAAGATCAAGATATATCAGGGCATGGACGAGAACACCCACAACTCATATCCTTCGATAGATCTGTACGATAGAAGGATAGAAGGTTTTAATAAAGAGGCACCAAAGATAATCAAAAATGCGATAGATTCTGCTGAAAAGGCCGGAGCTGAAGATGTCTCCGGCGTTCTTCATTCTGGATCTAGTAAGGTAGGCTTGTTAACAAGTTATGATAATGGAGGAGAATACAAGTCTTCCTTTTGTCGAGGGACTATACGGGCTTTCAAAGACAAAGAGAGCAGTGGACAGGAGATAGTTGTGGCGAGAGACCTTTTGGATATAGAAAGAAGATTTGAGAAAGCAGGGCAGAAAGCCGGTCGATTGGCAAAACGCTGTTCTGAAGCGGATCAGGGCGATCCCGGAAAGTATGATCTGATAATGAGTCCTACTGTAGCAGCCAACATTTTTGGTAATCTCCTGAGCGGAGCCAATCCGATAATGCTGATCGCAGGGATGAGCTGTTTAAAGGGTAAAAAGAAAGAAACGATCGGTCCTGAGGAATTAACGGTTGTCGATGACCCTCTGATAGAAGAGGGTTTGAAAAGCAGACCTTTCGATGATGAAGGCACATCCTCTGAAAGAACATCCATCATAGATGAAGGTGAATTCAAAGGTCCGATACACAACACATCTACGGCTAAATTCTGGAGATTTAAGAATCTGATGAAATTGAAGTTTTGGAGAAAACCGAAGACCACTTCGAATTCAGAGTTGGGGCAGATGGGGATGACAGATACCGAAGAGAATCCAAGGACTCTTCTACCTTCGCCATCGAATTATCGGTTCTCGCCAGGATCTTCCAGCTTGGACGAGATGATATCCACATCTACTAGACCGACCATATATCTAACTTCGAATTGGTATACTAGATTCACTAACATGAGCGAAGGAGAATTTTCTACCGTTCCTAGAGATGCTATGTTTTTGATAGATGATGGTGAGATCAAGAAACCGGTAAGAGATATAAGATTGAAGGGAAACTTATTGGAAATGTGCAAAAATATAGAAGCTGTAGGTGAGGAACACAAACAGGTTAAGTGGTGGGAAGTGGACACTCCTACTTTCATACCATCTATAAAAGTGCGTGACTGCAGTTTCACCAAAGCTAGTGTCTAAAAGCCTGCGATGAGGATCTTTGTTCTCACCTGACATCTATCTCTTCAGCTGATTCTATCACAGGTATGTCTATATCTAGATTTTCAGCGTAAGTGTTGTTGTATTTTAGACCGGTACCAGTGTTATAAAGAAGGACCTCTTCGTTCCTTTCAATGACACCTTCCTCACGTAGTTTTTTAGCTCCAGCCAAGGTAGCGGCGCATTCAGGACAGGCGAATACACCTTCTTTCCCTCCGAGTTCTTTAGAACTCTGCAGGATGTTCTCGTCTGTGACTGAAACCGCGGTCCCTCCGCTCTCTTCTACAGCTCTCAATATCAACTTATCCGCAAACGCTTTGGGGACTCGAATACCGTCAGCTATCGTTTTAGGATCCTCCCACTCAGTAGATTCTTCTTTTCCTTTCTCTACCGTCTCCACGATAGGTGCGCATCCCTCAAATCTTTTTTATCTTCTTGAGGATAGGCATTTCCTCTAATTCCTTTTCCTCTAAAAGGTCCCACTCAATCCCAGATGGCTTTTCCAAAGATGTGTTCGTCTCCACCACTTTCTCAGGAGTCAAGATCCAATCTAAAGGAACGTCGTGTTTCTCGTGTGGTAGATCATCCACCACTTGGATGGGATGTACCGTTGTGAGTACTTCAGGTTCACCGAGATCCAGCTCTCTCAATATAGCGTATTCAAGATCGCTGTATCCACCTCCTTTCCCGACTCTCTTTCCGTTTTTAGAAACTGCTACGGAACCGGCTACGACCAGGTCTAAATCTTTCATATCTTCCGGTTCTACATGATTTCCATATCTACTCGAGTGTTTGATGGTGGTCGCCTTTTTTTCCATCCCTTCAGGCACATTTTTAGGTCTTATTTTCAGGAAGCCTTTCCTCAACCTGGGAGTGGGCATGAAGAGAGTCTTTCCCTCTCTTATCACTTCAGCCCTCACTGCGTTCTGAGGTGAGTCTGGATTGACTTTAATTCTATCTGCCTTTCTGAAGGCAGGTACTTCTTTCAACTTTTCAGCGGCCTTCTCCGCTCCGACAAAATTTGGTATCCTCCCTTCCACAGGGGTCGGAAACCTCGCTATGTCCTTTTCTTCCATCTCATTCCAGATCTTTTCCCTGATCTCTGATTTTTTTCTCATAGTCTTCAATCCTCCTCTACAAGGACCTTCTCGATTTTTTCTTCACACCTTTTGCATAACACCGCTTTCTTCCTATCAGTATGTCCTATCCTATTGGAGAAAGTCATCACGCATCTCTCGTTTTCGCAGTGTTCCAATCCAAAACTGTGGCCGAGTTCATGTACCGCCTCTTTGATCGCTCTGTCAAAAAACAGTTTTTGGTCTTTTTCTTCTCCCCAAAACTCTGGTTTAAGTCTATGAAGGGAGATCAGAGCGAATTTCCCGGGTTTTTGGGCCTGACCGAAGACGAAGTTGAGTCCCTGGCCGTACAGGTCTTCGGATGTTATGCCGAGTATTTTCCCTTCTTTCGAAGCAAATCTAGAAGATAACCTCTGAAGCACCATCTCTGCCCTGTACTGGTCTCTGCTCGGATCGTAAGCTTCAGAAGGCAGTTCGATCTCCTCTTCTATTTCCACCTTACTTATGAAAGGAGAATAAACTTCTCTGATTTGATCAGAGATAGATCCTAATAGAGGTTCAGATACATCTTCGACAGGTATGAGATGTACTTTCAATGTCTCAAATATATATCTGTTCGAGGGTGTTAATTCTTTTTCGGTTCTGTATGTTTTTGTAGAGCTTTATGGATTAATATGGTAAAATCACAAAAGGTATATACTTCATTTCTTCATGGATTCAAGAGTTGAAAATATGTTGAAAGTGTATAGATGTTGGATATGTGGTGAAACTTATCTGGGTGAGGAAGAACCTACTGATTGTCCGTACTGTGGAGCAGATGAAGAATTTTTGAAGCCGGGAGAGGAATATGAATTACCCGATGTTGAATTGACTGAAAAATCTAGAAGGAACTTGGAGGAAGCTTTGGAGTTGGAAGTAGATAACGCTACCTTCTATTACTGTGCCTATAACAATGCAGAGGGACCTAAAACGGAAGGGATGTTCAAGAGGCTCGCTAAGGTTGAAGCCGAGCATGCTGAAGCTATCTGTCTATATCTCGATATCGAAGAACCAGAGATCGATAAGCATATAGACAAGTGTTCCGAAGAACTTCCAGATAATATAAAAGATGCACATTCGAGAGAATCTAGAGCTATAGAACACTACCAGAAATTTGCTCAGGAAGCTGAAGAACCAAGGGTTGAGGAGTTCTTCGAAGCTTTAGTGGAAATAGAAACGGACCATCTTGAACTACACGAAAGTGAGTTAGAAGAGTTGAAGTAAAAAGCGAAAAACCTTTCATCTTCTTTTTTCATAGATAGTCTCGGTGAGGCATGCCTTCTATCTATTCCGTAGGGCATTCTAATCGGAGTTTAGAGGAATTTATAGCTCTCTTGAAAGAGGAGGATATCGAGTTGTTGGTGGATATCAGAAGATATCCTGATTCAGAGGTATACTCTTCTTACAAAAAAGATAGATTAGAAGAACGTCTTAAGGGACAAGGGATCGAGTACACATGGAAGGGTGACGTGCTGGGAGGTTTTAGAAACGAGATCTTCGAAGACGACTCACCTAATATGGGTTGGGAAGCGACCGGATTCCGGACCTATGCAGATCATGCTCTTTCTGAAGAATTTCAGAAAGAATTAGACGAAATAATCAACATTTCAGAATCGAAAAATATCGGGGTTATGTGTGCGGAGAGTATCTACTGGAAATGCTACAGAAGGATATTGTGTGATTGGTTGGTAGCGAAAGGTAAAACAGTGATACACTTGAGGAAAGGTGAAACTAAAAAGCACGAGATCAGCGCTCGAGCGCAAGTGCAAGAGGGAAAAGTCATTTACCCCGAATGTGAAGATCGAGAGTAGACTTCATAAAGCCTTCTTCTTTTCATCTATCCTTTCAGCTAGGTCTTCAGATAAATTTTCAAGTATCAGTTCTCCAGCTTCTTTCGAACCTTTTCTCGCATCTCCCAACACGCCGTTTTCGGTGAAATGTCTGAGACCTTTGGTGAACAAGGACGAGGTTTCGACTTCACCTTCATATCCCTTCTCCACCCTACTCTCAGCAACGAGTTCTTCGTTGATAGCTAACATAACAGATGTTTCGGTCGCTCCCGCGTGAACAGCTTTCTCCTCATAATCTATTCCAGCCTCCTTGAAGGAATCGATCATTATCTCCATATTCTTCTCAAGATCAGCTACCAATATTATCTTAGCATCATTCATCTCTTCAGCTATCTTAGGAGCTATCGTTTTAGCAGGAGCAAAATTTCCCCCGTGGAACGGAACTAAAGCAATATAATCGAAGCCGTGTTCGTCGAAAGCTTTGCAGTGTTCTTCCACAATTTCCATGAATAGATCACTAGGTAAGGAAACCGTTCCAGGGAAATCCATATGATGGCTGGAAACGCCTACCGATAGGGTTGGACCCATAAGAGCGTAGTCCAATTTTTTGGCTATGCGTTCACCCAACTCATCAGAAATGTATGTGTCCGTTCTCATAGGCATGTGAGGTCCGTGCTGTTCGAAGGATCCCATTAACAAAACTACCGTATCTTTTCCCTCTTCTTTTGCCTCTTCGATCTCCTTCCAGCTCATCTCTTCCATCTTCAACTTCTCTTCACTAACCATCTATTATCATCATGGTGTAAGGACTTCTAGAAAATATACTTTGTCTGTATTTTGAGGAGAGACTAGTTTCTACCTAACTCGATCAAACTCAGCGGTACGTACATCTCTTTTTTAGAGAGTCCACCGTGATTTCCGATCATGTAATGCTCTTCTTCATCCGGAAGCGTGTCGTATAATGTGTAGTTATCTTTCATTATCAGGGTATAATCTCCGATCCTGTGGTACAACTTTTTGTTCAGTTCCTCAAGACCGAAGTAGTTTTTCTCTACCAGTTCTTCGCTCCTGTAAATACGGCAGATATCGCTCAGGTTTTCTTCCCAGTACCTCTCGAATTCATCCGTCCTTGAAGGGCGGACGTAGCAGAAAACGGTCCTGTAATCCCCGCAGAGCGGAAGTGCTAGGCAGTCCTGTAATTTGGGGTGATCTTCCAATCTTATCGATTTTTCTCTCTCAGTATCTATGAATCCGTGGTCTGAAGTGACTATAATCGTTGTATCTGTATCCTTTATCTCCTCTACAAAATCTCTCAAATGAAGACAGATGTCTAGTAATTCTTTCGATGTCGAGATGCTGTTTACACCTTCTTCATGAGCTGCACTGTCAAAACCGTTCCAGTATGCCTTGATGTATCTCTTTTCATCTCCTGATTTTACCAACCGTTCCAAAAGAGAGAACATCTCCGCTAACGAAGAGTATCCTTTCCTCTCCGCGCTTCCTGCATAAAAAGAATTGAAGGCAGAGTCTTTCAGTTTTTCTAGGCTGACATCGGTAATTTTTCTATCGATGTCGTTCATCACAGAACGCGAAGAGAGTATAGAAGATATATCAACTCCAGATCTCTCTAAAGGGCGGTCTCCAAACCTAGGCTCGAATGGTAATATTGTAGTCACGACTCCAAGTTCCTTCAAAAACGTGTACCATCCGGTAACCGCATGCTGTTGGGGTGCTAATCCGGTATAAAATGTCGGGATCGCTGAGGCGGTAGAGGAAGGAAAAACCGACGTTATCTTTCCTTCTAAATTGTCAAAAAGGACCGTGTCTTTCCCTCTCTCTTTCAAATATTCATAACCAATACCGTCCAAGATCAAAAGAATAACGTTTTTCGACTTACCAAAATTTTCCTCATCTATCATCTCTAGGCCATTGTAAGGACTCTCCGAACCGAATCCTTCAACTAGGGAACTCATTAGATTGACTATACTTCCTCTTTCGTAATCGGGTAATACTACAGAACTGTCCTCTAAGTCGGACATCAGATCACATGTACTGTTCCAATTTGCCCATGACGACTTCGACTCCGATACCCGGTTCGTCTGAAGTCCATAATCTACCGTCTTCGAACACTAAACCTCGGCTTAGACCGTCTGGGAGTAAAAGATGACCGTCGAGATCTGCATATTTGATATTATCGCTGGATTCGAATAGATGAACCGCGGCTCCCAAGGAAGGCTCCATCTCTAACATGCACCCGACCATCGCATCTACACCGTGATCTTCTATCACATCTACGATCTTCCTTCCGCCTGTCAATCCACCGCACTTCATCAGTTTTATGTTGACCATATCCGCCATCTCGTTTGAACAGATCTCCTCAGCGCTTTCGTGGTCTTTCATCGCCTCGTCTGCTACGATAGGAAGGTCAGTATCTTTAGTGACTTCTTTCAGACCTTCTAGATCTTCTTCATCGACGGGCTGTTCTACGAACTCTATATCGGATCCTTTTATCCTACCGCAGAACTCTTTCGCCTCCTCGACAGAGTAGCCCTGGTTTGCGTCGACCCAGATCTTGATGTCACTTCCGACCGTTTCTCTCACCGCTTTTATCCTTTCTATATCGCTTTCCATGTCCAGTCCCACTTTGATCTTTATGGCTTTGAATCCCTGTTCTATGTAATCTTCCGCATGTTCTACAGTTTCCCGTTCATCCATTATCCCTATCGTCCTGTCGGTCAATACACCTTCTTCTTCGTAGCCATCGTACAATTCGAACACTCTTTTCCCTTCGATCTTCCCGTGGAGGTCATGTAATGCTGTGTCTAGACCCGCCAGGGCGGATGGATCCCCTGGATGTTCTTTCCTAAAATCGGACCATATATCCTCTATGGAGATGTCTTTATCGATCAATTTTTCTTTCCAAGGTTTCAAACATCTCATGATAGATTCGTTGGTCTCTTCGGTAACGCCATTAGAGGCCCCGTTTCCCCATCCTATCTTACCTTCACTCTCGATCTTGATGACAACGTTCTCCGTGGTGAAAGAGGTACCGGTAGCTATCTTGAATTCCTCTTCATTTTCTATCTCTACAGGATATAATTCTATATTTTCTATCTTCATATTGGGATCTCCCGTTTTGGTTAGATTATCGAAAGGAAAGATATTAAATTTTGGAACCATTTTCTACCTCCCAAAGTTTAATTGTCGATAAGAGGATTTACTTCAAAAGGTAAGAAAGATGGAAGTTTCGCTTATAATAGATTTGGCTTTTTTAATAGCAGCCCTTCTAGTGGTCAATCATGATGTGAAGCGGAAGCCGCTGGATAGGAAGGTGTTCTATGTGTGGGTTATCGGAACAGTTATAGGTTATCTTTTTTTCTGGATGTACGGAGTTGTGGTAGTGATGATACTTTACTTTCTGTGGACTAGGGCACTGCTCAAAAGGCACCATCTCGACTGAATAAAAAGTTATCTTACAGTGATAATACTTTCTTCTAGACTTCTCGGATAATAAGTCAGCATCTCCACGCCGTTTTTCTTGACCACGACAGTATCTGAATGTCGGAAGCCCGCTTTACCTTTCAGATAAATGCCCGGCTCTACACTCAACACCATGTTCTCCTTCAATTCCCAGTCCTCCCCCACATCTAAGAAAGGAGGTGCATGTATTCTGGTTCCCAGTCCATGGCCCGTGTGATGTCTCCACGTGTCTTCTATACCTTCCTCTTCATATAACTCGTATACTTCTCTATCCACTTCGGAGAGATCCTTACCAGCTTCAATAGCATCGAATGCGATATCTTGGGCCTTTACTGCGAGTTCGAAGTACTTCTTCTGTTCCTGCGTCGGTTCTCCGACTATCCAAGTTCTTTCTAATTCGCTACTATAGCCTCCGATCTCCACTCCTGCGCCGTTCACCAGTACGTCTCCCTCTTTTATTGTCTCGTTACTAGCTATAGCGTGAGGTAAAGATGATCCTTCGCCGACCTGTCCTCTGTAGCCAACGGTTATGGGAAAACCGCTGCCGGTCTGCTCATATTTAGGACCGAAGGCTCTGATGATGGCTTGCGACGCTTTTAAGGAAGCTCTCATCGAAACTTCGATCTCAGACAACCCCGGTTCGGTTTCTTCCTGCAGATATTTCAACCCTAGGTTATCCCACTTAGCGCTCTCCCTCATCAGCTCAATCTCTTCCTCTTCCTTAACACTGAAAAATTTTTCTAGATCTAATCGGATATCTTCTACCTCGATATCTATCAATTCGCTCAAACTAGGACCGAAGTAACCATAACTGCTGCCGTAGCCGTCCTGATCAACTCCTATTTCGTCATAGTTTTCTTCCTGGATCATCTCCTTAACAAATTTCATCGGATGTTTTTCTCCCGGATAATCCTTGTAAGTGATGATCTCATCCAATGCGAGTTCTCTTTCTTCTAAGTGCTCTTTCTCCAGCCTGGGTATTACCATCTTTTCGCTTTCTTCGTCCAAAAGATAGGCGATCGGTCTTTCAGTCGGTAAGAATGCGAAACCAGTCAGATTGAATATGAACGTCGGCGAAAAAAGACACAAAGTGTCCAATTCTTTTTCTTCCAATCTAGCCAGCAGTTTTTCTTTTTTCCTTTCATATACCTTCCGATCCAACATGAAATTCATCTTCACACCTTGAAAGTCAAAATGATGTATAAAGTTATAAATTTTTGTTTGAAGTTCTCAAATCGAGGGAAATATTTTTTTCACCGAGAATTCAAAAAGATTACGAAAAAGATTAGAACCTATATAACCTAAAAAAAGCATACTCTCTAAGCTGATACTTCGGAACAGGCAAGATAATAGACTCTACGTAAATGTCGATGGATTCAATAGTAATCAGAATGGCTAATGAGGTGGCTCTTGGCCTTATCGATGACTTCTTCCTTGGAAATAGCAGTGAACTCCTCTTCGCAGTCTTCAAAATGACATTCAAATTTGTACCCTTGTATACACGTCTCGAGGATAGGTCCAACGCATTCCTTGCCATCTTTCAAAATGCATTGGATGATTTCTCCTTCTTCATCTCTGACTTCGTAATCTTTAACCTCTTTTGGTTCCCCGACCTCTATCTCATCTTCCATATTATAACATAGTTATGTTTCCTATTTATATTTAACTAAATACTTCACTTAAAAGTCGTAAGAAATGACGAAAGCTAGAGTCATGCCCACCGTCAATATAAGAAAGACCCAAACATTGAGAAGCCAGGTCAGTGCTACGATCCCGTAGAGCATACTCCTTCTGCCTAAAGTGTATTCTCGATTTCCACGGATGAACAAATTGGCCAGGTAGATATCCGCTTTCTCGCCGCTTATCTCTTCGAGTGTTTCATGTGAACTTCGCACCAGGAAAGTTATCCGGGTGAAGTGACGGAGGCATAATAAGAAATTGAAGAACGAGTATATCAGGGTGAAGATAATCAACCACAGTGCATAATCTCCGTTTACTATTGGCTCTGGTATAGCAGAAGGGCTAAAACCAACAAGGAGACCTAAAAGTAGGACGGCGGCGGAAGCTAAAAACGTGACGGACATTATTACATTTCTTAA
>Ga0207421_10007583_pt1 | contig 11513 bp, 11 predicted proteins | sample SodLakKL_010_SED_4_FD_187542 | JGI IMG/M metagenome (GOLD analysis project Ga0207421, IMG submission 187542) | Alkaline sediment microbial communities from Lake Tanatar, Kulunda Steppe, Russia - 8KL_010_SED (SPAdes) (version 2) | ecosystem: Environmental > Aquatic > Non-marine Saline and... | reverse complement strand
GGGAGCCGGTATCGGCCCTTGACGTGTCGATTCAATCCCAGGTGCTCAACCTCCTCGAGGACCTCCAGGAAGAATTCGACCTGACTTATCTGTTCATCGCCCACGATCTCAGTGTCGTACGCCATATCAGTGACCGGGTGGCGGTGATGTACCTCGGACAGCTGGTGGAGCTGGCCGAACAGGACGAGCTGTACGAGAACCCGGCACACCCGTACACCGAGGCATTGCTCTCGGCGATTCCCATCGCCGACCCGCAAATCCAGCGTACGCGTAAGCGCATCGTGCTGGAGGGTGATGTGCCCAGTCCGTCGAACCCGCCCAGCGGATGCCACTTCCGCACCCGCTGTCGCCATGCCATGCCCAAGTGTGCAGAGGAAAAGCCGCCCTGGCAGGATATCGGTACCGAGCACTTCGTGGCCTGCTGGCTGCACGAGGAGTAGACGGTAAAGGGGAATCCAGTGAAGGATGCAGGGGAGCGTCGAGGGCGGCGCTCCCCTTTCTCGTGCCGTTGGAGGATCGGGGTCCGTCCCGGTATAATCGACAATAGGCTGCGAAGGGAGAGGTTGTGTTGCCATGAGCATTGATGCGGATAGGGTCGACGAGATACTGCGGCTGGCCCGGCTCGAGCTCGATCCCAGCGAACGGTGTAGGATGCAGCAGGACCTGGCAGTAATCCTGGACTACGTGAGTACGATCGAACACCTGGATACCTCGGATGTTTCCCCGCTACACAACCCGGTCGAAATCGACGAGAACATCACGCGCCCCGATGACGCCCATGCCTCTCGTTTACACGAGAGATTTTTGCAATCGGCACCAGAGCGAGAGGGTCCATACGTGGTGGTTCCCCGGGTCGTCGGAGACGGGGTGTCCGAGGATGTGTAGGCCACGAGCCCCGGTGACAGACACCGTCGCGGCCGTCCAATCGGGGGATATCTCGCCCGGGGAACCGTTGAGAAGGACGGTGGCGGAGATTGCGCGCCACGACGCGCACCTCGGGGCTTTTCTCTCGGTATCCTACCCCGATGCTCCAGGGGTGAAAGGACCCCTGCACGGCATTCCGTACGCGGCGAAGGATAACCTCTGTACGGCCACACTGCCCACCACCTGCGCCTCCAGAATGCTCGAGGACTATCACCCACCCTACGATGCGACGGTGATTGCGCGCATGCAGGAAGCGGGCGCCATCCTCGTGGGCAAGACCAACATGGATGAATTCGCCATGGGTTCCTCGAACGAGACCTCGGCCTTTCACCCGGTCGCCAACCCCTGGCGGCCGGATCACGTTCCAGGTGGATCCAGCGGGGGGAGTGCAGCCGCCGTGGCCGCAGGCCTGGTTCCCCTTGCCCTGGGAACGGATACCGGGGGATCCATCCGCCAACCCGCCGCCTTCTGTGGGATCACCGGCATGAAGCCGACCTACGGGGCGGTTTCGCGCATGGGTTTGGTCGCCTTTGCTTCTTCTATGGACCAGGTCGGCCCGATGGCGATGACCGCCAGCGACTGTGCGGCCGCAATGGATATACTGGTTGCGCACGATCCGGGCGACAGTACTTCTTCCGATCATCCCGACGCCGGGGACTTCCTGCGTCGCGTTCGAGCGGCCCCGGACGGGTGCGATGGTTTGCGGATCGGGATACCGCGCGAGTATTTTGGCCAGGGCGTCGATCCGGAAGTGGTGCGGGCGGTTCGATCGGCTGCAGACGTCTTCAGCGAACTCGGTGCCCGCGTCGAAGAAATGTCCTTGCCGCATACCGTATATGCCCTGCCAACGTATTACATCCTCGCGTCGGCCGAGGCGGCATCGAACCTGGCGCGTTTTGACGGTGTACGGTATGGCCGTCGTGCCGCGGCCAATAGTATCGAAGAATTGTATTGGAAGAGCAGGGGAGAGGGTTTCGGCCGTGAGGTGCAGCGGCGCATCACGCTGGGCACCTTCGTCCTCAGTGCCGGGTACTACGATGCTTACTACCTCAAGGCGGCACGTGTTCGCGGGATTATGGCAGGCGAGATCACCCGCGCATTCGCGCAATACGATTATCTTTTGACGCCGACCTGTCCCACCACGGCCTTCCCCAGGGATGTGCGCACGGAGGATCCCCTGGCGATGTACATGGCGGATGTCTGCACCATCCCCGCCAACCTGGCGGGGATTCCCGCGGTTTCGGTCCCCGGTGGGCTGGTCAATGGACTGCCGGTCGGGGTCCAGCTGATGGGGCGTCGCTTCGATGACGCCGGGGTCTTGGCGCTGGCGGATCGGTTCCAGCGGGCGACCGGGCATCACCTGCTAGGACCGGAGGGATTCGGTGATCACCGGGAACGGGGTGGAGAAGATGCGTGAACAGTATCGTCCGGTTATTGGGTTGGAAATCCACGTCGCCCTCGACACCGAAAGCAAGATGTTCTGCGCGTGCGTGAATGCCTTCGGCTCGACCCCCAATACCGATGTTTGTCCGGTTTGCCTGGGGCTCCCGGGAAGCCTGCCCGTGACGAATGCACGCGCCATCGAGCTGGGCATCACCTGTGCCCGTGCACTGGGCGGACAGGTGGCGCCCCGCACGTACTTCGAGCGCAAGCATTACCATTACCCCGATCTGCCGAAGGGGTACCAGATCAGCCAGTATGCGGCCCCCCTCTCCATCGGCGGCGAACTGGTCGTCGACGATTCCCACTCCGGTGAGGAGGTCCGGGTGCGGATACGCCGCGTCCACCTCGAGGAGGACGCGGGAAAATCGATGCATTCCCGGCAAAGCGGGCACACCCAACTTGATTTCAACCGGTGTGGCGTGCCGCTGGCAGAGATCGTGACCGAGCCCGACATCACATCTTGCGCCCAGGCGCGGCGCTTCCTGGAGGAATTACGGGCGATCATGCGGACCGCGGGGGTTTCACGGGTCCGCATGGAGGAAGGGGAGTTGCGTTGCGACGTCAACTTCAACCTGGTCCACGTGAAAGCGGGCCAGGAGATCACGCGTACACAAATTAGCGAGATCAAGAACTTGAATTCTTTTCGCGCAGTGCAACGTGCCCTGGAATATGAACTGATGCGCCACCGTTCTGCCCTCGAGGCCGGCGATGGGCTGCTGCACGAGACGCGACACTGGGATGCCGACCGCGAGGTCACCTACGCGGCACGCACGAAGGAGCAGGCCCACGATTACCGGTATTTCCCGGATCCCGATCTCCCACCCATCTTGATCGAGCGGGAGCTGGTGGACTACCTGGCCGCAGGCATCCCCGAGCTGCCACGCGCCCGTCGTCGCCGCCTGCGGGAGACCTGGGGAATCGAGTGGTCGCAGGCGGAGATCTTGGTGGAAGAACCGGAGATGGCGGATTTCTTCGAATCCGCGATCGCCGAGGGGGCCGAGCCGTCAGAGGCCTGCAAATGGATCGTCGGGGAGATTGCCGGGTACCTGAACACGGTTGACACCACGCTCGGTGCGCTGCCGTTTTCCGCCGCGGATCTCGCCGCGCTGCTGCGGTTGGTCGAGGATGGGGCGATCAGTGGCAAGATCGCCAAGGAGGTCTGGCTCGAGGTGATGGAAGGCGGGGGGTCCCCCGAGGCCATCGTGGAACGACGCGGATTGCGCCAGATCAGCGATGATGCGATTCTCGAACAGATTATCGAGGAGGTCGTCGCTGAACACCCCGAGGCGGCGGAGGACTATGCCGGGGGAAAGGATAAGACACTCGGGTTCCTGGTCGGGCAGGTCATGCAAAAGACCCGGGGGCAAGCCAACCCACAAAAGGTAAACGAAATGATTGCGCGAAGGCTGAGAGGCGGGAGGGATGACAATTGAGAATACTGGTAGTGAGCGATACACATCTGCCTGGACGTGCCCATGCACTTCCCCGCGGGGTAATGGATGCGCTGGAGAGCGGACCGGATGCCATCTTACACGCCGGGGATTTCACGTCCCCGGCAACGCTGCAACACTTTGAGTTGGATGATGCTTTCGTGGGAGTCAGTGGAAACATGGATCCCGGGGACGTGAAGTCATACCTACCCGAGGAGCGGCTCCTGGAACTCGGGGGGCTTCGGGTTGGCCTGTTGCATGGGGATGGCCCCGGGCGTGGTCCCGATATGTTCGATCGACTCGCGACGTGGTTTTCCGATGTCGACCTGGTGATCTCCGGGCATACCCATTCTCCTCACCTGGTGATCCGCGAGGGCATATACTTGTTTAACCCGGGTTCGTGCACGGACCCCAGGGATGGGTCCCCTCCATCCCTCGGGTGGATCGATCTCTCCGGGGATGATGAGCCCCGCTTCACCTTCGTGCCCCTGGGGGCGAGAGAGTGTTGAGTCGTCCCTACGATGCCGTTTTATTCGACCTCGACGGGACGCTGATCGGTCTCGATGTTCGCGAGTTCATTCCCGCTTACTTCGCCGAGATCGGCGCATTTTTCGCCCGGCGTAACGGGGATGCAGAGCACCTCCTCGATCGGCTGACCCGTGCCACGGAGGCCATGATCCGAAGTGACGCACCCGACCGGCTGAACATGCAGGTCTTCGAGGCCCATTTCTTCGACGGCGTGGCTGCAGAATGCGTGCGGCGCGAGAAATTGATCTTTGATCGTTTCTATGAGGAAGCCTTTCCCGGGCTCGGGCATCTTTGTCATCGCATCGATGGCGCCCGGGAAGTCGTGCGCCAGGTGCAACAGCGCGGCATTCGACGGGTGCTTGCGACCAATCCGTTATTCCCCATGGTCGCGATCCAGACGCGCCTGGGGTGGGGAGGCCTAAGCCCCGACGCCTTTGAGCATATCACCAGCTACGAGAACAGCTACTTCTGCAAGCCGCGACCCGAGTATTACCGGGACCTTGTCGAGGCTGCCGGGCTCGAACCGCAACGGGTACTCATGGTCGGCAATGATCCCCTCGAGGACATGGTAGCGGCTGAGATCGGGATCGATACGTACCTGGTGGATCGCTACCGGGTCCCCCGCGAGGGTCGTCTGCCTCAGCCGACTTACAGCGGTGATATCGCCGGGGTCCTCGATGTCGTGGACAATCCCTAGGGCGTGTGCGACTCCGTCGCCGAGAGCACGCGCCCTAGTACCCGCCGATCGATATTGCCCCCTGATACGATCGCGACGATCGGCGAGGGCCAATGGGTGGCGCGTTCATCCTCGCGGTTGAGCGCGCCGCTCGCGAGTGCACCTGCCCCCTCGGCGACGACCTTTTCCACCAGTAGAAGCCGGGTGATTTCGTCGGCGATCCCCGGTTCGTCGAGGGTCACGACTTCGTCCAGGCGTTCCCGAAGATACGCGAATAACGTCCCGGATATGCCGCCCGCGGTGCCTTCGGAAAGGGTCGGTCGGTGGGTTGCCTCCACCATCGCTTGGGCACGAAAGGACAGTGCCAGTGGGCAGGATGCTTTCGGCTGCACCCCGACGACGCGCGTATCCGGCGACAGGACTTCCAGCGCCCGCGCGATTCCGCTTATGAGTCCTCCACCACCGACCGGCACCAACATCGTTCCCGGGGAGCCGATGTGATCGAGGATCTCGGGGATGATGGTACCCGCGCCGGCGATCATGTGCGTATCCTCGAAGGCGCTGATGAACGGAATGCCCAGGTCGGTTGCCATTTCGCGGGCAAACGCCTCGGATGCGTCATATATCGCGCCGTGCACCCGGACTTCTGCACCCCGGGCTTGTGCCCGCTGGATTTTCTCTTCGGGCGTTCCCTCCGGAACCACCACGGTTACGGTGGTGCCCAGGCTCTGGCCGACCATGGCGAGTGCCGCCGCGTGGTTGCCGCTCGAGGATGTGATCACCCGATCCGGCCGGTGGGCATGGGCCAGGCGGTTGAGGGCGCCCCGAACCTTAAACGATCCGCCCGGCTGCGCGCTTTCCACCTTGAGGTATACGGGGCGCTCCAGTCTTGCGGTCAGCGATTCCGACGGTAGTAGCGGGCTCGGGGGCAGCTGTCCCGATATTCTCCTGTGTGCTCTCCATAGCTGTTCACTGTTGGGAAGCATTTCCTTCTCCTTCCGCGGGGACACTGTCGGGTATGGGCGCCCGGGTCGATACCTGCGTAGTCCGGGTCGTGATCCACTCGGTGGCTTCATCGGCCGGGGCAGCGCGCAATCGGCCACGGAATCCGGTTTCGGATAATCCGTGCATTGCCCGCTCGATGGCCAAACCCGGTTCGTTACAGTCGAGGCTCAGGTGTGCCAGGAGAACCGACTCCAGCCGGTCTGCTCCGAGGTGCTGGAGCAGGCCCCCCGCCTGCGCGTTTGAAAGGTGTCCAAGTGGACCCATCACGCGTCGAATGAGGGCATCCGGTCGACCGGAATCTCTTTGCAGCGCGGTGTCATAGTTGCTCTCGATGACGAAGTGGCTCATTCCCCGCAAACCATTGAGCAGTCCTCGGGTGGGTTCACCGAGATCGGTGACGACCGCGATCGAATCGCGCGGTCCCCGGACCCGGACGGCCGCGGGTTCTACGGCGTCGTGTTTCTTCTTGAGGAAATCTACCGCGAGCCCCCCGAACCTGATGGGGTCTTGGAAGCCGAGCGCGCGATGGAGTACGCCGTCCGGGGCGATTCCCAGGGCTCGCCAGGTCCCGGGTGTTGCATATACGGGTATTTGGTATCGTACGTGGAAGGGGTGTTTGATCCTGAGTGCGCGACTGTGGTCACCGTGTTCATGGGTGATGAGGATCCCGGCTACCGTATCCGGATCGCAGGATAGCTGCGCGAGGTTCGATTCGAGGCGGCGGAGCGGGACCCCGTAATCGATGAGCACATGGGTCTCACCGGCCCCAACCAGGTAGGCATTGCCGTATCGACTGGAGCTGGAAAGGGAGGCGTAACGTATGTATGGGTGCGCCGGAATTGCTTTCAAGGGCATATGGTCCCTTCCGGTTATTAGGGTTAGGCTATCACTTGGACGGGTCCGGAACAACGGGAAGGTGTCTGCCGCGTGACGGTAGTCATCATTGTACGCAATTCGCGTTTCGAATATCCTCTTATCAGGATCGAAAGGGAGTGATGGTGCCGTGGGGCAGGTCATCTTGTGGGGATTTGGTGCGGGTTTGCTCGGTACGGGATTCGGGGCACTGATGGGAGGTCTCTTGGGTCGGCGCATCGCGCGGTCCCTGGCTTTCTTGTTGGCCATGGCCGCGGGCGTGATGCTCGTTGTCGTCTTCTTGGACCTCGTCCCCGAGGCGCTCGAAGATGGGGGGCTGTGGGCCGGCATGGGAGGCCTGGCCGTCGGCACGCTACTCATGCTCGTACTGGAACGCCGTTTGCCGCACCTGCACCCCCAGGATACCGCCATTACGACGCCCTACGTCCGGATGGGATTGTTGCTCGCCCTGGGGATCGCGCTCCATAACCTCCCGGAGGGGGTGGCCGTGGGTGCTGGTTTCGCCGCCAGCGAGTCGCTTGGGCGGAATGTTGCCCTGGTGATCGGTCTCCACAATGTACCCGAGGGAATGGCGATGGCCCTCCCCATGATCGCCGGTGGACTCCGCACCCCCCGCGTATTGCTGGCCGGTCTATTGGCCGGGGCTCCCCTGGGGCTAGGGGCCGCAGCGGGCTACTGGTTTGGAACGATCTCCGATTCGTTTCTCGCCTTTGCACTCGCGTTGGCCGCGGGCGCCATGCTGTACATCACCTGTACGGAGATGTTGCCGGCTGCCCGCAACGCTTCCAAGGATGGTGCCCATGTATACGGCCTACTGGTGGGCGTTGCGGGAGGGTTGTTGCTCACGCTGATCCCGCATTGAGGGACGCGCCCGCTATGAATGGTATCGATGCGGGTTCACGTGCACAAAGACCTCACCAATATGCGGATGTGCCTCTTCGAGCCGCGTCCGCAACCGCCGACCGAGGGCGTGTGCCGTCCTGACCGTATAATCGGGCGCGACGCTGATCTCGACGTCCATAACCAGCTTCCCACCGTAGCGGCGCATGCGCACCTGGTCGACGTGCACGATCCCCGGGATGCATGCCGCGAGGGCGCGAACCCGTTCCTGTTCCCTGGGGAAATCCGGCGGACGCCCGTCCATGAGGGCGTGCGCGGCCCGACGTAAGATGGATAGGCCGGTCCAGGCCAGCATGAGGGAAACGGCGATGGCGGCCACGGGATCGAGTATCGGAAGACCCGCGTTTGCCCCGGCGATCCCCACCAGGGCGGCCACCGATGAAAGCGCATCTGAACGGTGGTGCCAGGCATCGGCGATCAGGAGATCGCTTTGGATGCGTTGCCCTTCGCGCAACGTGTAGCGGAACATGGCCTCCTTGACCGCGATGGAGATCCCGGCGGCCACGAGTGCAATGGGCCCAGGCGCCGGGGGGATCGGTCCAATCAGCCGGGTGATCCCCTCCCTTGCCACGAGGAATGCCGTGAGTAGTAGGATCGTCGCCAGGATACCGGTCATGAGCTCTTCGGCCCTTCCGTGACCGTAAGGGTGGTCGGGATCGGCGGGCCGGCGTGCGATGGCAAAGCCCACCATCACCGGGAGCGTTGACACGACGTCTCCCAGGGAGTGGGCGGCATCGGCCAGCAGTGCCGCACTGCCCGATACCAGGGCGATTGCACCCTTGATGAGCACCAGGGCGACGTTGACCGCGATGCTGATCCGCGCGACGCGTAACCCGCTCCGATAACGATCCGGCAAGGTCCCCTCCTTTACATGACGGCGACACCAGAAGTATATTCGAGGTCGTACACGTAGGGAAGAGCACCCCCGAGGTCGAAGCATCCATTCGAAGGGAGGGAATCCGGTGAAGATCGCGTTCTTTAACGATACCTATCACCCGTATGTCAGTGGTGTCATTCGATCGATGGAGCGCTTCGCAGCGGCCCTTCGGGACGGGGGCCACAATGTCACCATGGTGGTTCCCGGCCACGTCGCGCCCGAGACCAGGCAGGCGCATCGCTCCGGTCTTTATGAGTTGCTGTCCATACCGGTTCCGGGTTTCGACGGGATGCGTATCGGGACGCCGATCATGACCGACGGTCACTTCGGGATCTCGGATACGCTGGATCGTGGCATCGATATCATCCACGCCCATTCTCCCTTTGTGGTCGGGCGCATGGGTGCGCGATTGGCGGAAAAACGTGATCTTCCGCTGGTGTTTACCTGTCACAGCATTTACCCAAATTATTCCGACCAGGTTCCGCTCGTGTCGGAGTTGGCCGGCGATGTCATTCGCGAGTATGTCGTCGATTACTGCCTACGGTGTGATCTTATCCTCGCCCCGTCTGAATACGTGCGCGAGGTGCTTCGCGAATGGGGCGTGCACCGAGATATCGAGGTGCTTCCGTCCGGCATAGAATTGGACGCCTTCGAAAGGGGCCGCGCCGAGGTGCAGGCGCGGGGCGCGGCGGTTCGGCAGCGGTTGGTGCGCAAGGCGGGGTTGCCGCGGGACAGCCGCATCCTGCTTTTCGTGGGTCGGCTCGATCATCGCAAAAACATCGATTTTCTGCTCGACGTATTGGCTATACTGCCCGATTGCGAGGGGTCCCCGGTGCACCTGGTCATCCTCGGGGAGGGACCGGCCCGCAACCAGCTGGAGGAACAGGTGGTACAGCGGGGTGTGAACGACCGGGTGAGTATACTGGGGAAGCAGCCCTTTGAGGAGGTGGTCCGGTGGTATGCCACCTCTGATGTCTTCGGGTTTCCTTCCACGGTGGAGACCCAGGGCCTGGTCCTCGTCGAGGCCATGGCCGCGGGGTTGCCGGTAGTGGCGCGCGACTCGCCGACGAGCGACGAAGTCATCGAACATGGCGTCAACGGACTGCTGAGTGAGCCCGATCCTGCTGTCTTTGCCGGGCACGTGAGGGATATCCTCACCGATGCGCAATTGGCCAGCGATTTCCGGGCAGCGGGCATCGAGACGGCGCGCGATTACTCCACCGAGGTCCTTGCCGAACGACTCATTCATCACTACAATGCCTTGCTGTCGGAGAACCGACCCCGGCGCGCCAAGGGAGGTGGGGCGCGGCGCAATCTCTTCTAGCGCACACGTCCGCTCATCGGTATCCCCGGGGCTCCTTCCCGTCACGAGTGGGATGGGATCTCTATTTTGGACGCACCGGGTGACAGCCAATCGATGTCGGGGTAACATGTGGGAAGAATGAGCGAACGGCGAGGCAATCCTGCGAATTCGATTGGATACCGCTGGTGGAGGGATGTAGAGCGGTCACCGGTACTCCTCGCGCCTATGGCGGGGGTTACCGATGGCCCTTTTCGTCGCTTATGCAGAGGGTATGGCGTGGACGGCACGGTCACCGAGATGGTTTCCGTGGATGGTCTGGTGCGCAATAATCCCAACACCTGGGAACTCCTCCATGATGTGCCGGGTGAAACGCGCTGTGCCGTGCAACTGTTCGGTGCCAAGCCCGAGACCTTTTCGGAGGCCCTGGGCGTCCTCGCGGCGCATGATCGGGTGCCCGATGCCATCGATGTGAACATGGGATGCCCCGTCCGCAAGGTGGTCGGGGCCGGGGCCGGGGCCGCGCTTATGCGCGATCCGGTTCGCGCCGGCCGCGTGGTTGAATCCGTGGTGGAGGCGATGGAGCGCCGACGTGTACGTCGTCCAGTCTGGGTGAAGATTCGCTCCGGTTGGGATGATGATTCCATCAATGCCCCTGCGCTCGCCCGGGTACTGCAGGACGCGGGGGCATCCGGGATCACCGTACATGCCCGTACGCGGCGGGCCCACTACAGTGGCCGAGCCGATTGGAGGGTAATCGCGGATGTCGTTGACGCCGTAAAGATCCCGGTTTTGGGTAACGGGGACGTGCGAAGCGGCGAAGACGCCGTGGCGATGCTCTCTGAAACCGGGTGCCTGGGTGTGATGGTCGGTCGTGCAGCACTCGGTGCCCCCTGGATATTCGATCCCATGATCGCCATCCTGGATGGTCGAACCCCCCGGGGGAATCCTCGGCCCGAGGAGCGGATCCGGGTTGTGCTTTGCCATCTCGAGATGGAAGTCGCGTTGCGGGGCTCGGAGCGGGCAGCACGGTTTATGCGCAAGCACATCCACTGGTACACGCATGGCCTCCCGGGGTCGGCGCGGCTGCGGGAGCGCGTGAACCACTGTAACGATGCCGAGACATTGCATCGCGTGCTGGCAGGTTACCGGGCGAAGGTGGGGAACCTCTCCTGAGCGCGCGAGTACCGCGGTGTCTTCGATTCGATTCATTACGCGTTTGAATGGGGGCAATGCCGTTGAAGAGGGTCGTGAGTGTGAGCCTGGGTTCGTCGAAACGTGATCACAAGATCGAGGCCCAGATCCTGGGACAGGCGTTCACCGTCGAACGTCGCGGTACGGATGGCAGTCTAGAGCGTGCCGTGGCGTTGATCCGTGAGCTGGATGGTAAGGTGGATGCTATTGGCCTGGGCGGGGTGGACCTGTACCTCGTTTCCGGACGCCGTCGTTACGTGTTGCGGGATGCGCGGCAGATGCTCGAAGCGGCGACGGAAACCCCGGTCGTGGATGGGACCGGGTTGAAGAACACGCTGGAGCGTCGGACAGTGGCTTGGCTCG
>Ga0207421_10007582_pt1 | contig 11513 bp, 9 predicted proteins | sample SodLakKL_010_SED_4_FD_187542 | JGI IMG/M metagenome (GOLD analysis project Ga0207421, IMG submission 187542) | Alkaline sediment microbial communities from Lake Tanatar, Kulunda Steppe, Russia - 8KL_010_SED (SPAdes) (version 2) | ecosystem: Environmental > Aquatic > Non-marine Saline and... | reverse complement strand
AATCGATAGGTCTTTAGCAGCGTAATCACAACAAAATCACCATCCCCAGGGCGATCAGCAGCGCTGCTACGAAGCTCGCCGCATTGCGTAACAGGGCAAAACGCATGCCGAAGTGACGGACCTCGATGGGAAAGGTTGCGAATCCCACCATGGTGAGCGTCGTGACGAAGGCTGCCACGGCAATCACGTGCGCACCGCGTTCGATGAGCGACGCCGCCAGCGGAAAGGCGACGAAGGCCGGTAGGATCGTTACGGTCCCGATCACGGCCCCGTACACCGTGCTCAAGAACGCGCTACTTCCCCCCATCACGGCGCGGATGTAAGACTCCGGGATCATCGCCAACACCCATCCGACCAATGCGAGGATCGCGCCGATCTGCCCGACGGTCCCGAGCAACTGCCTCTTTGCCATGCCGATACCCCGACGCGTCCTGGCCTTATCCTGGGACCAGGAGTACGCGACCAAAGCCACGGCCAACCCGATCAATATTGCCGTCGGCACACATTCCACCTCCGTATTGACTGAGCGTTCACTCACTACGATGCAAAATCATTCCCGGCGGTCGACGACCTGTCGCGCCGACCTTACGCCCTTGGCAGGAAAAGGTCAACGAGCCCCTCGACGATGATCCCGATATCCCCCTCTTTGAGGTCCCCCAGCATCAGCATATCGAGGGTATTCGCCTGTACGGCACCGAGTAGGGCCGTCCCCCGTACGCGGGCCACCTCCGGATCGTACTCGGCACCCACGATCCGTGCGAGCGCATTCGGGATATCGGTGAAGTACGACCGAAGCGGCTCGGACTCCTCGGCCTCGGTGAAGCGAAATTCTCGCATCACGACCCGCACGGTAACGGGATCTTCGACGACCTGTGTAAAATGCATCTTGAGGAACCTTTCGAGGATCTCGCGAGGCGTTCCACCGGACTCCAACAGCCGGTGTAACATGCGCAATCGGCGCGAGCGTTCTACCTCCACGATGTAGGCTAAGATCTCGTCCTTCGAACCGAAGTAGTTATACAGGGTGCCCACCGCCACCCCGGCGGCCTCGGCGATCATTCGCGTCGTGGCCTGATGGTAGCCGTGGGCGGCCATGACCTCGACCGCTCCATGTCGAATCTGTTCACGTCTATCCTCCATGCCTCACCTCCTGAATGAGCGCTCATTCAAAGCATAATATCGGTTCACCTCTTTGTCAAATCCGCTCTTTGGGGAACCTTTTCTCGAATCGGCCGTCGACTCCGGGTGCAAAAAAGGATATTTTCAATCCGGAGGGAGTGCGGAGCGTGCAAAACCAAGGCAAACCCGGGCAACTGCCCCTTTGGATCATCCTGGTGATCATCGCGCTATTGGTCACCAACCTGCACATGGTCATCAGCTTGCGAGGAGTCTCCCGGGCCGTCGACACACTGCCCAAGCAGTTCTACCAGGAGACCGGCCTGCTTCGCGAGCGGATCGGCGAGATCTCGCGATCTGTACACAGCATGGAGCAGGAGGCCGCCTGGTACGATCCCCCCCTGATCGAGGTCGATCGCGATGACCGCGAAACACCGGGAACGATCCACGTATCGTGGAGCTTCCGCGAGTTGTCCAGGGGAGCCGAGGTTGGTCTGCATTACCGCATGTACGGAGAGGAAGGGTGGCGGAAGGCACCCGTGGCCGCGGAATCCGCCCTTTCCTTCTCGGCGAGAATCCCCCTCCCCGAGCCCCTAGAACCCGTACTCGAGATCGAGTATCGAGGGCTACAGGATGAACACTGGCGTTCGAGCCGCATCCAGGGAACTTCCACCCGTGAAGGGGAACTTCGCATGGAGTACGTCATCAGTGCGACGGATGAAGTGGGACATCGATCGGGCGGCAGGGAACACCTGAGCCTGGGACGTTGGGCCACCATACTGCTCGGATCCATCGTGGAAGTTGACCCCCACCGCCGCTTCAACGTCACCCTGGTGGATCGGGGCCCGTTCGATTCCAAAGCGCTTTGGCAATTGTCCGCAGTATACTTCGCCGTCCAGGAAAAAGATGGCCAAGTGTATCGCGAGCCCCTGCAGTTACAGCCCGGCGAAGAGATGTGGGAAGCCGTGGTCCACTTCGATGAACCCCCTGAGATCGAATCCGTCGGGTTCGTGGTGGTCAGCGAGTACGGGAAAGAAACGGAGAGCCTGATACCATTGCGTTAGATGGGCGCCCGGAAACCGCATCGGACGGACGATTGTCCGACACCCACTGTCCCCATTTGCCGGGGAAGGCGAACAAATGGGCGCGCCCTCATAAACGCCGCCCATCGGCGGCCACGTGCCGCGAAGTCGTGAGCAAGAGACGCAACACGAGAATGATGAGCGCGAAGACCCATACCGGCCCGAAGGTGTCGAACCAGTCGACCAGGTATCCCAGCGCACTTCCCGCAACGGCAGAGCCCAGCCAGGCGAACATGAAGATCACAGCGGTAGCGGTTCCGAGGTGTCGCCCCGGGATACGGTCAATCGCCAACGTGAGTAGGGGGCCAACGTTCCACGCGTATCCCACGCCGAAGAGGCCGGCCAACGAAAGCAGTAGCACGTTAGAGGGACCCCACACGATGCCGACGTAGGCCAAGATCATGATCACCGAACCCACCTGCACCACCCCGATACGGTTCTTCCAGGCGTCCGACACACGTCCGGCGAGCAGTGCAGAGGGAATGTATATGCCCAGCATGACCGCCATGACCACGGATGACTGGGTATCGGTAAAACCGCGGACTTGCTGCAGGTAACTGGGCAACCACACTACCAGGGCATCACCGGCGGCGAACCCCAGGAAGGCGATGAAAGATACGAATAGAACGACACGGTTGGCGAGGATCTCGCGCAATCGATCGAGCACGTGGATCGATGCATCCGCATCCTGTGCCCCGCCTTCGGCCGTGACCTTTTCACCCAGATCCAGTATTCGTCCCATGAGCACGTAGGTCACCACGCCGATCAGCAACGTAAGCACGGCGGGGATGACCAGGACCATCTCGAAGGGCACAAAGCGCGCCACGAGGGGCAGCATACCGAGGGCGAGGAAGTAAGCAGTCCCCACGCTCATGTCTACGAATCCCACGGTCCGGCCCCGCTTCCGCGGCGCCGCCAGGACGGAGATCATGGCCATGCTCGATATCTCCGCCAATGGACCGCCGACTCCCATCGCCGCTCGGGCGACCAGGGCCACGCCATAGGAGGGTGCGAGGGCAAACACAATTCCGGAGATGCCGACGATTCCCATTCCCACCGCACTCACCAGGGGCGCGGGGAACCGGTCGGCTATAGTGCCGGCGGGCAGTTGCATGGCGATGAGGGCGATGGAGAGCGCGGCATAGAGCGTGCCCACCCCGGCGTAGCTGATATCCAATTGTTCCATCAACCGGGGGAAGAACGGAATCGGGCTCATCCGCAACCAATGGTCGGTGAGCCGCGACAGACAAATAATGATGATCGCCAGGGTGCGCCTGTCAGAGATAAACGACATGCTTTCCCCTTTCTCCGCCGCATAGCCTTCGGGCACGGGACGATGCCGTGAATACCGAAAACGGCTGCCGGCGCAGCCGAATACCCACTGCGTCTCCACTCTACCACAAAGGACCCGCACATGCCCCGGCGCAAACCGCAGGTGCAGTGGGCGGCTGCCGGGGACAGGAGGAACACACCGACGCGCGGCTCGCCGTGACGATCAAGCGCGGCTGGAGGATTCTCCTTGCTTGGCCGGAAGTGCACTGGAGTGGGTATGCCCATGCCCCCGGGCTTCCCCTATCGGGTGCGAGCGCCGGGGTAATCTCTTGGGATACTCCGACAGCGAGAAAGGAGCGATCATGGCAGAGTCCTTCGCACACAGGTACATCGATATTGACGGGATCGAAACCCATTATCTAGAAGCCGGGGACCCCACGAACGAAACCCTGGTACTGATCCACGGAGGTGGGGCCAGCTCCTGCGCAGAGCTGAATTACGGTCGGGCCATAGAGCCGCTGGCACGCGATCTGCACGTCATCGGACTGGACGTCGTCGGGTACGGTCGCACACCCTGCCCTTCACCCGATTATTACCCCAATAGTGCCCAGGGAGATTTCATTATCCGCTTTCTGCGGACCCTCGACGGCCCCGTACACCTCGGTGGCAACTCGCTGGGTGGATGGATGGCCAATTACGTCGCCCACGAAGCACCAGAATTGGTGAAGAGCCTGCTGGTCATCAACAGCCGCGGTGCCACCGCGACACCGGACGATCGATACGTGGTGTGGGACGAGAACATGCGGGACTACCGACCGCCCCGTCGCCCGTGGACGAAGGCGAAGTCACACTCCAAGAAACGCCCATCGCGCGAATCGGTCCGGGCCAAGATGGAGAAAAACTTCGAGAACAAGGCATTGGTCACCGAGGATCTCCTCGATCTCGTGCTGGAAATGACCGAGCGGAACAACCCAACGGCCACGGCCCGCTGGAAGGCCTGCAGTGCCACGGAGGACGATAGTCGTAACAACCAGATGTACCAGGGAAAGTACATGTGCGAACGTGCCGGGGAACTCGACGTGCCGGTGTTGATGACCTGGAGCCGGGAGAACCCCGGTTCCTCCCCCATCGATGCCCTGGAATACTTCAACATGCTCGACGAGGCGCAGATGCATGTCTTCACCGGTGCCCGACACCACGTGATGACCGAACTACCCGAGGAGTGGGCTGCGGTCGTGCGCGCTTTCGTCTTACAACAAGAATGACCGATGCGTGCAGTAGAATCGAAGGCGGCCGGGCTCCTCGTACCCGGCCGCCCCTTTATGCACGGATCCTTCGGATGGGACGCTATTCGCGACGGTTTAGGTAGTAGTACGGGCTTATGTCCTGATCGGATGGCAGGGGCCACCCATCGTAAAACGAAGCAACGTGGGGCCGGAGGGACTGCAACAACGCCAGGTGCGCGGGATCCCCGCCTCCTCGGCTGCCGATGGATGCAACCAGGTCTTCACACAATGCGTCCTCATCCAATCCGACGACCCGGCCACCGCGCAACAGTACCCGGCCGTCGACCATGACGGTGTCGACGTCCCACGCCGTTGCCTGCATCACAATCCGATCGATGACCGGCATGTCCGGGTGCGCCCAGGGACCTGCTCGCATGTCGATGGTACAAAGGTCTGCGCGCTTTCCCGGTTCCAGGGTACCGATAAGATGTTCCATACCCAGGGTGCGGGCCCCGCCGATAGTGGCCATCTCGAGAATGCGCGCGGGGGTCACCGTCGGTGCAGCATCAAAGGCGAAGTCCGCCGGGCGATGCAGCTTCTCCACCACACGCATCTCCTGTAGCATGTCCTCATCATCGTTTATGCCCTTGCCATCGATGCCGATCGCCACCGTCATTTTCCGCTGAAGCAGTACGGGCAACGGCAGGATTCCGTTTCGCATTTGCAGATTGCAGCTGGCGTGGTGGGTGATGGATACGCCGGCATCGGCCAGAATGTCCCAATCGCTTTGGTCAAACCAAACGCCATGGCCAAGGGTGAGATTGGAGCCCAGGATCCCGATCTCCGAGAGATAACGGGCCGGCGACATCCCCCGGGCCCTCCGTACGGATTCCCGCTGGTACGGCGTCTGGATGGCGTGCATGTGGATGCGCGTCCCAAGGGCCTCGGCCTCGGCGGCGATGCCCTCCAACAATGCGCGGGTGCACCACTGCGGTCCCATGGGGCCGAACATCACCGGGTGTTCCACACCGTGATACGCTTCGAAGATCTCGCGAAAGCGCGCGAAATAGTCATCCTCCGTCCTCTTCGCGTCGGGCACGAGTTGGCCCTCCATACTCCGGCGGAGCTCCCGGGGCAACGTTTCCAAGAAGGCAGCATCATCGAGGGTAAGCAGGTTGAGGTTCTTCACCGTCACCGACAACGCCCAGCGTATTCCCAATCGGCGATATCCGCGGACGGGTTCTCCGGGCGCATCCCCCATGTGGTGAATCGTGGTGCACCCGGAGCGGAGATGCTTGATGCCGCACCAGAGCGTGTCCAGGTAGGCATCGGGCCGTTGAACGCCCGGGATATCCATGTTCCAGGATTCGAGGTGATCATAACCCAAGCCGAGGTCGAAATAGGAAAGACCCATGCCGTGGGAGTGGGCGTCCACGAAACCGGGAACCACCGCGAGGGCACTGCCTCCCTCGCGATCGGCCTCGGGATAGCGCGCTTGCAACGTACTCCGATCTCCCACTTCGACGATTTTTCCTCCGGCATCAATGGCCACCGCGCCGTCCTCGACGACACCTTCCCCGCCGCGGGAAGGATCCGTCACGATCCATCCCCCGCGCACGAGAGTCTGCACGCTATCCGGTTCCAACTCGATCACCTCTCAAAAATCCATGCGGTTCTTTGATCCCATCGATGGGTGTGTTGTGGCTTGCTCCAGTCTGTGCCGCAGGTAATTCCGTAGGTGGGGATCCCGGGCGAATACGTAACACCCTTTCATCCCCCGGGACATGAGCACACGGTAAATATTCTTCACCAGGGTGGTGAGCGTCGCATTGTCGGACTTCAAACCCCGCTTGCCTGGCCGATCATGGTAGGCATCATAATCGGCATACAACTCCATGCGCGCGGGATCGAAACGAAGATCATTGCCGATGATGACCCCGGCGTAATCGAACTCCAGTCCCTGGCTGGTGTGAATGCACCCCACCTGATGCACACCGCTGGCATCGATCGCCCAGGTGGAACGGGATGACCGTGCATTCCACGGCATGGAGAAATCGTGCTCTTGCATCGCGACATCATCGATCTCTCCGCTTGGGTTCCCGTCCTTCTCCGATGTCCAAGGCCACGCATATCCCGCCAGAAGCCGTGCGCGATGCCCCTCCGCAATCCTTTGTTCGATCATGCGCACGAGGGTGTGGGGCGAATCCACCAGGCGAAATGTATACGCCTCCCTGTCCCATCCATCGAAATTGGCCGTCTCTCGAATCTGCAGTACATCATCTAACCAGTTCACATAACCTTCCGCTCCAGCGCAACGGAACTGCGTGACGAGATCCAGCTCGATCACCTCTGCTTGTTGCGCCTTGGCGATCCGGCGAATCTCAGCCACGGAGCCGATATCCTCCGGACGCACACGTTGCGTATCGTCGATAAAGAACACGTTGACGAACGAGGAACGGATCACGTCTTCAACCTGATTGTCCCCGCGATACATGAAGGCTTCCTTGCCTTTGAGGCGATGGGCCTCGTCCACGATGATGACATCGAAGCGATCTCTCCTGGCATCGTAAAGGCTCGCCGAGCTGTGGAAAACACTCCGCAGCCGTGTCTTGCTGCGACCGGGCCCGGCGAGCGTGGTCACCATGACGTCGCGGAAGGCGGCATTGGGGGCCACGAAGATGACGTTCTTCTCCTCGCTGAGTAGCCCGCCCAGGGCATTCATGGAGATCACGGACTTCCCGGTGCCCGGACCTCCCTTCACGATGATGGTACGACGGCGGTCTCCCTGGGCGGCGTAACGCATGATGGTCTCGTAGGCAACTTTCTGTTCGTCCAGCAATGTGAACGCAGCGTTGCCTTCGAAGAGGCCGATCACGTGATCGATGAGCTTGCGAGAGGGACGGATGCGACCGTGCTCAATGTGGTATAGGAGATCCATCCCTCGCCCCCGGCCGACGTACTTGCGCAAGAACGCCTGCAGCTTTCTACCGTCGTCGGCGAGAAATAGCGGGGCTTGCCGGATCAACGGCTGGTAACGTGCTTCCTCGAGCGGTTCAGGTGATCGCCGGTGATAATTATGGAGATAGGCACAGGAGTGGCCCCGTATATCACCGGAGTAAATGGCTTCATTCATATCCATGAGGAATTGCCGGTAGGAGAAGGCCTGGTAAGAAGGATGTATCGTTTCTTGACGGCCACCGCCCAGGATGGTGCGGACCAGGTCCGGCTTATCTGAGGCCTCGGCATCGCTCCACTGTTTCAACTCCACGATGATGAAATTCTCGACACCCGAGTCATCATGTCCGGCGATGATGAAGTCAATTCGCTTGCTCGTGGAGGGAATCTTGTACTCGATGAGGATCCCGCAATCCCCGGGTACGCGCGCGTTGCGGATGATGCGCTCCATGAATTGCATCGAGTTTATCCACGCCGTGCGCTCGGCGTAGTGGGGCTTCCGCCGCAAGTGTTGCACGTAAGCGGACTCGATCTCCCTGGCAATTTGGTTCTCATCGGTGTCGCGAATGAACGCTTCCGCGCTGTTGCGATAAAGGATCATTTTCGCCCGATCTCCTCCGTCAACAAGGAACAGGCACATCACCGGGTGGTCGTCGATAATTGTCGAATCCTGTCACGATTTCGCCCGCCGCGTCTGGGACTCCTGCGTCACCCTGGGATTATGACGCTGGGTAGACATCGACCGATTTCGAGTATAGCGGGGGAAACATCACCCTGGGCCATCATTCTCGTAGGACGAGGGCAAATACATACGATCGCATATTCCCCAGGCAGTACGAAGGAAGTAGCTCGAGGCGCAACGAAATACTATGTTACGAAATCTACACCATGTCGCGAGGTCTACAGAATACGTAGGAGCCGATATCGCCCCACCATTGATAGGCCACGCATCGATTGCAAAACCACACCCGACCTGACCCCAAGGGGACGAGCAAGAGCAAACTCCACCGCAACGCCGATATGCTCGATCCCCAGTACCCTAGTTGCGCGAGAGAGGTGATGATGGTGGCTGCCCACCGGGATTTAACCGATCTAACTGCCACCGAGGCCGTGGAAAAACTCCGGGCGCGAGAAGTCTCGCCAATGGAGATGTTAGAGGCCGTACTCGCACGGATGGATGAAGTAGAGCCCGAGATCAATGCCGTACCGACGCTCTGCCGCGAACGCGCCATGAAGCGGGCCCGGGAAATCGATCAAGCGCTGGCAAACGGCACATCATGCAATGACATTGCGATGCTGGCAGGGTTACCCATCGTGGTAAAGGACTTGGTGGAAGTCGCCGGGGTGCGGACTACCTTTGGATCCCCTATACACGCCGACTACGTGCCGGAGAAATCCGATATTCTGGTCGATATCCTGGAGTCACGTGGGGCCGTAGTCGTCGGAAAATCCAACACGCCCGAATTTGGAGCCGGAGGGAACACATTTAACGAAGTATTCGGTGCCACCGTAAATCCGTGGGATCATCGCAAGACCTGCGGCGGATCCTCCGGTGGATCCGCCGCAGCCCTGGCCGCGGGCGAAATACACCTCGCCACGGGTAGCGATCTCGGGGGAAGCCTGCGTATGCCCGCCAGCTTTTGCTCCGTGGTGGGACTTCGCCCAAGCCCAGGGCGTGTAGCACACGGCCCCGCGCTTTTCCCGTTCAACGGCCTCCCGGTCGATGGTCCCATGGCGAGGAATATCCGCGATACGGCACTCATGCTGGATTGCATGACCGGGCTGCATCCTGCTGATCCGCTTTCACTCCCAGGTATTCACGACCATACCGACGCGCTGGACATCGCGCCACCCAAGCGAGTCGCCTACAGCCCCGACCTTGGGATCACACCCGTCGAACCGGAAATCGATGCGATTTGTCGCGGGGCGGCACAGCGCTTCGAAGAACTCGGGACGATCGTGGACGCCTACCATCCTGATTTTGGCCCCGCAAGGGAGGTCTTCCACCAGCTGCGCGCGTTCTTTTTTTCCGGGCAGTTCGCGCCCCTGATTGAAAAGATGCGAGACCAGTTCAAACCAGAAATCATCTGGAACGTGGAACAGGGCCTTAAGGCGACAGCCCGCGAGTTGACCTGGGCTGAGAGGGAGCGTGGCGCACTATACGCGCGGATGGTTGACTTCTTCAATGACTACGACCTGCTGCTCTGTCCGGCAACGGTGGTGCCACCCTTCAATGTTGAGGAGAGGTATGTTACCGAGGTAGATGGCCATCACTTCGATAACTATATCGACTGGTTCGCGATCACCTATGTCGTCACGTTGACTGCACTTCCCGTGTTGTCACTCCCGTGTGGGTTTACCGAGGACGGCTTACCGGTGGGCTTACAGATCATCGGTCCTCCTCGGGATGAGCGTTCATTGTTGGGATGGGCGGGGAGACTCGAAGAGGTACTGGGTATCGCCGATCGGGTCCCGGTCGCCAACATTCGCTAAACCAGGACTTTCAGGACATCTATGCCCTGGGCGATCGGTCAGGTTGATGGCCCATCGCCCAGGGCATTGGGTGGGATTCTCTAGGCGGTTATTCCGCGTGCTAGTGTTTAAGTGCTTAGAACAATGGGTGTCTAACCCTCTAGGTTAACGTTGACACCCTCGGCTTGCACCAACCATGAATTGATTCTAGAAATATATGGGTGCGTCAAAAAGACATGGATCTTGACTCAAAATTACAGAGGACACATTGAAAGGATTCCCGATATTCTCCTTGAACTTTGAGCCCAAACGAAGGAGGGACATTGCACTATGAATGTACACGCAGTTTTCCCCGAAAAAATTGCGATCAAGAATGATCCGAACTTGGATGAATCCTGGTTGCAGGAGCAAATCGCCAGGGATCCGAGCATGCTAGGTTTAGGGGATCTCGTGTTGCGGGACAAAGAGCGATTGCAGCCGCGAGCAGGCCGTCTTGATCTTTTACTGCAGGATCCCGAATCCAATAAACGGTACGAAGTGGAGGTTCAACTCGGGAAAACTGACGAGAGTCACATCATTCGCACTATCGAATATTGGGACTTAGAGCGTAAGCGTTATCCTCAATACGATCATGCAGCGGTTATCGTTGCCGAGGACGTAACCAGTCGTTTCTTGAATGTCATCAGCCTATTCAATGGATTCATACCATTGATCGCAATCCAACTTAACGCCTATAAGACCGAAGACAAATACTTTCTGACTTTCACCACAATCCTTGAGGAAATGCGGCTAGGTATGCTCGACGAGGATGAAGGAGTCCAAGAAACTGTCGATCGTTCCTACTGGGAGACGGAACGCGGCAGTCCCAAGACAGTGCAAATTGTAGACGAAGTGATTCACCTCATTCAATCCATTTTGCCCGGTTATGAACCAAAATACAATAAATTCTACATCGGTCTGGCACGAGACAATCGAGTCGACAATTTCGTCACCTTTCGGCCGAGGAAGAAATTCACGCGGATGGAAATACGACTACCCCAATCGGACGAACTGGAACAGTTTATCGAAAACAGCGGTCTTGAGGTTCTCGATTATGACTCCCGTCGCGGAAGATACATCATTGTTCTGCATCCAGGTGCCGTCAAGAATAATGAGGATTCCATCGCTCAACTTCTCCGAGAAGCAAAAGGCCTGGAGGAAACGAGCTCAGAGATTGACTAATCCAAGCCACACTACAGCACTAAACACAATGCAATTGAGACCAATGTCAGCCGCGGTTTAACGCCACGCGAAGATGATCGACTTCGGGTCAAGTCCGGATTTGTGTGTACTTTCCCTCTCGCTGTTCAATTGTCGGCCGCCTTGTCCTGAGTTGTGTCTTTTGGCTTTT
>Ga0207421_10007581_pt1 | contig 11516 bp, 8 predicted proteins | sample SodLakKL_010_SED_4_FD_187542 | JGI IMG/M metagenome (GOLD analysis project Ga0207421, IMG submission 187542) | Alkaline sediment microbial communities from Lake Tanatar, Kulunda Steppe, Russia - 8KL_010_SED (SPAdes) (version 2) | ecosystem: Environmental > Aquatic > Non-marine Saline and... | reverse complement strand
CAGCGATTATCTCGAGGCAAGTGAGATCACAAGGCTGGTCATTTACGGCGGCACCAGGGCAGTGAGCGAAGAAATCGCCGCCGAGCTGGAAGAGCTGCTTAAGAGGTAATATCTTCTAGGCAGGTAGAGTGGCTGATTTTAAGTTAACGGTTATATTTGTGTTAATATCAAATAAAGTGGCCTTTTTTTTGACTGATTAACTCGATTTCTTTTAAAATGGTCTGTTCATAGCTGCTTTGCTGGCGCACCCTCATAGCGGCATTTTTTGAGAGCTTTTTAAAAAGATCGGGGTACTCATATAACTGCTTAATCGATGCAGCCAATCCCTTTGCATCCTCTGGATCTGCCAGCATACCACAGGTTTCATCAACAAATTCAGGGATAGCAGCCACCCGGTTGGTCACGGGCACAAGCCCGGAAGACATGGCTTCATCCCGGGAAACTCCCTGTGAATCCACCCGGCTGGGAGTTAAATATATTCCATAGCTTTTGTGAAGCTCAGCAATTTGCGACTGTTTTAGAAAACATTTTTCTAATCTTACATTGGCGAATCCTTGTAACGGCGCTAAAATATCTTCAAACATAGGACCATCACCAATAATATAAAAGCTCAGTTGATCAAAGAAAGGTTCCCTGGCCAGTTCGAGTACAGTTTTAACAATCAAGTCGTTGCCATATTTTACGCTTTTATAGGGGCGGATGGAAAGTATTTTTTTCCTCTGCTCCGGTGGTTTTTCCCGGTACGAAAACAGCGAAGTGTCGATCACATTGTGAATCACGCTGTACTGCCCCTTTTTGAACTGCAGGTTGTAATCTTCGATCACTTCACCGGCCAGGCACTGAGAAACGAAAACAAAGTGCAGGTTTGAGTTTAAGTTAGCAAACACTTCCTGCCAGAAGGCGGTCCTTGCGTCACTTTCCTGGATAAGCGCCTGCCTGCTTGTTTCCTGCTCAAGGCATTTTCTACGATGCCAGGGATGAATTTCACCCCCGTGCGCCCAGATTATGATGTTTTTAGTTTCAATATAATTTTTCAAGGTTTCCCAGATTGGCGGGGTCAAGAAATGTACCAATACCACCCGGTGCTGCCCGTAATCTAAAACCCGGGCCAGATCTTTCCGGCTGCCGGAAATCACATCTATATTTTCAAATTCATAATGTCCCCCCGGCATTTGCTCGTTTAACCGGAAAACATCGAGACTGACCCCGTGCCTTTTGTACTGCACAACCCTGCGATGCACAAAAGCATTTTTATAGTAATCATCATAATTCGGATAATGCGGGGTAATCAACAAACATGGGGCGCTGGTGAGAATATGCCTGGCCCCGGTATCTATTTGATTAAGCGCCAACTTTTTTATGATAGCCCGGCCAGGCCCTTGAACCCTCAAGCCAAGCTGTACCTTGGCAATATTTCCAGGAAGCGTTAAAAGGTATTTTTGATTGGCTGAAATTATATGCTGCTCCAGCAAACAATCCTGTTTATCGAAAATATTAAGCAGCAAACTAAGACGTAACCCAGGCGTAGCTTCCAGGTAAAGCTCACCCTTTTTTTTAAAACCTAAATGTTTCTTGCCCTTTTTATTGCGGGAGTATATGTCAAGATAGTCGCCCTCTGCAAGCATGGAAGCAACCGTGAAGCGGTTATCCCGGCACGAAAATTTAACCTTCCCGTGAGTTTTTTTCTTAAACCATTCCAGTAGCGCGGTGCCATCTAAATCATCTCTTCCGCTGACAGCTTCAACAGGTGAAATATTTTCCGCCAAGCTGTAAAGTTGGCGCATTGAAATTTTACGGTCAACAATTTTTAAGTCTTCTGCCGGGAAGGTAACGCCATGAGCCCCGTTCAAAGAGTAATTGAACTCATCCAGGGCAAAACATTTAGTTTTACCGCCAGAAGCAACTTCTGTTTGCTGTAACCAGGCAAAAAGGGTTTGCATCCCGACAAGAGTGGTTGACACAATGCATGCCCGCGCCGGCAATGCATTAACAAACCGGTACTGTAAACCATCGCCATAGAGCTTAGTTTCGCGTTCTGTTTCACTGATAAAACGCGCTGCTTTGCCCACCACTTCAGCCCCGACATAGCGCGTGGCCAAGGATAAATCAAGCAGGTAATTTTCGCCGTAGTAGTCGGCGGCGTTGAACAGGGCTATATACTGTTCATTCCTTATAAGCTGCTGCAGCTTAGTAGCAGAAGCTTCGGACTGCGAATAGAAATCAACGCTCTCCATGTCCTGAACTTCCGTTGAGGGACGGAAATCTTCAGCCAGCACAACAACCAGGCGCTTCTCAGGGTACGACTGTTTTTTGAAGCTTTCCAGAAGATTAAAAAGCGCTTGATCGTTTTTGGCGGCGGCAACCACCAATATGGCAGGTAGATTACTTTCATATTCACGGTTAAAAATTTTTCCTGCCAGGTAGTTTAGGCGGTCTTCAGCAGTATGCTCCAGGAGGACGCTGCGCAGCCCTAAAAGACGTTTTTTCCGGTAGGTTGCTTCATCTTCATGCAAATTTTTGAATAAGCGTTTTAATTCATTGCTGTCTTTTGTATTTATAACCACATCGCCAAGCAGCAGGCGCACCGCCCTGGAATAGTTGCTGATTACCGGTGTGTTAGAAGCAAGCAACGCGAAGGTGTCATGGGAAATATTACTCTGGGATTCTTTGGACAAATTGACAGCAATACCGTAACGGTAACCTTTCAAGGCCTGCTGTGCATTTTCGCCAGTGGGCCTGTCCTGCCGGCTGATTTTTTGCTCGTCCGGGTGATAAACCTCTAATCCCGGAAAATCAGAAAATGCATCCGCTAAGATCTGCCGGTCCTGTTCAACTGTTTTTGAAGGGGCAGTCCCGGAAACGAATAACACGGGGATATTTTTCCTATCATATTTTTCAACAGGATTATGCACAGCCGGCTGGCAGGCCGGGGGCAGTAAAAATACACGCTCATGGCCAAGGTCTTTTTTATATGAGCCAATGCAGTCAAGATCAGCGGTAAAAACATAGTTAAATCTAGCCGCGGTATTTAAAAAAGAGGCATATCCGGCAGGGTCTGCTGTATTCCAAAAAACTGTAGGGATGTCAAGGCTGTGGCAGAATGTAAGCAAGTTAACCAGCTCGCCATGTAAATTGAAAATTTTTTCGCCCCATAAACTATTCCCTTCAACAGTTGCTTCTACTAGTAGCAGGTGCGGTTTAATTTTTTTTAGCCCTGCAAGCCAATTTTCTGCAGGGAGGGAGTAGAACTGACACTCAGGTTTAAGCATCTCCGCGGTATGGTGACTAACAATGCCGGCTATCCGCAGGTTCGAATTTTTACCGGGAAGGGGGCGGCGCATTTTAAATTTGAGCCATTTTTTGATCAACTTTGCCCGGGCTTTTCTTATGATATGGTATACTTTTTTCACCGGTCTTAATAAAGTATTAGCTAAATTAATAGATATCTTCCGGTACAGATTTACGGTAGTGAAGCTCACCGCCAATCACTCCCCAGGTTAAAATGATTAATTGCTTTCTACCGCAAGGTCTAAACCATGCTCCCAATCGGGTAAAGTTACACCAAAATTCCTAAAAACTTTTTCGCTGGAAAGGACACTGTAAAGCGGCCTTTTGGCCAGAGTTGGGTATTCATCCGTAGAAATCGGATTTAGGCTAACCTGCTGCTTTTCGGAACCATAATCCCTGTTAAAGATGGCTCGAGCAAAGCCATACCAGCTGGTTTCGCCACCGGCGGTAAGATGGTAGGTGTCCGCCAAATCAACACGGTCATCTTTGATTTTAGACAGCACAAGCGCCGTCGCTTCAGCGATCATACGACACCAAGTGGGAGCGCCCACCTGGTCGTTTACAACCCTCAGTTCTTTTTTTTCTCGAGCCAAGCGGCGCATGGTTACAAGGAAGTTTTTCCCCCTGATCCCGTATACCCAGGCGGTGCGGAAAATCAAGTGCGGCGAGCCTGCAGCTCTAATGTTTCGCTCACCTTCCAGCTTGGTTTGCCCGTAAACATTCAGCGGCCTGGGATTGTCTTTTTCTGTATAAGGTGTTTTTTTAGCTCCGTCAAAGATAAAGTCGGTGGAATAATGAACCAACAATGCATTGAGTTTGCGGGCTTCTTCCGCCAGGATACCCGGTGCGGTAGCATTGACCAGGCCGGCTCTTTCAGGTTCTTCTTCCGCCCGATCTACAGCAGTATAGGCGGCAGCGTTGACTATAATCTTTGGCCGGCTTTCTCGCACCGCTTTTTGCAGGGCCAGGCCATCTTCCAGGTCTGCTTCCCTGCGGTTGTAAACAGCTAACTCCCCCAGCAGGGAAAGCGTTCGGCGCAGTTCGAAGGCTACCTGCCCTGTTTCACCCAGCAGCATAATCTTCATCAGCTAATCCTCCATGCTAAAAGAGCTGTTTGCATCGTCTTCGTACCTGGTTTCATCAACCGGCTCAGCTTTACCCCAACCCTTATACAATTGGTCCGGGTAATTGATTACCAGGCCTCTTTCACCGGCAGAAATATTTTTATACCCGTGCACTACCCCGGGCGGAACAACAATCGTTAGGGGATTGTCACGGCCGGCATATATTTCCACAAAACAGCCCCGGGTTTCGCTATTCTCCCGGGTATCCCACAATCTGAGGCGGAAATTGCCCGGCCCCAGAAAAGTAAAAATATCGGTTTGAGAGCTGTGTTGATGCGGCCCCCTGGCCACCCCCGGTTCTGTATAAGATACGTAGCTCATCACCGGTTGCAACCCTTGGGGCAGTTCATCGATCCGAAAAGTTTCACACAAAAAACCCCGGTTATCGAGATGCTTGCTCAATTTCTTGACAATCACCCCTGCAATTTGCCCTTTTTGCCATTTTTCAAGTTGCATGTAAGTCACCCCTCCCGGTGCAGTATTTCCTGCAGGTAATCACGATAGCTTCCCCGTGGCATCCTGTCAAGCAAGCGCTCCAGTTGCTGCCTGTCCAGGAAACCCATATGGTAGGCCACTTCTTCCAGGCAGGCAATTTTTAGGCCCTGCCTCCGTTCAATGGCGGCCACAAAACTGGATGCTTCCAGCAAACTGTCGGGAGTGCCCGTATCAAGCCAGGCGATGCCCCGGCCCAGGATTTCTGCATTTAACTCCCCCATAGCCAGGTAAGCTTTGTTCACATCGGTAATTTCCAGTTCACCGCGCGCGGAAGGTTGCAAATTTTTTGCTATTTTAACCACCCGGCAGTCGTAAAAATAGATGCCGGGCACTGCGTAGTTAGATTTAGGGCAGGCTGGTTTTTCCTCAATGCTTAAAACTCTGCCGGTTTGATCAAAGTCAATTACCCCGTAATTCTGCGGGTCGCTTACCCGGTAACCGAAAATAGTAGCGCCACTTTTCCTTGTTACGGCCCGGCGCAGGACTTCCGGAAAACCGTGCCCGTAAAAGAGGTTATCTCCCAGGACAAGGCACACCGGATCACTTTCGATAAAATCTTCACCTATAATAAAAGCCTGGGCAATGCCACCGGGGTTTTGCTGAACCCGGTAAGAAATGTTTAGGCCAAGGCTGCTACCGTCTCCCAATAGCTCGCTGATCCGGGGGGTATCGGCAGGAGTGGATATGACCAGCACATCGCGGATACCCGCCAGCATAAGAGTAGAAAGGGGATAATATATTACCGGTTTATCGTAAATAGCCAGCAATTGCTTGCTGTTAGCTACAGAACATGGATATAAGCGCGTTCCTGCGCCACCTGCCAGAATTATGCCTTTCATCAGTTTTTCTCCTTTCTACGATTAAAAACCTCTTTTTATATTACAACCACGCGATATATTTCAACCGCGATCCCGGTAGTTTTTTTCGATCCACTGCCGGTAAGCGCCCGTTTGCACGCTCTCAACCCAGTCCATTTGCTTTAAATACCAGCGGACAGTTTTTTTCAAACCGGTTTTAAAACTTTCCCGGGGGAACCAGTTTAATGTTCGCTCTATTTTACTTGTATCGAGGGCGTACCTGTGGTCATGGCCGGGTCGGTCTTTGACAAAAGTGACCAGGCCTTCATAGTAATCGAGAGTTTTACCGGTTTCTTCTGCCATGATGCGGCAAATTTCCCTGACTACCTCCAAATTTTTGTACTCATTTTTGCCCCCGATATTATAGGTTTCACCGACTGAACCGCCCCGGGCCACCGTCCATAAAGCGCGGCAGTGATCTTCTACGTAAATCCAGTCTCGCACATTCTCGCCCCGACCATAGACCGGCAAAGCTTTGCCATGATAGGCATTCAGGATCATTAATGGGATCAGTTTTTCGGGAAACTGGTAGGGGCCATAGTTGTTGGAGCAATTGGTGATAATCACCGGTAGCCCGTAAGTGCGGCCATAGGCACGCACGAAATGGTCCGCCGAAGCCTTGGAAGCGGAATAGGGGTTGCTGGGGTTATAGGCGGTTTCTTCGGTGAAGTAGCCAGTTTCCGGCAAAGAGCCGTAAACTTCATCAGTGCTGACCTGGAGGAACAATTTGTCCTGAGAATCTTCCCAGTACTTCCGGCAAGCCTCGAGCAGATTGAAAGTCCCCTGGATGTTTGTCCTTAAAAATTCGGCCGGGCCAAGGATGCTTCGATCGACGTGGCTTTCTGCGGCGAAATGAATAACCAGGCTGGGGACATATTTTTCAAAAACAGACTCCACCTCGTGATAATTAGTAATATCCCCTAAAACAAAGCTATAGTTTCTTTTGTCCTTAACCTTGTCCAGGTTCAAGGGGTTTGCTGCGTAAGTAAGATTGTCATAATTTATAAAATGATGATCTTGTTCCTTGGGGACCAGGTAGTTGAGAAAGTTAGACCCGATGAATCCGGCACCGCCTGTTACCAGTATATTCAAGCTTCTGCGCTCCTTTCAGGGATCTTGCATGCTATTTTTATGGCTTATTGTTTATGGGTCATACTGCAACCTCAAATATATCCTGGCTGTTCACTCTCATCTTTGAGCCTCACCAGGAGCTCTGCCAGTTGACGAGAAACCTGCTCCCAGCTATAGCACCAGGCTGTTTCCATACCCTTTTCTATCAAGTGGCAGCGCAAATCATGATCACCAAGCAAACGCTTCACTTCCCGGCGCAGGGCAGTATAATCCTGGTTGGCGACAACTAAAGCATTTTCCTGGTTAACCGCGTATTCGCGCGAACCGCCGCAGTCGGTCATCGCTACCGGCACCCCGCAAGCCATGGCTTCCAGGGGGCACAAGTTAAATCCTTCATAATAACTGCCGGAAACAAATACCATGGCGGCTGAAATCGCCGGCGCCAGCAGCTCCTGGCTAAAACTATAATCCGCTAAAGGCATCCGGCTAAACCCTGACAGGGCATTAACCAGTTCACCGGTGGCTTTAATCTTTCTTTTCCGCGCTCCAAAAAAACAGGTGTCAAATATTTTTTCACTAATGTAGGGATGGAATTGCTCTTTATTGACCCCACCGGGTAAAATTTCCGCTGAAGCTACCCCGCAATAGTTTTCCACGTGGTCGGCCGTCCAGCGCGAGTTGGCAATATTAATAAAGTCTTTACAGTTTTCATAGTAGTGCCTTAGTTTTTCACTTTTTTGCCGGTAAAGCATGTAAGCGTGCAGGTGGTAAAACAGTGCACTTTTTTTCTTGAGCGCGTTAAACATATCGATGCATTCCGGATCAGATATTATTAAGACTTCGAAATTAAGCCTTAAGGCCTCTTCAAATGAGATAACCTCTGCTTCCATTGGCAGCCAGTCAGCCTTGTGCCCATCAGGAGTGATGATGTAAAATTGTGCTCCCCATTTAACTAAGCGATTGCTCATTTCGATAGCGCGGCGGATTCCTCCGGCCATATTCAAATGCGGCTGGAGCCATCCTATCCGGGACAGGCCGGAAAGTTGGGGCAACTCAAGGGTTTGTTTTTTTTGCCGTTTATTTGAGAGTTCTTTCCATTTTTCGGCGCGAAGCCAATTTTCCCGGCTACGAAAAAGCCGCTCTTTTTTTAGCGGTAGCATTATTGCTGCGGTGTTTTTTTCATTCAAAAAATTATTAAAGTACAAGCTTTCAACGGCTAAAAAATGCTTAACCAGCAATTCCTTGTGTTTTTCATTCAGCTTTTTCAGATCACGGAATAAATATTCTTGAGCCAGCGGTTTACTTGCCCTATCTTTATCCATACCTTCACTATACTCACAGACCAAACTTAACTCACAAATACAGAGCGCTTTTTTATGAAGCTGTGCGTTCATCTTCATGCAAAAGTCCACATCTTCAAACCGCAAATAATAATCCTCGCTAAACCCCTTAATTAGGGCAAAGTCTTTTTTGCGGCAGAGCATAAACTCCCCGTTAACAGCAGGACAAATGGCGTTTTGGGCATGTTGAGAAAGGAAACGATCCTTTTCGATTAATAAGCTATAAGGTTTGTGCAGTTTTAGTTCTTCATCCCAAAAAAAGCTTACTCCCGCCTTTTGTTGCACCTTTTGCCTGCCGGGGTCACCTGTGCTTATTAGTTCTTGGAGGCCTACTCCTACAACCCCAATGGTCGAATCAAGGAGTTGTCCCATCATCAAGGAAATTAGATCTTCTGTAAAAAACACAGAAACAGTGGCAAATAATAAATTATCGTACTTTGCCTTGTTGGCTGCCAGGTTTTTCAAGCCGGGTGTACATTTTTCGCTTGCAAAGGTGTATTCTTTTATATCTAAGTAAGGGATATATTCCTTGATTTTTTCCCCAATGGATTTTTCGGGCTTGTTAGAGGCAATTATCAATTCCACCGGAACGTAGGTATTTTCCCGGTAAAAAGAAGAAAGAAAACGTTCCAGGGATTGGGCATCGTTACGGGGATTTAAGATGATCAAAGATACCCCTGGTTTCTGCCCATTTGTGAACAATTTGTTGACCTCCCTCTTGTTTTCTAAATTTCATCTTCAAGCTAGAGAAGCTTGCATAAAGCACCACTCACCACAAAAAATCATTTTAAGGGCGGGTTCAGTTCATACAGTTCAAATACAGTCTCTATTTCAGTAACTGTTATTGTATCCAGCGGGTCAATTGAATCATACTGCTCCTGGATTATTATTTTATTCTTCCATATATTATAGTCCTTCAGAATGGACTCAATTTTACTAAATTGCTTATTGTGACCAGTAGAATTCTTTTGATTAAATTTCAAAAGGCTCGTTACCGCAATAATCCGACCGGCCAACCTGAAACGCCTGCTCTTTGACAATTTTCCGTAAGATTGGTCTACCTGCTCAAGCCATTCACTCAAACTTTCCAGATCTTGCTCTTTTTTGCCACGGCCATGCTTCCACTGGTTATATTTTCTAAATACCCGCCTTATTCTTTTTTCCTCCGGTGGAGTACTTTCCCGTCCGGTTAAAACAGCAGCAAGTTTTCCTAAGATACTAATCAGATGCCACGCTTTAGAGTTAAAAAAAGAATAAATGCTAACTTGCAGCTTTTCCAACCATTTGCTTAACTGCCTAACTTCTTTATTTAGGCTTTTTGGGCAGCTTGCTTTAGTTTTTGACAAACGTGCCTTTTCTTTCTCTTCATCTTCAAAGTGCATTAATTCTACTCCTTTACCACGAGCGACAAACTGCACCTGCCAAAAGCTTTAATATAACACGGTAATAATAGCATAATCGAAAAACTTAAGGCAAACTAAACCCAGGGAAAAAGCCACCACGATTCAAAACTTTAGACCGCTTCAGATCTCACTTTTTTAAGCTTCAAGCACACTCAAGATTAATCCTTGTCATTATCATGCTGCCGGTTCGTTGAACCGTTTAAAGGGTAGAGGGGCTTTTTCCCTATAATTTGCTTAAGACTGTATCTGTTTTTTTTTCCAAGCAGTCGACTGCTATAGTATGAAGCTAGTCTTAACGGAATGGTTAGTTTCCAGGAACTACTATTTTGTATTTCTGCCAGGATTCGCATCAGGCGATCATTTTCTTTTCGAGAATTATTCAGGGAAGCTTTCAAGGTCTCCACATTAGCTTCCTTTTTTTGCAGTTTATCTTCATATTCTTGTTTTTTCTTCTTAAAACGAGTTGAAAGATCGTCAGTCCGGAGATATTCTTCAAAGACTCTTTTTGTCAGGTCAAAAAAGGCAAAAACATTCTCAGGTGTTTCCACGGGATTCTGCATACTGGCTTTTATCACCCGGTCCATTTTTTGGGAAATAGCGGAGTAACTGTATTCATTCAAAAACACCTCGCGCCCGGCGAGCTGCTTTGCCTTGAATTCGGCTGAATTTTTAAGCAAACGGTCAATGTCTGAAGCTAAATTTTCCCTGGTAGTGGGAATAATTATGCCCTGGCTTATAAGTGGTTCCAAGGGGGGCACCCTAAAAGCCAGCACCGGCACCCCCATGGCGATAGCGTCTACGGCCTTAGCCGGCAGCTGGTAGTTGGAAATTTCATCGTCAGGATCTTGTAGCAGACAAACCAGGTCCGCAATGCTCATGTTTTTGGCAGCATTTTCGAAAGGTTGATTAGAAAATGTTAATAAATGCTCCTCACCCAGGGAGTATAATTCTTCTTCTAAATCTTTATCATTAAAAGCCCCCATGATGCAGAGCTTGTAACGGGCATCGCCGCATGCTTTGATCGCTTTAAGCAGCTCAAAAAGCCCCTTGTGTCGCCGGGGAGACCCCAAAAACAAGATGATCTTATCATCTTCTGAGATCCCCAGCTCCTTACGTCTTTCTGTCCCACTGTACAGATCAGGGTTAAAGATTTGTTCATTTCTAGCATGGGGAATTACTGTTCCACCGTACTTTTCCTGTAAAGTATGGTTGGAAACTAAGATGTGATCCGCACAAGGAATCAAGGTTTCCGCCATATCTGTCCAAATCCTGCTGTAAGGCTTTTTTAGGTCTTTGACCTGATATTTCGCACGATCATTAAAGAAAGCCTGCTCATAATCATCAATATCCAGTATCAAGGGGCGATTCCAGAATTTTTTCATCAACAATCCCAGCTGTAAGGAAGGCATTCGCGGCTTGCAGACAAGGATTATGTCAGATTCGATCGTCGGGGCCAGTGTTTGTAAAAACCGATCAAAGTCGGGATAGTTGTCGCCATGGTAAGAGATAACCGGTATAGGTCCTTCTCTTAAAGGTTCCCAAATCTGTGACCCTAGTTGTTCAAAAGTAAAACCTATAATCTTGACATTATAATGCGAAGATAGCGCTTCAGCCAAAAGATAAGCCCTTCCAAGGGGATTGTGAGCCACACTCCATGAAATAACCGCAACTGTAAAGTTTGGCTTTTGGGAAACCTCTTTATTACTAATCAGGAACGGCTCCCTCCTCTCAAGGCTCTCCCGTAATCTTAAGCTAATAAAATGCCGGTGTCAAACCGTCAGAGAGAGGCCGACTGAGTCAATATCTAGCGGGTAAATTTTTTAGGTCCTCGTTCCAGATACAATTATTCGCTTAACATTCCGAGGTTTAGGCTCCAATAAACCGTTTATGCCAAATAAGATTTGCACATTAACCCATAAACAAACTACACCTTTTTTA
>Ga0207421_10007579_pt1 | contig 11518 bp, 9 predicted proteins | sample SodLakKL_010_SED_4_FD_187542 | JGI IMG/M metagenome (GOLD analysis project Ga0207421, IMG submission 187542) | Alkaline sediment microbial communities from Lake Tanatar, Kulunda Steppe, Russia - 8KL_010_SED (SPAdes) (version 2) | ecosystem: Environmental > Aquatic > Non-marine Saline and... | reverse complement strand
CACTGATGCCGGCGATTTTTACGTCGGTAACTTCTTTGATATATACCAGTTTGCTCGCACATACGATGGTGTACTCAAACGCTACATCGACATCAGCAGCCCCTGGTCCGGGGCATATCTGCATGAAGATATGAGCGTAATCGGCGAAGCTGAAATCTTTGAACCATTCGTCCTCTATAACCAGGCTCCTGGTGAAGAAGCATTCCCCGAATGGTGGGAGGAACTCTTCTAGGATCAGTTGAGCTCTAAGGCAGTTCGCCTCCCTGTAAATAACCGGGGGAGTAATAATCTCCCCCGGCTTTTTAATCAGAATGATTCTGCTAATGCTCAGATCAGTCTTGCTATAAAGCCATAATCTGTGCAGGTTAAACTGTGAAAAAGCGAAGTACAGCAGCAAGGGCCTTTTAGCTGAGAGGACCTATCTGACCAGGCTGAAACAGGAGCTATAATGCCAGATGATATGATTTGGACAGAGGGCATGCTTGATTGGATAGTTTTAGTTCTGGTCCTGTTAGGCGGTGGATTTTTCGCTGTAAGCTACGTGTTACAGGTTGATAAGCCAATTTCTCATCATATGAATTTCGTTACGTTGCGTATTCCTGATGTTTCTGGCCAGTAGTTCGACTTCTTCATGTTCTACCAGGCCTTGCCTGATGAGTTGCTGTGACATCATTACTGCTTCCATGTGATGAATAATCATGTCTTCAAGGAAAACCCGGTCCAGCTCATCACTTTCCAAACCTTGAAGTGCCCTTCCCCCGGTTTGCAGGACACTATTCTAGTTTGATACCGAGAAAGATCAATGATTCCATCTTTCGCTTTAATGTCGACTTGTTCCGGGTTGTATTCCTGAAGCACACCTTTAAACACAACAATCATTATAGCGATCAACAGGATGCTAAATGCACCGCAAGTCTGTCTTAAAAACTTCCTTAGCCTACCAGCCCCAGGTTCCAGGCCCGCCTTTGAAGGGGCCTTTAAGGTTCGAGGTGATCCAGCCACCGTAAAAATCACCTTCCTGGGCCTGCCCCTTTTCCCCGTCTACATAACAGGCTTCTACCCTGGAAGGATAAAAGGCCAGGTGGTCTTTAATTGCTTCGAAACCGTTCCGGGGGTTTTCATAGCCCCAGGCTGCGTTTTCGATGCGTTCAGAAGCTGTTACCAGGTCAAAGTAGAGGGCCATGCCCTTGAACTCGCACATGCTGGTCTTGTTTGTTTTGTGGAGCAGTTCCATCATGATGTCTGCCTGTGGGATATAGAAAACAGGGGGGTGGCTGGTTTCAAGAACGCGGAAAGCGCGACTGCTTCTGGCCAGGGCCTGTCCGCGGTGATGGACTTCAACTAAACCAGGGTAGGCTTCGACCCGGGGCGGGCGGGGGTAGTTACACTAATTATATTATTAGTCACTATCACAATTTAATTATCACCGTTTACGCAGCAGAGCCCAGGGAGCCAGGGTTTCGAAGAAAGTATCTTCGCCGTGCAAGTAGCGAAGGTCGCCTTTATCTGACTTGTTGTAATAAAGGTTGGTTTTAAAACCATGGTCGGCAGCCAGAAGCACGGCTGACCCGGCAGGAATATAATTCAGCAAAGGATGCAGCTGTTTCTTGCCGGCCATCAGCAGTTCTTCCAAAAGCACAGGCAATGAATCCCGGGAGCTGTGTATTTTATCATCGACAAAGCTGTACTTAATAGCCTTTAGCGGCATGCGCTTATGTTCATCTAGTGAACGGTTGTTGACAGCTGAAAGAAATTCGCCGGGGTCGGCGATCAGTTCAGCAAGCAGGTTTTCATCCATGTTCAGCATATGACCCAGCAGGCCTTCGTCCTTAAGAGGCTGCAGCTGAGTTTCAGTTACTGTTGGCTGCTCCGCCCATAACAGCCCTTCTCGCAAAGTTTCAAAACTGTAAGTATCCAGGGCCTGCTTAAGCAGGGCAGACCAGATATCAAGCCTGGCGCCATCGATAATTACCAGGAACAGTCCGGCTGCAGTGTTTTCTTTGGCTGTCCATTCAGGCAGCTTCAGCAATAAGTTGCGCAGGGTTTGCCTTCTTGATGAATCCCCTTCCTGCAGGTATGAAGAGAAAGAAGCAAGCAGGGTTTCAAGAATTGAGGCATAACGGCGGTGCCATCTTTTTATTGTTACTTCAGGTACCAGGTTGTAGAACGGAGCCTCTGCAACCCTGGCCAGGGAAAGCTCAAAAGGTGACAGAAAGCGATAAGAACGCTCCCATCTCTTATCGCTATCGGGCGGGTTGGCAGGAAGAGTTTCTATTTCCTGCAGGATTAAACTGCAAGTAGCCGCCTGCTGTAGCACCCGGAGCAGGGATTCTTTCTCCCTTTTGTGGGTTTCGTTAAGACCTGTAATATCCTTGCTGCTCCTTCTGATGGTTTCCTGAAGCATTCCGGCAATAATATTTAACTGAGACGTGTTTTCTTCGGCGGAAATCTGTCTGGCCATACGCCCTGCCGCTTCTTTGCTAAGGGCAGGGAAAAAGGGCTCATCAGTAAAGAGCTCCAGTAGAGTTTCAAAACTATATTTTACAGCGCTGCTTTCATTTAAGTAGATTTCAATTAGCTCTTCTGCCGGAATCATTGCTACCGCCTTTTCCGCTATAGCCTGCAGGAAAAAAGGTTGCAGTTCATGTCTTTGTTCGATCAACGTTTCTCCCAGTTTTTCCAGGCTGGGCAGGATTTCTTCAAAGGCGCCGCCGCTTTCTTCAGCGGTGACCAGCTTTCTGATTTCAATCTGGTCATCACTATCCAGTCTGTAGTAGCTTCGCCACCCACATAAAAGGCCCAGGGCAAAAAGTTTTTCCAGCTTAATTTTTGATGTATAAGATAAAAGGTGGGGAAGCTTTGCTTTTAAGAACTCATGTGCTTCCATGCCCTTTTCTTCTTTTAAGCCAGCATCACTGCCGCTGCCTGTTTGGAAGTTGCTGCTTTCCCTGGAGGTAATCCTGATATAAGCAGGTGGGCTTGCTTCATCACCGTTAAGCCAATCCTCGAAAAGTTGCTTTAGCTGGGCCTGGTTAAAAACCCTGCCTTCTATAAGCTCCAACAATTTTTCAGCAGAACGCTCGGCAATGATGGCATCCCCCGTTAAAACACGGTTGATGGTGTCAACTGTTTTACTGTTAACCAGGCTTTCAAGCCTGTTGATTAGTTGATCTGGAGGCAGGGCACTTTCTACCTGCAGCAGCCTGCGCAAGGGCTCTGCTTCCGAACGGCGGCCGACCAGTTCTAGATGCTCGGCATGTTCAATTATTTTCCGGTAATTCTCTTCTGACTGCAGTGCTTCCAGGTAGGCTTTGATTGCTTCTATGATTTTTCCCTCTATTTCTTTGAGTTCAGGCAGGCTGTGATAATCGGCCAAAGTAAAGCCACAGGAGCAGGCAGCATGTTTGACCAGGCGGGTTTCATCGGCCAGCTGGCATTCCTTTTCCAGGATCGGGGCCAGAGCCCTGTTTATATCCACCAGGTCATTATCCGGCATCAGGGTATTAATACGGCCCATCAGTTCAAGCAGCCGGTAGGCACTTGAGCTGATTAACTCCCGGTATGGTTTAATGCGTTTAGGGCCGACCGCCTGATCATGTTCAGCCAGGTAGAGGGCAGTATATTCTGAGCGAAACTGTTCAAACTCCCGCTTTAAACGATCCCTGTATTCTTCTTCCCACAGTAAATTGTCAGCCTCGATCAATTCCATTAAAATCCGGTAGCGGCGCTGCAGCTGTTCATATTGATCTTCAGGGGGAATTACCAGCTTATCATCGTGCAGGTAATCAGCAATATATAGTATTTCGGCCAGGTCTTTTTCAAAGCAATCATTTAAAGCTTTCAGTTTTTGCCAATCAGATGCATAAAGCGGAGAGGACTGGCAGGCTGCTAAAAACCGCTCTAATCCTTCTCGCGAAGCATAGGAGGTTTTAATCTCATCCAGAAAAGACTGGAAACGTTCCACTGTTTTGTTAATGACATTCCAGTTCATGGTTTTAAAAAAGGGATGTTCAGAAAGCCTATCGATCCGGCGGTTAATCTCAGCCAGCCTCTTGGTCCATTCCATTTTAAAGTCAATAATCGTTTCCCAGGCCTGCTGCTGGGCGGAAAAAGTAAGCGGGCCGCTGCGCAGTTTTTGCGGCAGGAAAGGCACTTCGGCCAGCACCTTTTGCAGTTCGACTCGAATCAGGGTCCCGGGGCCAATTTCTTCTATGTTCCAAAAACGGTAATAATTGACCTGATTTGGAGCCAGGCGTTTGCCGCCCTGGTAAGCAGAGACCGCTCCGCTCAGGATGACAGCCATACCAAGAATTTGAAAGGCAGGTTTACTTAATCCAAAGGGACCTTTCCTTAAAGCCCGGTAAAGCCGGGCAAGGGATATTTTCCCCTCGCCCGGAACATTATTGAGGAACTCGGCTACCAGGGGAGAAGTTTTCGGGTTGATATCGAGCAGGAAACCCTGCCCTTTTTTCTTGACCAGGCCCAAAGGGGCAACAAAATTCTCGATGACCAGCCTGACTCCCCGCTCAAAACTGTCACCCTCCAGCTCAGTGGAAAATAACAGATCCATTGTTCGCTGGACCAGGCTTCCGGAAACCTGTTCACTTAAAGGACGAATTTCAGCATGACGGGGGTAGCGTTCTTTGAGGATTTCTGAGGCTGCCCTCCCGATGAAGTCCGTAAAAGGAAGGTAGCCAAAAGATGACAGGGCGGGCATTTGCTTTCCGGCTTTTAGCCTGCCGCTGAAGTAGATTTTGCGGAACAGCTCTTTAACTTTTGATTTTTCTTCACTTAATTGCAAAGCCAGCTGTCTTTCCGCCTGCCTGCCTACCGGACTTTTATCGCCGGCGTACTCTTCATATAACCTCTGGTGAGCATAAGCATTTTGCAAAGTGCTCTCTTCCGAAGCGGTAAGGCTGCGCGGCACCCACAGGATCAATGCCTGCCGTAATTCCTGGCTGAACTGGTTAAAAAGGGCTTGCCAAATATCAGCTGAACCGTCTTCTTCCCCTGGCAATTGCGGAGGAACCAGGAAAAATATAAAGTCGGTTTCACCTTCAAGAAGCTCTTTTTCCAGGGCGCCGGTTTCTTCATTTCCCATTTCGGCCGGACCGCTAAAAAAAACCTTGCCTTCCCGTATGGTATTTTGCCAGGTAATTTCGATATCACGGGCGGGTTTCTGCTGCAAATCTTTAAGGGGCAGGTAGTTTTCGTCCATCCAGGACATTAAGCTTTCGAGAACTCGCCTGTCACCCGGAGATAGTTCATTCTTAATTTGCTTTAATTTCTTTTCAAGCAGCAGGCCGGCATCAGCCTTCAGATCGATCGAATAATAGGTTTTACCCTCCTGCTCCCGGGTAGAAATATAAGCTCCATGAGCGAGCAGCTTGTCCATTAGCTCTTGAATATATTCATAATTGATTGCGCTTTCAAGAATACTGTAGCGGTGAAGAAGGAGGGTGGTTAGCTCTGGCACACTGAAGGAACGCGGGTCGCGCGCCACCGCTCCCAGGACTAAAAGTTTCAAAATGCGCAGGGCAATCTGCATTTCGTCTTTATCGTCAAACAGTTTTCCAGCTTCCCGTTCGTAATGATGGAAAACCTGCTCACTGAAAGGGCTGGTTTCCACCGTTTCACGAAGCCGCTCCCGGAAATGGTCAAAAATATAGTCTGGAGTAAGCAGTTCCTCTCCGGAATTATCTATAAAAGGTGCAATTCCCCTTCCCGGATCACCGGCCAGGCGATGGTGAATAAAATCGATCACACCCCGGTGTTGTGAAAAAAGGGGGCGCAGCTCGTCAAGCATTTCTACTGTAGCCGGATGGACAGGATAAAGGGCCATAAAATCTTCGCGCGAAAAAGGCAGGCCATCAAACATGCCCTGCAGCTGATCATAAACGCGAGGCAGCTCTATTTCTGCTTCTTCTTTTTTGCGAATTAGACGCCCGGCAACAATCTCCTTGACATGTTCTCCGCTCAGGCGGAAACGGACGGGGTAGCGATCTTTAATCTTATGGAGCAGTTCTCCGGCTAAAGAACCAGTATTTTCGATATTCTCCTGCATGGTGGCAATAATCCAGGCCGGAAGGTTTTCGGCAAACTCGCCCAGGTACTGCAAAAAGCGCACGTCTTCATTATAGGCACGAACATTTTCCTTTGATCGGAGAAACTCCGACAGTTCATCAATTAAAAGCAGCAGGCCGCCGTGGTTGTGTTTTTTTATAGCTTCTGCTATTGCCGCAAAAGCCTCCCGGCGGGGCTTGTCATCAATATTTAAAAGAGCTTCAACATCACTTCCCGAAGCAGCCTGCAGGCGGGCAGATAATTCTTTCAGGACAATTTCTTCGAGATATTCCCTGTTGCTGTGTTCCACCAGGGAAATTTCCACAACCAGGGGATTTACCTGTGCTGCCTGTTCGAGCAGTTCGGGCAGCTTGCTCTCTGAAGCCGATCCATCCCGGCAGGAAGCCTTAAAACTTTCCCGGGCTTCTGAATCATTCATAATCAGGCTGATCACATTTAAAAGGTGTGATTTACCGGAACCAAAATTTCCGATCACAAAAAACCCTTTACCCACTGAACCGGCTACCTTTTCTAAGATATTAGCGAGGGTAAAGGTAACTTCACCGGTAAAAATAAAGGTTTCAACCAGGTGGCGCCGCAGGCTGCTGTCAGCCAGGTCGGCCAGGCGAATAACGGTGCGGACAGGCGGCACTTCAATAAGATCCCTTATTTTCACCTATCCTTGATCCTCCTTATGCTCAATTGCCCGGTGCATTTTCCTGATCGCGCCAAACAGTTCTTTGCGGTCCGGGTATTTTTCCAGCAGCTCTTCAAAAAAAGTTGCTGCCTCTTCCTCTTTTTTAAGTTCACCGGCATCTTTAAGTAAAGAAGATTTTGCCGTCACATCATCGGGGCGCCGGTTAAGCAGCTCTTTTAACAGGGGCCAGGACTCTTTTTTGCGGCCACTGCGCCGCAGGGCAAAAAGGTACTGTGATAAGGCCTGTGTATTCTGATTGTCAAGTTCATAAGCCTGCCGGTAAGCTTCAACTGCCTTTTCTTCGTCACCGGCCTCCCGGTGCAGATCGCCCAAAAGCAAATAAAGGTGGGGGTTGAGCTTTCTTTCACCCACCTTGATTGCTTTTTGGAGCTGCGCTGCTGCCTCGGAAGGTTCAAGCCCCTGCAGTTTTGCCCGCATCTGCTCGGCGTAAGGGAAGTGATCCTTTTCTTCCGGAATGCTTACAGCAGGTGGTTTCGATTGTTCCTGGTTTTTGGCTGCCGGTAATTCATCTGCTGCTTTTTGCTTCAGCTTGTTGTATTGACGCAGCAGGAAACCGTCCCGTGGATTATGCTCTAAGGCTTTGCTCAGCACGGAAAGTGCTTTTTCCAGCTCACCGGTCAGCTCATAAGCGCGGGCCAACCTTCCGGCCCTGTAACCCCCTGGAACAAGTTCAAATGCTTTTTTCAAATTTTCAACAGCCTCGGCATACTGCTTCTTATCAAGGGCAATAAGCCCTATAACAGTTAAGGCAATCGCCTGTTCAGGATCTTCGGCCAATACCTGAAGGGCTGTTTCATGAGCGGTTTTTTTATCGCCCCGCTGCAGCAAAACATCAGCCAGGTTGGCCTTTAAGACTCTATGGGCGAAACTACCGGCAGCAAAGTGTTCCAGGTTTTCCTGCAGGAGCATCTCTGCTTCTGTAAAGCGTTTCGCCCTGCGCAGCTGCCAGCTTTTATCGATAATATTTTTATAGTCTTCAGGCGCCTGCAAAACTCATCACACCAATGATTTAAAGATTTATTTGGTCAATGATTCTACAAGGGCCATATAGCTTCCTGCTGTGAGATAATTACTTAAAGGCGGCAGGGTAACATTACAGGTCGCTGCGGTTAAGTTTTTAATTATGGTTAGAAGAAAACTCCCTTATCAGCAATATCTTTATGGAAAATGTTTGCGGCCCTCCCTATTAAGTAAGAGATTCCTACTGAAAGAATTCCTTTTGCATCAGTTCATCCGGTTTGCCGAAAAAGAAGATTAGCAGGTTTAAAACTGCCAAAACCAAGAACCCAGCCAGCCCCATCACTCCGCTGAGCAATGGCATCGCCCCTGTAAGAGGCATAATGGCCAGGCCGGCTACAGCATTAATTGAACCGTGAAAGATCGCTGCAGCTATAACGCTGTTTGCTTTAATGGTTATATAGCTGAACAGCGGGGAAAGCAGCATGCACCACAGGGTCATCATGAAGACCCCGGGAACCTCATAACCCGGGTAATTGTGGCCCATTAAAATCAGGGGAGCATGCCAGATGCCCCAGATAAAGCCGATAAAAAGGGCGGATTTCCAGAACCCGGCGGAGGCGGTTTCCTTTAACAAAAACCCCCTCCAGCCAAACTCTTCACCAAAGGCGGCAACGGCATTGATGGTTGGCCCGGCAATAATACCCTGCAACAGCATCAGCCAGAACATGGCAACAGGTGAGAAGGGCATTTCCGCCATCATTTCTTCCGGAATATAGTCACCGAGGTACTCAAATATACCGGCCATTTCCGGGGAATAGCTGACTCCGGGAAAAAGAAGGTTGACCCCGATAGTGGCAAAGGTGATGAAAACCGGCAGGCCCCAGGCCACCAGGAACCACTTGTTTATATTTTTATTGACCCCGTAAGTCTTCAGTACCGGCTGCTTGTAGATTAACTTTTGCACGATTATTGTGCAAAGCAGGGGAAAGAACATGTATACGATGGCAAAAATCATGGCAGGGAAAGTGCCCCAATCCAGGCCGGATAGGTAAAAAAGGCCTGCTGCAGTCCAGCTGATCAGAAGAGTAAGGATTACAAAGGTAAGGATCTTTTTCACGTTCATATTGATTTACACCTCGCTTGTATGTTTTATTTGCTTTATCAGCCGGTATTGGCCCGATCACAGCAAAGGAGTCCCAATCAAATTATATAGCATGCATAAATAATATTCATTAGAAAAGTTTAGGTGGATCTCCTTTTAAAGGTAGCTGCGTGTCCCCATATTAATTCGAAATTGGTTGCTTGGATCCACCGGTGTATACTTCTTCGTTGTAAAAGTTCTCTTCGGCGGTTTGAAAACTCTATCGATGTAGTAAATGTCAGGTTTTTCACTACGTCTTCTACTATAAATGCAATCTTGATATCCTCAAGCTTTGGCCTTTATCCTGCTAGATCAGGCACTGTAAAACTTTCATTTAAATATAATTATAAATTCATGCTATAATAAATTTATGACGGAATATAAATTTACACGGTATTTTGAGAATGAGGTGCTTCGCAAACGCCCCTATTTGCAAAAAAAATGGTGTATTCATGTAATTGAGAACCCGATTCATATAGATTCACAGGAATTAAATCGTTATCGTTTTTGGGGGAAGATTGATGAACTCGATGGAAAGATACTAAGAGTTGTAACTATAGAAGACAAGAAAACTATACATAATGCTTTTCCAGACAGGAGGTTTAAAAAATGAAACTAAATTATTATGCAGAAACAGACTCTCTTTATATAGATTTATCAGAACAGACCAGTGCAGAAACAGTGGAAATTTCGCAGGGTGTTAATATTGATTTAGCCAGTTCAGGGGAAATCGTGGGTATAGACATTGATAATGCCAGTAAAGTGCTGGACCTAAAAGAACTTAATATTAATAAGCTTCCGGCAAAAGTTGTGGTTGAAAATTAACTTTATTAACAAGCCTGTATGTTTTAAAGCAATGTACGGTAGTGCTTCTGAAAACGCTCTTCCGGTTCAAGCCCGAGTTCGCACTCTAACATCTTCGAGTAACGCTCGTAGGCATTGAAGTAGGCGGTTTTAGTGAAGCTATCTTTTTCAGCCAGATAAAGCTGAAGCAGGGTCTGCCAGCAAGCAACCCGGCCAGATAGATTACGCTGCCTCTCACTTTATTTCTGAAGGCTATAGCTGCTGCGGATAAAGTATATCCACCGGTCAAAGATAGCATAACCAATTAGGATGAGCAAGAAAAATAGTATTAAATTTGCCGGTATCCAATCGAGCCCCATTAATTAACTAACTACTCCTATAATTGAGTCATAAGCCACGGCCGTATCTGAATCTTGCTGGTTTGCCTGGTATCCTCCAGCCCGGCAAAACCCGTCAAGTTTCTCTTGGCCAGAAGTAAAACCTATCGAATCCGGATTCGACGAAATAACAATGAGCAAGCAGGCACAGAAACAGTTAATACTGCAAACACTAGTTTCCAGTATAGTCTTTCTCTTCCTGCTATCTTTACAGTGAAGCATTACGTAACAAATAAGAGATTCGGTTATTTAACCTGGGAGTCCTTCAACAATATGGGTTTTTCAAGAAAAAGGTCATCCATCAGCCCATAAACTTATAAGGTTGAGTTTTTCCAAGGGACCTGGTTTTTTTCCTGGGGCCTTATGTAGGGCTTTAGTGCGGTTTCCACCAAACTATGCCAATAATTGACTACCAGCCCCAGGTCCCGGGCCCGCCTTTGAAGGGACCTTTGAGGTTCGAGGTGATCCAGCCCCCGTAAAAATCACCTTCCTGGGCCTGCACCTTTTCCCCGTCTACATAACAGGCTTCCACCCTGGAAGGATAAAAGGCCAGGTGGTCTTTAATCTCTTCAAAGCCGGGGCGGGGGTTTTCATAGCCCCAGGCTGCGCTTTCGATGCGCTCTGAAGCAGTTACCAGGTCAAAGTAGAGGGCCATGCCCTTGAACTCGCACATGCTGGTCTTATTTGTTTTATGGAGCAGATCCATCAAGATGTCTGCCTGGGGGATATAGAAAACAGGAGGGTGGCTGGTTTCTAGAACACGGAAAGAGCGGCTGCTTTTGGCCAGGACCTGTCCGCGGTGGTGGACTTCAACTAAACCGGGATAGGCTTCGACCCGGGGTGGGCGGGGGTAGTCCCAGACCGACTCTTGTTCTTTTTTCTTCATTAGCTAAGCACCTCATTAATAAATTCGGGGCAGCAATCCCGGTTAAATCCTTCATTAAGTGCAGTTATAAATATTTCTTTTTCTATGCGAATCCTGCATCGCACACAGAGCGGTTATGACCTGCTGGTATCTTTTGTAACCATGATTGTCGAGAAAAGCAGGGAGAAGCAGGTAACCGGGAATAATTTTCATTAAGCCCCGAAATTTTCGATCCGTCTGCCGGTGTTTGTTTTCCTCAATTTTATTGACTGTTGGATAATACTTTATTGATATACTCCTCGATGGAGGAAACAAAAAGTTTTGCATTTGAGAGTTGTTCATAGGCTTCATCTTTGCTAACCGTATAAAAGTCGTTGTAATCTGATGATTCACGTTTCATTTTTGCTTTGTTTAAATGTTTCCCTAAAGAACGGTCTACGATTGATTGTTTTACAAAGTGTTGGTTGAATAGTGAAATGATCCGGGAATGTTTTTTACTATCGAAGTTTTTTGTTGCCAATACTGCCCTGGCTGCGGAAAACATAGCATAATATGAACGGCTCAATGAGTCTCTATACATTTTAGAGTCA
>Ga0207421_10007578_pt1 | contig 11521 bp, 9 predicted proteins | sample SodLakKL_010_SED_4_FD_187542 | JGI IMG/M metagenome (GOLD analysis project Ga0207421, IMG submission 187542) | Alkaline sediment microbial communities from Lake Tanatar, Kulunda Steppe, Russia - 8KL_010_SED (SPAdes) (version 2) | ecosystem: Environmental > Aquatic > Non-marine Saline and... | reverse complement strand
GAGACGTCGACGTCCGCCGGTACAAGGTGGGACGACTGATCGGCCGATACGACCTGTCCGATATGGGCGGGGAACTCGTCGAACGGTGGATCGAACGCGAGGAGAGTCTCCGAACCCTGGAAACGTATTTCAACGAACGGGTGCTCGCCGCCGCGATCGACCAGCGGGCGACAGGCCCCGTCACCTCGCCCGTCGAGGAGTTGTACTTCGCGCTCACCGACGACGAGGCGAGTCCGGGAGAACGAATTAGTGCCGTCCGCCAACTCGAGCGAGTTGACCTCTCCCCGGAGGAGTTGCGCGGGGAGTTCGTCACACATCAGGCGATCTACAACTACCTCACCGAGGGCCGCGGTGTGAGCAAACCCGCCGACGGGGGCGATCCGGTCCGGCGGGAGATCGAACGGATCGGGCGACTGAAAAGCCGGACCGAGGCCGTCGCGACCGACTCCGTCGACCGACTGTCGAGGACCCCCCACCTCGAGGCAGCGGGGTTTTCGGTCCTCGTCGACGTCTCGGTCGTCTGTGATCGGTGTGGGGTCCGTTACTCGTTCGAGGAACTGCTCGAGGAGGGGTGTTCGTGTCCGGATCAGTCGACGACGGACTGACACGCGTACAGCTGTAAAGGGAACTCAGCAATTAAGTCGCCACGGGGTCATAGCCGTCGGTATGGAAGGACGCGCAGCCTCGAAAGAGACGGAACTGCAGGTACGGAACGTCGGCGGAATCGACTCGACGCAGGTTACCTTCGACCCCGGCGTGACCGTCCTGGCCGGCCGGAACGCGACGAACCGGACCTCGCTTTTGCGGGCGGTGATGGTCGCACTCGGCAGCGACGAACTCGCGTTGAAAAGCGACGCCGACCGGGGTGAAGTCGAACTCACCGTCGACGGGGAAACGTACACCCGAACGTTGATCCGTGACGGGACGACCGTCAGAGCCGAGGGTGAGCCGTACCTCGAGGACGCCGAACTCGCCGATCTGTTCGCGTTCTTACTCGAGTCGAACCCCGCCCGGGAGGCGGTCGCTCGCGGCGACGACCTCCGGGAAGTCATCATGGAACCGGTCGACACGGCCGAGATCCAGCGTCGGATCCGTGACCTCCAGTCGGAACGGCGGCAACTGGAGAACGATCTCGACCGACTCGGGGAGATCAAGCGTCGGTTGCCCGGCCTCGAGGAGAAACGAGGGCGCCTGACCGACGAGATCGAGGAGAAACGCGACCAACTGGCAGATCTGGAACGCGAGATCGAAGCGTCCGAGGTCGATCCGGCCGCCGCCGACGGCGAAAACGAGGAACTCGAGGCAAAACTCGCCGAGTTGCGTTCGACCCGGGGGTCACTCGATGACGTCCGGTATCGGCTAGAGACCGAACGGGAAAGCCTCTCGTCTCTCGAAGAGGAACTCGCCGGGCTGGAGGTCGACGACGTCGACCCGGCCGACCTCGAGGAGGATATCGAGTGGGTCGACTCCCGGTTGAGCCGGCTGCGAACGCGGAAAAACGACGTCGATTCCCGACTGGACGACCTCCAGAGTATCATCAAGTTCAACGAGGAGACCCTCGAGGAGCGCGACGCCCGCGCCGGCGGGGAAGACGGATCGGTGACGGACCGACTCGTCGAGGGGGAGTCCCAACAGATCTCCTGTTGGACCTGCGGGACGGACGTCGACCGCGAGCGTATCGAGGGGACGATCGCGGACCTTCGTGACCTGCGCCAGGACCTGCTCGCAGACCGCAAGGAGATCAAAGCCGATATCAACGAGTACAGCGACCGCAAACGCGACCTGGAGTCGACGCTTTCCGAACACGAACGAACGATCGACCGCCGCGAGACCTTGCGGACCGAAAAGGCCGACCGCGAGTCCCGAATCGAGGATCTCGAGGCCGAGGCCGACGAGCTCGAAGCCGAGATCGAATCGCTCGAAACGGAGGTCGAGGAACTCCAGGACGAGGGCCGAAGCGAGGTGGTCGACCGCCACAAGGAGGCAAACGACCTCGAGTTCGACCTCGGGCGCACCCAGGAACGCCTCGAATCGGTCGAATCGGAGATCGCCTCGATCGAGCGCCGCCTCGACGAACGCGAGGAGCTAGAAGACCGCCTCGAGGAGGTCAGATCGGAGATCGCCTCGCTTCGGACCAGAGTCGAGGACGTAGAGCGGGAGGCCGTCGAGAAGTTCAACGAACACATGGACGAGATCCTCGAGGTATTAGACTACTCGAACATCGAGCGAGTCTGGATCGAACGGCGCAAGAACGGGGGGAAAGGAGGGCAACCCGACTCGACGTTCGAGTTACACATCGTCCGGACGACCGACGACGGCCGGACATACGAGGACGTCCTCGAGAATTTGAGCGAGAGCGAGCGGGAGATCATCGGACTGGTCTTCGGACTGGCCGGCTATCTGGTCCACGACGTCCACGAAACGGTCCCGTTCATGTTACTTGACTCCCTCGAGGCCATCGACGCCGAACGGATCGCCAAACTCGTCGAATATCTCTCCGAGTACGTCGAACACCTCGTCGTCGCTTTGCTCACCGAGGACGCCGCGGCGATCGACCGGGACCACCGACGCATCGAGGAGATCTAGCGGTTCGGTAGACCCGTTCTGAACCCGGTAACGTCGGACGGATCGCGGAGAGATATTCTTTCGTACATCATATCGGTGTTCTATGTATTATGTTCGTAGTACACATCGGCGTTCTATACCTGGTCGTGTCGACGGGCAGACAGGCCATAGAACCCGTTTCGAGCGGGGCTAGAACGGGCCGAGGGCGTATCGGCTCCCCGGACGTGTGGGGATCAGTGTGGACGCAGTCTCCCTAGCATGGCTTTTCGCCGCTGCGCCGTGTGTCTATTACATCGATGAAAGGGGAACCTCGCCGCTACAGCCAGTATCATAACGTACTAGACCAATCTATTGAAATACATTATTTCATACATTTCCTGTGCTGATAGAGTGTCGAGGACGGTAAACTGAAAACGGATCTACAATAATTTCGTTTTGAATCGATCGGTTTTTATAAAAGTTAAGTAGCCGACGGGAGAAGTGAGAGATACCATGGAGCTTACCTGGCACGGCCACTCGACGTGGCACGTTACCGTCGGTGACACCGACCTGCTGATCGACCCGTTCTTCGACAACCCGAAGACCGATCTCGAGCCGGCGGACGTCGACACGCCCGATTACGTCCTGTTGACCCACGGTCACGCCGACCACATCGCCCACGCCGGAGCGTTCTCGGAGGCGACGCTCGTGGCGACACCCGAACTCGTCTCCTACGCCCAGGGTGAGTTCGGCTACGAGGACGCCGTCGGCGGGATGGGGATGAACATCGGCGGCACCGTCGAGTGTGGAGACGCCTACGTGACGATGCATCGCGCGGACCACACGAACGGCATCATGACCGAGTACGACGTCGACGCCGGGATGCCGACCGGCTTCATCATCTCCGACGCCGAACCCATGCAGGCGACCGACGAGGAACGCGAGACGTTCTACCACGCCGGTGACACCGGTCTCATGAGCGAGATGCGTGACGTCATCGGACCCTTCCTCGAACCCGACGCCGCCGCCGTCCCCATCGGTGACCACTTCACCATGGGGCCGGCACAGGCGGCGATCGCCGTCGACTGGCTCGAGGTCGACCACGCGTTCCCACAGCACTACGACACCTTCCCGCCGATCGAACAGGACCCCGGGGACTTCGAGAGTGAGGTGCGTGCGACCGGAAGCGATGCCGAGGTCCACGCCCTCGAGGCCGACGAACCGTTCGATCTGAGCGAACGGCTGTCCTGAACACGGCGAGCCGTCGCCCATCCCGACTGTTCTCCCGGCGTGAACCAACGGTTAGGCCGGCGGCCGTCGTGGCGTACGCCGGTGTGTCCAAACACGTCACGACCGTCTCCAGGGAAACCCTGATACGGCCCTCGGTCGAACGTCAGGGTATGAGTCAACAGTCCTGGAACGACCGAATCGTCGGCGAACGCATGGCCGTCGATCAGGAGTTTTCGACCCGTATCGCCGGCTCGCGCTTTTCGAGCCAGGAGTGGAGTCTGATCATGACCGCAACGGAGTTCGAGATCGAACGTCCCGAGGACCCAGACCGGGCGCGGATCGTGGCCAACACGGAGAAACTCGAGCAGATCCTCCCGGAACTCGAGAACGTCCGCTCGCAGGCCGGGGCGATGGGCGGGATGGGGGGCGATTCCGGAGCCTCGAGTGGCGGCGGACTCGTCGATTCGATCAAGGGCGCACTCGGTATGGGTGGTGACGGCGCGACGTCCTACGAGGCGGAACGCCAGGCTGCGGAGGAACTCACCCAGGAGTACGCAGAGGAGTTACAGTCACACCTCGAGTCGAAAGGGCGGTGGGACTCGGTTCGGAACGTCGCAGCCGGTACGGACTAGTCTCCCGCGTTTGACAGTGTGTCTCGTTTGCCACGGGAACGGTGATCGGACGCTCACGAGTTCGCCACCCGTCGTCGACGAAGTGGCCGGACGCTCTCCGATCCCCTCCTCGAGTTCGACGTCCGGCAGGCCTGTGCGTTCCTGGCGAGTATGCTACCGCCCGCTGTGTGGATGAGCCGGAGCATCTTTACGTTCACCGCCCGACGGTAGGGGTATGACAGACGAAGTCGAGACCATCTCGTTCGCGATCCAATCTGACGACGGCACTGCAGACGAAGTGACGGCCCCCGCCGGGCTCGTCGACCTCGTCGGGGAGGGCGGCCAATCCCCCGCCGAAACCGTCGGCGACGTCGTCTTGCTCTCTTTCGCCAGCCGCGCCCACCACGTCGTCCACCACGGCGAGAGCGCAGACGAGCGACTCGAGGCCCAGGAGGAGGTCGTTATGGACCTCTTCGAGGAACGCTTCGGCGTCACGTTCGCCGAGGCGACGGGTCACCACCACTGACCGCGACGCACGCGCACCCGGACCGCGTTTTTCGACCGACGGGGAACTGGCGAGACACCGTCGTCGCAGTTTCTGTCGACTAGTCAGCGGGCTCCTCGGGTAGTTCCGACTCCGGTGGCTCCGGTTCTTCCGACTCCGGCTCTTCGGGCTCGACGGGGATCGGAACCGTCGCATCGTCGTCTTCTGTCCTGACCTGGTGTATCGGGTCCGTCCCCGCCTGCTCCTCGGGAACCGTGTACTCGAACGCGACGGTCGCCGACTCGCCGCCAGCCAGCGTCACCTGCTCTTGCTCGAGGTCGGCCCCGTCGACGGCGTATGTCACCGTCCCCGTCCCCTCGAGGCCGCCTTCGTTCTCGATCGTCGCGCTCACCTCGATCGTCTCACCGACCCCGGAACTCGCGGGTGCCGAGAGGTCCGTCACGGCGAACGTCGGCGGCGCGTCGACCGTGATCGTCGTCCCGTCACTGTCGTCGTCGCTCGCGACCTCGAGGGCGTACTCGCCCGGCTCGTCGATCACGGCCGAGAGCGTCACCGCGCCGACCTCGCCGGCCTCGAGTGAGAACTCGGCCGTGTCGACGGTCGTCCCATCGAGTGAGAGCTCGAGTTCCTGGGTGCCCGCCTCCCCGCCGACGTTTTCGACGGTCGTCTCGGCCTCGAGGGTCTCACCCGCTTCGATCGGTGCGTTCGTCTCCACGTTCTCGATGGCGAACTCCGGAGGCTCGGTCTCGGCTTCGACGGTCACGAGGGCGTCGTCGGCGACGACCACGCCGTCTTCATCGACGGACGGCCCGTCGTCTTCACCCTCAGTCTCGACGAACTCGAAGGTCTCCGTCCCTCCGACATCCTCGTGTGCGACTGCGATCAGCCCCTGTTCTCCCGCCTCGAGTGCGTCGGCTTCGAACTCGAGGCCGGGCACGTCGAAGAGGTCGACCTCGAGGTCCTCGTACTCGCCGGGCGCTAAGTATTCGGAGACGCCGATCACCGCTTCCGGATCGACGTCCTCGGGCTCGAGGTCCTCGAGGGTCACGTCCTCGGGTATTGCATCTTCCTCGTAGATCGCGACGAAGCCACCCTCCGGAACGTCGGCGCTGTCGACGGTGACGGTCGTGCCATCACTCTCCTGGTCTTCGAAGACGACACTCGCCACGGGGACGTCCTCGAGGACGTATTCGATCGTCTCACTCGCGAGCACCTCGTCGTCTTCGGCGGCTCTGACCTCCACATCGAGGGTCGTGTCGTCCTCGAGGGGTGGTTCGAGACCGATCTCGAGGTCTTCGATCACCTGTTCGGCGTCGAAGGTCTCGCTCTCACCGATCACCTCGCCATCCTCGACGGTTGCCAGATAGTACTCCTCGGGAGCACTCGCCTCCTCGATGACCAGTGTTTCACCGTCGCCCTCCTGATCGGAGACATTCAAGATGGCCTCGGGGACGTCCTCGAGGGTGTACGCGATCGTCTCGTTCGTGAGCACCTCGTAGTCTTCTGTGGATCTGATCTCGACGTCGAGGGTCGCGTCGTCCTCGAGGGGTGGTTCGAGGGGGACCTCGAGGTCCTCGACCACCTGTTCGGCGTCGAACGTCTCGCTCTCGCCGATCATCCCGCCGTCCTCGTCGACGACGGTCACCACGTACTCCTCGGGTGCGCTCGCTTCGTCGACGACCAGCGTCTCACCGTCGCCCTCCTGGTCGGGAACGGTGAGTGTCGCCTCGAGGTCGGGTACCGCGGACTCGAGTTCGTGCTCGAGGAGGAGCGCACCTGCGGCGTCACGGACGATCACGGTGTCCCCGGTTTCGTCCCAGGCCGGCTGTTCGAGCCCCCGGTAGAGTGTCTCCTCGGTGTCCTCGCCCTCGCCCGTGATGAGCGTGACCGCCGCGTCGGGCTCGAGCGTGAAGCCGTCGGGGAACGTGTACGGTTCGTTTTCGCCGCCCTCGACGGTCCAGCCGCCCATCTCGAGGGGCGCGTCAACCACGTTCCGGAGCGTGACGTATTCTTCGTCGGCATCAACGTCGATCTCGGAGTCGGTGACCTCGAGTGCTCCAACGGCTTCGGGTGCCGAATCGATCACGTCGGGGTCCTCGACCGTCACGACCGCCTCGTCGTAGATCGGCGACCCGCCTGAGTCGACGTAGGGGACGTCTTCCTCGCCGTCGGTCTCGACGTAGGTGAACTCCTCGTCGCCCGTCGTATCGAGGTGGGCGACGGCGAAAAGCGTCCGCTCTTCGGCGATCGGTTCCTCGAGTTCGATCTCGACGTCCTCGTGGTCGCCTGGCTCGAGATATTCGGAGACCCCGCGGACGCTGTCGACCTCGCCCTCGAAGACGGCCTCGTCGTGGATCGCGATAAAGCCGCCTTCCGAGAGCGAGAGATCTTCGACGACGACCGTCTCGCCGTCGCTGTCTTGGTCGGCGAAGGTGACCGACGCCTCGCCCTCGAGTTCGTCGATCTCCTCGGCTCGCTGCTCGGCCTCTGTGAGTGCGAACGCGAGGACATCCTCGAGGTCATCGAGGTCGACCTCGGCGTCGACGGCGTAGTCGGTCGCCTCGGCGGCCGTCGCGGAGACGAGAGCCTGCACCTGTGTGACGGTCACGCGCTGGTACTGGATTACCTGTGCGCTCGCTTGCCCGGCACCGCTCGCGGCGACCTGGAGCTGTTGAGCCGTCGCGGCCTGTGCCTGTGCCAACACGCCCGAGGCGGCACCGTCGGCGAGGACCTGCACCTGCGTGAGATCGACGGTCTGTGTCTGGACCATCGCGCCCTCGCCGGCACCGAACGCCGCGGCCTGGACCTGCTCGACGTCGACGACCTGATGCTGGATCGCGCCAGTGACGGCTCCTTTCGAGGAGCCGAAGGCCGCTTTCTGGATCTGGGTTATGCTGACCTCCTGTTTCTGGACGAGCACGCCGCCGGAGCTACCCACCGCCGCCGCCTGGATCTGCTCGACGGTCGCCGCCTGGCTCTGGGAGATCGCGCCCTTCGCCGCACCGAAGGAAGCCTCCTGGATCTGCGTGATCGTCACGCGCTGGACCTGCTCGATACGTACCTCCTGGACCTTCTCGAGTGGCCCTTTCGCGGCACCACGCGCGGCTGCCTGGGTCTGCTCTGTGGTCACCTCCTGGCGTTGGACCAGCGCACCTTTTGCAGCGCCTTTCGCCGCCTTCTGGACCTGTTTGATCGTTACCGCCTGGTACTGTTCGACGTCGACGCGTTGGTCCTGTGCGCCCTCGAGTGCACCCGCAGCGGCTCCCGCCGCGGCGTGGCGGACGTGCCCGAGCGTTACCTGCTGACGCTGTTCGGCGGTGGTCTTCTGGTACTGAGTCACGACGCCGTAGGCCGCCCCCTGTGCGGCCTCCTGGATCTTTCCGGGCTCTGTGACGTCTTTCTCGCCGGCCTCGAAGGCAGCACCCGCCGCCGCACCTTGGGTCGCGATCTGAAGCTGTTCGACCGTCACGACCTGTTTCTGGGCGATCGCGCCGTGGGTCGCCCCCCACGCCGCGTGTTGCATCTGGCTTGCACTCGCAGTCTGATACTGGGCGAGCGTGCCGTCGGTCGCGCCGCCTACAGCGACTTGCACCTGCTCTATCTCGACGTCTTGGTCTTGCACCAGGGTCCCGTGAACCGCCCCCGCAGTCGCTTTCTGGACCTGCTCGACGTCGGCGTCCTGGTGTTGGGCGACCGACTCGAGTGCACCCTCGACGGCTGTGGCCCGCTGTTCCTGGCTCACTTCGACGCCTTGGGCCTGGACGACGTCGATACCCTCGTCGACGCCAGCCTCGACGGCCTCGCGGTGGTCGTCAGTCGGCTCTTGGACCTGTGCCGTCGGTCCCATCTCCACCGCGGTCAGTCCGTCACCAGGTGCCGTTGGACCCGTGACCGTCGCCGATCGGTCGCCCTCGAGTCCGTCGTCCTCGAGGCTCTCTCCCGGGTCTCCGAGGTCACCACCCCCGAGAACCGGGAGTGCAAGCACGCTCGAGACCATCGCGACGGCGACGACGATCGTCACCACACGGGAGAACCGGTTCATCGATCCTCACCGTCCGTTCGTTGTCCACACAGGACTCCCGCGTCGACTGCTGTCATTGCTGTCGTGACGGAGACGAAAGCGGACATAAACGCCTCGGTCGTTTCAGTCGGGACGCCGACACAATCGGCGCTTACGCCGGCGAGGTGGCGGTACTCGAGGCTAGAGCGGTAGACCGGGACCGCCCTCGAGGGGGACCAATAGCCCGTTACCGTTCGTTCACGAACCGACGAGGACCGGCCCGGGTCCGTTGTAGTCGTCTCATCGGCCGAGGGTTGGCGGCCGGCCGTAAACCGAAGTATTGATCTACGTTTACGAGAACGGTGGGATATGACTCAAGAGCACAGTTCGGTCGACCTCGTCGGTGCGGACGTCGTCCGTCCGTTCGCTCGAGCCGTGATGATGGCGGCGCTTATGGGCGCGGCCGTGTTCGTCACGATACCGATCGCGGGCGTCCCGGGGACACTCCAGGCGCTCGTCGTCTTCCTCGCGGCCCTCTACCTTGGGCCGTACTGGGGTGCGGGCTCGATCGTCCTGTATCTCGCCGCCGGGGCCGCCGGTGCACCGGTGTTCTCCGGGTTCAGCGCCGGGTTCGGCGTCCTGCTCGGGCCGACCGGTGGGTTCCTCCTTGCGTTCCCCGTCGGCGCGTTCATCGCGGGGATGGTCGTCCACCGCGGCGGCGACCTGCGTGACCCTGCGGAGGTCCCGCTTCCCGTCGTCGTCCTCGCGCTCGTCCTTGCGAGCGTCGTGATCTACGTCGCCGGCTTCGTCTGGTACGCCCAGGTCACCGGGACGGAACTCGCCGAGGCCTTCGCCGTCGTCGCCGCCCCGCTGATCCCCGGCGACTTACTGAAGATCGCCGCCGCGATCGCCATCGTCCGTGCCGGCGTGATCGACCCCACCTGAGCCGATGCTCGAGTTTCACTCCGTTTCCTTCGCCTTCGAGGACGTGCCCGTCCTTCGAGACGTCGACCTCGAGATCGCAGACGGCGAGGTCGTCGTCCTCGCAGGGGCAAACGGCAGCGGCAAGACCACACTGGTGCGCCACTGTAACGCCTTGCTCACACCCGACGAGGGCGAGGTACTCGTCGACGGGACGCCGACCGACGAGGACCCCATCGCCGCACGGACGGCCGTCGGCATGGTCTTTCAACACCCCAGAGACCAGTTCGTCTCGGCGACCGTCGGCGCGGACGTCGCCTTCGGCCCCGAAAACCTCGGCCTGGACCGCGAGGAGATCGACCGGCGGGTCACAGAGGCACTCGAGGCCGTGAACATGACCGGCCGGGAAGACGAGCGCGTGGAGGCGCTTTCGGGGGGCGAACAGTCCCGCGTCGCCATCGCGGGCGCGCTCGCGATGGAGCCGACCCACCTCGCACTCGACGAACCCTTCACCGGTCTCGACGAGCCCGCTCGGCGGTCCGTGCTGGATCGCTTGGACGCACTCACTCGCGAGGGGACGGGCGTCGTTCTCGCAACCCACGACCTCCGGGACGTCCGCGAGCTGGCCGATCGCGTGATCGCGATGGCCGACGGACGCGTGGTCGTCGACGAACCGACAGAGAAGGCCATCGAGGGCCTCGAAGGCCTCGACGTTCGCGTTCCCAAATGCTGACCTACGAACCCGACGGAACGCTCGCCCACCGGCTGGACCCGCGGTCGAAACTCGCCTTCCAGATGGGGTTTGCGATCGCGGCACTCGCCTCCGTCTCCCCCGCCGCCGTCCTCACGCTGACCGGCGTCACCGCCGTCGTACTCGTCGCCGCGGGGGTGTCCCTCTTGCGTACCCTCTACGCCTACCGCTTTGCGATCGTCGTCCTCGCGGCCGCGCCGTTGATCTCGATGGCTACCCTCGGTTCGCCGTGGCTCGAACCGGCTGCCGGGGTGGTCCCAGCACTCTCGAGCTATCGGGTCCTGTTGATCTTGCTCGTCAGCGCCGCCTACGTCCGCTCGACACCGGTCCGGGACTCGAGGGCGGCGATCCAGCACACGATACCGGGCAAACCCGGCCAGTTGCTCGGCACCGGCGTCGGGCTCGTCTTCCGCTTTTTTCCCGTTCTCCTCGCGGACCTGCGGACGATCCGGGAGGCGAGTGTCACACGACTGGGTGACAACCGGGGACCACTCGACCGGGCGAGTCGAATCGGTATTCTGGGGCTCTCACGGGCGTTTTCCCGAGCCGACCGACTCTCCGTCGCCTTGCAGGCACGGTGTTTCTCCTGGAACCCGACGCTGCCGGCGCTCGCTTTCGGCCGACTCGACGTCCCCGTCCTCCTCGCCGGGTTCGTACTCGCCGTCTCCCCGCTACTATGACATCCTCCCCGTCGTGAACGACGGGACTCTCTCGCCGTTACAGGTAGTGTGCACACCACACCGCTTAATCCCGACGAACCGAATGGGGAACTATGGCCGAGGACGTATCAAGCCCCTGTGTTCGCATCTGCAACGTCGAGGACGGCGTGTGTAGCGCGTGCGGCCGGACCGTCGAACAGATCGCTGCGTGGGGGAGCATGACGGAAAAAGAACGAAAGCAGGCGATGGAGGAGCTATGAAACAACGGGGCACCCAGCACGGACTGGTGGTCGCCGGCGG
>Ga0207421_10007577_pt1 | contig 11522 bp, 3 predicted proteins | sample SodLakKL_010_SED_4_FD_187542 | JGI IMG/M metagenome (GOLD analysis project Ga0207421, IMG submission 187542) | Alkaline sediment microbial communities from Lake Tanatar, Kulunda Steppe, Russia - 8KL_010_SED (SPAdes) (version 2) | ecosystem: Environmental > Aquatic > Non-marine Saline and... | reverse complement strand
TAACTAGAGTTATGAATGAAGTAGAAGTTGGAGATGTAGAAGTAGCAGAAGGTTTTTATGAAATAAGAGATATTATGCAAGAGGTAGCAGACGAAGCAGGGGTAAACATAGGAGAGATAACTCCGATTATGAAGCAACTAGATGGTGCAGTTGGAACTGCTGCCTATAGATTTGAGTATCTTAATGCACAATTAGCAGATACAGATCTAGATGAGCTAGAGGAGGCAAAACTAGATGCACTAATTGATGACTTTATTAATTTAGATGGTGCTGCTGAAGATTACGAAGATAATGTTAGAGATATAGCTAGTGAAATAAAAGATCTTACAGATATAGAGATTGATGCAGAGAGAATGCTTGACTTAGATGGGCTAGAAGAAGTGAATAAGTCGGTAGATGATTTAATTGATAAATATGACGATCTTCAAGAGCAAATAAGTGGTCTAGAAGACATAGCAAAAAGATTGTCTGAAGAAGGGATAACAGAGGAAATACTAATTGAAGTGGCTGATATGGACGAAGATCTTTTTGTCGATTTCTTAAAAGGGCAAGAAGCGGCTGTTGCAGCTACACAGGATGCAATAGATGCAAGACGGGAAGAATCAGATCAGAAATTTTCAGATATAATGTGGAAACAATTAGAAGAAGTGGAGGAAATTTCTGGTGAACAACTTGGTGTTATAACAGACAATTTAGCAGAACAGGAAGTATTAAGAGAAGAAGATCGTGCACGTTTTGTAAGAGACCTTATCATGAAGCGAGATATGGAAGATGATATGTCAGTAGAAAGCTTAGAAGACTTACAGAGTTATTATCATAATGTAGATAATCTTAGAGAACAAGATTTAGCACTATTTGATTTTTATGTTAATAGAAAACTTGTAATACATGGTGACTATTGTGAAGACCAACTAAAGCAAGATGCAAAAGCTCTCGAGGAAAAGGGGTTAATGCAAGAAAAAGATTATGAAAATTTTGTTGACTATTTAAAGGCTATGAATAAGGCTTATGATGTATTAATGGATGCAATGGGTAAAAATAGAGCGCAATTTTTTAAGGGAGATATTGAAGCAATAGACAGTGTGTTGAGACTTCCTCCTCACGTAGGAGTAGGTGGTGAGGAAAGGAGAGCCTTAGAGGAGTATAGAGATTCACTAAAAGCATATGAGAATCTTGCAGAGGGTTATGAGCCCGTACCTTTTGATCCTAGTCCATATAGAGCGGCTACTGGCGCTGCAAGAGATGCAGGAGATTCAGCATCAGATGCAGCAGATAGCACAAATATATATGAACAAGCACTAGATGATCTATACAATATTTTACGAGAAGTTGCAAGAATAGAAAGAGAGTTAGAGCAAGTCAGAGCGAAAAAAGAAATAGCGGAAACAGAAGAAGAGAGAATTGAATTAGCAGAAAGGGAAGTTGAATTACTAGAAGAACAGCTAGATAATTATAGAGAATTGCATAGCGAACAAACTAAACAATTACGTAGTGTTTCTAGAGATTTACAATCACAATTTGGACATGTAGTTGATTTAGATGAAGCTACTGGTGAACTAGTTGTTAATATGGATAGATATGCAGAGCTAGAAACTGAGCATGATGATGATAGAATAAGCGAAGCAGAAGCTTTAGATATATTAATAGAGCAATATGATGAACTAGTAGAGGGAATACATGATACAGAAATGTCAATGTTTGATTTAAAACAAGCGATAGAAGACACAATGGAGACTTACAAACGAGAGCTAGATGAGCTTTATAATGCAATCCGTAGAGTTGGACAAGCAGAGCGTAGACTAGATAGGGTTAGAGCAAGAATAGATGCCACTGATGACATTGAAGAAATCATTGCTTTAAAAGAAAAAGAATTAGATTTAATAGATGAACAAATAACAAATCTTGGAATATTATATGATAAACAGTCAGAGCAATTATCAGATGTTACAAATGATTTGATGACACAATTTGGACATGTAGTTGATTTATGTGATGCTACTGGAAATTTAGTAATTAATTGGGATGAATATGCTAAACTAGAAACAGATCATGTTGAAGGCGCAATAAGTGAGGCAGAAGCTTTTGAAACTTTAATAGAAAGATTTGATGAGCTAGTAGAATCGACACATGATACTAAAATGGAAAAACTAGACCTTCAGCAAGTAATACAAGAAACAATAGATGATTGGGCTGATTATGAATCGCAAATTGAAGCCACTAGAAATGCTTTAGTAAGGTTAGATTGGGTAAGCTATGAGCGTAGTATGTTACAGTCTAGAGAAAATATTGCTGAAATGCAAGAATTAGACATTGACTTTTTAGAAGAGAAATTGTATTTAATGGACAAAGAACAAGGCGCACAAATGCTTAGTCTTCATATAAACGAAAGAAGGCAAAGAGGAATTTTAGCTACTTTAGATGATGAATTTAGAGAATTAGTAAGAATATGTGATATTACTGGAGAACTAATAAAAAACGAAGAAGAAATTGCTCAACTACAAGAAACGGCACATGATCCTGATGCGGATGCTGATGAGAGAATGCACGCAGCAACAATGCTAGAAAAACTTGATGAATTGGTTGAAGAATATGATAGTCTTGAAGAAGCAATAAAAAATAGCAGACTAGAATTACAACAACTAAGAGAGCTACAAGTTCAAATGGTAAATGATTTAGTAGATGATATGGTTGATGATGTTATGGAGGCTCTTGCAGAAGTAAGAGATGCATCGCTTGAAGCACTTGATCAAGAAATAGAAAGATTAGAAGAGCTTAAACAAGAGCGAATTGAGTACCATGAAGCAGCTATAGCCGCATTAGAAGAAGAGCTGGAAGCTTATAACAATATTATTGATTCACAAATTGAGAGTATAAGAAAGGAAGAAGAAAAAATACAAAAACAACGAGAATTAGAAGGATTGCAGCGTAGTAGAGAAGAGGTTCTACAAGAACTACAAGCTAGAAGAATGGACGACTCTTTTGAAGGGGTGGCAGCAAGAGAGGAGCTTGAAAAAGAGTTGGCTAAAACAGAGCAAGATCTTGAAGACTTCAAAAGAGAAGAAGAAATGAGTCAAAGAGAAAAAGCACTAGAGGCACATAGAGAAGAGGTAGAAGAAAGAATAGGAGCAGAAATCGAAGGTATTGAAGCGGTAATGGAAAAAGAAATAGAAAAATATGAAAGAGGAATGGAGTATATTGAAGAGCAAAAAGAAGCAATAGAAGAATTTTATGATACCTATATAGACAATGAAGAATTTATTAGTGAACTAAGAAAAGGTATGCACGCAGGAGATTTCAGAGAGGTTGAAAGAATGGCGAGAGATCACGGATGGGAAATGATAGAAGTTGCTAGAGATACAGCTGAAGATATGGTAGACGAAACATCAATTATTGGAGAAGAATTACAAGGAATTCCTTTAGATATAGGAGATGCAGTTGCAGATGCAATGGATCCTCTTCAAACAATGATAGACAATACAATGGATGGAATAAGTGATATTGGTAAAGAAATAGAAAAAATAAAAGATGTAGATCTAGGATTAGATGCTCCAATAAAAGTATATGGAATGGATGACCCTGACAGACTAATAGCAGAAATGGTTGCAGATCGATTTGAAGGAGTTATAGCTGTTGATGATCCCGATGAAGCTCATTGGACAATTGGAGCTGAAGATGAAGAATTTGGCGATATATTAGGTGCTGGAAGATTTGATACTCTTATAGAATTTTTAGCTACATTAGGTAGGGAAGATGAAGTCTTTGATATTTTAGAAGACATACAAAAAGAATCTGAAGGTTTTGTACCAAGGATAGTTGGGGCTGAAGCCGATATAGAAATGGCTCTAAAAAATCTGCCTGATGAATTACAAGATGTTTTTGAGTTTGTAGCAGAAGAGGCTCCTAGACAAGGTGACATAGTTCTAGGTGGGAAAGAAGCCGATTGGGAATATGCTGATGTACCTGATAGTGATATCTTCAAAAGAATTGCAGGAGCTGGCAGAGATGAAACTCTTGAACTTCTTATGGAGCTTCTCAGATCATGGGGAGGCACATTGCATAGTGGAGGAATTGTAGGAGGCAGCTCAAATAATCTTTCAAAGGCAATAAATGAGTTGTTTAATACCTCTTCAAATGAAAAAATAGTTAAGGTATTAAAAGGTGAACTAATGATACCGCAAGACAACATAAGAGATAACTTTATTCCTAACATGAAAAACATGATGGAGCAAACAGCTACGCAACAAAGTAGCGACAATAGACATATAAATTTCAATCTAAACATTGAAAAATTCACTGGCACAAAGAAAGAGGCTAATGAATTGCTTAAATTGATAGAAGATAAATTTGCGGCTACAGCATCGTTGTAAAATGTAATCACAAGGGAGTCTTATGGCTTCCTTGTGATTCCTTTTTTCTTGCTCAGTAATATATGATGCATATGTGATTTATCTGGTTAAAGAAGTGGGGTGATATGTTTTGACAATTAGAGAATCTTTGGTTTTTAAATATAAAGAGTATCTTTCTTCTGACTTTGATATAATTAATGTATCAATAGATGGTGAAGGAGGATGGAACGAAGAAAACTTTTTACCTATCTCGGAAATTCACGATATTAAAACGAGAGGAAGACACAAGCCATGGTTTCAGTATAAAGAGCAGGAGCCGCTGATAATTCCAGTGTCTTTTGCTTTTAAAAAAACTTTTGACAAAGATTTAATGAGATGGATAGTTTGGTGGTTAGATAGTAATTATTATCAAAGACTAATTTTCTCTAGTGCTCCTCATCGAGTTTTTTATGCTATGCCCGCAGAAGAGTCTTTTATTATTCACGATGGCTTACAGCGGGGAATCGTAAATCTTAATTTTAGATGTAATGCTCCTTATTCTTTTGGAAATGTGTACGAAAGTGTGCATACTGTTGAAAATGAAAAGATTGTGCATATAAATAATTTTGGAGATAGGGAGATACCTTTCGATATGGCAATAGAAAAAAATGAGGATATACATGGGGAAGATTATGAAGGAGAAATAACAATAACAAATCTTTCTAATGGCGGTGAAACATCTAGTTTTACAGAAAAAGAGAGCAGTTTTATAGATGAGGGAAGCAAGATTTATATTGATAATGAGTTTGAAGAAATTGTAGGAAAAGATCCATATGGAGACCAAACATATTTTTATGAATATCATAATGATAATTTTCTTAGGCTATTGCCGGGGGAAAATAAAATGCGGCTTCGAGGTTTTTTCGATGTTAGATTTAGATGGCAGCCGATTACGTTACAATAGAGGCTAAAAAGAGGTGGTATTATTGGGAAATACAGTAAATTTTTCTGATTTTATAGAACTAGGAATAAATAAAGACACTACTCAAAAAGAAATAGCAGAACAAATTAAAGTAAATCTTACTTTAGCTACTCCTTACAAAAAACCTATTGGAAAAATTACTACTGCTTATAATAGGGAATTAGAAACTGGAGTGGGGCAGCTCCATCATTTTTCTTTTAATATCCCTTTGTTTGTGGATAGAAAAGGAGAAAAAGTTAAAAACCCTGAAGTAGAAAATATAGAAAAGTATTATTTAATTAAAGTGCAATTAGATAATATTTTGTATAGCAAATGGTTTAGAATAGTAAGAGTAGTAAAACATGGAGAAGAAATTGATACTCATTTTGAAGTAGAGTGCTATACTTTAGAATCAGAGCTTGCAGATAGGAGAATTAGTGGTTACAGTACTATTGGAGAAAATTTATTTACTAATGCACATAAGATTTTAAGCAGGACTCATTGGGGATTAGCAGGTTCAGAGCAAAGTTCTATTTCTTTTGATGGTAAAACGGATTATGCCGAAATTGATTGGAGTGGTTCAGTTGCAGAGGCAGTTACAGAGGCTACTTTTCAGTTTTGGGCATATGAACGAGCAAAAGATACTGATGAGGGAAGACAGGTTTATAAGTGGGCAATGGGGCATAATGCTAAAGAATTACCAACAGCGGAAACGGATTTTAGTGAGTTAATATATGATTTTACAAAATCTTATAGTGTAGGCGACATCATTTGGTATGATGGAATTTTTTATGAAGTATTACAGGATATTGCGGCTGAAGATGAGTTTGATCCGCATTTTCATTATACGGGATTTGAATTTGAACAAGATAGACACTATAAAGGGAATTTAGATGAGTTAACAGAGCAAGATGGAATTGTTATAGATAAGTATATTCAAGGAACAAAAGAATTTCCTAAAGATTCGCTGAAAGCTAGTGTTGATGAAGTTTTTGAATCAAATCAAGCAACTATTAAGCAAATTATTGAGGATTGGGAATTTGAAGAAGAAGACAAAATTAAAATATATGATTATGTGGCAGGAACTATAAGCAAAGCAGATCTTATGGATTATTGTTACGATAGAACAGGAGAAGAAGATTTAGAAGACGAAGAGCAGCAAGAGCAGGTGTATGCTTTCATTCTAGGAGCCTCTTTACATACTCAACTTGCGGATTATGAGGAAATCTTTGAAAAGAGAATGGAAGCAGAAAATGCACTAGTTTTTGGTAGGACTTTAGTTGGTATTGGAAAGAATATGGTTGAAATTCGTAGAGATAGTTTTGATAGAGAAGTAGACAACCTTTTTTATCCAAACAGCTGGACACATTGGACTCTTACGTATAAATATGACAATAACACAATAACATATGAAGTATATGATACTTCAGGAAGAGAAGCAGTTCCTTTTTATTCTGGTAAATTTGAAGGGGTTGATGTAAGTGATTTACCTACATTAAAAACTCTTTCAGATATGTATATAGGAGCAACTCATTGCAAAACAGAAGGGGGAAGTATTGCTAGTAACTTTTTTAAGGGTGAAATAGATGAAATTAGAATTTTTAATAAGCATTTTACTGCTAAAGATGTAGAAAGAACTGCTCATACTAGGTTTACAGCAGACAATGAGAATATAGAAGAACATGCACAGTTCACCTCTGATGAAAGAAATGCGGCAATAGGGATTTGGCAATGTAAAAAAGGCGATATAAGAAATAGTATTGTTCAAAATTTAGATGAAGTTTTTGATCATTCAGGGAATGAGCGAGATTTAATTATAAGTGAAAATCAATGGTATGATGACCATGTTTATATAAGAAATGATCAAGGAGAAATGTCAAATATTGACTTTCTTTTCAAGCATAGAGATATGGAGATTAATGATTCTAATTTTTTAAATGCTTTTACTGAGACTTTTCCTGAAACATATAATGCAGTGCCTGTTTTTATAACAGGAGCGGAAAAAGACAGTGCTTATGAAGGAATTGAAAGGCAACTTTACTTTTTAAAGCCTGAAGACATAGGAACTGATAGAGGGTTAAGATTTAGATATGGGGTTTTACTTGATACGGTTGAGGTTGAGGACGAAATAACTGATTTTTGCACTAGATTGAGGGTTTTTGGGAAGGATAATTTAACTATAGCTCCTGTATTACCAACGGGAATGGTATATATGGATAATTTTTATTACTTTCATTATCCATATAAACACGAAAAAAGCGGTGGCAGTTACAATATTATTTCTCATAGCAACTTTATGTCTGATAAATTGGCAGGTGCTATACAAGAATATGATGAACTTTTAGAAATCCATCAAGATGCAAAAATAAATGAAAAACTTTTTAATTGCGGGATTGCTTTACGAAATAAAAAGTATTCATTAGATGTAAAATTACATGATTTAATAGTAGAAAAGAGAGAAATTGAAGACAGAATTGATTTATTGCAAAATGAGGAAATAGAAGTTGACTATGAAAAATTGGGAGTATATTGTATAGAAACTTTAGAGACAATGAGAGATGAAAAACAAGATGAAATTGACTATTTATTAGAGTATGAGGATATAACAGTGGAAGTAGAAGGAATAACACATGATATTGGACAAGAAACAGTAGTGATACCAAGTGAAATTACAACAAATGGTATAGAAGGACTAGAAGAGTGGTTAGAACAAGTAATAGAATGGCAAAATTTGCTATATGAAGTTACAGATATTGAAAGATTTTTTACAGAAGACCTAGTTAATGATGGATTTTTTGCTGATGAAGAGGAAGCAAAGGCGACATTAAAAGAAAGAGAGCAATTTATCATAGAAAAAACTATTACAAACGAATATATTTCTGATAGAAGGCAGCTATATGAATGGGGAGTTGAAGAATTTGCAAAAATTGCTGTTCCTCAACTAAGAGTTGAAATGAGTGTAATTGATTTTATCAATTTAGTAGAAGTTGAGCACTTATGGGATAAGTTGCGACTTGGAGATACTGTAAAAATTTATAGAGAAGACCTAGGAATAGATGTAAAAGCTGAAATTATGGAAATGACGCTAGATCTTGAAGAAGGAGATATTTCATTGTCTATTTCAAATGTAAGAGAGGTTAAATCTCCAGGAGATAAGTTCATAGAAGCTGTAAAAAATAGTGTAAGCACTTCAAACGAAGTAAAATGGGAAAAGGGAAGCTGGGACAAAGCTTCTGAACAAGCAGAAAAACATGATGACATTCTTGAAGGAGAATGGGATGCGGCTGCAAGAAGAATTACTGCTGGTATTCAGAAGAAAGATCAAAGCGTGGATATTAGCCGCAGAGGAATTGTTATTCGTAATCCTAATGAACCAGAAAAATTCCTCGTAGCGCAAAATGGAATTATAGGAATTACTAGCGATGGAGGAAAAACGTATAGACACGCTATAAAACATGATGGCGTAGTTGGAGAAAGAATTGTTGGTAGAGTTATTGTAGGGCGAAATTTACATATCGTAAATCAAGCAGAAGGAGAAAACAACATAATAAGCATAAATGAATATGGACTTAAAGCATTTAGATATGATGGTGAAAATGTTGAAGATGCGGAACCAGATAGTGAAAATGTAAGTTTTCATATTGATCAAGAAGGAAATGCCTTTTTTAGTGGGAAATTGAGAGTTGGTGGAGATAAAGATAGTCCTAATTTTATTGTTAAAACGGATGGAACAGTCAAAGGGGGCAAAGTTGATAATCCTGAAGGAAATGAACCAGAGTATCTTTTTGAAATAACTGAGGGAGACGCTAAATTTCATGGAAAACTAGAAGTAGGATGGAATACAGATGCAGAGAAAGACTATGAATTTATAATGGAACCAGATGAAGGGTATTTTAAAGCATTATGGGACGATGATAAAGATGAGTATTTACTTGAGCTAAAACGTGATAATGGAGATCCAGTAGCAACATGGAGAGGAGAGCTTGAAGCTGCAGGAGGGACTTTTGAAGGTGATTTGCGCGGAGATGGTCGAGTATATCTAGGACGTGTTCCAGAAACTGGGCCAAATTATATGTTTCACTTTTATTTACATTCAAATGGAAAGCTGCAAGCTTGCTATGATAAAGATATAGGCAAACACCTTCTTGAGCTAGATCCTACTGAAGAGTCTCCTATAGCAACATGGAGAGGTAGGTTGCAAGTAGCAGAACATAGTGATAGTGAAAATAATTATCACTTTGAAGTAGAACAAGACACTGGTAGATTAAAAGCAATATATGATGACAGCATTAGCGATCACCATTTTGTGATCGATAAAGATGGTGGTTTTTTTATTGGAAAGCGTGATGGCGAAGGATACTATTTTGCTATTGTTCCTCAATCGGAAGACAGTAATTACAGAGAAGGAGTTGATTTTATTCAAATAGGCGAAGATCCAGATGGAGTAGCCTATTTGTGCGATGATGATGACGGAGACTATTCTATTAATTCTTACTTTGACCACTCAGAAATAACTGGGTATGATGGCAATTTAATAGATGGCAACGGCAATTTTCGTGCTATTAATCATGCAGGTTTTACTAAAAATGGCACTTTTTGGGCGGGGGTAACACCGCTTGAATCTTTAAATGGTGCAATTACTCCTCAAGAGCCTGAAGCAGGTGAAGTAGGAGGCTTTATAGTGCCATACAATGCTGATGGCGTTTATAATTTCTTTTGGAATGGAACGGCTATGACAGCTAGATGGAAGCTTAATGATGGAACATATATTGCACATTCTGAAGACCGTTTAAGCATACTTTTTGGAGACAAAAATGTTGATCATTCACAAAGTATAGTGAGATTTTGGGATGTAAGAAAAGGGGAAGACACATTAATGGAAGCATGGTCTACAGAAGAAGGAGGCCTTGTCAAGATTATAAACGATAAAGGAGAAATCGTAGCTGACATTAAAAATTCTGGCTCAGATTTAACAGAATTTTTTACAATCTCACCTCGTTATACTCCCGATGTTTATGATATAGTAGTAGCAACAGAAGGAGGGATAGTTACAACTAGTACTCCTTATGACAAAAAAGTTGTTGGTTTTTATAGCGATCTATCTAAAATGTCTATGGGAGAAAAAGCAGAAAATACAATCCCAATAGGAATGACAGGAAGCGTTAAAGCCAAAATAAAAGGAGCAGCAGAGATTGGGGATTTTGTAGTAACAAGCGATACCCCTGGACAGGCTATTGCAACAAAAGAATACATACCTGGAACTGTGGCGGGAAAAGTGCTTGAAGCCAAAGAAGAACACGAAGAAAAGCCAGTTTGGGTATTAATAATGCCGTGCTAAAACGGCAAAGCCGCAAAAGGAGGAGTTTTTATGAAAAAAGAGTTACCATTAAGTAGGATTATTAGTGCGGAGAATTCATTGAAAAGTCTCATGGAGGAATCGTTACCTATCAAATTGTCAGTTAAAATCATGAGATTATACAAAGAAATTAATACTAAGTTATTTTATTTAGAAGAAAATAAAGAACAAATTATAGAGAAATATGCGGAAAGAGATGAAAACGGAGAAATTAAACAAAACGATGAAGGTAGCGTAGTAATATCAAATGAATTAAATAATATGACAATGGAGGTCAATTTTGCTCCTATAAAAGAAGAAGAGCTAGAAGGCGCAAATATTTCTCCATTCACTCTCTTGCCACTAGATCCTTTTATTGAGAATATTAAAGAGGAGTAAAAAGAAGATAGACAAAGGAGGCTTAATACATGGGAGAACATTATGGATTACAAGATGGCTTTATTTTTGATTATAGAATAGGTACACATGAACAGGCTTATCCTGTCACAGAAGAAGATAGAGTTATAGTTCATTCTACGGTTGTTTTACAGGAAATCCCCGATCCTTTTGCTAAAGTTGATATAAGCAAAGGAGGGGAAGACTTCGTTGAAATACAACATGGAGCACCTAAAGAGGGAGAATATAGAGTAAATTATAAAATGGGGCATGTAATTTTTAACCCTGAAGATGAAGGGAAAGAAGTGGATATAACCTATCATGGTAGAGGAGTATTTTATATTAGTTGGGATAGAGTGTTTACTGAAGAAGATCCTCCTGGCGAAGTAGCACAGACTTTAAAACAAATAGGAACGGTTGCTAAAGAGCTTTATGATTGGTGGGTAGTTGAAGATGGTCCTGACTATTTTGTAACCCAGTGGGATGTTTGGTGGGCAGAATACGG
>Ga0207421_10007576_pt1 | contig 11523 bp, 8 predicted proteins | sample SodLakKL_010_SED_4_FD_187542 | JGI IMG/M metagenome (GOLD analysis project Ga0207421, IMG submission 187542) | Alkaline sediment microbial communities from Lake Tanatar, Kulunda Steppe, Russia - 8KL_010_SED (SPAdes) (version 2) | ecosystem: Environmental > Aquatic > Non-marine Saline and... | reverse complement strand
GTGCCTGAGGAGACCCAGCACCATGCATACTCTCCACCAGGGCAGTGCCACCGGTCATGTTCTCTAACAACCGAACAATTCGGTATCGATCTTCCATAGGCACATCAGCCTTGCCCTTAAAGTACTTTTCTACATACTGACCAACTTCAGGGTGTTTTAGATCTTTCTCTGAAGGCAAAGTCGCCAGTAATCCCCCTGCTATGTCATGACTTATTCTACAAATTTCATAAATGAACCTTGTGATATTCAACTTGCCTACATTGGCCAGCAAGGGGTCAACAAAATATGCCCCGCTTAGTGTGGGTCTTCCCTGTGCTGAGCAGGCAATAGAACAAGAATAGACAGTCTCAGTAAGATGCAACATTTCAACCACTTTGTCTCTAATATGTGAAGCTTTCGCAACTCCATTCATATCAGCTATTGCAGCCGTAGCACCTACAATTACATCACTTACACCACCCTTACAACCCCCGTAGTTTTGCCGGTGATAGGAGGCAAAACGCTCTACCAGCATGCCGGCAAAGTCATGCTCGCCGCACATAAAAACTTTATCCCAGGGCACAAAGACGTCCTCCAGTATGGTAAGCGCTTCTCCCCCTACAGCACCGTAGCATGCATTCCCCTGATCCATTTCATCATATTTGCGGCTGTCGTTAGTTTGGCGGCCAAAAATGTGAAAAATCCCCGGAGCATCAACCGGTACCGCACATGCTACCGCATAATCACTATCTTCTTCAGTAAGGGCTAGGGTAGGCATTACAAGCATTTCATGGGAGTTGACTATACCAGTCTGATGAGCCTTGGCGCCGCGAATTATTATGCCATCATCCCTTTTTTCCACCACTCGTACAAACTGATCGGGATCATCCTGTTTGCTGGGAGGTTTTCCACGATCTCCTTTAGGATCGGTCATGGAACCGGCTACCATCAAATCTTCTTCCTGAAGATGTTTAATATAATCGGTCACCCTTTTATGGTAGTTAGTGCCATACTTTTGGTCAATTTCATAGGTAGTAGTATAAATCGCATTAATCCCGTCAAACCCCACACATCGCTGGAAGCATGAGCCAGTACGCTGAGCAATTGCACGAAGCATTTTAACCTTTTTAATCAAATCCTCAGTGCTATGATGTATATGAGTAAAGCGATTAATCTTCTGGTTAGTTATATGAGAAGTCGCCGTAACCAGGTCTTCAAATTCAGGATCATGGGCCAAATCATAAGTCTCCGCAGCTGCATTAATATGAGGCTTGATCAAGGGATGATCTACGAAGTTCTCCAGCTTCTCCCCAAAAGCATAAATTACTGTATCCATGTTTCTTAAGCTGTTAATGTACTGTTGCCCTGTTTTCAAGCTATTCACTCCTTGTTATTGGTTGATTTAAAAAGCTTATGATAATTTTTTTTTACTATTCATCCCTCTTTAAAAACTCACTAATGTGCAGCCCACCCCCCGTCTACTACCATAACCTCACCAGTCATATAATCCGAGGCGGGAGAAGATAAAAATACTACAGCCCCTTTAAGATCTTCCACTTTCCCCAGCCTTTTGAGCGGAGTGTTTCTCATCAAGTGACGATGCACCTTTTCTTGATTTAACACACTGCTATTCATTTCAGTTTCGATATAACCGGGCGCCAGGGCATTAACCTTTATATTGTGCCTGGACCATGCCAGGGCAAGTGACCTGGTCATCAATACCAGGCCGCCTTTACTGGCGCTATAAGGTAAAATATTACCGTCGCCCACCAGCCCAAAAATAGAGGCAATATTGACAATTTTGCCCTGCTTTTGCCTGATCATTTGCTTACCTACCCGCTGTGCTGCAAAAAAAGCTCCTTTTAAATTTAAATCAACTACCTGGTCCCAATCTTCCTCGGTTAAGTCTTCAGGGGTTTTGGTTAACGCAGTGCCGGCATTATTAATTAATACGTCGATTTTTCCAAATTGCTCTACTACTTGCTGCACCAGGTCATCTATGGAGCCAAGATCTCGCATATCAGCAGCTACCGGCAAAGCTACCCGCCCCTGCTCGCTTAGTTCTGCTGCTACTTTTTCACAATCATCCTGATTGCGGCTTACAATAATCAGGCTGGCGCCTGCATCTGCAAGGCCCCTGGCCATCCCATTCCCCAGGCCTTTAGTTGCACCGGTTACCATCACTACTTTTTCTTTTAAAGACAAGCTCTCTAACATTTAGTTGCCATCCTCCAGTCTGTTAGTTGCTGTATAGTCTACTCATAGAAATTTTACAAAGTTCGTCCCTGGATTCTTCCAGCATTTTTAGATATTTATCAAGGGTTAGATTTTTCAACCCTCCCCTTAAATAAATACCTTCAGGATCCAGGGTTCTGGTGATTTTTACCTGATCTTCCGTTGGAGGTTCTGTTTCACCTAATTTATTTGCTGCCTTGAGGTCCCAGCTAACCGAAGCTCTGACTTCCTCCCACGTAACCTTGGGATGAAGGCTGGACACGTATGCTTCTTTAGTTTCTTTATCAAAATTCAAAACACATTTGTCGGTGATAATTGCTTGTGGCCCACCTCCCAGCAAGCCGGCCCTCTCCCTGGCTTCTCCGCCATCCAGGTAGCCCGGAGAGGTGATATAGTCTACTTTTTCCAAAAAACGCCTCTTTTCCATGTTTAACATAATTATGGTCTTGTTTGCTGAGCTTGCAATATCATTGGCACCTCCACTACCGGGCAGTCTGGTTTGAGGGGTTTCATAGTCACCTTCTCCCATAATTACGGTGCTGTTTAAATTGCCGAACTTATCCACCTGGGCACCACCCACCATGCCAATATCAAAAAAACCTGCCTGCTGATCGGAAAAAAGCCTCCACAGCGAAGTATGACAAACAGCGTTTTCCACGCAGGCATTATCCCCAATACCCAGTACCACACGGTAGGGCTGGGAACCTATGGTCCCCGACTCCATGGACATTAGTATGTTGGGAGCATGAGTTAGTTTAGCTAAACCCGCTGCAAGGCCAGGGATACCTACTCCAACAAAAACTACATCCCCGTCGTTAATTTCACGTGCTGCCGTAGCAACAAGAAGCTCTGGAAGAGTGTAATCAGTAGCATATTTTTCAGACATAATTAACTTCTTAAACCTCCTTTCATAAACTCATATTATATTTAGCACTACGGCGCAATTTTTTAATTTAGCACAGCTGATGGGGACTTAATATAAATATTCTTGCGTTGTAGTGCTAGCGTATTTTAAGATTTATAAATTAGTTGGTTTGCAAAAGCGCCTTTCAATTTGCTGTAACTTGTATAATCTGTCCCATCCTACTTTGGCAAGATATCCTTCCCAGCTTTCCGCTTCAAAACACCACTCTTTTAGCCAGTCTTCAAAGCCTTCCCGGCTACGAAATGCCGCCATTTGTTCTGAATGAAATGGCATATCATAAGCGTAACTATAGGGGAAGTTCCAGGGATGAGAAGCAAAGGGCACTTCAACCACGGCATCTACGCAGTACTCCGGTAGAAAAGTAAGGTTAGCAGCTTTTCTTATCTCGTCTGTGCTAACCAGCTCTTCACAGGTAATAATAGTCTTACGAGAAGCCCGCCCAATATTTTCAGCATTTGAGGTGAATCCCACATTTTGACAGTTACCCCGCCTGTCAGCTCGGTAAGCATGGATAATACCGGTATCGGGTACCGCAGCCGGCACCAGCGCTACTTTTGTATTGGTGTAAGGGTCTTCGGTGATTTTTATGTCCTCGTTGTATCCAGGCAAATCAGAACCAAGCAATGATTTTGTTGGCAAATAAGGTATATTAAGCGCACCTGCTAAAAAGCGTAACCCCATGGTGTAATTGCTGTATTCTTTTACTTTTATAGATTGAGGAATACCTTTCTCTACAGCCCGGCGATAATTATAAGCCAGCCCGGCAACGGCATATGCACACCAGGCTACTTCTATCCGGTTAACTACACCGGCACCAATAAGCATATCACTACACTCACAGGGACTATCGCCATAAAGGCATAAATTTTTATAGCCAAGGCGAATTAATTCATAGGTGTGTGCTACACACTGCCCCCCGCCCATTCCACTAAAGGCAATACTTTCCCCTTCATTGATATAAGTCTTTATAGCTTCCTCCAGGCTCGTAGTTTTGTCTTCTCTTTTCCTGTCCACGGGCATACCCATTACTTTTCAACCCCCTTAATTTATGTAAATTTACCAACACAATATTTTTGGGCACACCAAAGCATACTTCAAAGCTTATGTACAGATTAGTGCAAAAAACATGCCAGACAACCTGCTTTCTTCTTTATGTCTGTCAATATTAACCCACTACACCGTTTTACCGGGCATAATACAAAACTTTTGTTAATATATTAAGTTTATTGTCTCCAGGTCAATTTCCTGGAATGTCATGATATATTACAAAAAGGGTGTTAAATGTAATACTTTTTTACAGCAACATAAAAATCTCACGGGTTTGAGTTTTCAGTGTACCGAGTAGGAATGTTTTAGCTTTACAATTTTACAGGAGTTTGATAATATAAAATACATATTCATTTAGTAAAAACTTGTGTTGGTTTAACACTACTTAAGTTTTTTAATTTAAAATTGCAGTAGCGGTTTACGTTTTAAATTTCTTTTGCCAGGAGGAGGAAGAGTAAGCATGTTCTCTTTTATCGAACATGAAAATACCATCAAAGATGCACGTGAACAATTTATTACTACTGGCCTGGTAAGTTCAGACCTTGTAAGGCCGATCATTTTAAATTCATGGGAGAGATGCAAAAATGCAGGCGTAGATCCTGAAATAAAACACGCCTCGGAAGTTCTCAGCTATAAAAAGCTTGAAGAAAAACGAAAACTAAACCAGGTTTTAATCAACGTGGCTTCACCTATTATGTTCAAACTACAGGAATTTGTTAGAGGTACCGGCTTTATTATCTCCCTGGCTGATAATGAAGGATACCTGCTGCAAGTAATTGGAGATGATGATGTGGCCGAAACCGTGCAGAGGGGAAATTTTAAACCCGGGGCAAACTGGAGTGAAACCTCTATCGGCACTAATGCCATTGGAACCTCTATCATAGAAAATCAGGCTTTACAAGTTTTCTCCTATGAACACTACTGTAAATGTTCCCTGTACTGGACCTGCTCTGCAGCTCCCATCAATAATCCCGATACTAACGAAATAATGGGGGTTCTCTGTATAACCGGAGAATACAAAAGGGTTCACAGCCATACTTTGGGCATGGCCTACGCATCGGCTCACGCTATAGAAAACGAGTTTACTTTGAGAAACGCCTGGCTAACCTGTGAGGTAGTAAACAACGAAAAATCTCAGGTTATCAACTCTATTTCCGAGGGTATAATCGCCATTAACCCCACAGGACAAGTTACTCATGTCAATAAAGCGGCTTGTAAACTTTTTGGATTCAATGAAGCCAGAGTTTTACATCAAAATATTAATAACGTGCTGGGCCCCCAAAACCGATCTATATTATCTGCTATCTCCGAATCTATGGAAATAAACGATAAGCAGGTAACCGTATTCAGCCTGGCTTCCCAGGACAAATACAGCTGTACGCTTACCTTGCGACTTATTAAAGATGACAGCGAAAAATACCAGGGCAAAGTTATAATATTAAGTGAAAGCAAAAGAGTCCAGAAAATAGCCCAGCAAATGCTCGGAAATTATGCCCAGTTTTCTTTTAATGTACTTATCGGCAACAACTCTACCTTTAAGAAGTCTGTAGAACTGGCCAGGTCATCAGCAAACAGCAAGTCTAACGTGCTATTACTGGGAGAAAGCGGCACCGGAAAAGAAGTTTTTGCCCAGTCTATACACAATGAAAGCCCGCGGAAAAACGGTCCATTCCTGGCTATTAACTGTTCCGGCATTCCCCGGGAGCTTATTAGCAGCGAGTTATTTGGATATGCAGAAGGCACTTTCACCGGCGCTAAAAAGGGGGGTAAACCCGGAAAGTTTGAACTGGCAAACGGGGGAACCCTTTTTCTGGACGAAATAGGGGACATGCCCATGGAGTTACAGTCTTATCTCCTGAGAGTCCTGGAAGAAAAAAGAGTCATGCGGCTGGGCAGCGGAGAAACTATCCCCATAGACGTACGCATTATCTCAGCCACCAACAAGGACTTGTGGCAAGAAGTAAAGGAAAACAACTTCAGAAGCGATCTATTTTACCGTATCAACGTGTTTACCATAAAAATGACACCTTTAAGAAAACGTAAGGATGATATCGAAGAACTGGTTAATTATTTTATGGAAAAATACTCCTATTTGCAGGAAAAGACTATAGAACATATCTCCCCCGAGGTTCTGGATATCTTCAAAAAATACGACTGGCCGGGTAACATAAGGCAACTTCAGAACTCCCTGGAAAGAATGATTAATATTGCCAGGGATAACAAATTAACTGCCGATTTAATTCCTGAAGAGATAAGTAACTCCACCAGTAATTTTTCCGGAAATCCTCTTAACTCTCTAGAAGATAACGAACAAAAAATTATCCAGGAGCTCCTGGAAAGTAACAACTATAATATCTCCAAAGTATCAAGAGAGCTAAATGTTTCCCGCCCCACCCTTTACAGAAAACTTGAAAAATATGGGATGCCTCTAAACAAAAAATCAGCGGAAGAAAATTAATGGCTCACCTTTATTTAACACTACAACGCAAGATTTTTCATGTTATACGTATAAAGCTGTGCTTTGGAGTGAGGTCATGTATGCCAGTAAAATCTGCTATTTCTTCAGCTATTTAAGATATTCAGCAGGACCTACATTATTTTTTTTAGATGCCTTTGGAGATTTACTTTATATTGATATCTGTCACTTCTATAAACCGCTACAGAATAAATAATTGGCTTGTTATTCTCGACGTAGGTAATCCTTTTAGTTTTAAGTATTGGGGTATCTATTGAACATTGCAGGTAAAACGCTTCGTCATTATAAGGTAGCCCTGCACTGATCCATTGTTCCCCATGACTAATGCTATAACCGCACAACTCAAGCTGACGGTAAATTAGATCCTTGGATAAATCTACATTATTTAATAATTGACCAATAACCGAAGGAAGATAACTATAATCAATTAACAACGGAATGTAGTTTTCCCAGATAAGCCGAACAATTTTACACACTTGGTCCCCGTCTTCAATTTGGAGTCCTTCAGATACTTCTAAACTGGCTGGTTCTTCAACCTTGCTAATAAGTTGTATAGAGGTATTTAATCCGTCTTCCAGTTCTTCAACCACGCCAAGAAGTTGAGCCAGCGGTCTCTCAATCTGCTTGGTGGCAACAAAAGTACCTTTTCCATGAACATTGTACAAAAACCCCTCTTGAGTGAGTTCTTCTATGGCTTTTCTTACCGTAATCCGGCTAACGCCATATAACTTTTCCAAGTGCCTCTCTCCCTGGATAGCTTCTCCTGCGTTGTATTCTCCGTTAAGAATCTTTTGTTTTAATATGTCTGATAGCTGTTTATAGAGAGGTTTATTGCTGCTGGCATAAAGCATTAAATAATTCTCCTTTCTTGAAAGATCAAGAGATTTAATGCTTCTTTATTAATAATATTCAAATTTTAAACTGTCATGGAAAAAGTACATAACTAAAAAAGGTGATTTGTCCCATTTATTGCTCAACTTTACGTTAATTTATGTCTGGTTTTATTTAAGTCGGTTCTGTTTAATCCCAAAAAATCACGGCTTTTATATAGTACCAAGACCTGGGAACTGGTCCATCGTCTTTCCCCCCGGCCCTGCTCTTCGCTTCGGGAGCGCAGGACCAGCTCCCGTTGGCTTAATATAAATAATTTTGCGCTACAGTGATAGTTAAATTAATTAATTCATATAAAATTATATCTTTCTAGTAATTGTTGTCAAGTTTTTCAAACAGAAGGGAGCTTCTACTTTTTTTGATAGTTACTTAAAATCTGCAGCATAGACAGACTTTAGTCGTTTCATTACCAACCAAAAAAAATAATCCTTCCTTTGTTTAATTTTTAAGCTATTTCCAGGCCAGCCAATTTTGATATTTTCTATTATTTGGCATATTCATGTATAATGTTTTTGAGGCCTTCTGGTTCAAAGGCAATATCTCCGGTAAACCTGGTTAATGCTACAATTCCTCCATCAATAGTATCAATCTGTGAGAGCATTTCCGCATTTTCTTCTTTTAAACCACCGCCATACACTACTGGAACTTCAAATCCATGCATTTCTTCAACCACTTCTTTTATATACTCGGAAACAAAACCAATATAATCCTTACCAGGGGGCGTTTTTCCCGGTCCTATGGCCCAAATCGGCTCATAACCTATAACCAGTTTTTTACCTTGCAATTTTTCACCTATGCCCCTAAGACTTGACTCCAGCTGGGATTTTAAAACTTCTCGTGTCCTGGTTTTTTGTTCCTCCAGACTTCCCTCTCCTTTTTCTTCTAGAGTTTCACCCACGCACAGAAGGACGTTTAACCCTTCTTCCATAGCACAACTTAATTCTTGATTCATGATGTGGTCCACCGTCTTCTTGGCTTTTTTGTATTTTTCCCAATCTTCTACAGATGACTGGTCGTAATTATTTATTATGCCAAGCTTATCCTTGCGCTCTTCTGAATGTCCTATAATCGACCATGTACACCCCATGTTTCTGGCAGCTGCTGCAGGAAGATTACAAGTAAAGGCTCCAAAATTACCGCCTTCTGTAACATTTTCCCTGTATACCCCTTGGCAGCCTATCCTTATGGATTTAACTTCGTCATGCCGGTATCCTGACAATACGTTTACTGCTCTTATAATAAGTGATTCTGGCATAAAATAGGTTATTTTCAGGCCATCCAGTTTGCCGAGTTCAAATTTTACAGTTTCCTCAATAACCCATTTGATCCATTCTCCAGGGTTATCCACCGGGCAAATACCACCCTTTGTTTTGGGCACATCAAACCTCTTCAGGTTAACAAATATATCTTTCACTTTTAACACCTCCACGATATTTTTCTTTCTTTATTTAACTATTTACAATCTTACTATATTCGTTATTTTAAAAAGCCCGTTTCTGGCCTTTTTCACTAAATACCTTTAATTTATGCTGGACAGTATATCATAGGACATGGAAATAAATATTACTACAAGCAACACCAGCAACAAATAACGCATGAGGTACGGCCTGGTTTGGGAGGCTAACCAGCACCCTACCTGAGCACTGGGGATAGCACCAACTATAACCCACCATGCCGGGCCAAGAGACAGGCTTACTCCGGCACTTTTTCCAGCAATTCCTGCTAAAGCAGATAAAAAATTTACCACTAGAGAAGTTCCGACTGCATGATGAATAGGTAAACTAAGTAAATACACCATTAAGGGAACTATTATGAAGCCGCCACCAACTCCCAGCATCCCTGTCAGAGCCCCTTTTAACAGCCCAATCATTACGGTTGGTATGGTTTTAATTTCGACTTGTTTTTCGCCATCATGTTCTCTCTCTTTAAATAAAAGCATAACTACCGCAAAGATAATTACCAGCATAAAGACTGTTTGCAGTGCCATTTCCGAAATCAAACCTGAAAAATAAGCGGCAATAAAACTGCCTATAACGCTGCTCAAACCCATTACAATACCTATTTGCCTGTTTATGTTACCCATCCTGTTGTGACCAATAATACCGGAGATAGAAGCAAAAATAATGAATATCATGCTTACCGCTGCCGCAGAGTTAATGTCCATGCCTCCCCAGTAAGTTAACAGCGGTATTAATACCACTCCTCCACCTATACCCAGCAAGCCTGAAAGAACTCCACCCAAACATCCGATGACAAAAAAAATTATAATCTCAGTCATTCTTGTTACCCTTCTTTACGCATTAATTAAATTATAAAGTTGTTTCAAGCAACCGGTTATACTTTATAACCGCAAATTGCTGTCAGATTACCCCTGCCACCTTAAAAACCTGACACCCTGCTGAAAATAATATCTTAAGATAAGAGAGAGGGCAAACCTTAAGACTCTAACCAAATTATATAGCTGTAGTTAATATCTATAAACATTGTTGTCTTCAGATAGCAGATATAATAAACCGTATTTTGCAAACACTGATTCCAGGATAACTCGACTATTTTATTGGTGGTTTGCCTCCCTCATAACTAACTAAACACATGACAGGCTTTATCAACAACTTTTTATTTGGACGGATGTAGAAGCTAAACTAAACTCCCATTTTCACATAATATGAGGCGTTAGTTTTACTGTGTTATGGTCATAAACACATAAAGCAGACCCCGAAATTAAGGTATAACCCCTCATCAATTATCTTTTAAGTAATATTAGAAGTAAGATCAAAGGAATAATCTTCTTCTATTTTTTTGATTTGGCTCTTGAAGTTTTCTACTTCTTCTGGTTCCATATCCCGCAAAGGAGGCTTAACTGAAGGATAATTAAAGCCCCTTAACTGTAATGCAACCTTGCGTGAAGCTAAAAAAGGTGTGCTGGCAATCGACTCTACCAGTCTTGCCACTAAAAATTGCAGTCTCCGTGCTTCATCATAGTTTTGGTTTTTATATGCTTGGTACATTTTAACTAAGGGGTCCGGGAATGATGCAGCCGTAGCGGTTACGGCTCCCCGTCCTCCCATAAATAAGGCAGCAAGTATCATAGCATCGCTTCCCATCAAGCAAATAAAATCTTGCCCCATGGCGTTAAGAAATTTAGTGAATTTTAAATAATTATGAGAAGTATCTTTAACACCTACTATATTGTTATTATTATCGACAATTTTTTTAAGCAAAGCAGGCGTCATGTCATTTCCGGTACAGGCCGGGAAATTATACACATAAAAGGGGAGATCTGGATTTACTCGAGCAAGTGTACTAAAGTATTCCAGTTGAGCTTTTTCATCATATTTAAAGTAATAAGGAGAAACAGCACTAATGCCTTCTACTCCCAGGCTCTTAGCATGTTGAGCAAGAGTAACTGCTTCATCCACTCTGGCCGAACCTACATGCATGATTATCGGAATTCTATTATCTGTGGATTTAACGTAAGCTTCAGCTGCTTTAGTTTTTTCTTCCAGAGACATGGTCGGAAATTCACCGGTAGAGCCGTTAACATACAGTCCGTCCACCCCTGCTTCTACATAGTAATCACACAAAGACTTTATTGCCCCAGTATCTACTTTACCTTCTTCATTAAAGGGGGTCACAGTTGCAACAACTATTCCTTCAACTCTTGCCTTACCCATGTAGAACTCCCTCCTTTTGTTTATACAGCGCAGGCTATCTAAAAATTTAGTGGGAGGGCAACTTAAGAGATAAGCTAGTTTTTGCTTTATTGTTACTTTTGCTTTCAAAAAGCATATTAAGTATAATGGAGCAGATGTTGAACCCACTATTTTCTGCTTTTCGGCTGTTAATTTAAAGTTTGCCCTCCCCCAACATTAATTGAACGTTATCCACTTGCTTTGCCAGGGAGGTTAGAGACTTTTTTCTATCCGCTCATAGGCTTCTTTTAACAACGAAACCCGGTATTCCTCCAGGG
>Ga0207421_10007575_pt1 | contig 11524 bp, 10 predicted proteins | sample SodLakKL_010_SED_4_FD_187542 | JGI IMG/M metagenome (GOLD analysis project Ga0207421, IMG submission 187542) | Alkaline sediment microbial communities from Lake Tanatar, Kulunda Steppe, Russia - 8KL_010_SED (SPAdes) (version 2) | ecosystem: Environmental > Aquatic > Non-marine Saline and... | reverse complement strand
GCGACAACGCCGACATCGTCCGGCGCGCCGACGACGCCGCGCCCGGCACGCCCGGGACCTGGGCGGTCGACCCGATCACCGGCGGACGCGCCCGCGACGTCGTGCCCTTCGACCTCCACCGCGCTGACGACGGCTACACCGTCGATGTCGACGCGGTCGGAGGCGACGCCGACTCGGCATCCCTCGGGTCGGCCGACGTGCTCGACCTCGAGGATCCCGAGACCCTCGGCGGTGACGACGTCATCGTCGGCATCGACGGGCCCAACCGCCTCTACGGCGGGCCGGGTGACGACTACCTCCGCGGCGGCCCCGGCGACGACTACGCCGAGGGTGGCCCCGGCGACGACTGGCTCGAGGGCGGGTCAGGCGACGACGACCTCATCGGTGGCGGCTCCTTCCGCGCCGATGCCAGTCATGACGCGCTCGACACCGGCACGGTCGACCTCGGCACCGAGGGCTTCCCGAGCGGCGCGAACGTGCTGCTCGGCCAGGACGGCCAGAACGTCCTCGCCGGCGACAACGCGCGGGTCCTCCGCGCCGCGCCGCCCGAGCCCCTGCACATGGCGCACGTCAGTGCCGACGTCTACCTCGCGACCGAGGGCCGGTTCGTCGGCTTCACCGAGGATCGCTGGGTGAGCCTCCTCGACCTCGACGACCCGCTCGAGTCCTCGATCGGCGGCGACGACCTGCTGTCGGCCGGGCCAGGCAACAGCCTGCTGTTCGGCCAAGGCGGCGACGACTGGCTCTCCGGAGGCGGCGGCGACGACTACGCCGAGGGTGGCGGAGGCGACGACGTCCTGCTCGGCGACCGCCAGTTCGGCGTGACCCCTGAGGATGACGAGGAGGACGCGGACACGATCGCCGTGGCCGATCTCCTCGGCGAGCGCCCGACGATCGCCCGGCGCGGGCATGACCTCGGCGCCTTCCGCTGGCCCGCTGACCAGCGCGCCGACGACCGCTACCTGAACTTCTTCAACGACTCGAACGGCGACACCGGCCCGACCGGCGTCGCCCGCCTTGAAGGCGATGAGGGCGAGCCCGGCCAGGACGACCTCATCGGCGGCAACAGCCGACCCGGGCTGCCCGCCGGCGAGAACACCGTCTACGGCGACGGCAACGACGACGTGCTCCTCGGCGACAACGCCGCGGTGATCCGCGAGCTCGACGGCGAGGCGTACGCCCGCTACGACGAGCGCTACGGCCCCGACTACGACGGCGAGCGCACGATCGTGCGCGAGGTCGTCGAGCACGACGTCGGCGCCTCCCTCGACGACGAATGGTTCGACGAGGGCGACCGTCTGGCCTCGGCGCCGTTCGGCGACGACTTCCTCGACGGCGGCCCGGGCGACGACATGCTCCACGGCCAAGACGGCGACGACGAGCTGTGGGGCAGCCCGGTCGACGACGTCACCGACGAGGGCGAGATCCACCCCCGCGGCGAGTCGTGGGGCGATCACCTCATCGGTGGGCTCGGCGACGACGAGCTCTACGGCGGCCCCGGCCACGACGCCCTCATCGGCGACCGCGGACGGGTCATCACCCGCTACCTCGACGACGACAGCGAAGCGGTCGCCTACAACCGCAACGGCCCGCCGTTCCTGGCCTTCACCGGCCTCGAGGCCGGCGACCTCTGGCACCGCGTCGACCTCTACTGCAAGGAGGACCGCTCGGGCGACGAGCCGGCGTTCGCCGCCGACTGCGATCTTGGCGGTGCTGACGGGAGCCCCGACGGCGACGGCAGCCTGCGCTACTCCCACTACTCCTACGGCGGCGACGACCTCCTCCGCGGCGGCCTCGGCGACACCGTGCTCTACGGCGGTGGCGGCAACGACGTGCTCCAGGGCGACACCGGCGCGGACGTGCTCTTCGGCGGCCGCGGCGACAACGTCCTGCTCGGCGGCGAGGGCGAGGCCGGCGTGGCCTCCACCGACCCGGCCGACTACGTCCGCGAGGACGACCGCGAGCACGTCGACTGGCTCTTCGGCGGTCGCGGCGAGTCGCTGCTCGACTACCGCCCGCGCGTCACGCCCGAGGCCCGTCTCGAGGAGCCCGGTTTCGACGCCGGCTGGACCGACCCCGACGCCCGGCTCGACCCCGACCTGTGGTTCCGGGCGAGCCGGCCCTACTGGCACCCCGACGACGTCGACGACGACGCCTTCGCGGCACTGCGCGGCGATGAGGACCTCGGCGACCTGCTCGAGGCCGACGGCACCGTCCTGGACGACGGCGAAGCCGACGTCCCGACGCCGATGGTCGCGCGTCCGCAGCACCACCAGGGCGTGTCCTGGCAGTACGGCGGCTGGGGCCGCAAGGTGCTGCAGGCCTCGGTGACCGACACCGGGCCCAACGAGGGCGACCGGCTCATGGACTGGACCGGCGCGTACAACCTCTACACGCACTGCTCACCCGACTACGGTGGCCACAACATCCTGCGGGCGCTGAGCCCGGCGCAGGACGAGGCGATCCACACGATGGCGCTCATCGCCGGCGCCGGCGGCTCGGTCGCCGAGCTGCAGACGCCCGGCACGAGCGGCTTCGACCAGATGGCCTTCGTCTCCCGCCGCATCCGCGGCTCGATCCAGGAGAACTCCGGGGCAGCGTTCTTCGACGCCCGCCTCGAGTGGGGCCAGCACCTGCCCGGCTTCGCCGACGACGAGGAGCGCGCCGAGGTCGGCGGCACCCCGGGGCACTTCTACGACGAGAACATCGCCTGCCCCGGCGGGGGCGTCGTCCCCGACGACTTCGACGGTTGATGGCGGGCCTCCCGGGTTCACCCGGGAGGCCCGGCGCCCGCCTCGCGGCCCGCGGGTGCGAGGACGGGGCGCTCGCATGATGGCCGACGGGTCGGGGCGCAGGGCTTCGGTGGCGGCTCGCGACGCAGGAGGCGTCGCGAGCCGCCACTCGGCGTTCAGGGGCGCGGGGTGGCGGGGGCGGCGCGGGGTCCGCCGTTGCGGCGAGTGGCGGATCTCAGTCGTCTGAGCGCGTCGATCCGCCACTCGGCTAACCTCGCCGGCGACACCGGGGTAGGGGCCCGTGTGAGCCGGGGTGAGCCGACCCGCGGGGAGACCGGACCCGCGCGGGGTCAGGGGGCGGGCGATGGGGCGAGCGGCGGGTGACGCAAGGCGGGGTCGCGTTGGCGCGAGGCTGGTTGGTGTGCTGCTCGCCGCGCTGCTGCTCGCCGGCTGCGGCGACGGCGAGCCGGCGAGCTTCGAGGAGGGCTACGACGCCGCCACCGACCGCTACGCCGACGCGATCGAGCCGATCCTCGAGGGGCAGATCGCGATGCTGCTCGACCCCGCGGGCATGGAGGAGGCCTACGCGGACCTCGGCGCGGCCACCGATGAGCTCTTCGACGACGTCGCCGCGCTCGAGCCTCCGCCGGAGCTCGCCGAGGCCCACGAGGCGATGCTGCTCAACCTCGTCGCGCAGAGCCGCACGCTGGAGGACGCCGCCGAGGCCGAGCGCACCGGCGACGAGGCCGCGGCGATGGCGGCCATCGAGGACTTCGCCGAGCTGCAGGAGGAGTGGCGCGACCTCGACGACGAGCTCACCGGCGCCGCCGCGGGCCCAGATCCCGGGGACTGATCCGGCCGCCCGACGCGCGGGCGCCGGCTGTGATCAGGCCAGCGCGCGGACGGCCTCGAGGGCCTTGGCCGACTGCTCGGCCGGCTTGATCTGGTCGAAGACCGCGGCGACCCGACCGTCGGCGTCGACGACGACCGAGGAGCGGATGACGCCCATCGAGGTCTTGCCGGCGCGGACCTTCTCGCCCCAGGCGCCGTAGGTGTCGATGACCTCGCGCTCGGGGTCGGCGAGCAGGGTGTGGGGCAGCTCGTGCTTCGCGGCGAAGCGCCCGTGGCTCGCGACGTCGTCGGGGCTGATGCCCGCCACCGCCGCGCCGGCCTCGGTGAAGCCGGCCCAGTGGTCGCGGACGTCGCAGGCCTGGGAGGTGCAGCCGGGGGTGTCGTCCTTGGGGTAGAAGTAGAGGACGACCGGGCGGCCGCGCTGGTCGGCCAGCGACCACGACGCCCCGTCCTGGTCCTCGAGGGTGAACTCCGGGGCGGGCTCGCCCACGGTGACCTTCATGGCTGTCTCCTTCGCTGTCGCTGCGATGCCTGCGCCGGCGTGCGGGACCGGCCTCCCCCGGCCAGGTATGCCCCGTGTCATCGTGGGTATGCCTGCGCCCGGCGAGGGGTCGGAACGGAGTGAGCCGCATGTCCGACCTGGGTGACGGCCGCGGTCCCGGCCCGCACTCTGGGGCCACGCGCCGCCGCAGCGCGGAGGCGCGCCGATGAGCGCGGTCACCGCCGGCCTCGTCCGCGTCCCCCCGATCGCCTGGGCCAAGGCCGCCCTCGACGAGGCGCAGGAGGCCCCGCCCGACATCGCGCCGGCCGCCTCCCGGGCCGCGAGCACGCTGTCGGTGGCCACGCTGCTCGCCGTCGCCGTCGGCAGCGCGCTGCTGCCCGCCGGAGGCAGCGCCGTCGTCGGCTGGGTGGCGCTGGCCGCCGGGCTCGTCATCGGCCTGCCCCACGGCGCGGTCGACCACCTCGTGCCCGAGTGGCTGCTCGGCCGCCGCGTCCCCGTGCGCACGATGGTCGTGCTGCTGCTCGCCTACGTCGGCACCGCCGCGGCGTTCTTCGCCGCGATGACGCTCGCGCCGGCGCCCGCCGGGCTCGTCTTCCTCATCGTCTCCGTCGTGCACTTCGGCTGCGGCGACGTCGCCTTCACCGCCGCGCGGGCCGGCCGCGCCCCGCGTTTCCGCCCGCACCTCGTGCTCGGCTTCGGTGCCCCGCCGCTGCTCCTGCCCGTCGCGCTGTGGCCCGAGCCGGCCCGCGCGGTGCTCGAGGGCTTCGCGCCGGGGCTGGCCTTCCTCGTCGCCCCCGGGGTGCGCGCCACCCTGCTCGCCGTCGCGCTGCTCACGGCGGCCGCAGCGGCGGCGAGCCTCTGGCGCCTCGGCGACCGCCGCTCGGCGGCGGAGATCGGGCTGCTCGTCGGCGTCTTCGCGGTGACCCCACCGCTCATCGCCTTCGCCGCGTACTTCGGCGCGTGGCACGCCGCCCGCCACGTCGCCCGGCTGCTCTCCGCCGACCCCGCCAACGCCACGCCGCTGGCCCGCGGCCGCCTCGGGCGTCCGCTCGCGCGCTTCGCCAAGCAGGCCGCGCTGCCGACGCTCGCGTCGGTGACCGTCCTCGGGCTCCTGTGGTGGGGCGCCGGTGGTGCCGAGGGCTTCGTCGCCGCCCACCTCGGGCTCATCGCCGCGCTGACGATGCCGCACGTCGCCGTCGTCGCCGCGCTCGACCGCACCGAGAGCCGGCGCGGCTGAGCCGACGGTGGCCCGGGCCGGTCCCCCGGCCCGCCGGCGTCGCGCCGCCGGCCCGAGCCCTGCGGCCTGGCCCCCGTCGGCGTGGCCGGGTGGCGCTCAGGCCGGCCCGAGCCCTGCGGCCTGGCCCCCGTCGGCGTGGCCGGGTGGCGCTCAGGCCGGCCCGAGCAGCGCCATGCAACCTCGAGCGGCCGGCTGGGTAGCATCCCGACCATGCGTGTGCTCACCGTCTGCTCAGGCAACATCTGCCGCTCACCGACCGCCGAGGCGGCGCTCAAGGAGGCGCTCGCCGCCGAGGGCCTCGCTGACCGCGTCGAGGTCGACAGCGCCGGCACCGGCCCATGGCACGTCGGCGAGCCGCCGGACCGGCGGATGCGCAAGGCCGCCGCCGACGCCGGGCTGCACCTCGACGGCCGCGGCCGCCAGCTCGCGCCCGGCGACGTCGAGGACTACGACCTCGTCCTCACGATGGACCGGTCCAACCAGCGCGACGTGCTGCGCCTCGCCGGCGACGACGCCCGCGACCGCGTGCGGATGTTCCGCGAGTTCGACCCCGAGGCCGACCCCGGCGACGACGAGGTGCCCGACCCCTACTACGACGGGCGCGAGACCTTCGACGAGGTCGTCGTGATCGCCCGGCGCACCGCCCGCGAGGTCGTCGAGCAGCTCCGCGGGCAGCTCGCGTGACCCCGCCGCTGCCCGCCGGCCTGCCCGCGGTGCGCTCGAGCCGTCCGCTCGGCGGCGGCTCGATCTGCGACGTCTGGCGCGCCGAGCTCGACGACGGCACCGCCGCGGTCATCAAGCGCACCCCCTACCCCGCCGAGGTCGAGGCCGACGGGCTCGAGGCGCTGCGCGACGCCGGCGGCCCGGTGCCGGCGGTGCTCGGCGTCGACGACGACGTCCTCGTCCTCGAGCACGTGGCCGGCCCGCCCGACTGGGAGGGCCTCGGCGCCGCGGTCGCCGCGCTGCACCGCGACACCGGCGAGGCGTTCGGCTGGCACCGCGACAACCTCATCGGCTCGCTGCCCCAGCGCAACGACCCGAGCCCCGACTGGCCGGAGTTCTACGTCGAGCACCGCATCCGCCCGTGGCTCGGCGCCCGCGCGCTGCCCGGCGGGGTGCGCCGCCGCCTCGAGGCCGCCTGCGACGGGCCGCTGCAGGCGCTGCTCGACACCGACCCGCCGGCGAGCCTCGTCCACGGCGACCTGTGGTCGGGCAACGTCGTCGAGGGGCGCTGGCTCATCGACCCGGCGGTCTGCCGTGCCGACCGCGAGCTCGAGCTGGCCTTCGCCGACCTCTTCGGCGGCCTGCCGCGGGCCTTCACCGCCGCCTACGAGCAGGCCTGGCCGCTCGAGGAGGGTTGGCAGCGCCGCCGTCCGGCGCTGCAGCTCTACCACCTGCTCGTGCACGTCGAGCTCTTCGGCTCGGGCTACGCCGGCGCGGTCGCCTCCCGCCTCGACGACCTCGGCTGGTAGCCCACCGCGGGTCGTGCGCTCTGCGCCCGCTGGCCCGCCTGCGTGCGAGGCAGCCTGGCGGCCGGCCGGTAGCCTGCCGCCAGGCTCGTGCTCCTCGCCGCGGGCGCCCATGTCCCCGCGAGGCCACGCCATGGCGGCGGCGCGAGCCAGCGTGAGCCGTGCCGGAGGGAGCGGGCCATGAGCGAGCAGGAGGTCACCGGCAGCGTGCGCTTCGAGCGCACCCGGACCGGATGGGACATCGCCCTGGGGTTGCTGGCGGTCATCGCGGGCTTCGTCGTGCTCGGCCACGTCGCCGTGGCCAGCGTCGTGTCGATCCTCTTCACCGGCTGGGTGCTCATCGCCGCCGGCGTGGTCGTCCTCGTCTGGGGCCTGGCCGGCCCCCGCGAGCCCGGCCACTGGTGGGGCTTCGCCAGCGGCGGCGCGCTGCTGCTGCTCGGCCTCGCGATGGTGCGCTTCCCCGGCGAGAGCCTGCTCGTGTTCACCCTCCTCGCCGGCTCGCTGCTGCTGCTCGGCGGCATCGTCCGTGTCGTCGCGGCGTTCCAGCCCGACGCCCCGCGCGGGCTGCTGCTCCTCAGCGGCTCGGCCACCCTCCTGCTCGCGGTGCTCATCCTCGCGGAGTTCCCCGTCTCGGCGGTGTGGTACCTCGGCACGATGCTCGGGGTCTCGCTCATCATCGACGGGGTCAGCGCGGCGCTGAGCGGTCGCTACCGCGCCGTCGCCTCGACGTGACCGTCGGCGCGAAGCTCCAGCTGCATCCTGCGGCCACCGTCTGTGTGCTCGGTCGTCCCGGTGGCGTCGACCTCGAGCTGCCCGAGCGTGCCCGGCTCGTCGACGAGCCAGGCGATGCCGCGGCGGTCATCGTCTTCGCCGTCGATGCCGCAGCGCTGGCGGTGCACCTCACGGCCCTCGTCGAGGCCGCTGCCCGCGACGCGCTCGCCTGGCTGTGCTACCCCAAGGGCCGCCAGCTCGGCACCGACCTCACCCGCGACGTCGCCGCCGAGCTGGTCGTCGCCGGTGGCGGGGTGCGCCCGGTGCGGCAGGTCTCGATCGACGCGGTGTGGTCGGCGCTGCGCTTCCGCCCCGCGCCCGAAGGCGGGTCGTAGGGCCAGCGACGCCCCGCCGGGTGTGGGCGGCCGCGTTGGCGTCGGCGCGGTCGGCGGGCCCGCCAGGGCGCGGGCGCTCAGCCGGCGAGCGCGTCGTAGGCGATCCACGCCCCGACGAGCAGGAACATCGCCGCGGTGCCCCAGCGCAGGGCGCGCTCGGGCAGACGCTGGCCGAGCAGCCGGCCGGCGGCCACGCCGACGAGTCCGGCGAGGGTCATGCCGATCGCCGAGCCGACCCAGACGGGCACGAAGCCGTCGCGCGCGGCGAGGGTGAGCGTCGCGAGCATCGTCTTGTCGCCGACCTCGGCGAGGAAGACCGTCGCGGCCACCACGGCGACGACGCGCAGCCCGCCGCCGGTGACCTCGCCGGTGACCTCGCCGTCCTCGTCGTCGTCGTCGCGCAGCGCGAGGACGGCGAAGACGACGAAGAGCGCCGCCGCGCCGAGGCCGACGGCCGGGCCGTCGACGAGCGATCCGAGGACGTCGCCGGCGAGCGCGGCGAGCCCCTGGGTCGCGACGTTGGCGACGACGAGCCCGGCGACGACGAGGCTCGTGCGCGCCCGCGCGGCGAAGGCCATCGCCAGCAGTTGGGTCTTGTCGCCGAACTCCGCGACGAAGACGACGACGAGCGCGAGCCAGACCGCCTCCACCGTCACCTCCCGCGCGCCGGGGCGTCCCACTCGGACAGGGCCGAGGCAACGCTACCCGCTGGCTCTTGACTGATCGTTCAGTTATGATGCTGAACACAAGGTCAGCATGGGTCGGTGGGGTGCGACCCCGGTGGTGAGCGGAGGGGACGGCCATGGCCGAGCAGTCGACGGCGATCGCCATCGCGGGGCTCACGAAGCGGTTCGGGTCGGTGCAGGCCCTCGACGGGCTCGACCTCGACGTCGCCGCCGGGGAGGTCCACGGCTTCCTCGGCCCCAACGGCGCGGGCAAGACGACGACGCTGCGCATCCTCCTCGGGCTGCTGCGACGCGACGCCGGTGAGGTCCGCCTGCTCGGCGGGGACCCGTGGGCCGACGCCGTCGCGCTGCACCGCCGTCTGGCCTACGTCCCCGGCGACGTCGAGCTGTGGCCCAACCTCACCGGCGGGGAGGCCATCGACCTCCTCGGCCGGCTGCGCGGCGGCTTCGACCCCGCCCGCCGTGACGCGCTGTGCGAGCGCTTCGACCTCGACCCCACGCGCAAGGGCCGCACGTACTCCCGCGGCAACCGCCAGAAGGTCGCGCTCGTCGCCGCGCTCGCCAGCGACGTCGAGCTGCTCCTGCTCGACGAGCCCACCGCCGGGCTCGACCCGCTCATGGAGGCGGTCTTCCAGCAGTGCATCCGCGAGGTGCGCGAGGCCGGCCGCACCGTCCTGCTCTCGAGCCACATCCTCGCCCAGGTCGAGGTCCTCGCCGACCGCATCTCGATCATCCGCCAGGGCCGCATCGTCGAGTCCGGCACGCTCGCCGAGCTGCGCCACCTCACCCGCACGACGATCACCGCCGAGACCGCCGCGCCGGCCGAGGCCCTCGCCGACCTCGCGGGCGTGCACGGCCTCGAGCGCCTCGACGGGCAGGTGCGCTTCGAGGTCGACGGCGAGCACGTCGACGCCGCCGTCCGCGCCCTCGCCCCGCTCGGGGTGCGCTCGCTCGTGGCCCATCCCCCCACCCTCGAGCAGCTCCTGCTGCGCCACTACGGCGAGGACTCCCGCACCGGCGGGTCGGACCGATGACCGCGACCGCCACGCCGCCGACGACGCGCGCGGGCGGCGCGGACGGGGCGAGCCCGCTGGCCGGCACCGCCGCCCTCGTGCGCTTCGGGCTGCGCCGCGACCGCGTGAAGCTGCCGGCCTGGACCGCCGGCGTCGGCGTCTTCACGCTCTACCTCGTCGGGGCGATCCCCGCGGCCTACAGTCAGGAGGAGGGCGACCTCGCCGGCGCCGCGCAGCTCTTCGGCGACCCCGTCGGGCGGATGCTCACCGGCCCGGCCTACGGCCTCGACGCCCCGACCTACGAGCGCTTCGTCGCCGGCGGCTACGGCCTGTACTTCCTCCTGCTCGTCGCGCTCATGAGCCTGCTGCTCGTCACCCGCCACACCCGCGCGGAGGAGCAGACCGGTCGGGCCGAGCTCGTGCGCGCCGGCGTCGTCGGCCGCCACGCCCCGCTGACGGCCACCCTCGTCGTCGCAGCGCTCACCAACCTCGCCGCCGGCCTCGCCGTCCTCGCGGTCATGACCGGCGTGGGCGGCTACGACCCCGCCGGCGCGGGGCTCTTCGCCGTCGGGGTGGCGGTCACCGGGCTGGCCTTCGCCGGGGTGGCCGCGGTGACCGTGCAGCTCTCGGCGTCCTCCCGCGCGGCCGGGGGCCTGGCCGGGGCGGTGCTCGGCGCGGCGTTCGTCATCCGCGCCGGCGGCGACATGGCCGGCGAGGGCGGCAGCGCCCTGTCGTGGGCGAGCCCCCTGGCGTGGGCCCAGCAGACCGCGCCGTTCGTCCTCGACCGCTGGTGGCCCCTCGGCCTCACCCTCGCCTTCGCCGCGGTGGCCGCCGCGGCGGGCTATGCCCTGTCGAGCCGGCGGGACCTCGGTGCGAGCCTGCTCGCGGTGCGCGCCGGGCGGGCCCGTGCCGGCGCGGCGCTCGGCACCCCGCTCGGCCTCGCCCTGCGCCTGCAGCGTCCGCTCATGCTCGGCTGGGGCGCGGCGCTCGTCCTCATGGGGCTGGTCTACGGCGCGTTCACCGACGCGCTGCTCGCCGCCGCCGGCGACATGCCCGAGGCCTTCCTCGAGCTCTTCGGCGGAGCGGAGGGCATGCTCGCCGGCTACCAGGCCTACATGGCGGTGTTCATGGCCTTCCTCGCCGCCGGCTACGCGGTCATGGCGGTGCAGGGCGTGCGGGCCGAGGAGACCCGCGGGCGCGCCGAGGCGGTGCTCACCACGGCGGTGGGCCGGGTGACCTGGCTCGCGAGCCACCTCGCGGTCATCGCCGGTGGGGTCGTCGTGCTCATGGTCGCCACCGGCGCGGCCACGGGCCTCGGCACGGTGCTCGTCACCGGGCAGGGCGGGCACACCGTCGATCTCACCCTCGCCCACCTCGGCCATGTGCCCGCGGTCCTCGTCGTCGGGGCGGTCGCCGCGCTGCTCTACGGCGTGGTCCCGCGCGCGGTGCCCGCCGCCTGGGCGCTCGTGGGCTACGGCCTCGTCGTCGGCACGTTCGGCCCCCTGCTCGACCTGCCACAGGCCGCCTTCGACGCCTCGCCCTTCGAGCACGCCGCGGCGATGCCCCAGGAGGCCTTCGCCGCGGGACCGGTCGTGGCACTGCTCGGCCTCGCGGCGGCCCTCGCCGCGCTCGGCGCGCTCGCGCTGCGCCGCCGTGACCTCGAGGGCCGCTGAGCCGGCCGGCACGGGTGCGGCCAGGGGTCCGGCGCGCCCGTCGGGGGTGCCGGGGGTCTGACTCGACGGTGACGCCTGGGGTCCCCCCGGCGTGAGGGAGTAGGCTTACGCCTCGCGCGGTGACGTGGCGCCGAGGCCCGCACCCGCCCCACCGAGCGAGCCGAACGCCGACTGCGAAGTGAGCGCATCGTGAGCGACGTCATCGACATCTTCGTCGAGATCCCCAAGGGGTCGCGCAACAAGTACGAGTGGGA
>Ga0207421_10007574_pt1 | contig 11525 bp, 9 predicted proteins | sample SodLakKL_010_SED_4_FD_187542 | JGI IMG/M metagenome (GOLD analysis project Ga0207421, IMG submission 187542) | Alkaline sediment microbial communities from Lake Tanatar, Kulunda Steppe, Russia - 8KL_010_SED (SPAdes) (version 2) | ecosystem: Environmental > Aquatic > Non-marine Saline and... | reverse complement strand
TGCAGTGGCCCCGGTGGTGGAGACCGACGAGGAACTGCCTGTACGCGAAGACCGCGAAGACAGGGTCCTGCCCGAGTTCCGCGAAGGCCTGCGCGAGGCGGTGGACAGCCTGCAGGAAGTTCTGGACGGCCTGAGGGAGATGCTTAGATAACGCTTCTGTCCTCTAATGCGGGCCATGCCCGCAACCCGAGCGAAAAAGTTACCCCTGACCACTTAACTGTCTATGCTTACGCTTATCATCGGGGTCGGGATCGGTATCGGTATCGGCTTCCGGCTCGGAGAGCCTACAGCTCGGAAAGGGTCGAAGTCAGAATCAAATCTGGTAGGCACAGTCATGTTAAAAGCTGCCCGGTATTTTCGATACCGATTCCGATACCGACCCCGACCCCGACAAAGGCGGAAAAATCCAGCGCCATAGTACAAATTTTTCTTTTTTTTTATTACAGGGCTTCAGGAATAAGTCCTAAACAACCCTGGTGAAGATCCAGGTGCCGGCCACAAAGGTCCCCAGGACGCTGCCCTGGTTGGCCAGGACCACCACCAGAAGGATTCTGCATACCGGGTTCATCCAGAAGGCCTTTATGGAAGTAAAGGCCTTGGGCAGATTTTCCAGGTCAGAGACCAGCGGTTTCTTGACCCAGGCCTGCACCAGGCCGGCTATCCACCCGGCGGCCATGGTGGGGTTCAGGCTGGTCAGGGGGGCAGCCACAAAAGTGGCTGCTATGGTGTAGGGATGGGCCAGGGCCAGGCTTACAGCCAGGGCTGAGCACAGTCCGTTGACCAGGATCCAGATATATATGGACTGCACGGAATGCTGCGCCCCCTGGGTAACAAAGCCCAGCACCAGCAGGCCGATTATAATCAGGGGGATCCCCCACTTGATTATGGTGGGCCAGACAGCCTTTCTGGGCATCTCAGTCAGCGGGCCGGTGTCTATGTCCTTGTCCAGGTAGCCGGTAATTCCGGGAATGTGCCCGGCGCCAACGATTACCAGGATGGTCCGGCCGGGACTGTTGGCTATCTTGTGGGCCAGGTACTGATCCCGCTCGTCGATGAGCGATTTCCGGATCTGGGGAAAGGACCTGGAAAACTCATCCATGACCACCTGGAGCTGATCCTTGTTTTTGAGTTTCTCAATGTCCTCCTTTTTGATGTCCCCGGGGAAGGCCATTCCCGCCAGAAGCTGCATCAACAGCTTGAATTTGCCCCACATGGACAAAGAGCCCCAGACCCTTTTCAGGGTTATGTTCACGTCCCTGTCCGCCAGTACGAGATCTGCACCGGTGCTTTCAGCCTGCTTTACTCCTTCAAGCATTTCTGCTCCGGGTTTGACCCCCAGCTTCTCCCCGATTTTACGATAGAATGCGCTGAGCCCAAGCTGGGCCAGCAGGAAGAGAGCCTTGTTTTCCTTGATAACCTGGTAGATGTCCGTGTTTTTCCATACATCCGGGTGCATCATGGTCTGGTACCTGGAAGGGCAGAGTTCAACGCAGATGGTGTCCGGACGGATCTGTTCAACAGCCTGCTGAACATCATCTACGCTCTGTTCTGAGACGTGGGCTGTGCCCAGTAGATAGACGGTCTTTTCACCTGCCTGGACCTGATGCAGGTTTTCCAGGTTGCCCGGGTTTTGCTGACTCATTTCTGCTGAATGCTCCTGATGGGTGTTCATGTTGATAAGAGGATTGCGGCCTGCTTGCAGGCCTTCCGGTTTTTGTGTATTTGCATATTTTGGGCCGCCCAGCCGGCCAAAGCATATAACATGTTTCCATCCGGAAAGTCTTTCTTTCCGGATGAAAACCAACATACGTCTATCCAGCCGAGGATGCAAGCAACTAGAATGCATGTTTTAGATGACAATGTCCAAAAAAAGCTGAACTTTGATCCTGCAGCAACCCTGTCCCGCAGCCTTTTTGAGCACGGCTTTTTTGCCGGGGTGCCCCTGTGTTCCGGCATCGGCCTGTGCGGGGGGTGCAGGGTGATATTTCACAGAGGCGTGCCTGAGCCTTCGGACAGGGACCATGAGTATTTCGGTCCCCGGGAACTGTCACTGGGACATCGCCTGGCTTGTGCTCATTTCCCGGATGCGGACATGGTCCTTGAGGTCCCGCAACAGAGCAGGCCGGGAAGATTCGAGTGGCAGAGCAGTACCGCTCCCCTTGCGGCCGGGGTGGACCTGGGCACCACCAGCATCAAATGGGGGTTTTACCATGACCGGTCCGGGCCAAGCACAGGTTCTGTTTTAAACCCCCAGATGGGAGCCGGCAGCGAAGTCATGTCCAGGCTGGCTTACGCCATGGAAAGCCCGGGACATTTCCGGCAGCTGCAGGACCTTCTGCTGCAGGAGGTCAAGAGCATACTTGAGTTTTCCAGGGAGAGCATCCCGGCCTGCATTACCGGGAATCCGGCCATGATCCACCTGCTGCTGGGCCTGAATATTTCCGGGCTGGCCGGTCATCCATACCACCTGGGCGGCCCGGCCGGAGACTTTTTCACCCTGCCGGGAATCAGGCAGGAGGCTTTTATTCCACCTCTTATCTCACCGTTCGTGGGAGCGGATATATCCAGCGGCCTTACCTGCCTTATTCTGCAGCAAAAGGCAACTTTTCCTTTTTTGTTTTTTGATCTGGGCACCAATGGTGAAATGGTACTGGGGCTTGGCCCGGACGAGTATTTCTGCACCAGTGTGGCCCTGGGTCCGGCCCTGGAAGGAGTAGGGCTCAGATTCGGCAGCGCCTTCGGCGACCGCGTAGCCTCGGGGTTTGATTTCACCCAGAAAGGAATCCAGCCGGATACTGCAGCCTGGAACGGCCTGGTTTCGGGCAGCGGGTACCTTTCCCTGGCAAGTCTTTTGCTGAGGCTTGGATGCATGGATGATAAGGGTAGTTTCAAAAGACCGGAGACCAGGGTAGCGGACAAAGTGCAGGTGCAGGACAACAGGGTGGTCCTGGGGGACGGTTTTTTTCTGGGGGGCAGGGACGTGGAAGAAATGCTCAAGGTCAAGGCCGCCTTTACCCTGGGCCTGGATTATCTGTTCAGGAAGACTTCCATGTCCATGGACCAGGTGCCCCGGATATATATGGCCGGGGCACTGGGAGAGCATTTCAGGCTGCAGGACCTGGAGGAACTGGGATTTCTGCCCAGGGGGGCTTCCCACAAGTGCAGACTGGCGGGCAATACTTCAATGAAAGGGGCATTGATGCTGGCCAGGGATCAGGAGGCCAGGAACTGGGTGCAGAAGCTGCCGCAAAAGATGCACAGCCTGCCCCTGGCCGAGGACCGGGATTTTTTCAATGCCGGCTTTTTCAGGCACATGCGTTTCCAGTTCACCCCTGCCTCTGATAAGGATTAAATCGAAAATTAAGGACTATGGTATTAGCGGATTAAGATAACATCTTGTATATATAATCCCCCAATCCCCCAATCCCTTTATTCCCTAATACTACAGCGAAACTTTTTACCCAAATCGCGTCAAACTCAAAACGGGTAAAAAGCGGCTCTTTTTACCCAAAACAGGTTTGACTCAAAACGGGTAAAAAGTTTCGCGAAGTGCTATTCCGAATTTCCTGAATCCATCTTTTTATCTGCGTCCGCCTCCGCCTCTGGGAGGTCCGCCGGAACGGCCGCCCCCGCCGCCTTTTCTGGGTCCGGGCCTGGAAGCTGAAGACAGGTCAAAGGTCTTGCCCTGTTCTTCCATGAGTACGGCCATGCGGCTCAGGCGTACCTTGCCCCGGTCATCGATCTCGATGACCTTGACCTTGATATTGTCCCCGATATTGACCGCGTCGGATACCTTTTCCACTCGCCCGGTATCCAGCTGGGAGATGTGCACCAGTCCGTCCAGTCCGGGCAGGATTTCCACCACTGCCCCGAAATCCAGAAGCCTGGTGACCACGCCTTCGTAATCCTTGCCCAGTTCGGGCTTCTGGTTGTAAAAAAGGATCATTTCCTTGGTCTTCTGCAGGACTTCTTCCGAGGGGGCGAAGATGGATATCTTGCCGGAGTCCTCGATGTCTATGGAAGATCCGGTTTCCGCGGTTATGGCCTTTATATGCTTGCCTGAAGGGCCTATGACGTCCTTTATTTTGTTGGTGTCCACCTGGATTACTTCCATTTTGGGAGCAAACGGAGAAAGTTCTTTTCTGGGCCTGTCTATCACCTGGTTCATCTGGTCCAGGATGTGCCTGCGTGCTTCCAGGGCCTGATCCAGGGCCTGATGCATGATTTCCCCGGAAATCCCTGAGATCTTTATATCCATTTGAACAGCGGTTATGCCGTCGTAGGAGCCGGCCACCTTGAAGTCCATGTCGCCCAGGTGATCCTCGTCCCCCAGGATGTCCGTAAGCACGAAGTATTCGTCCTTTTCCCGGATAAGCCCCATGGCGATTCCGGCCACAGGCTCCTTTACAGGAACCCCTGCATCCATGAGGGCCAGGGTGCCGCCGCAGACAGTGGCCATGGATGATGAGCCGTTGCTGTCCATTACTTCCGATACCAGGCGAATGGTGAAGGGGAAGTCCTCTGAAGAGGGAAGCACGGGCTGAATGGCTCTTTCGGCCAGGACGCCGTGTCCGATTTCCCGCCTGGAGGGCCCGCGCAGGAACTTGACTTCACCCACGCAGTAGGGGGGGAAGTTGTAGTGCAGCATGAAACTCTTGCTGCTGTCCCCGGCCAGAGTCTCGATGTGCTGGATGTCGGTGGAGCTGCCCAGGGTGGCTATGGTCAGGGCGGTGGTTTCCCCGCGGGTGAACAGTGCGGAGCCGTGTGTGCGGGGCAAAAGACCCACTTCGATGCTCAGCGGACGTACGGTCCTTAAGTCACGTCCGTCGATGCGTGTCTTTTCCGAGCTGATTTTCTCCCGCATTATGCTTTTTTCCAGATTTTTGAAAATCTCCCCGAACTTATCCAGCCTCTCTGATTCCGGGCCGAATCTTTCCTGCAAAGAGGCTTCCACGCGATCCTTGACCTCTGACTTGGCGTTCTTTCTGGGCATTTTGCCCTGTGTTTCCAGAGCCCCGGCCAGGTCGCGCGCTGCCAGCTCCTTTACCATCTCTTCCAGTTCCGGGTCTCTTTCAGGCTCTGCCGGGATTTCCATTTTATCCTGTCCGCACTGGCTGCGCAGTTCCTCCTGGCTGTCCAGGATGGGGATCAGCTGATGCTTGGCCCAGTCTATGGCCTTGGCCACGATGTCTTCAGGGAGAAAGTCGGCCGTGCCCTCAACCATGACCACCCCGTCACGGGTGGAGGCCACCATGAGGTTCAGGTCGCTCTGGTCCAGGAGCTTGAGGCTGGGGTTCAGGATGAACTCGTCATCAATGTATCCCACCCTGGCTCCGGCCAGGGGACCCATGAACGGGATTTTGGACATGTGCAGAGCGGCCGAGGCCCCGCTGATGGCCAGTATGTCCGGGTCATTCACGGGGTCTGCCGAAAGCACCGTGGCCATTACCTGGACTTCGTCATTGAATGTCTCCGGGAAAAGCGGTCTTATGGAGCGATCAATCAATCTGGAGACCAGTGTTTCGCGTTCGCTGGGTCTTCCTATTTCCCGGCGGAAGTAGCTGCCCGGTATCTTGCCGGCGGCGTAGGACATTTCCTGGTAGTTGACCGTCAACGGAAAAAAGCCCGGATTGTTTACCATGGGCTGGGTGACCGCGGTAACCAGGACCACTGTATCCCCGCTTTGCACAAGAACCGATCCATGGGCCTGGTTGGCCATCTTTCCGGTTTCAAAAGTCAGCTTGTAGTCGCCGGCCAGTGAAGTGATCTTGGTACTATTGAACTCTTTCAGCATAATTTTTATCGATCCTTTGTAAGTAGTTGCATTTCAGGAGGTGCTCCGGGTCCGGCTCTGCCGGAGCATGGCTGTCGGGTTTACGGTGCGTCCATGTATTTTTGCCGGTACTGTAATTTTATTCGCCGGGATGCCTGTATACACTGACGCACCGAAAACAGGGGGTTGCCGGGATTATTTCCTGAGTCCGAGCCTGGAAATGAGCCGGCGGTAACGCTCTACATTTTTTTCCTTGAGGTAATTAAGGAGCTTTCTTCTTTTGCCCACCAGCTTCAAAAGACCCGTGCGGGAATGAAAATCCTTCTTGTGGGTCTTGAAGTGTTCAGTCAGGTACTTGATGCGCTCAGTAAGCAGGGCTACCTGGACTTCAGGCGAGCCGGTGTCGTTTTCGTGCTGTTTAAATTCCTCAATTACCTTGGATTTGTCCTTGGTTTCCATGACCACAGCTGTATCCTCCTTGAATTGAATAATAAAGAATCATGTCCACAATCCTCGGATTATGGACCACATCAACCGGCCATCCGTTTTTTGGGCCTCGGCCAGGGCCAGCGGGGAGCCGTCCATGGAAAGAAGCAGTGCCCTTGAGTGCTGTCCAGCACTTCCCTGGGGCGGATCTTTTGCTTCAATGGGGCGTCCGTTGCGCACGAACGATTCCTGCTCAGGGTCCAGTTTGATCTGGTCCCAGTGAGACATTGCCCGTGGTATGGGCAACAGGTGATCGTCCAGGTCCCTTGTTTCCATGAGGTTCTCCAGGTCTACGGCCTGATCCAGGGAAAAGGGATGGCTTTTTTCCCGGACAAGCTCTGCCAGAGCCGCGCAGCATCCTAAGCGCATCCCCAGGCTGTGGGCCAGGGACCGTACATAGGTGCCCGCGGAGCAGGTTATCCGGAATTCCACCAGGGGCGGTTCTATATTTAGAACCCGGGCCTGGTAAATATCTATTTCTTTAGTCTTGCAGGGGACCTCTTGTCCAGCCCTGACCAGGGCGTGAAATGGTTTTCCCTGATGCTTGGCTGCTGATACCGCAGGCACTGTCTGTTCCCTGAGGCTCTCCCAGGACGTTATTTCCTGTTCAATCTTCTCCGGGGAGACCCCGGAACAGTCCTTCTCCTCCAGCACGGTTCCCTGCATGTCGTATGTATCTGTGCTGACTCCCAGGCGGATAATTCCCCAGTACGTCTTGCGGCCTTCAGTGATGTAGGGAGCCAGTTTGGTGGCCTGCCCCAGCAGGACCACCAGCACACCCCTGGCCATGGGGTCCAGGGTGCCGGCGTGACCTAGCTTTTTGAGCTTGAAGCGCGATTTTATCCTGTTGAGACACGCAGTGGAAGTCGGTCCTTCCGGCTTGTCCAGGACGATCACCCCGCTTGGGTGCGCGGCTCCGGGGGAATTGGCCCTGGAACTCATTCAATATCCCTGCGGGCGCGGGCGATTACCATTTCCCGGGCTTCCTGCATAGGCGCATCGATTATCCCTCCAGAGGCATTTTTATGTCCGCCTCCTCCCAAACTGGAGGCAATTCTGCTTACATCCTCTTCTCCCGCACTGCGCAGACTTATCTTCACCCGGCCTTCTTCATCCTCGCGCAGGGTGCAGGCCACCTTGACCCCGCTGACCTTGAGGAGCATGTTGACCAGGCCTTCGCAGTCCTCTGGCCCGGTGTTGGTATTTTTGAGCATCTCTCTGGTAATACAGATGATACCGATGCGTCCATTGTCAATGAATTCGGAGCGCTGCAGGGCCAGACCGTGCAGACGGATCATGCCCACTGACCACTGATTGGTGATGAGCGGATTGATTTTCCCGGGGTCCAGACCCTGGCGGACCATTCCGGCTGTCAGTTCCAGAACACCGGGAGTGGTGTTTCCGAAGCTGAAAAAGCCGGTATCCGAGACAACGGCCAGGTAAATACTGTGAGCAAGGGGGCCGCTGAGTTCCAGATCCAGCTGTTTTGCCACCAGGGACATCATCTCCCCCACCGAGGAGAAGGCCGGGTCCACCCAGTTGATCAAACCGAAATCCGGGTTGTCCGGATGGTGATCGATATTTATCGTGGGCGTTTTTTTTAGCCTGTCCGCTATGTATTCCCCGGGGCGCTCCGGGGAAGCGCTGTCCAGGACCATGATCCATTCAAAATCATTGCTGGGGGGTCTGGTATGAATTTCAGCCGGCAGGTCCAGCCAGGTGTATTTCCGGGGCAGACCGCTTTCGTTGTACAGGGCGAAGCTTTTGCCCAGGCTTTTAAGGATATGTCCGGCTGCAGACATGGAGCCTATGGAATCCCCGTCGGGCTTTACATGCGAGGTCACAAGAAAGTTGTCCCCGTGTTTCAGGGTCCGGACAAGTTCATCGGGGACCGGAATCATAAACCATCTCCTGCAGATATGTATCCCACTCAAACCTGAGTTCCGGAACGTAGCGCATTTTAAGATTCCGGCCCAGACTGGAGCGCAGGAACCCCCGGGCGCTACTCAGGGCTTTTTCCAGTTCCGGAGAAGGACCCTGTATATGCGTATACGTGACCCGGGCAATGCTCATGTCTTTGTTCATGAGTACACCGGTTATGGTGAGCAGGTTCAGGCGCGGGTCCCGGGCCTCTTCCACGATTATCCTGCCCAGTTCACGCATGATGCTGTCGGCCATTCTTGTGGCCCGTCTTGATGATGCAGGCTGCATAACTGTCTAAAAAACCTCTATTCTGACTTCCTGCAGATCGTCAGCGGAAATCGCTTCCACCATCTGCAGGGCCTTGTTCAGTATTTCCTCCACCCGGAGCTTGTCGTTGGCCAGAGTGACCATGGCTATCTCCAGGTTGTCCAGGCTGTTTTCCGAACCTATTTCAGCCACCGCCAGGTTGAACTTGTTTTTGAGCTTCTGCTTCAGGCTGCTGCTGATCTTGCGTTTGGCCTTGAGCGAAGTAATCCCGTGCAGGCGGATATTTATATAAAGTGTTCCAATCATCATTATATTGCATACGGTGCAGCAGCTGTCCTCTGACTTCTGTCCTCTACCTCTGATTTAAAGCGTGGCCTTTTCCTCGCGCTCCTGATAAGCCTCGATGATGTCTCCTACTTTGATGTCGTTGAATTTCTCCAGGCCAACGCCGCATTCGTAGCCCTTGGTCACGTCCTTGACGTCTTCCTTGAACCTCTTGAGGGAGCTCAGGTTTCCAGTATAGACCACTACGCCGTCGCGTACCAGGCGGGCCTTGCCGTTGCGGATGAGCTTGCCGTCCATGACCATGCACCCGGCCACCATGCCTACCTTGGGCACGCTGAAGGTCTGCAGCACCTGGGCCTGGCCCAGGTATTCCTCCTTGATGATGGGGTCCAGCATGCCGGCCATGGCGTCCCTGATGTCGTTCACCAGGTTGTAGATGATGTCGTAGAAGCGGATTTCAACGTTTTCTTTTTCGGCCACGTCTTTGACCCTGGGGGTCGGCCGGACATTGAAGCCGATGATAATGGCCGAGGAGGCCGAGGCCAGCATGATGTCCGACTCCGAGATGGATCCTGCGCCGCCGTGGATGATATTTATCTTCACAGCACTGGTGGACTGCTTGTTCAGGGCCTCGGTAATGGCTTCCAGGGAGCCCTGCACGTCAGCCTTGACCACCAGGTTGAGCTGATGCGTTTCGCCTTCGGCCTTGGAGGCCAGAAAGCTCTCCAGAGTGATCTTGGATTCTTTGGCCAGTTCCTTGTCCCTCTGCTTGGTCTGCCTGGTTTCGGCGATGCGCCGGGCGACCTTTTCGTCCTGGACCACAACGAATTCATCCCCGGCTTCTGGAACACCCTCCAGGCCCTGGATTTCCACCGGGACCGCCGGGCCGGCCTTGTCTATTTTCTGGCCCTTGTCATTGAACATGGCCCGGATTTTGCCGTGATACAGCCCGCAGACAAAGGCGTCTCCGTGTTTCAGGGTGCCTCCCTGTATCAGTACTGTTCCTACGGCGCCCCGGCCCTTGTCCAGTCTGGCCTCCACGATATGGCCCACTGCGAATTTGTTGGGGTTGGCATGCAGTTCCAGGACTTCCGCCTGGAGCAGGACCATTTCCAGGATTTCATCTATGCCTGTGCCCTGCTTGGCCGAGACATGGGTAAAGATGGTATCTCCGCCCCAGTCCTCGGGAACAAGGCCCAGTTCAGCCAGTTCTCTTTTGACCCGGTCCGGATCGGAACCTTCCTTGTCGATTTTGTTTACCGCCACCACGATGGGAACTCCGGCGGCCTTGGAGTGATTGACCGCTTCCCGTGTCTGGTCCATGACCCCGTCATCCGCGGCAACCACCAGGATGACTATGTCCGTGACCTGGGCTCCTCTGGCCCGCATGGCTGTAAAGGCCTCGTGTCCGGGAGTGTCCAGAAAGACAATGTCTCCCCGGTCGGAGCTGACGTAATAAGCCCCTATATGCTGGGTGATTCCTCCGGCTTCTCCTGAGGTAATCTTGGATTTTCGTATGGAGTCCAGAAGCGAGGTCTTGCCGTGGTCCACATGACCCATGATGGTCACCACCGGAGGCCGGGGCAGCAGATCTTCGGGCTTGTCCTCCTCTCTGGGGATGGTGAATTCCTCCTCGGAAAACCCGGTTTTTTCCACCTCGTAGCCGTGCTCCGCCGCGACAATGGAAGCGGTTTCCAGGTCTATGGACTGGTTGATGGTGGCCATAATGCCGAGTCCAAGCAGGGTCTTGATAAGCTCCTGGGCCTTGATGCCCATTTGCTTGGCCAGGTCAGAAACCCTTATGGCCTCGTCTATCCGGATCTTTTTCTTGACTGCCTTGGTGGGCTGCACCGGTTCCTGAATTTTGGGCTCGGGCCTTGGTCTTTTGCCGCGTCCCGGCTTCACCCTGCCTCCAGTCTTGTCCGCAACAGGAGCAGTCTTTTGTTTCTTGAATCCGGCCTTGGACTGTTTTTGATCGGCCACTTCCTGGAACTTGCTGTCGAACTCCACCACCCGCTTGTCTTTCTTCTCCTTTTTCTTCCTGCGTTTCTTCTTGCCTTCCTTGGAGTCGTCATCCGCTGCAGGTGCTCCGGGTACAGCAGCCTTATCCGGAGCAGGCACAGGGGACTCAGGCTTTGCAGTTTCGGGCCTGACCGGGGTGCTGGGTTCGGCTTCGGGCTCTGGTCTGGAAATGATCTTTACCTTGGGTTCTTCAGGAGGGGCTTTCTTTTTTCTGGCTCCTTTTCTGGGGGGCCGGGCAGGCCTGGCTTCTTGGGCCCCGGCTTCCCGGGAAGCATCTTTCCCGGGTGCCGCCTCTTGCTCCTCCCGGGCAGCCGCTGCCGGCTGCTCTGCTGCATCCTGTTTCCGGGTCTGGTCTTCGGCTTCTGTACCCGGTTCCTGAGCCGGTGGCTCCTGAAGGGGCTCCCCGGAAATCTCAGGTTCAGTATCCGCTGGTTCTCCTGGTGCCGGGGCAGTGTCTTCTGCCTGTACTTCTGCTTCCGCTTCGGGTTCAGGCGCTGGCTTGGGCTTTTTCCTTCTTCTGACAATGACTCCGCTTTTGGCCCTGCTCTGGGTGACACCCTCGTCGCCTCCGCTTTTGTGGCGTTGCCGCACAAGCTCCACCTGCTCCTCTGTCAGGCCGCTCATATGGCTTTTGACAGGGATGCTCAGCTCTCTTAGAAGCCCGATCAGCTCCTTGTTGGAAATCCCCAGTTCCTGGGATACATCTCTTACTCTCATTTTAGTGGTCATTGTCCTTCCCTCTCTTGCACTTATGCCTCCAGCCCCTGAA
>Ga0207421_10007573_pt1 | contig 11527 bp, 10 predicted proteins | sample SodLakKL_010_SED_4_FD_187542 | JGI IMG/M metagenome (GOLD analysis project Ga0207421, IMG submission 187542) | Alkaline sediment microbial communities from Lake Tanatar, Kulunda Steppe, Russia - 8KL_010_SED (SPAdes) (version 2) | ecosystem: Environmental > Aquatic > Non-marine Saline and... | reverse complement strand
TCGGATAGTTCATACGTACTGAAAAATTACCGGTTTAATATGTGATCGTAACAGAGGCACAAGAATACAAAAATTTGAGAAGAATTTGGAGTATTTCCGAATTCTTGCACCCTCTTGCGTTGTTTGCAAAAAAGTATTCAATTGTAATCCTGGTCGATAACTCCGGAATTTTTCAACAGCATCATAACATATCACTACCCATATCACATTCCACCATGCAAAACTTCAAACAAGTAACCAGCAAGAACACCATACTGTTATTCATCACATTGCTGTTTTTTACGGCATGTGGCAACGATGATGTGGAGGAGAAGGAGAGCTATGATGTGAGGGGACGTTATTTAAGCACCGACATGCACGGTGAGTCTGTTTCTATAGTACATGAGACGATACCCGATGTGATGGATGCCATGAGGATGAGTCTCCGCATCGAGGACGAATCCGTTGCAGAAGGGCTTGAAACCGGTGATCACATACGGTTCCGGATGGTTCGGACGGATCAGGGCTGGTATATCCGCGATGTTGAAAAACTGCCCGGAGATACCGAACTGGACCTGCCGGAAGATCTCCGGGAAATAGGCCTTTGAAGATCTGTTCCCGGTTTTTTGGATAAAAAAAAACAGGCCCCCGATTGGGAACCTGTTTTGATAATGGCTAAAACCGTAACCGGGTGATACCCCGGATCCGGATGGTCAGAACCTGACTGACCTAGTAGCGTGATCCACGGCTTCCACCGCTAAATCCATTTTCCTGTTTTTTGGGACGGGCTTTGTTTACAACAAGTGCGCGGTCCATAAAATCGGCTTCGTGCAGGTCTTCAATGGCTTCCGTTGCTTCTGCTTCGTCACCCATTTCGATGAAACCAAATCCGCGTGAGCGGCCGGTTTCACGATCCGTTATGATTTTTGCGGATGTAACATCGCCGTACTCGGCAAAAAGGTCAAGAAGCTGGTCTTCGCTGGTTTTGAAGCTGAGATTGCCAACATAAATCGTAGTCATATTCGTCGTATTAAATTAAAAGTGATGTAACTTGGCAATTTCAACGGAACAGAATGTCTGGAAAATCCCTCGCCGGATATGCATAGGCGAAGTTTCGATTTATCTTACAGGCTTTGATGGTACAAAACCAGACGAAAGAGATCTGCAAAAAAAGGAATCCGAATTCAACATTAAATATCCAACTGTCATGAGCCAATTATTCTAAATTACGGATAATTATCCAGCTTTCTAAATAAAGATTTTATTACAGACAATTACTATGGTTTCAGGCTGCTCAACGAAATGATCAGACCCTGCTTTTCGTCAGGTACCGGACCGCTTTTTCCGCCCAATACGTTGCAATAACATCTGCGCCGGCTCGCCGGAATGCCAGAAGGCTCTCAAGCATGGCGGCTTCTTCATCAATCCACCCTTTTTCTGCAGCAGCTTTGATCATAGCGTATTCCCCGCTGACATTATAGGCAGCAACCGGTACCTGGACCTGCTCCCGGACTGCACGAATTACATCCAGATAAGGAAGGCCGGGTTTGACCATCACAATGTCCGCACCTTCGGCCTCATCCATCTGCGCCTCCCGGACAGCTTCCCGGACGTTTGCCGGATCCATCTGATAGGTTTTCTTATCACCGAATCCGGGAGCCGAGTCAAGGGCATCCCGAAACGGGCCATAAAATACTGAGGCATATTTGGCACTATACGCCATAATTCCGGTGTCGGGAAAGGCATTTGCTTCCAGTGCGCGCCGGATTTCACCGATCCGTCCATCCATCATATCTGATGGCGCCACAAAATCGGCTCCGGCCCGTGCATGGCTGACCGACATCCGGGCCAGTACATCCACCGATTCATCATTGATAATACGCCCATCACGGACAATACCATCATGCCCGAAACTCGAGTAGGGATCAAGTGCAACATCGGTCATGACCGTCAACCCCGGAACCGCCTCTTTCATTTTTTTCACAGCGGTCTGCATAAGTCCGTTTTCGTTAAGCGCTTCTGTGCCCTCATTGTCTTTTTTACTCTCCGGAACCATCACAAAAAGCAGGACAGCAGCGATTCCCAACTCATACCAGACAGCGGCCTGCCGGACGGCAAGATCCAGAGAGAGCCGGTAATAGTCAGGCATCGATGATATCGGCTCTTTTCGCTCTTTACCCTCGATGATAAACATGGGGGCGATGAAATCGGATGGTGTTAACCGGTGTTCTGCCACCATCTTACGGCGACGTTCGCTCAGCCGGTTACGCCGGCCGCGAATAAGTGGAAATCCGGATGTGACGGGATGCTCAGGTATGGTCATGGTAAAAAAAAATTTGGGTTGGCCGGCAAGAAGCCTTTCCGACCGGCTCATTAACAATAACAAATATATCAGATCATTCCTTCCGGATACAAATTCGGGAACCACCAACCAATGACATGGGTTGGTATTCCAAGCCGGACCGGTGCTTTATGATTATCTGACTCCAGCAATCCTTCGTCCAGCAAACTGCTGATCATGGAACGGGCGGTACGCTCGCCGAGTCCGCTGATGCGCGCAATCTCCCCCCTTGCGACTGCTCCGCGAAGCATCACAGCTTCAAGCACAAAACGAACTTCATCACGCAGAACCGGGAGTCCTTCCAATGGTGTCGCACGCAGTGACACATATTTATGTATCCGGGCGAGCAGCCGGTCGGTTTCCAGCAATTGGCTCATAAATCGAACCTCCCCGCGACAACGCTCCAGAAGAAAGAGGCAGAAGTCGGACAATTCCATCTGACTTTTAAAAAAATCGAAATAGTCAGACTGGTTTTTGGCGATACCCCGGGAGAGGGTCCAGAGCCCGCCGGCATCCACCTGAACCCGATGGAACCATGCGTGGCTGAAAAAACGCACAACATGGCCATTACCTGCGGGAAAGGGCTGCAGTGCCATCAGCCTGAAATGCGAAGCGGCGCCAGCGATAACCGCATTGCTGCCGTGAAAAGAGGCAGGTTTATATTTTGCTGAAAATAGTTGCAGCAGTGACGGGACGAGACGGGCATCCGGCATGGCAAACCCGGCCGGAGTCACATTCCGGGTCCGCAATTCCCCGGGTTTCATTTCAATCGTTTTCCTGGAATCCGGATCCGGGAATTCCCGAAATTCGCGTGGAACCCGGCGATAGTAGCTCGTATGAACCCAGTTCAGAAACTCCTCGCTGCCGACCTCCAAATCTGATTCCTGATCCACCCGTTCCTCCAGCAGTTGCTGAAGCTTGATATGGGCACGGCTAAGCAGCTGCATATTTCGTTTGTCCGGCGCATCCTGGTAATCGCCCCGGAACGCCTGCTCCACAAATTGCGGATGCATATGCTGTCCCTCAATCAAATTGGAGTAGTAGCAGTTTACATACGAAAGCAGTTTTTTTAAACGATTCCGAAATACCGGATGCACACAACTTCCCAAAGCGGCAGCTTCCCGGGACAGTGCCACTGCCGCTTCACTGAGCTCCTCTCGCTTTTCCGGCAATACCGGATCCAGTGAAAAAGAAGCAATTTTCGTGTGATGACTTGTGTTCATATTTCCGGTTATTATTCCGGTTTATTTTCCGGATATATTTCCGGTTAAACAATATACTATGACTATATAAGCTATTTTATTGTTATTCACAAATATGATCATTCAACCATTATTACCGGTTGTAATTCCGGTTGCCATTAGCCTTCCCGCACTCCTCAATCCACCCAGTTACGGGGCGACCTCAGCACCTCCAGAAGTTTGGCCTCCCGGCTTGCGGGATCGTGTTTCACGTTGTAATCCCACCGTACCCTCGGTGGCAGGCTCATCAGAATAGACTCAATCCGGCCGCCTGTTTTAAGGCCGAAGAGAGTGCCGCGGTCATGAATCAGGTTAAACTCCACATAACGTCCGCGACGCAGTTCCTGGAAATAGCGCTCGGGCTCACCCCAGGGTTCGGTTTTCCGGCGCTCGACTATGGGTAGATAAGATGAGAGGAATGCATCCCCGCAGCGGGTGGCAAGTGTGTACCAAAAAGCAAGATTGCACTCCTCTTTGGCGCGAAGATAGTCAAAAAAGATACCACCGGTTCCCCGGCTCTCTCCGCGGTGCTCATTATAAAAATAGCGGTCGCATGACTCCTTGAATTTCGGGTATAGTTCCGGATGATGCTGGTCGCAAACGGCTTTGCAGGTCTGATGAAAGTGACGCACATCTTCCTCAAACAGGTAGTATGGAGTAAGATCGGCACCTCCGCCAAACCAGGCATCCACCGGATCGCCCCCCTCCTCATCATATAACTCAAAATAGCGGTAGTTGGCGTGTACGGTTGGGATCATGGGACTTTGAGGATGCAGAACCAGCGATATTCCGCATGCATAGAACCATCCTTTATCCACTTCAAACCGTTTTCGGATCAACTCCGGCAGCTCACCATGAACCGTAGAGACATTAACGCCTCCTTTTTCAAAAATCTCCCCATTCTCTATGATGCGGGACCGTCCACCGCCTCCCTCTTCACGTTTCCACTCATCCTCACGAAACCGGGCTTTACCATCGGTATCCTCCAGTGCTGTGCAGATACGGTCCTGGGTTTCGTATATCCATTTTGTAAAGGATTCTTTGATATTCATGCGTTTATTCCGATTTATGGCCCATAACCCTTAACCGCATCCACAAAAGCACGGGCGTTGTCTACCGGGATATTCGGGAGGATTCCATGGCCCAGATTGACGATATAGCGATCTTTGCCAAAACGGTCGATCATGCGTTTGACCTGCTTCCGGATCTCCGGTATTGGCGATAGGAGCCGGCTTGGGTCGAAATTTCCCTGTAATGTCACCTCTCTGCGCGTAGCCTGACGCGCATATTCGGGACTGACGGTCCAGTCGATTGACAATGCCGACGCATTGGTCCGCCAGGCCAGACGCTCCAAAGCGTACCAGGCTCCTTTGGCAAAAAGCACAACCGGTACACCTTTCACTTCTTCGCTGATTTTCTTGAGCCAGGGCATTGCCAGCGTATTGAAATCATCGGGTCCGAGCAGGCCGGCCCAGCTGTCAAAAACCTGTACCGCATGCACACCCGCCTCAACCTGTGCATTGAGATAGTCGATAATAACATCCGTCAACAGCGAAAGAAGATGGTCAGCGGCCTCCGGATGCTGATAACAGAAGGCTTTCGCTTTGGCAAAATCCTTGGATCCCTGCCCTTCAATCATATAGCACAAAAGTGTCCACGGAGCCCCGGAAAACCCGATAAGCGGGACACGGTCATCCAGCTGGTCTTTGGTTGCCCGGATTCCGTCCATGACATACCCCAGCGACTCCTGGACATCCCCCTTGCGGACACGCATCGCGTCATCCACACTTGAAATCGGCTTGTCGATCACCGGTCCCACTCCCGGTTTCATCTCGATATCCCATCCAAGGGCGCGCGGAACCACCAAAATATCGGAAAACAGAATGGCAGCATCGGGACCAATTTCATCGATCGGCAGGCAGGTAATCTCAGCTACCAGCTCCGGTGTCTCGCACCGGGTAAAAAAATCATATTTCTCCTGCAGTTTCAGGTAGGATGGCAAATAACGTCCGGCCTGACGCATCATCCATACTGGTGGACGGGGTACCGGCTCACCGGCCAATGCTTTGAGATACAGGTCATTTTTGGGCATAGTCACTAATTATACAAGAGTTAACATCTCCTGGAACGTTGGCGATTGAGCAACGTACGGCACACGGCCGGTAACGCGTTCCACCGCCTCAGCAGTGGTGGGCCCGATTGCAATCGGCTTCCAGTCACCTTCCGGAAACCCGTACAGACGTTTGAATTCCGAAACGCCGTTGGGACTGAAAAACAGGATGGCATCGACGGGCATATCGACAGGTTGCGGATCCTTCACCGCGGTCGTCCTGTACACTTCCACTTCCGTGATTTCGATTTGGAATTTACGGCAAATCTCCCTCAGTTCCGACCTTCGGTCTACCGAACAGAAGTGAATGACCGATCCGACATCATCGCTGACCATCCGGAGCCCGAGCTTGAGTCCGTTGTGCTCCTCTGCCATCCGGATCTCGGCCTCCGGAAACAAATCAACAAAAGCCTGCCGGGTTCGCTCACCTACCACATAAACCGGAGGAATCACCAGTGACCGTTTTCTGACTTTTTTGGGGGGCGTAAGCAACTCTTTTTGCGGTTTGTCCGGGCTGTTTTCTGTTTTTTTATCTGATCCGGCCAACATTTTCCATATGCGCCACCACCCCTCTACGCCCCGTCGGCTGGTGAATACCCAGGCATCCGGCAGCGGTTCCGTAAGGACGGAATCAGAAATGAAATCGGAGGGGGTAATCCAGCGGTAGTAGAAGGCGGGGAAGTCGAGCAGCAAAATACCATGCTCTCTGGCGGTTTCCACATCACCGGGAGCCGATGGCCGTGTTGAAATAACGGTCCGTTTGCTGATATGTGACCGGTCATCCGAATCCAAAATCTTACCGTTTTCCTTTGGTGTCACGGGGTGGATGTTTGTCAGCGGATCGGGACAGATCGCGAATCAGTGCATCCGCGCCCCGCTTTAATGCTTCTCCGGCGGCTTTTTTTCCCAGGTCCCGAGCCTGTTCATACGGTTCCGACCTTTCAAAGGCAATCATTCCGGTTCCGTCGGGATAGACGGTGTTGACCCGAAGCCTCACCATCTTTGCGGTAATTTCAGCCAAAGCTCCCACAGGAGCGCTGCACCCTCCCTCAAGGGTATGCAATACATCACGTTCAATGGATGTGCAGAGCGCTGTACCGGCATCATGGACCGGCTGAACCGCTTGCAAAACATCGGGGTCATCGTTTCGCACCATAACACCCATGGCACCCTGGCCCGGGGCCGGCAGCATCCAGTCCAATACCACATGGATATGGTGTTCGAGTTGCAGTCTGCGCAAACCAGCCGCTGCAAAAATAGCTCCGTCCCAATCGCTGTCCTGAAGTTTTTGCAGGCGTGTCTGGATATTACCGCGGATATCGGTCACCCGGTGCCGTGGATATCGTGCCAGCCACTGTCCGATCCGGCGGTTGCTGCTGCTTGCAATCACCGCTTCATAGTCCGGATCCGCAAGGAAAAGCGGACCGGTATGCTTCTCGATCCCTTTTCGCGTAACCAGCACATCAGCGGTATCTTCCCGTGCACTCACGGCCCCGACAAGCAAACCATCGGGAAGCCGGGTGGGAATATCCTTTAGGGAATGGACGGCCAGGTCAATTTCTCCGGCGAGAAGGGCATCATCCAGAGCTTTTGTAAAAACCCCTTTACCGCCCATCAGCGGGAGCGGCGTATCGAGGACCCGGTCTCCTTCCGTTTTGATATAGTGCAGTTCGGTGGCATAACCCGCTTTATCCAACAGGTGTGCAACGTGACGGGCCTGCCAGGTTGCGAGTACACTGTCCCGCGTTCCTATGCGAAGGGATCTATTTGTCAACAGGCGACTCCGGTTCCAGTTTGAACATGGAGTGGACAATTCGGGTAATCTCTTCGGGTGCCTCGTGATTCTCTTTCAGATGATCGATGGAGTGTGCCATGATCTTGTTGACGATCCTTTTTGTGAGATGATCCACATCCCCGAGTGCTTCATCAGGGATTTTTGTTCGGAATTTTTCAATTTCCCGGCTGCGAATGTCATGCAGTTTGTCACTTAGCGCACGGATCGTCGGCACCACCTTCTGTTCGGAGAGCCAGACCCTGAAATTGAGGATCTCTTCGTCAATAATCTTTTCCACCTTGGGAATATTCTCTTCGCGCCGTTTGAAAGCCTCATCGGTGGTATCGCTCAGGCGGTCCATATTGACCAGCTCGACATTGGGATGATGCTCAAGTTCGGGATCGATGTTACGGGGTACCGACAAATCCAGCATCACCACTTTCCGGTTGGATCCTTCCAGGCCGGAGAGCTGTTCCCGTCGGATGACCGGCCGGTCGGCACCGGTAGCCACAATCACAAGATCCGCCTTTCCAATTTCGTGATTGATGTTTTCGAGTCCGGCAACCGGAAGCTGAAAACGGTCACCCAGGCTTTCAGCACGCTGGCGGTTTCGGTTCAGCAGAACAACATTTCTTGCGCCCATCGAAATCAGGTTCTTGCAGGTGATTTTTCCGATTTTTCCGGTACCCACCAGCAGGATATTCTTTTTTGACAGCGATTTCAGTTTTTTGCGGGCAAACTGAACTGCGGCATAGGCCGTTGTCGCGGCTCCGCTGGCCAGTTCGGTTTCGGTCCGGGAGCGTTTGTGGGTCCGCAGCACAAACTGCATCAGCCGGTGCATGATAGCATCAACCATGCCGAGGGAATGGGCGCATTCGTACGCTTCTTTGACCTGTTTGATGATCTGAAGGTCGCCAAGTATCTGGGCGTCAAGGCCGACAGCGACCCTGAGTAAATGCCGGACCGCATCCTCACCTGCATGTTGAAACCCAAGTTCGTCAAATTCCTCCAGTTCCCCATCACTGTGTTTGACCAGCAGTTCAACCAGAATGCCGGGACTTGTGGTACGCGCAAATATCTCAGTCCGGTTGCAGGTTGTGATGATGATCACATCCCTGAGACCGATAATGCGGGCATCTTCCAGATAGGCCTGTTTCTCTTCCATAGAAAGACTGAAGCGCTCCCTCAGTGCAACATCGGCTTTCCAATGGTTGATACCGACAGCGGAAAATTCGTTTATCTGCGGTGTGATAGCCTTCATTCTGTTATAAAAAATCCAATACTTTATGATACCTGTTCTGACTGCCCTGTGACGCCAGTTTTTGATTGCTCATTCGTCACTTCGGCCGGAGTTCACGTAATATGCCCTATTTTTCGGGAAATTTCATCCTCTAAAGCGGCTAAAAAATCGGGGTGATCGTTCAACCCTTTACTGATCACCATTTTCTCGACATGTTTGCCCTGCGCTTTGATCTCATCCCGCAGCTCGATATTCAGTTCATGGGCGGTTTCAATATGATCTGTCACAAAAGCAACGGGAATCAGAACCATATGTTTTATGCCATAGTCGAGCAATCTCATAATCAACGCTTCGGTATTGGGCTGCGTCCATTTTGACGGGCCGACGCGCGACTGGTATCCCAGCCAGTGGGTTTCTCCGTAATTGCGCATTTTCATGATCGCCTCGACCGTCTCCTCTATATGCTGCGTATAGGGGTCCCCTTTTTCGACTTCGCTGAGCGGGGTGCCATGGGCGGTAAAGACCAGATGCACTTTCCGGCGCTCCTCCTCGGTGAAATCCTCCCGGAGCCGTTCGTCAATTCGCTGATTCAGTGCCGAGAGATAGTTCGGATTGAGGTGATATTGTCCGATCAGGTACTCCTCCCACTGCGGCTTTTTACCCTCGGCAAGACGCTTGTTGCGGATCTGTTCCCAGTTGCGATAACTGCTGCCAGTTGTGGTATAGGAAAAATGGGGATATAGCGGAAGCAGCACCAGATGATCGATATCATCGTTCATCGCCTCATCAAATATATCATAATCAAACGGCACCCAGTAACGCATGGCGGTATAAACCTTTACGGTGTGATCCGGCCAGGAGTTTTTAAGCTGTTTTTCGAGCGCTTTTCGCTGCAGCTCGGTCAGCGGATTGATTGGGGAACAACAATCGGAAACCTCTTTGTTTTGCCGGTTTGGACAGTATTTGCTTCCCTGGCAACCGTTGGGACAGCCGTTGATTTCACGGTATTTCTCTGCCACTCCCTTGTACCTGAATTTGGCAATCACCTTTGCCAGCCGTTTTTGAAATCCTCCGCCGCCGAGATTGATGATGTCACGGTCACCAAACAGATTTTCCAGAAACGATCGAACGGCCAGCTCTGATGTAGGCCCTCCGAGATTCAGTAATACCACTCCGATTTTTTTTCCGCTGTCACTCATTAAAAGTCAGTAAAACGTGTGTAAAATAGTCGTTGCTTACGAGACAGGCAGCATGTAACGCTGCCCATGTTGCATCATTTCAAGTACTTGCAGCACAATAACATGCGCACAAAAAGCCACTTAGCTGCCATCTTCAACACCACAGACAGAGCAGAAGTTTCACTATTCCGTACGCTGTTATCCGAAAAAAGGAAGCTTTAAATATATGGAAATTCACGGAAAGTTGCAGGGAGAATGCCTGTGACTGCTCCCGTCAGAACAGCCGGCAGTTTCAAGGAAATCAGGTCATGGCCCGGTTATCATGCTCCGAATATTCCGGAAGACCTGACTCTTCAGATTTTTCAGGATTATCCAGAAAAAAGAAGAAACGGCTTCCCCGTCCAACATCGCTTTCCACCTGGATATCACTGTCATGTGCCATCAGGATTCCCTTCACCACAGACAGGCCGAGGCCGGTTCCCCCTTTGTCACGCGACCGTGCTTTGTCGGTACGGTAAAACCTGTCAAAAAGCCTCTCCCAGTGCGCTTCGGGAATACCGATGCCGGTATCCTTAACGGAGACCTCCGCTTTGTCACCAACGCTGCGGTAACTCACTGTTATGGACCCTTTATTGGTAAATTTGATGGCGTTCGAAACCAGATTATCAAGAACCTGCTCAATTTTTCCCGGATCGGCATACACCATGCAGGAGTGTGAATCAATTTTAAGTTCAATTCCTTTGTTTTTTGCTATATGGTGATACCACTCCGCAACATTTCCGGCTACATCTGCCATATCCACTTTCTGAATAATCACGAAATTATCATCGGAATCGAAACGCTGAAGTGTCATCAGATCCTTGAAAAGCCGGTCGATTCGCTCGGTCTGGCTCCGTAGATTATTGACATACTTCTGCCGTTTGTCCGCTTTCAGGTTCGGCAGCTCCATCATCTCCAGCGACCCCATGATGGTATGCAGCGGATTTTTAATTTCATGGGTGATGTCAGTAAAAAACTGGCGCTGCTTTTCGTTCAGGGTCTGAAGCTGGTCGTAATCTGCTTGTAATTTCTGCGCCATTTTATTTACCGATTCGGCCAGTGTCCCGATTTCATCACTCCGGTTGATACGAATCACGTGTTCGGTATCCCCTTTTGCGACCCGCTGCACATCCCGGGTCAGTTTAAGCAGCGGCCGGGCCATATAGTGGGCCAGGCCCATACTTAAAACCAGTATCACCAGAATAGACATCACCAGGCCAATGAAAATAATACTGCGAATATCGGCAATTGCCTGAAATATCTGGTTTTTAGGCTGATTGATCACAAAAAAGCGCGCATCGTTACGACTGTTTTCAATAGAAGCATAGACCCAGACATAGTCATCATCAGGCTCGTTGATAGTCCGGATCATCGGCATATGGCCCAATAATCCACGAATTTCGTCAGGACTCAGGTGAAGATGGGGAGAGCGTTGTGTCCCTTCCGGATAAGCGGCCAGCATCGTCCCGCCGGAGTCATAGAGGGCTATGTTATAATTGGTAGCACGGCCGACCCGATCCAGCTCTTCCTGCAGCCCAATCCCGTCGGGAAGAAATTTCAGTGTGTGCATCATCCAGTAGCCGTCACTCTCCATATCAGTGACTGCCTGTTCCAGCATGTACCCC
>Ga0207421_10007572_pt1 | contig 11528 bp, 10 predicted proteins | sample SodLakKL_010_SED_4_FD_187542 | JGI IMG/M metagenome (GOLD analysis project Ga0207421, IMG submission 187542) | Alkaline sediment microbial communities from Lake Tanatar, Kulunda Steppe, Russia - 8KL_010_SED (SPAdes) (version 2) | ecosystem: Environmental > Aquatic > Non-marine Saline and... | reverse complement strand
GGATTTGCGGGCGAAATGCGCCGCACCGACTGGGCACTGCGCGGCTTCGACGAGCGCCGCGAGTTCGAGCTCAGCGACCGCACCGAGCGCGTGCAGGGCATTGTGGGCAATGTCGGCTGGCAGGCAAACCCCCGCACCCGCCTGTTCGCGAACGCCAGCTACGAGGACCGCAGCTTCGCGGACGAAGACCGCGAAGACACCCTGGTTCGCCTCGGCCTGGGCCTCGCGCGCGACCTGACCCCGCGCACCACCGGCTCAATCGAGTATCGCTATCAGGAACGCGATTCCGACGTGGCCGCGCGGGATTACCGGGAAAATCGGGTGGTGGCGACGCTGCGTATGGAGTTCTGACCAAGGGGTAGGCGGGATCGGCGTGCGGCACAGGCTGTGCAGGACAGCACGTGCGCGACCCGGCCTGCAGCCGAAAGCACGAAGTCCTGAACTCTATCGCATGGTCTATGAAGACCAACGGGTTCCGGCCGCTATCCGTTAGAACCGCAGCACGCAAGGCGGGCCCGGCAGGCTCCAGCAGGCTCGTTCAGGTGACGAGCCCTGCGGTAGCCGTGGAGAAACTGATGTTGAGCCCGACTTTACTGATTCAATCTGTTGGCATAAGGGCACCTAAGTGGCCTGGCTTCCTGGTTGAGTCTGCCTAATACTGGTGGATATAGGCTAATACCTGACACGACTGCGCCCAATGGTTCCTGCATTACATATCAGCGACCCATGGCAATTCGGCTTAACCACGCGAGCGCTCGACATAAGCCGTTGTGGACCTGGAGTTAATCTACGCACATGAATGCCCATTGCGAATTGACACTCCTGCTCGACGAAGCCACAACTATGGTTCTGGATAGCGACGCGGACCTTGACGACTGTTTGGCAAGGGGTGGGTTGGGTGGCGTACGCGGGTTAGTGTTGAGAAAGTGTCGCGCTCCGAGAGATGCAGGTGAGAAGCTACGCGCTCGTGGCTTTGTTCACCTGATGAGATTTATCCCGTTGCCCCCAAACAAACCCAGGCTATATTTACGCGACGACCCTGCTGTTTTGCGCTATTTGTCGCCATTTTATATTCCCGTGAAGCGCATACCTAGATTGGCGCTGTTGTGCCTTATCGCAGCGGCCACCAGAAATCAGTTTGCTTGGCTTGCGCGGGCTTTGTTTAGAAAGCGGGCGTTGATAGCTACGCAAGCGGGCGGTCAAGCGAAAAGCCTCGCGGAACTCGATTCCGGGCAAAAGTTTTCCCATTCTCTTGATATTGTTGCGCTCTATTTGGGAAACAATAAAAGAGTTGCGCTGCTCGCACACGCAAAAACTAAAGAAAGACTCATTGCAAAGTACCCTACCAATTTGGCGGGGGCGACGTCCTTGCGCAATGAGGCGGTCGCGCTACGATCTCTTTCTTTAACGCCGGTGTCTGCAAGCGTGCCGGTTTTCATATCGGTGACGAACTTTCAACAAAGACGAATATTTCTTCAAACGGCAGCCCCCACCGAATTTGGCCAGCGCGACCTGAGGCTCACGCAGCGGCACTATGAGTTTTTATCAACATTGTCGACCGTCAATCGGAAGTCTGTACTCTTGGAAAATTCCGCCGTGTGGTCGCGCATAGCGCGATTCGCTCGTGACAACGTTGGCGTAGCCTCCGATGCGTTCATTGAGGTTAAGTCGAGTCTAGCGCGGGAGACTGCCAAGCCAGTGCCGCTGCACATGACACACGGCGATTTTTCACCGTGGAATATCTTCGGGGCGAAGCATGGTATCTTTGTCATCGACTGGGAACATTCCGAAAATCATGGGCTGGCTCTGTCTGACTTGTTTTCTTTCCAATTAAGGACGTCCAAAGTTCTCTCAACCCGAACGTGCTGTCGGCTGAAGTTCGAACGGTTGATTCGATCGGCTCACCCAGTCCAAGAGAGCTTGGGTTTGCGGCAGAGGCAGGTGGCAATCTTATTGCGGGTGTGGTGGTTGGACGAATACCTGCGCCGGCCGGAGCTGAGGTCGTGCCTTGAGAAAATGGTTGAGGGAGGTATTGCATGAGTTTGCCAAAAAATCGGGTGAGGGCTCACCGCCCATTGCCAGCGGATTGTCGCACCAACGTTCACACTGGAAGGTGTGTGAGTGGCAGAAATAATCGGGCTGTGATCGGCGCAGCTGTTCCGTCCGGCTTTCGTCTGGGCTCACCCTTTTTGATCGGACTGATTGTGCTTGCTGGCTTCGGCTGCGTGCTTGGAGCAAAGAACGCGGTGGCCTCGGCGAAAATGTCCAGTGTAAGCCAGCACGGCGTTACGTGGCATTTTGAGGAAGCGCGTCCAACTGGCCGTTACGTGAATGGTGATTGGTGGGTGCTTGGGCCTGTAACGATTACAAATATCTCCCCAGAGTCAGTAGAGGTGGACGGGCGCGTAATGCACGGTTCTATGCTGAATCCCCCGGCGAGCAATTCCCAGGGGTATGACTCTAACGTTCCAACTCAAATGCCTTACGAGGAAGACCTGAACGTCGCGCCGAGCCGGACAGGTCGCCCCCTGGTTATTCGCGAGGGTTCGGTCGTGTCCGCTATTTCTTTAGGGGAACGGCATCATCGGTTCGGCAATCGGTGGTTGTCAGATATGGCGGTTCTTACGGCGGTCGAAGAGGAGCCCGACGAGGGGGCTTTCCGGCCCTTTCCGCACTCAGAGAGTAAGCGGTCGTTTTGGCACTATGGGGATCTGAACTATGAGATTCTTCAGACCCTTCCAATCCCTGACTCGGCACCCAATTTGCAGAGTCTCGCCAACCAATTCGAGCGATACCACAACCCGCACTCTACTGGTTGGTTTGCCCAGCGGCTTATTCCGATAAACAATTGGCCTGGAAATGCCTATGGTCGAGAGTTCGCGAATCGAATTGGTTTGGCGATGCTGGCGCTACATCTTGACCTGCCGCAGGATCAAAAGCGTGATCTTTTCGTGAATCTGGTCCAGCTCGGCCTTGATATATACGGAAGAGTGGTTTCACGAAACGGAGCAAATTGGTACGCAGATGGGGGCCACAATGTTGGACGGATGCCAGCTTTGGCGTTTGCGGCCTTAGCACTTGGCGACCCTGAAATGCTGGCGATGGTGAGAGGGGGTACGCGCGATAGTATAGCGGGTTTTCAAGAAGATCAGCAGACTTTCATAGTGGCTGAGGCGGACGTGGGTAGAAAGTTGCGCACGGCCGATCGGACTGAGTACACCGAGGATGACGTGGGCATGCCGGAGTGGGGCGTAAGGCACTATTCTCGCCCGGAAGATGATGACCGGTCCTGGACCAACCCTGGGTACCGATTCATTGGGGCGACAATGGTCACTACAGCTTTGGGTATTGAACTGATCCCCAATGGCCGAGCGGCATTTAACTGGGAGCCCTATTTTTTGTACGCGAGGAGGTATTTGGAAAAGGAAGGTGGGGATCATGCGCAAATTGGCCGGCCGGGTTCAACCAACGGTATCCCGCTCTTTGCTATTGACATGTGGGAGACCTTCTTGGCGTTGGAAACCGTAGCTCCACCGAAGCCACCGGTTGTCAGGGTCGAGTAATAGGCTGTTTTGTTTAAAGGGAGATTTGGGGGTCCTGCCTTTTTCTGCCGCGATATAACGCCGGCCTCTAGTTACCTCCTAAAAGAGCAGGACGGATAGGCGTTTGAGGAGCAGACAGTCTAACAGGCTGTTGAAAAATCCCCGCCGTTCGCGATCACAGGCAGAGTGTTTGGGTAAGAGACGGAGCGACGATGCGCGGGGAACACCGACGGCAGGAGACGATGTTCAGCTACGTGGCGCCGGAGGCGCGGGTGCCGGAACGTCACCCGTTGCGGGCAGTCCGGGCGATGGTGGACCAGGCGCTGGCAGCGCTCGATGCCGAATTCGAGGCTCTGTACTCGCACACCGGTCGCCCCTCGATTCCGCCAGAGTATCTCCTGCGCGCCACGCTCCTTCAGATCCTGTACTCGGTGCGCTCCGAGCGGCTGCTGGTCGAGCAGATCGACTACAACCTGCTGTTCCGCTGGTTCATCGGGCTGTCGATGGACGATCCGGTCTGGGATCACTCGACCTTCACCAAGAACCGGGACCGGCTGCTGGAAGCCGACATCGCCCGGCGTTTCTTCAGTGAGGTCGTGGCGCAGGCGCGCAAGGCCAAGCTGTTGTCGGATGAACACTTCAGTGTCGACGGCACCCTGATCCAGGCGTGGGCGTCGATGAAGCGGTTTCGGCCCAAGGACGGCAGTGGCTCCGGACCGGGTCCCGGGCGCAATAGCGAGCGGGACTTCCATGGGGAGAAGCGCAGCAATGAGACCCATGCCTCCGAGAAGGATCCCGAGGCGCGGCTGTACCGCAAAAGCCGGGGCCAGGGCGCGCAGCTCTGCTACCAGAGCCACATCCTGATGGAGAACCGCAACGGCCTGATCGTGGATCACGAACTGACACCGGCCAGCGGCACGGGAGAGCGCACGGCCGCCGTGGACATGGTCACCCGCCTGCCGGGGAACCACCGCGTGACGGTCGGTGCCGATCGGGGCTACGACACCGCCGACTTCGTCGACGAGCTGCGCTGCCGCAATGCCACGCCGCACGTGGCCCAGAACACCACGAACCGCCGCTCGGCCATTGATGGCCGCACCACCCGACATCCGGGGTACACGGTCAGCCAGCGCATCCGCAAGCGGATCGAGGAGACCTTCGGCTGGGGCAAGACGATCGGTCCCCTGCGTCAGGTGAAGGTCCGCGGCGTGGCCAAGATCGACCATCTGTGCCTGCTCACTTACGCGGCTTACAACCTGGTGCGGATGCGCAACCTCGCGGGGGCCCGTGCCATGACCCTCGGGCCGTGGTGCGCCCGGAATCCGCCCAGAGGGCGCTCCGGGGAGCAAAAAGCCCCGAAAACAGGCTCCGGGAGCCACATTTCGGACCCCAAGCAGGCGAAATGACGATTTTCATCCTCTCACCAAGCATGAAACGGCTCGTTTTCATGACAATTTCAACGGCCTGCTAATGCACGACTCCACCGGAGAAGGGAAGCGAGGTCGAGCTGAGTACTTTTACGAGATACGCCGAATGGGCACTGAGTTCTCTGGGGGTCTGGGCAGATCGTGTTGTGTTGCGTGTGCTGCCGTAGTTTTATCAAAACGGGAGGTAAGAACGACCGCACCCGAGATTTGCGGGGACTGGGTTCTGTGATTGGGTTTCACCTCCATAGCCAAGCATTGCGAATGCGCAGAGCTTGCGCCCGTCGCTATGCCCGTTCGGATTCTTGACGGAGTAAGCAAATGAGCCGACTGCGAATTATGGCCGTGGCATCCGGGGGCGGGCACTGGATTCAGCTTCTCAGGGTTTCGCCGGCTTGGGAGGGGCTTGATTGTGCCTATGTCTCGACGCGCCCCGGGATGGAACGCCACCTATCAATTAAGAGCGAAACTGCACCGCGATTCTACGTAGTCTCAGATGCGAACCGATCACGAAAGGCGCGTCTAGCTCGGCAGTTGATGGAGGTGGGTTGGATTGTCTTGCGCGAGCGGCCGACGGTGGTGGTTACCACGGGCGCGTCGGTCGGGTTCTTTGCCCTGGCTTTTGCAAAGTTTATTGGAAGCCGGACGGTGTGGTTGGACAGTGTTGCGAATGCCGATGAGTTGTCTCTGTCCGGGAGGCGCGCGAGGCGTTTTGCTGATCTCTGGCTTACGCAGTGGCCGGAGCTGGCAAAGCGGGAGGCTGGTCGCGCGGGAGGTCCTTCCTATCGTGGAGCGGTTTTGTGATCTTTGTTTGTGTCGGAACACAACTTCCCTTTGACCGATTGATTCGCGCGATGGATCAGTGGTGCGGGAGGAGCGGCACGGAGGGGTTCGCCCAAATTGGGGACGTCGACCCCGGGGGGTATCTGCCCAAGAGCATGGCGTGGTGCCGGTTCCTTGGTCCTGATGATTGGGATGAGCGATTTGCGGCAGCGGACGTTGTGGTGGCGCATGCCGGGATGGGCACGATCATATCGGCATTGATGGCGGGAAAGCCAATCGTGATCATGCCGCGTAGAGTCGCGTACAACGAACATCGCAACGATCACCAGGTTGCGACGACCAGGCGGTTCGAAGGCCGGCCAGGCGTCCATGTGGCTATGCATGAACTCGAATTGCCGACAATGGTTGAGGCCGCGTTGAGCCAGCCCCTGGTTGGTGCTCAGCGCCTGGGTAGGTATGCGGATGAATCGTTGATCGAAACGATTCGGGCGTTCATATTATCCAACAAATGACGCGACAGGGGCTTCGTTTTTCCGGCGGCGTTGAACGGGAATCAATCATTCAGCGAGATTGGTTTCATGCTGCTGGATGTCTGGCGGGCTTTTTGTTTGACAAGCCTGTCTGCCACTCTGCGCGCCGTGCCCACACAGATTGCCACGCCGCGGCAGGTTCCTTGAGCGTATCGCGGCCAATAAGCCTTGCGCCGGCGGCATAGGCAAGGCGTCTGGACAACGGCCATAGTCTGAAGAGGGCTATTCCGGGCCGCCGCTGTCCGGGCGGAAAGTGCCTTTGAATCAGCTCAATCTTGGCGCGCATCAGGCGAACAAGCTTGTCGGCCCGAACACGTTCGCTTGCGCCGCCGTAGTGGATGATGGTTGCGTCCGGTGTGACCATCGGCCTCGCGTTTAGTTTGTGTGCACGGAGGCAAAGATCCACTTCCTCGCCGTACATGGTGAAGGCCGGGTCGAAGCCCCCGAGTTCGTCCCAGAATTCCCGCCTGATGAGGAACATGCACCCGGACACGATATCCACTTCGCGCACCTGATCACGCGGCCATGCGCCATAATATTCTGAGTTGAAGAGCTCGGATCTCCGGAAGATGCCGTTCAACCCGGTCACCCGGCAGAATACGGACCATAGGGTCATCTTCGCAAAGCACGACGCTGGATTGAGCGTCCGATCACCGAATAGGGTACGGCCACCCCAGATCTTTGCCTGAGGCTGAGCCTTGGCAAAGGCGAGGAGCTTGTCGAGCGCGCCGTCAAGAACGACAGTGTCGGGGTTCAGCAGCAGAATCCAGGGTGCCCGAGCGTGTTTGAGAGCCACCGTGTGTGCTGGGCCGAACCCGTGGTTGACGTTCTCGGGAATCAGTGTGACATCGGGATGCGAATGAGCGATCGCTTCGGCGGACCCATCGTTCGAGGCATTGTCGACCACGATCACCTCGAACGGCGTTTGCGTTTCGGCCTTAACAGATGCGATGCACCGTAGCGTCATCTCCCGGGTGTTGTAACTAACGACGACCACCGAAACCTCGGGTTCTGGATCACGTAAGCGCTCGCACTCTCCTGCCTGCAAAGTTGCCGGAACCGGACTCATAAAGCTATAGCGGTTGAAAAGCCGAGTCTTCTCACTTTTTATGCCACCCTAGTACCATATCCTTGCGGCTGCGCCCTGAAATAAGTTGCAACATGCGTCGTGAACGGTAGATCCGAATGCGGCCCATAACTCCCCATGCGAGCAGTCGGGCTTTGCTACCAGATATGCGAGGCGACCTCAGAACTCTCGGTATCTCCCCAACAGGGGATGCGGCAATCGCAAAAGCCCGTGCAACCCAGGTCACCTTGTTTCTCAGGGTGCGCAGCCGGGCGAAATCATGTGCTATGTGCCTGTCCCATTTTCGTGCGAGTTCGCCAAAGTTCGCGCGTGCTTCCGTGTAAACGATCATCTCGTGAACATACGCAGGCGCAAACCCTAAGTGAGCGGCTCGCTGCCCCCAGTCCCGATCCTCAGCGATTTGAATGCCCCCGAATGGGCCAACGGTATCGAACACCTCGCGCCGCATCGCGAGGTTGCCTGTACCGGCGTAGTGGTCACGCCGGATATAGAGTTCGAATCGATAGCCGAAAACACTCTCGTAAGCTTCAATCGGCCCAAGGCGGGAACCACGTGGCGCTATACGAACGTCGCCACCGATCACCGGGGCTGCATCAGCCGCCAGAAAATGGCGCCCAATGGTGCGGATCCAGTTCGGATGCGCAGTACAGTCTGCATCAATGAAGGCCAGAATGTGCCCTCTGGCCGCGGCGACACCGCGGTTTCGCGCAGGTCCGGGGCCGGGGGAGGATTCGTGAACAACGGTCACCCGCGGATGCGAATGCACAGCGTCGGGCAGCGGCGAGGTCGATCCGTTATCGGCGATGATGACCTCAAACACTATTCCGGAGGTTGACTGGACATCAAGGCTCTTAAGGAGTCGCCCTAGCGCAGCACTCTGATTGAGGTGGGGAACGATTACGCTAATGTCCATGCTGATAGTGAGATCCGAAGCTGTCGACTCGCTATAAACCCTGTTACAAGATAGTCTACCTGAGACCTTCTGCTAAAGCGAGCTAAATGGAGGCCGTTCTGTATGCGCATTCGAACTTTGTTGCCCATGGCCTGCGACGGGGTCGGTCCGAGCCAAACCTGTATCAATATTGTACGTGGCATGCATCATGCTGGTGCTGATGTTGATGTGTTGGTGAATCGTATGCGCATCCCGCGTAAGGGTGTTCCCGCGAGGGCATTGCTGGCGGGGCCTTTTGCCCGAATCCCATACCCCTGGGTGAGTCGGCTGCTCACGGAAGTCTTGGAGCGGTGGTATCTGCGACGACTCGAGGGTGACGAACTGGCGTACCTTTGGCCTGCGGCATCGCTTGGTGTCCACAGAGAGGTTCACCGACGATCGATTCCCATCGTTCTGGAAGGCATAAATACCCGGATGAAATCAGCTAAGGACATTCTAGATCGAGCGTACCATGACTTTGGCGCTGAACCGAGTCACGGAATCACTCAGGCCCGCATTGATGAAGAAGAAGAAAAGCTCTCCCTCGCGTCCGCAATATTTGCCCCAAGTGTCAATGTGGAGAACGCACTCGCGGATGGTGAAGTGGGCGCGGCGGTCTTGTCAACCAGTTACGGAATCCACGTGCCCATTCCGCTTCCGAGAAAAGCTGCTTCGAATGGCCGAGAGACTGTTTTCGTTTTTTGTGGTTACGGAAGTATACGGAAAGGAATGCACCACCTTCTTGAAGCTTGGTCAAGTATGCCGAAAACAGCGAAGCTAAGGATTCTGGGGCGGATAGAGCCCTTGATTGCCAATCGGTTCCATCAACTGCTCGAATCTGATCACGTTGAAGTGCTAGGCTTTGTGGATGATGTTGCTCTCTACTTCGCAACATCTGACGTATTTGTGCTCCCATCGTTAGAGGAGGGGGATCCTTTGGTAACCTACGAAGCCGCGCTCTCTGGATTGCCGCTGATGGCATCCACTATGGGTGCGGGCCGTATGGCGAAATCCGCATGGATCATAGATCCAGCAAATAGGAGCGAATTCCTTGCGGCACTTCAAGCGATGCACGCTGACCCCGACTTGCGCGATGAATGGGCAAGGCGCGCACAAACAGCAGTCGTTGACTATGATTGGTTCCACGTGGCAGCAAGTCGCCTGCACTCTCTCGTAGGGCTCTTTGGCGGCGACTCCTCTTCCGATATCGTTGACTCTTGACAAAGAAGCATGGCCTGGCCTGTCTCTGAGTCGCATGCATGCGGGTGTAAAGCCCCGATTGTTTTCATCCTCCCACCAAGCATGAAACCGCCCGTTTTTCTTATAATTGCAACGGCGTGTTAGGTGAGACATCAAAACAGACCTGGCTATCGCAGAGTGTCGGGTAGACTCAAATCGATCACAACGTGGAAGAGGGCATTACGTGAATGAAGTGACACGATTTTCCGGGTTTCATGACTATTACGGGCAGACCTCAGTCCATCCCCTTGCGGCGTCGTTTACTTCGATTGTAGCCATCTTGTCTTTGGCCTTGCCACGCAGGTTCGCTCTAGTGCCCCTGTTGGTTGCTGCAGCCACGTTGCCCATGGCTCAGCGCGTAGTGGTTGCTGGAGCCGATTTCACGTTGCTCCGAATTATTGTGCTGGTCTTGGTGCTGCGCGTACTGTTCCGGGGTGAATGGCGCGATTTTAACTGGAATCGGCTGGATACAGGGGTCCTCCTCTGGGCGACTAGCTCGGTCGCTGTAATGACCATACATTTCGGCAGTTTCGATGTTTTTGTGAACCGCTTGGGTTGGGCTTATGACCTGATTCTTGTCTATTTCCTTGCGCGATTGCTTATACGGGATTGGGGGGATGTTTTTTCGCTTAGCAAGGCTGCGGCTTTCCTGAGTGTGCCGATGGCCGCAGTCTTTCTGTACGAGTGGTCAACGCAGTACAACGTGTTTCATGTCTTCGGGGGTGTCCGGGAGATTACATGGATACGGGAGGGTCGCCTGAGATGTCAAGGCCCATTTGCGCATCCGATTGTTGCGGGGGTTTTTTGGGCATCAATGTTGCCACTTATTTGGATGCTGTGGGGGCGAGAATCGAAAGCCCTTGTTCTTACGGCAACGGGAGCAGGTATCCTCATCATCTCGGCAACGGCCTCCGCGACGCCGTTGTTGGCTGCGCAGGCCGCGCTTCTAGGCGCGGTTCTTTACGTCCTCCGGCGCAGAAGGACTGCGATATGGGTTCTGTTTTTTGTAGGTGTATTCCTGCTTCATTTAGTTATGAATGCGCCCGTCTGGCACCTGATCTCGAGGGTCGATATCGTCGGCGGATCCACAGGCTGGCATCGATTCATCATTTTTGACACATTTGTTCAGCATTTTTCTGATTGGTATCTGACTGGGTATGCGACCCCGATGGATTGGCGGTGGCAGATGCGGGACGTGACTAATCAATTTGTCGGCGTCGGCTTGAGTGGGGGATTGCTGACACTGGTGATGTTCCTTCTTGTGCTCTTTTGGGCCTTTGGAAATGTTGGTCAGAGTTTGAGGAAAACCGAGGCCTCCCCAAGTGCAGCGGCCGACACCATCGAGTGGCCGATATGGCTCGTTGGTGTGGCAATGTTCGTTCATGTTGTTTCATTCTGGGGCTTGTCGTATTTTGGTCAAATCACCGTGGTCCTTTATCTTCATTTAGGGCTTGCGGGTGCAGTGGCGGCAACGCTCGTGAAGCCAGTTCCTGAGGTTCAAAAAGGGACGAGTCAAGGAACAGACGGTGGGCGCGTTGTGCTTGGAGCGAAATATGCAGTGCCGGCCGCGAAAATATCCGGATCACATTCGTCTGCGTTGAGCGTTCGGAGCGACAATGCGAAGGTGCGGACGCCGTAGGTGTGATGTGCGCTGGCGATGGGGAGTTTAGGTGCTTGGCGGGGACAGAGAAGGAGCAGCGCGAGCGTGTTCCTTCGACAAACTCCGCTGCTTAGCTCGCGCCGCTTCCCCGCAGCACCGCTGGCAGGGTTTTAAAAAGGATCTTGAGATCCAGCCACAGCGACCACCTCCGGATGTACTCCAGGTCCAATTCCAGCCATTTCTCGAATGGCAGGTCACTCCGGCCCGAGATTTGCCAGAGGCAGGTGATGCCCGGCTTCACGCTGAACCGCTTGCGCTGGATCCCGCGATCGAAGAGGTCCACGTCCCGGATCGACATCGGGCGCGGGCCCACCAGGCTCATCTCGCCACGC
>Ga0207421_10007571_pt1 | contig 11528 bp, 7 predicted proteins | sample SodLakKL_010_SED_4_FD_187542 | JGI IMG/M metagenome (GOLD analysis project Ga0207421, IMG submission 187542) | Alkaline sediment microbial communities from Lake Tanatar, Kulunda Steppe, Russia - 8KL_010_SED (SPAdes) (version 2) | ecosystem: Environmental > Aquatic > Non-marine Saline and... | reverse complement strand
ATTAAATCCTATTAACTTTTTAATAGAATTGTTGACAAACCATTAATTGCCTGATAATATTATTATGAAAAATTAGAAATATTTGCCGTGGTATAATATTATCCGTAAGCCGGGAAAGCACAAAGGTCACATCAGAGGACTGAGGCAGCCTGGCTGAAGATGCGGTTATTTTGGTGTCTCTGCTAATAGATAGATATAAAGAGACAACCATCAGGGAGGAAAACCATGAGCAGATCTGCCAGGCGTAAGACAAAAAAGCGCAAAAAGTTTAATTTTTTACACCTTATTCTCGGTGCTTTACTGGTTGTGGCTGTATCAGCCACTCTTGTATTAATAACCGATAGTTTCGGTTTTGCTTCGCAGCTCCGCAACATTATTACTTCCGACGATACTGAAATAGTTGATTCCGATGGTATAACCTTAATAGAAGGTAATTATACGATCGACACTGCCGGTGAAAGACTGGAAGATGTCCGTATAGCAGGTGACCTGTATCTTGCTTCCGGTATCGGTAACGGCAGTGTAGATCTGATCAATGTTACTGTCGAGGGCTCGGTCCTTGTCCAGGGCGGTGGCATGAATACAATCTTTATGAAAGATTCTTATTTTAAAGAAGTTAAGTTAAACCGTCCCGAGGGCAGGGTTAGATTGGTGGCCTCTGGCGAATCAGTAATCTATAAGGTTATCCTTGAAACCGGGGCCAGGCTGGTTGAAAACCTGATTGATGATGCGGAAGGGTTCCGCCTTGTAGAAGTTATGACCCAGGAGAAAACAGAGCTGTCAGGAACATTTAATGCAGTTCATATATCTATGGAAGATGCAAACGTGGAAATAGACAGCGATTCTTTGGATGAACTCGTTGTTACCAGGAATGGCAAAGGTGCGGTTATTAACCATCCCGACGGGATGATTATAAACAGTGTTTACCTTGACGGGCCGGCTTACCTGCTCGGCTGGGCCGGTGTTGATATAGCTTACCTGGCCGCCTCAGGCGACACAGACTTAAACGGAAACTATACCCGGGCTGTCATTACCTCTGAAGCGGGCAGCTACGACCTGCTTGAAGGATCTACCTTTGCTGAGATGACAGTTGAAAAAGAAGCCCTTAACAATACCTTAAATCTTGAGCCGGATGTAACTGTAGCGCTGCTCGAGTTAAATGAAGCAGTGCAGGTTAAAGGCGAAGGCACCATTGAAAAAGTTGTTATTAATGCCCCCGGCACAACCATGGAACAAATCCCCCTGGAAATAGAATTCCTCAGTGAAGTAAGTGTAATTATAGATGATCATGAAATAACCAGCGCAGAAATGCTGCAGGCTTTAATAGATCATGGTGATCCTCATTATGACGATACTCCCGCCCCTGCGCCGGAACCCGCTCCTGAACCCGCTCCCGAACCGGAACCGGAGCCTGAGCCCGAACCTGAACCCGAACCTGAACCTGATCCTGAAGAGGACGAAGAAAGTGAACCAGATCCTGAACCGGATGATAATGATCAGGCTGATCCTGAACCTGATTTGATTGAAGAGTTTTTGGTTGCCGACGGGCCTTCTCCCGGCAAGAAGTTGGTTGTTATTACCCTTAATGTTGATAACCCGGGAGATTATACGGTTATAGTAGGTGAGACAGAACTTGGATTTATGGAATCGATTAATGGTTTTAGAGGCGAAGTTAACGAAGATGATGCTGTTCGTGAAAAAGTTAATATCATTGAGTAATTTTTTAGCTTAAACCCGGAGGTGTACCTTTGTTTAAAATCGTAGCAAGATTCAGCAGCGCAGCCCTCTTACTTTTAGCCCTTGTGCTATTATGCAGCTTGCCGGTTTACGCTTCTGGCATTGCAGGATTTGTTGCTGAAAGTGAGAACGGTGACCTTTATGAATACAGCTATGATGACTTAATAGATTCCTACGCCCTGAAACTGCTTGGCAAATCCGATGGCTTTTACGAGGACTTTGCTGAAAAAAATACTTATGCAATCTTGCTGAAATCAGGCAAGTATATTGACTATAAGGATGTTTTGGATCGCTACGCTGAATCGCTTGTAAACAATAAAGAATTCGATCTTAATAAATATACGGAGACCGACCGGGCGAAATTTGCCAGTATGCCTTCAACTATAAAGGCTGTAAAATTAAATTCAGGCCAGATAGAGTTTAATACAAAACGCCTCTCGTATATTTCAGAAATTATCACAATAGACCCCGACTTTGTGCTACCGCGATCTAAAACACCTTTAGCCGGGCCGGCTGAAGTTACTGCAGGGCAGGCGAAAAAGTGGGCTGAAAGCCATGGTGCCCACCAGCGCTTTATAGATATAGCAAGTTTATACTGGGAATATGGTGAAATAACAGGAATCCGCCCGGAGGTGCTATATGCCCAGGCGGCCATTGAAACCAGGTTTGGGAAATTTAACGAGCACCTGGCTCCGGATGCTCATAACTGGGGCGGTATAAGAATAGCTGACGCCGGTGACGACGGGCTTAAATTTGAAACCTTTAAAGAGCCGCGCGACGGCGTGAGGGCTCACTATAATCATCTTGCTGCATACCTGGGACTCGATCCTGTTGGAGAGCCGCACGAACGTTATCATGTAGTTAAGCAGCAATCCTGGGCCGGCACAATAATGTATGTGGATGATTTAAGCGGTAAGTGGACCACCTCCGACAATTATCATGCTTATATCCTGTTTGCTATTGATCAAATGCGCAAAATGGAAGTGGAGAAAGAGGAAGAACCGACAAATGATCAAGATAAACAAAACCGTGACAATACCCGAGATTCAGACGAAAACGACCGGTCAGATTCTGACTCCGATAATGTTACTAACCCTGATGACCCTGAAACTGAAAGCAGACCGATTATTAAGTATGTTGCCGTTGATGTAAATATTCTTCACCTGCGTGAGGAGCCCAGTACTGACGATGAGATTTTAGATAGATTACCGCTGGGAACTGTCCTAGCCGTTACAGGAGAACAGGGTGAGTGGCTAAGAGTCAATATTCCGGGCGGGAAAAAAGGCTGGGTTCACGGGGATTATGTGATCAGCCTGGAAGTCGGTAATCCCGGAGACGCTTTAAAAGGTAAAACCATAGTAGTAGATCCCGGCCACGGTGGTGCAGACCCCGGGGCGATAGGTTATAGCGGGTTAAAAGAAAAGGAAGTTAATCTAATTACAGCCCTGGAGCTGGCCAGGCTGCTTGAGGCTGCGGGTGCTGAGGTTATACTCACCAGGACCGGAGATCAGACGGTCAGCAACCTGAGAAGGGTAAACCTTGCTAATGACTCTGGTGCTGATTTGTTCTTAAGCATTCATGCCAACTCTTATTCAAAGAATGATTCAAATGGTACTGAGACTTTTTACTGTCCGAACAACTCTATTAACAGCGACAGCCGGTTTCTTTCCGGCCTGGTGCAGAAAGAACTGGTTGATGTGCTGCAATTACGTGATCGTGGAGTAAAGAGTAAAAGTTTTTATGTTCTGAAGAATACAGAAATGCCAGCAGCGCTGGTAGAGCTGGCTTTTTTATCCAATCCGAAAGAAGAGGCCATGTTAAAGGATAAGAAAATACTTCATGCTTCTGCAGAAGCACTTTACAGGGGGATCGAAGCATACTTTGTTCTTAACAGGTAACTTATACCATAAATAGCAATGTTGTAAAAGATAAACAGTAAAAATGTTGAAAAAATGCTTGATTTATTGGAGAAATAAGTATAAACTGTAAAAACAAGAACCAGAATAGAAAAATTTTTACATGAAAAGCAGGATTTTTTTGTTAAATATAGAACTTTATAATGATTAAATGTGTTAAAATAGGGAAAAGTGTTTTAATTTGTAATCGAAAGACATCCGGGAAGTGGAGGTGAAGCAGCTGCTGAAATAAGGTTGGTGCTTTGGAGTGTGCCCATAAAGACAGAATATAACCTGACTAAAGAGAGAGAAGGGCGCATGGACTTACTTTAAAAGGGAGAGAACAAATATGAAAAAGCCAGTCAAATACGGACTGCTTCTTCTCGCCCTATCATTGATCGGGCTATCATTTTTAACTGTTGGCGCTCAGGCTGTTTTCGCCACGGAGGAAGAAGCGGAGCCGGAATTAACAAGTCAGGAACATTATTCTCAAGAAAAGGCAGATGCAATTAAAGCCGCTAATGATGCTATAAGCAAAATCGTAGACCCTGATTTTATTATTGCCTATGAAGAAAAATTTGTTCAAGATGTGGCACGCGCCTTATCGCTTGTAGAGGCTGCCCGGGAAGAATACGGTGCAGTAGACAGCGACTTCAAAGATCTGGAATTGCTGAACAGGGCTGAACGTAAAGTCATGATGTTTTTTGCGATTCAGGATTTTAAAGATGCAGTAGATAAAATTCCTCCATTAGATGAAATCACAGAAGCCGACAGGCCAGTAATAGAAGAAGCTCGTCGTTTGGCTGTAGTAGCCATAGAAGTTTATGGGGCAACCCCATTTTCTCTCTGCTGGCGTTATTACTATCTTGAAGATGCTGAGGACAGGCTTGATGATGTAGTCGAAGAACCTGAACCCGAGCCGGAACCCGAACCGGAACCTGAAGAGCCTATTGATGATCGGCTGCCTACACCGCCGACCGGAGGCCTTACAGGGACTGTTGCGATCGGTACATTGCTTGCGGGAGCCGGGTTCTTATTTATTAAGAGGAAGAAATATCGCAGGTAACAGCGGAGCCGCAGCTGAAAAGTGGTAGACCGGCTGTGCTTTCGAAGGTGGTTAAAGTGTTACAAGAAAAGGAGCATGACTAAGAAGGCCGGGAAAAAATGAATTACCCTGGCTGAAAGAAGCTCTAAAAAAAGGAGGGTAGTACTTAGCCTCGTTAATATAGATTTTTAATATGAACTAAAGGGGTGTAAACATAATGATAACCTTAAAGAAAAGAAAGTCAGTGTTGATTAGCTTGGTATTTTGTTTAGCTTTCCTGTTGTTATTCTCTCCGGCTGCTTTTGCAAATGATGGGGTTCAGTTATCTGCCAGCAGTGAAGCAGGTTCTGAGGGAGATACTGTTTCTGTAACCATTAGTATCGATAATGCAGCCGGCACAGAAGGCGGCCAGTTCGAACTGAACTTTGATCCCGATGTCGCAGTTCCTGTTGACATTGCCAAAGGCAGCTTCGTAGATAATGCTTCCAATGATCAGTTCAACTACAACCTGGAGTTTGATGCTAATACCCTGATGGTGATCTGGGTTACTCCCAATGCGGATACTGCCAACTCCGGTACAGTCTGCACCATCGACTTTGAACTGGTTGATGAAGGGAACACTTCACTTACCTTCAGTGGTGTTGTACTTGCTCCCGATGATATCGACGTAGCAGCAACTCATACATCTGGATCTATTGAAGCAGACGATACAACAGCGCTGCAGGATGCAATCGATGCAGCGAACGCAGCCATCGCAGCCCTGCCAGATCCTGATGACATCACCCTGGCTGATAAGCCGGATGTAGAAGCAGCTCGTGACCTGGTAGATGCTGCCAAGGATCTCGGCGCAACCGATGCCGATTTTGATGATCTGGACAAGTTGGAAGATGCAGAAGCAATGATTGCCAAGCATGAGGCAATTAAGGCTGCTGACGATGCAATTGTTGCCCTGCCGACAGTTGAAGACCTTACTCTTGATGATAAGCCTGCAGTAGTTGCCGCCCGTGCCCTGGTTAATAAAGCCAAGGATGATCACGGTGCTGTAGATGCTGACTTTACCTACCTGTCAATACTTCAGGCAGCAGAAAACAGGATTAAAGAACTTGAAGGCCTGGTTCCCACCCCGCCAACCGGTGGAATGGGTTACCTGATCCTCGGCGGTTTGTTAATGGTAGCGCTTGGTGCTTACCTGTATATCAAACGGCAGCGCTATGCTACCGTTAGGTAAATAAGTTAATCGCAAGTTGAAGTTTGCAAGTGCACAGCGGTGGTTAGGGTTTATTCCACTATCCACCGCTTGCCACCTGCAAAACAGTATAAAACGTAATGATTAGTAAGGGTTGTGACATTGAATATGAGAACAGTTTTTACAAAAAAAGCAGCATTTTTACTAACATTTCTCCTTATAGCGGCAATGGCAGTGCCTGGTACCCTGCTTGCGGCAGATAACCTGTTATTATCAGTATCTGATGCCGGGGGCGACACCGGAGACCTTGTTGAAGTAAATATCAGCATAGAAAATGCTTCGGGCAGCGAAGGTGGCCAGTTTGTCCTTAATTTTGATGGTGAAATGCTAAAGCCGATTGCGCTTGAAACTGATGTTTTCTTAGAGGAAGCATCTAACAGCATGGAAATGGCCAACCTTGATTATGATCAGGGACAACTAATGTTTATCTGGGTCACAGCCGCTGCTGACACGGAAGATTCTGGGGTGCTTTGCACAGTAACCTTTGAAGTGCTGAAAGAAGGTGAGAGCCTGCTCGAAATCGATGAAGTAGTAATCTCTCCCGACGGAATCGATTCTGTTGTAGAGCCTGGCCTTGTGACCGCTCCGGCTGAAGAAGCTAATGGTATCACAGATACTGAGGATGCTGCAGATATTGACGTTGCTGTCGAAGAAGGCAGAACAAGTCCTGTAGTAATAATTCTTGCTGTAGCAGCCCTGGTAATAGCCGGATATGCTGCCTACAGACTAATTAAAAAACCTGGCGCCGGCCAAAAATAACAGATAGAGAGATAACTGAGCCAGGGAGAAAAAAGTTTTTGTGATTCAACATTAACGTGAAATGATAGATATGGAAGTCAACTTAACAGTGAAAGTGAGGTTGTTGAAATGCCAAAATACAATAGGAAGGGAGCAGGGGCAAAGTTACCGATAATTTTGCTAGCCACCCTGGTTTTAATCCTCCTGCTTGCTTCTCCTGTAGCTGCGGTAACACTGGGTGATGTTACCGAAAATAACACTATAAATGTGCAAGATGTTGTGCTGGTTATGCAGCACATTCTGGGTATTGCCGACCCGGAGCTTACTGCAGATCAAATTAGTGCGGCCGATGTCGACTCTGACGGAACCGTTAATGTTCAGGATGCAACCCTGATCATGCAGAAAGTTCTGGGGTTAATCGATGAATTCCCCGCTGCGGATGCTGAACTCAGCTTTACCGCAAAGGCAACCGGTAAGAAAACGGTTACCATTTTCTTTAACAGGCGTGTTGCCAATCCGGATGATGCTGAAATCAGGTTGATGCGTGAGCCATCAACACTTCCGATTTCCCATATTACCACAACCTGGAGTGATGACCAGAGAGAAGTCGAACTGAGAAGGTCTGTTAATTATCTTTCCGGTGATTACAGGGTTACCATATCCGGACTTGATCTTGAAGATACTCAGTACGAATTCAAGATAGAAGACGAAAGGGTAGGCAGCATATCAATTACCTCTCCTAACCTCGTAGTTGAGCCTACCAATGCCCGCCTTGCCCGGGGGCATTATCGTGTGTTCAACCAGTACGATGAAGATATAACTTCGCATCCACTGGCCAGGAACCTGCGCTGGACCAGCTCATTAGGCGATGTAGCCCAGGTTTATGATGACAATGAAGGTGTAGTTAAGGTTGATGTTTACCAGTGGGCGACACCGTTTACCCTTTCTGATGAACTGACCCTGACAGCAGTAGATCCCTCTTCCGAGATAACCACAACTCGCAGGGTTGGTATTGTTGATACCATGGAAATAAAATCATTCCAGTTTGGAGAAATTACACCGCTGCCCGCACCGAGAAGGGTTGTTGAGGTTGGTTGGAACCCGGCAGCGAGAATCCTGGTCGACAGGGCTCTTGACGAGCATGGAGTTAACCGTAACACATACGGTGAACTGCAGGGCCAAATCACTTTAGTTTCTTCAGACGATAATGTAAATGTATACCTGGCGGACAAGGATTATGGCTATCATTCCGATAAGCAGGCCGCTATCTTTGTCGACACCACAGGTATCAGCACTGAAAGAACGATCAGCATTACTGTTATCAGTAATAAGACCGGTGAAACCTTCCAGATGCCGCTGACCATTGGTGAAGATCCCTATGCCCGCGGTATTGAAATCGGTACCATCGAAGATGGTAAGGCTTATGGTGACAGAAGCGATGTTATTGCTTCCGGTGACGGCACCATATTCCTGCCTCTTACAGTCAGGGATCAGTATGGCGAAGAGCGGACAAGGTGGCAGATTGTCGCTGATTATGAGAACGACAGGTTCGCGTTTGAATCAAGCGACCACACCGTTATCCGCCCAGGAGATATCTCTATTGAAACAGCATTTGGCAGCCGCTACAGGGGCTACCTGAGAATAGATAATATCAGGGCACAGGGTTATACAAACATCAAGGTAGAGCTGGTAGATACCGGTATGTATGACCTGAGAGAAATTGTCGTTTCCCCACCGAGGGAACCGGCAGAGATTCACCTGCCCAGGGCAATTACCAGGCTGACACCGCCTTATTACCCGATGTCGCAGGGCAGCAGTCTCGACTTCCGCTTCGTCTATGCCGACCAGTATGGCGACAGCTATGCTGCCAGGACCGCTGACAATGCCAACTTCCAGGTTGATGTCAGCCTTGAAAGGGTATCAGGAGATATCGGAGGTTTAACTCTGAGCCCGACTGGTTTAGCATCTGTTACCGAGGCGCAGAGAGAAGATCAATACACACTTGAGGCCGCAAACGACCGGACCGGTGTTTACATGGTCAGGGGCGTGCTTCAGGACTCAACCGGACGCGATCTCTTTGATGCTAAAACCTTCATCGAGGTTGTGGAAAGAGTCATCGCCCGCCTGGTAAACGTTCAGGCCAGCGATCTTGACGGTGATACATCCGGTCAGACTCAGACCTTCCGATTTACATTGGATGGTGCAATGAGCTTCGGCACGGAAGTAACCATAGAGATTGAAGACAGCAAGGGTGTAAGGTACAGTGATGATCCTGATGATTACACAGTCTCCGGTGTTACCGGAATAGTTACTGAAGTCGAAACAGGAATCTTCGGCAGGAATCCGGTTATCACCTTTGAGGCAAGACAATTCGTGAACATTCCTGATGGCAGGACTGCAACCATTACAGCTAGCAATGTAAATGCAACCCTGTCGGATCAGAGTGATATCGAAGTTGTCTTCACCAGGGGAGATAGTAACGAATCGTCAGCAACGACCTTTGATGTCAGGCCGTAAGGCTTAGCTATAAAAACAACGCAACCAGAAGGGATACTGCCTGTCAGGCAGGCACAGCACAATAAAGAGCATGCGGCGGCGATATCCGTATCGCCGCCGCTGTATCCCTTAAGCAAGTATTTCCACAGTTAAGGCTGCCGGTCTAACGGAGACACAGCTTTAACCGTTTAAGATAAAAATCTAAAATAGAAAGTGAGGGTTAATAATGCAGTCTATGGTCAAGCTATTTAATAGAAGAACCGGGGCGAAAACAGCTGTGGTCCTGCTTACTATAACTATTCTAATCATTGCCTTTGCATCGATGACAACCAGTGCCCCGGAAGTAACCTATGGTGACGTCAATCAGGACGGCAGCATTGACGTCAGGGATGTTGTGCTGGTCATGCAGTACATCGTCGGACTAAGAGACCTGACAGAAGATCAGTTTAAGGCAGCAGATGTTAATGGAGACGGAGATGTAAATGTTCAGGATGCAACCATGATTATGCGCCATATCCTGAATATAGAAACACTGAGCAAAGCTATCAAGGAAGTAGAAGAAGTAACTATCAATGTTTTTGTCAACAACCCCGCTGATAGACTTTATTTCCCCAGCAAAGTAAAAGCAACCCTGGCAGATGACACCGTAAAAGAGCTATCAGTTGAGTGGGAAGAAACCTCGACTCCTCCCTACGTTAAAGAAGAAGCCGGAGAATACGTTTTCGAGGGCGAACTGGTTAACCTCCCCTGGGGTATAAGTAATCCCGACGGAATCAAAGCCAGGGCTGTGGTTAACGTTTTACTTTATGATACACCACGACTGCCCACACCTGTACCGGGCTTTGATCTATTCGCTTTAACCCTGATGGTAGAACCTCCGGAAGCGGGGTTTGCTGCAGGAAGCGGTGATTACGAAGCAGGCGAAGAAGTTCAAATAACTGTTTTCGACCTAAACCCGGATTATGAATTTGTAAACTGGACCTGGGATGACGTAGAAGTAAGCACCAGCCAGACTTTTGAATTCACAATGCCGGCAGAGAATATAATCCTGGTGGCAAATTTTGTACCGGTTGACGATCCTGTTGTTCCAGACTCTTTTGAAGATCTGGGCGGACAAGTTGAGGAAGTTGTTCCCGGAGTTTTCAACGTTTTCATTTCTTTCGACGATGCTCAGGCCAGGTTCCCCGGTATAACCACCGATTCTATCATAGTACTCTCGATCAGCGGCAAAGATCCGATCGAGTTGGAATATGATGCGATCACAGACGAATTTATCAAGTTTGGCGTGCAGGGCTATACAGAAGATGAGCTTAATGGTGCTTCAGTAAGCGTCCTTGGTGAAGTAGAGCCTATAACTGCCGATGATTTAAATGTAATCATCGTTGAAGATTATGTCCCGGGCTATAGTATTGTCTCTATTGAAGGCGATGAAGCACGAGATAATCTTACAGGTGTAACGGGTGATTCCGAGCTCGTTTTAGATGTAGCCGGGAAAGATCCCATTATCCTTGAATATGACGATGACTTGGATGAGTACATTAACTTGACTGTTTCCGGTTATACTGAAACTGAGATAAGGAATGCAATTGTTACTGTGCAGTAATTGAAGTTTCCATTCCTGTTCAGGAGGTGATTGGAAACTCGTGACGATATTAAGTTCGATTTATTGTTTTAAAAAAAGTTTTGAGAATGGAGGTTTTGACATGGTTATACCAAAAAGAACGGTAATTAGCATAATGATCATAACGATCTTTGCTGTTATGCTATTTACCGCTTCAACTGTTTTGGCCAGCTCCGAAATAGATTCTGTCATAGTTAATGTCAATGGAACATACGTTGAAGTCGACCTTGAAGAATATGCTCAAGCTTACTACTCCTATATCCAGGGATCAGAGAATGACCTATTTATATACTTAAAAGGAGATAATGAGGTGCCTCTGATCCATGCGGTTCGTTCGGGTAACAAGTTTATTGATATCATAGAGTACTCCCAGGAGTACCACTATGCCGGAGGGGTTGTCAGCGACGCCATCGCCAACTCTGAGGCAATTGATGAAAGCGAAGTGGCAACATATCAACGCTTCATGGGCTTCGATGCCGAAGGTGACCCAATCCTCGGGCCTATCGTGAAAGTAGCTGAAGTTTTAACCGTAGAGTCGATCACTTTAACCGGTGTCACGGTAACTTTAGCAGAACTTGACGAGGATATTGACGGTGTTGCTGTAACTGTTATCGACCCGGATGACGACATGGTTCCTGTCGATCCAAAAGACCTTACAGCAGGGACCACGGAAGCCACCTTTGACTTCGAAGAAGCCTTAACCGAACTCAAACCCGGCACCTGGACCGTTAACGGTGTTGAGTATGAAGT
>Ga0207421_10007570_pt1 | contig 11529 bp, 7 predicted proteins | sample SodLakKL_010_SED_4_FD_187542 | JGI IMG/M metagenome (GOLD analysis project Ga0207421, IMG submission 187542) | Alkaline sediment microbial communities from Lake Tanatar, Kulunda Steppe, Russia - 8KL_010_SED (SPAdes) (version 2) | ecosystem: Environmental > Aquatic > Non-marine Saline and... | reverse complement strand
AATCCTCAAGCTATAGCCGGACTCATCATACTCGCGACAATAGTTCTTGGGGCCGCATTTGCCCCTCTGATTGCCCCTCACGATCCCTATGAGACGCACGACGGCGAGGGAATTGCTCCTCAAACAAACAAAGCGAGCCCCATTCGCCTGAGGGTTGGACAGAACGATTATCCCGAGATCTCATATCGCCCCTGAGAGCTGACCGCATTGCACCCTGCTTGCGGGTCTCAGCATGGAGTAGGCAGGTCGGCAGGTCTCGGTCCCTCCCCGGCTGTGGGTGGCAGGGGTGTAGAATCTCACGCTGTGACTCGCCTGCACCGGCACTGGTGTGAGAACACGCAGCTACCGGTCGCTGAGCAGGTACCTGTGGGCGCGCTCCTTCAGGACCGAGTACTCCCGGCGGAAGAACGGACATTCAACTATGCACAGCCCGCATCCCTGATTCTCCTCGAAGTAGGGCCGGCACTTGTCCGCATCGACGTAGATGTGACCGCCCGGCGCCTTCCTGGGGGGACAGTGGTGTAGTGCGCCTACCGGACACAGGCGCACACAGTTGAGGCAGCGTGCGCAGAATCTCTGCACCCACTGATGGGGGTTATCCTCCATCTGCGGCAGGTTTTCTATGCTGGTGTAGACGCAGGCCAACCGCTGTGCTGGTCCCGCACCGTCGGAGATCAGAAGCCCGTTGCGCCCGCGCGCCCCCATGCCCGCACGCTCCGCCAGCTCAGGGTAGAAGGCAGCACCTCCCAGCGACATGCCGGCCGCGGCCCCGAACCCGGCGCGCCGGAGAAAATCGGCCAGGTGATTGGCCGCCTCTCCAAGGCTGGCGTAGGTTTCGAAGGTGGTGCTCAGCCCGTCGATTCCCGGGGAGCGGCCCAGACGCCCATCATCCATTTTTTTTGCCAGCATTATGACGTTCGGATACACGATTGCACAGTCCGAAAAGATGAGGTGGCGCGGGACGGTGGTGAAACCGATCCTGTCTACTCCCTGATCCCGGGCCTCGCGGCGGAGGGCATCCACCACGTCTTCCGCGGCGGTCTTCTCCGGTTCCCCCGGATTATGCCTGAGGGATATGATGCTGTATTTCTGCGCCTCGGTACACCTCCGTATATTGGGAAATACCTCGGAGAGAAACCTCTGGAAAATGTCCTCCGGCAGTTGAGAGAAGTTTGGCGGCTCATCTCCCAGTGGGCAGTTTCTCGGCACAGAGTGCTCTGAAGGGACGATGGCCTGCGGGAGGGAGAGAATCTCTCGCTCCAGTTTTCCGTAGGCCTCCTGGTACATCTTTTGAATGGTATGGTCAATTGATTCATCCGTCATGCCTTCAGACTCTCCCCCCGGTGTGCATAACTCATTCGCTCCCATTATGCGGCCCGGGATGCCGTGCTGTCCAGATTGATTTGTGCCGGACAGAAGCGAGACGAACGGGCGGCACCCCGCAATGTCAGAGCCTGGGGCAGTCTCTTGCCTTCATTAGGGCCGGGCGATGAAGTGGACCAGTACGCCTGAATTTGAAGTGCTGGCCGCCAGGGATCTTGTGTAAATCAGACCGTGGTATCCGGCACGCGAGCGTCTATTGTGCAGAGGAGCGAGTGCTCTTTGCGTGCATTGCTTCCCCGGGCGTGATTTTGCTCAACTGGTTCGCTCTCAATGCCTGGTGGCAGGCCTGTCATCCTGTACGGGCATCACGAAAACAACCTGCTGAGATTGGCGACGCACCTGCTGATATCATCACCGCGCCGCGCCCCGGACCAGATAACTATTTCCGCCCCTATGACGTTCGCTCCCTTTTTTTCGCAGATGCTTTTCATCCTGCCGATTGCTTGACTGCCGCCCGTCCAGTGAAAAGGCAGCTGCTTGGTGGCGAAGCAGGCCAGTTTCCTGCCCTTGAGTGAGGGCATCTGGCGCAAGTAAGCGGTTACGGCGCGAGGCAGTGAAAAAGCATGGACGGGGGTGCCGAGGATGAGGGCGTCATACTGGTCAAGGCCCGGCAGGGAATCAGCCCGCAGCTCTGCATCTGTCTCGTCGTCAGAATCGGCAGTCCGCAGGAGGTGCAGAGCACAGCTGTGTCCCTGTTCCCTTAGCTTTTCCTGTAGAGTCTGTGCAACGGAATGAGTGTTGCCGGTCCGGGAATAGACAATGATAGCTATGTTGAGGTCCTCTCTTTCATCCTGCCACCTTCCCTGGATCACCAGCATGCCCCCTTTACTTGCGTCACTTCCGCCTCCCTGCCTGCTGCGAGCCGCCTCTGGAGATCGCGTCTGCATTCGTTCAGACAAATCAACCATACCTTCTCTGTGTTATTGTACATGGACAGTTGCGCCCGGCGGCCCGGCTTCCTGACGGTGTCAGTATCAATATTGTAATCCATATTGGAGCCTGCGCGAAGGGCAGGGCGCGGCGACTTGTCCGGAATCGAATGACCCCGCGACGGTGATAATTGAAGATGCTCATTTTACTCTGGTATACTGACGTTGGTCAAATACTTCAACTGAACGAGGAGCTCTGAATGAGCCAGCTGGAGAAGCTCTGCAATATCTTCGCTCCCCTCAAGCGGTGGCAGAGACTCGCCCTGTACGCGGCGATCCTGTTTCCGGTGATAGATTATGTTCTGCGTCGTGTCCTGAACCTGCGGGTGGTGGCGGCGTTGTGGGACCAGGCACTGATCCTGTTCCTGGTGCTCTGCGCCGTATCCGTTTTACCCCGGCGTATGCACCGGCTACGTCAGCTCAATATTTTGGGCGCCATTTACCCGCTTCTGGCCATCTCGGCTGCCTATCTGGTCGCAGATCTGAACCACATAATGATTACCGCGGAGGGATTGCGCGCCACACTACAGTTCGTGCCATTCTTTTTTGTCAGCTGCCTGGTCATTGAGGATACCAGGCAGGCCGTCTCGTTAGTTCGGCTGGCCGGCGCAGCGGCGGCAGGTATCGCCCTCATCGGCCTCGGGCAGGCGGCGGTGGGCGTGGATATGCCGTCGGGGTGGGTGGATCTGACGGACGCAGTTGATGTTCGCATTTTCTCTATCGTGCAGAGCCCAAATGTTCTGGGAAGCCACCTGGCCCTGGCCATTCCCATCTGCGCCGGCCTTGCAGTGTACCGGCGCGATGTGCGGGAGAAATGGCTGTGGGCCGCGCTTTCCCTCATGATGGTGCCCGCCCTGGTCCTTACTTTCTCGCGGGGAGCCTGGCTCGCCTTTGCGGGTGCCGTCCTGGTGGGCAGTTATTTTGTGGACAGGCGGGTTTTCTGGGCGGCTGCTGCCGGGGGGGCGGCGGTGATGCTTTTCATGCCCGCGATCAGTGGGCGTGTCCTGGCGGTGATCTCGCCGGACTATCTGGAAAAGAGCATGCTCGGGGGCCGGCTCGGGCGATGGCTGGGCGTCTTCGATCGCCTGCGGGGAGAGCCGCTGTTCGGTTCGGGCCCGGGCCGTTACGGAGGAGCCGTGGCTGCCCGTGCTTTCGGCACGCCCTATGTTGACAATTACTATGTGCGGCTGGCGGCGGAGAAGGGTCTGGTTGGACTTTCAGCCTACCTGATATGGCTCGTGCGGGTGTTGGGTGTAGGTTTTGTGAACTGGATAGGTCGCCGCGGCAGCCGCGAGTTCTACTTGCTCGGAGGGTTGTTCTGCGGTTTATTTGCGGTGGCTCTGCACAACGGAGTGGAGAACATCTTCGAGGTGCCCTATATGAACGGCTATTTCTGGCTGCTTGCGGGCCTTCTGGCCGTCTACCCGCAGCTGCAGCGCGGGGCGGCAGCGGAGGAGGCGGAAGATGAAGAGTGAGGGTAGTAATGAGAGGCGCCTTCATCCGACCCTTCTCTGCTTGGGAGATCTTCCGGCGTTACTCGGCTGGGGAGCGCTGGGCATGTTTGCCATCCTGTTTCACCAGCTGTGCGTAATTCCGGGGCTGCTGGACTACTCGGTGTACGGGTTTATCCTGCTGCTGGCCGGTGCCTGTCTGCTGGTCTATCTGCTGCCGGCGGAGGGAGGGAGGCAGTACCTTGTCTTCATCCTCGCGGCACTTTTTGCCTACGAGGCACTGAGTTCGGTACGTCATTGGTCCATTTTCGGGCAGGCCACCGCTGCGGTGCTGATTCTCGCGGTGATTGCAGCTGCAGCCAGGCTCTACGCCCGCCTGGATTTGTGCCAGTTGGCCGCTCTGGGCCTGGCTGCGCTCGTGGTGTTTGCGTTTGCACCCGGGGAGCAGATCCGGGCAATTAACCATTTTGTCCTTTCAGAAGAGAGTCCGAACATGTACGGGGGAGAGGTTTTCACCTACTTTCCCCTGCGGGTCGGTGACTTCGCGGGCGAGGGAGAGATGCAGGTTGTCAGCTGGGGTAACCGGGAGGAACTGCTGGCGGAGAGGGATGCGGGGGAAGACGAGGAGGAGATTCGCGGTGAACCGCATATCCTCGCGCCTGAGACTGTTTATCCGTACGTCTTCTCCTGGAAAAATGGGGGGCTGACCCGCACGTCGGTGGCCGATATTCCTGCCCCTGCCCTCGATGAGGCCGCGGATGCCCTGACTGGCCACTATCCCGCCTTTCCCTACTATTCTGCCCGGTCGTCCGGAAAGCTGCAGCCACTGATTTCGCCCGAAGAGCTCACCGATGCGGCCCTACATTTTGCCCGCGCGCCTGCGACGGCCGTAGATCTGGTGCAGGCGTCCGCTGCGGCCCGCCTCGCCGCCGGCGGCGCAGATGAGGCCGACTTCCCAGATGCCGGGATTCGCGATGTGCATCTCACCGGCGACCGGATGAAATGCAGGTGGGATGACCGGGACCTGGTGCTTTTCACTGATGCGACTGAGATCATCGGTCCCCTGCGGCTGGGTGATGACGGTGCCCTGGTGCTTCTGGGGGCGTCGCTGCAGATTGTGCAGTTGAATGACGGGGGCGAAGATCCCCAACTGCAAGTGACACACGAGCTTACCGCCGATGAGTTTTCCGACGTCGGGCTCGTTGATCCCCTCATTGCCGATGTAGATGGTGACGGTTCAGATGAGCTTCTGCTGTCTTCTGCCCACACTCCTTCCCGCATTGTCAAACCTGAACAGGAAGGAGGTTTCCGACTCCTGTGGATTGCCGAGCAGCGCGATGAGACTTTCCGCTTTGAGGATGTGCACAAAAACGGTGACGGGCCTCCGGAGATCATTGCCCAGCGGCAGAGCCTGGTGCGCGATGTCCCTTACCGTTACCTGACCGGCTATCACTATGCCGATGGTCAGCTTCACTCCAGCTGGCGGAGCATGTTCAACATGGTGGACGTGCATGCACGCGACCTCACCGGCGATGGTAGTTCAGAGGTCATCGGGCTGCGGTACGGGGCGCACCGGTTCTGGGTCCTGCGTCCGCACGGGATTCCGGTTACCCGCATCCTGTGGGGGATAGCCGGGCTCCTCGCTGCCTGCCTGGTGCTGTTCCGCTTCCGTGACCTGCCCCCCGGACGACCGAGGTGGTGGCTGGTGGCCGTGTGTGCGGCGGTGGTTCTGATAGTCGCGCTGGTTATGGTCTTTTCTGCCCGGCTGAGCACCTATCCCTCCGCCGGCTCTGTCCCGGAGGTGGAGGATGCAGGGAAGCAGAAGGGGGATGTCCCTGATGCAGCAGAGTTTGGTCCTGCCCTCGAGGAGGCCATCGGCCGGGGCCGGGACGAGGGACGGTTCTGGTACACCGGGTGGATCGCCAGCTTTGTGGGGAAGCGCCAGGTAAACAGCATGTACGACGGCACCGTGTACCTGCCGCACGGGTACGTCAGCAATGTCCGGGTAGCGGCCAATCCTCTGCGGCTCTTCCGGTGGGAAGGGGAGGTTTTCATTGAGGAGCGGGAGAGGTGGTTTGAGGAGGAAGTCCCTAACGGTGACGTTGATCTTCTGGGCGGCTTCGCCCGGTTTTTGACTGTCGCTGATGAGTTCGCCCCGGGGGGGCAGGATGCGGTTATGGGCATGCCATGCACGCGATATGAGGCAGAATTGTCCCTGCGGGAGTGGAGAGAACTGCTCGGTCCGGGTGCATCTGCCGCTTCCGTACCGGCCGGTGCAGACGAAAACGCAGAGGTCATGTTCGGGCAGGGTTCAGTCCAGGTTGAGATCTGGATCGCAAGCGGGGAACCACTGCTGCACAAATACCGGACGGTTATTCGCTTACCATTGCCCGGGGCGGGAGAAACCAAGCAGGAGATCCTGTTCCGGTTCTACCGTTACGGAGATCCCAACATTGAACCGGTGGACCTGCAGAAGATCCAGGGTTACCTTCATGAGCAGCGTCGCGAGTTCGATTGACCGCGTATTTATTTCCCCAGCAGGTGATTGACAATACCCGCCAGCTGTGCGGCCTGATAGTCGCGGTGATAGCGACGGGGAACAGCGGGGCGTCTTTGTTTTTCCTCGAAGATCCCGGTCCCGTGTAGCCAGTCGTGATACAGGGTCCGGAGGTGGGAGGTCATTTTCTTGCCGTCGTTTGGACACGCCAGAAGGGCAGTGGAGTACCGGTACAGCAAATCGCGAGCCTCACCCTGCTGCAGGGTGCCGACCACCGGCTTGCCGAGGGCGAGATACTCATACACTTTTCCGGGGATGTAATCGCCGGCGCGCGGGTGGGCATCGCCCACCATGAGGAGGGCATCGGCTGCACGCATGAGGGATATTGCCTCCGCGTGGGGGAGATGCCCCACGGTCCTCACAACATCATCCAGTTCCAGTTTGCGTACGAGATTTCTATTTTCACTCTTTCCCGGGTAGTCGAAAATGCCTGCAAACACCAGCCGGAGGCGTCCCGGATCAATTTCTCCCCGGTCGATTAGCTGCCTGGCGGCACGCAGTATGGACGCCGGGCTGCGCTTTGGGTACAGTGCGCCAGCGTACACGCAGGTGAGCTTCTTGTCATGTTCGCCGGCACCGGCCCCGTAGTAGTCGGCGGGGTCGAAGCCATTGTATATCAGAAAGACGGATGGAAGCCTTTCGCGGCTGTAGCGTCTCCGAAAGCTGCAGGCGAAGGCCCGGGTGACTGTGGTGACAGCATCGGCACGTTTTACCACCCGGCGCTCCATACGTCGCTCGGACTGCTGACGGTGGGGCGGCAGGGCGTCAAAGTGCAGGTTTTTTACCCAGGGATCGCGAAAGTCGGCGACCCAGGGCAGCCCGGTCTGCTCTGCCACCTGCATGGCCACGAGATGGTTGGTGGCCGGCCCGTGGCTGGAAAACAGGGCGTCGATGGAGTGTTCCTGCACTACCTGCAGCGCCTTCCGCACTGCATTGCGCCTCCAGATGATCTGTTCGTCCGGTACCAAAAGGTGATCGCGCACTCGTCCCAGGGCCGCGCGGGCGATGCGCCGCGGGAGAGAGGGACCGTGTCGTCCACCGCCTCCTGTATCCCGGGCCGCTGCCCGTGCGCCACGAAAGATCCGGCGGAGGGCGGATTCAGGGGCCCGGTGGATGTGCGTCACCCCGGGCAGCTGGTTCAGCAGCCTATCATCGACTATTGATGGTCTGCTCTCACTTTGCACAGTCAGCACGTGGGGAATCCAGCCGTACCCGGGGAGATAGCGGGCCATCTTGCAGATCCTCTGCACGCCGCCCCCTCCCGTCGGGGGAAACTGATGGCTTATCAGGAGAACGCGGCGGCTTGGTTCGGACTTCATTGGGGCTGGAGGCGGCATCTCGATTCGCAAACTTCCCGTTTCACCCGGTACAGCCATACATCTTGATTCCTCCCGTCCGGTGTTTCAGATTCTCCAGAGAGCTGCACCCGGTGGCAGGTCATTTTCGTCTATGCAGTTCCGGGTGTCCATGATCACGGGCCCGTCCGCCATCTGATTGACCACGTCGCTCCAGGCCAGGCGGTCGAAGCACTTCTGACGGGCGGCGAGGATGAGCCCGTGTGCGCCAAAAATGCAGTCCTCCAGCCTGTCGGCGGCGTAGGGGTGACCGTCCGGTACGACGGGGTCGTATGCGCGCAAGTCCGCGCCGCGGGTGATCAGCTCTTCGGCCAGTCGGCGTGCGGGACTGTGGCGATCATCGCTGGAGTAGTCCTTCATGGCCAGTCCAAGGAGGGCAATTCGGCTCCCTGCCAGATCCCGACCGCGCAGGGCCAGCATACGTTCCATTGCCCGGCACAAGCGCTCCGGCACTCCCTCGTTGGTTTCTCTGGCCAGCCGTGCAAGCGGAAGATCCACGTTCATCTCCTGTGCCCGGGGCAGCAGATAGTGCAGTGCATTCGGGAGGCAGTACCCCCCTACTCCCGGTCCAGGACGCAGCAGGTTTACACGCTTGTGGGTGTTGGCGACGTCTATCAAGCGGTGGGTGTCCAGACCCAGCGCTTCCGTAAACCGGGCCATCTCCTGCGAGATGGCAATATTGATGTCCCGCTGCACGTTCTCCAGGACCTTGGCCGTCTCCACCGTCTGGATATCGCTGATGTGAATCTCCGCCTCGCTTATGAACTCCAGAAGCTGCACCGCCCGATCCAGACTGGGCTCGTCCACCGCACCTACTGCCAGCGGCATGTGGATGAATTCCTCGAAAGCGCGGCCCTCCGCGATGCGCTCTGAACTGTAGGCCAGGTGGAAGTCCCCCGGGCAGCTGAGTCCGCTCGCCTTCTCAAGGGTCCTGCGGATCAGTCCTTCGGTGGTGCCGGGGACGACGGTGCTCCGCACCAGGACCAGATCTTCTGGCTCCAGTACCTCACCCAGGGAACGACAGGCCGATTCAAGGTGAGAGGTATCCGGGCGACCGTCGTCGATGGGGATGCCGACCGTCAGCATGTAGCTTTCCACCTCGTCGGCGGCGCGGGAGTAGTCCGAAGTGGCGAAGAAACGTCCCGCTGATATTTGCTTTTGCAGGATCTCCTCGATTCCCTCACCAGCGTACGATTCCTGCAGGGGTGTGCTTCCCCCGTTGACCTGACCGATCACCCGTTCCTCGACGTCTATTCCCACCACCGAGGCTCCCTTGAGGGCGTAGCAGAGGGCGAGCGGCAGGCCGATGAATCCCAGGCCCACTACCGCCAGGCGGGGCGTTTCAGTGCTCATTGTAAAGTATCGCTCCATTTCGACTGAATTGCTCTATTTCTGCTGTGGTCCGGGCCATCGCGCCACGCTCTGCGCGCGTTGCCGGACCACGACCATTATAGCAGATGGCCTCAAGGAGTGAGTAGGTCTGCGGCGGGCCCCGGCCATCATTGCCGCTGTTGGTGACGGGAGGAAGAAGGGCAGTCCATGAAAGCCCGCAATGCAGGTACATCAATGGTGAGCAGGTATCACCTGCAATTGTGGTTCGGGCGCGTCGCCGGGTCAACTGATGATTCGAGACATACAGCCTCACGGGCATCTCGTGCTGTCCATCAGTCTCAGTTATGATCATAAGGATCTTCGCCGTTTTCGAGGTCACTCCCTGTCATAGGTGCCGACCGGCTCGCTCCGTGGCGCGTCTCGTCGCCAGCCTCGGTACTCATCAGCTTCTTCGGAGGGGGATGGGCCGGTCGCTGTGCTCTCCTCCTCGATAATCCGGGTCTTCCACCTGCCGCGCGTGAACCACCAGAAGGCCCCGATGCCGCCCAGTGTATTGGCTATGCTGACTCCCCACCACAACCCGTCGGCGGCCAGGACAGTATGATTGGAAAGAAGGTATGCAAGCGGGACCCTGAGTCCCACCATAGACAAAACGGCAAAGGTCATGGAGGTGACCGTGCGTCCTGCGCCCCTGAAAGCCCCGCACGCGACATTCATGACGCCCAGGAAACCAAAGGAGAATGCTATCAATCTTATATATTGACTGGTGAGAAGCAGTGCATCTTCCTGTCCGGGCAAAAAGATCCCGGCCACGGTGTCAGAGAATACGAAGCTGAGCAGCCCGAACAGGGTCAGCAGGCTGAGGGCAACACCGGAGGCGACGTATGTCGCCTTCTCGGCCCTGTCCTCTTTGTTGGCCCCGAGGTTCTGTCCCACCATCGCAGTCGTTGCCTGCCCCAGCCCCATGCTCGGCAGAAACACCATGGAGGTGAACCTGTTTCCGACCCCGAAGGCCGCGAGCGTCGGTGTTCCGAATGCTGCCACTGTCGCGGTCATAATCATCATCCCCACCGCCTTCATGGATATCTCCCCGGCGGCGGGTACACCGATGATCATGATGGTCTTTGTGGTCTGCAGGTCGGGAATCATGTTCTTGGGGGTAACTTTCAATCCCAGGACGCCGGTGAGCAGCAGGCTGGCACCGAGCAGTGATGCGAGCCCCCTGGTGAGTACCGTCGCGACCGCTGCGCCCTGTACGCCGAGCTCCGGGAAGGGACCCCAGCCGAAGATCAGAAACGGATCCAGTGCGATGTTTGCCACCACGGACACGAGCATCAGCTTCATTGGAGTTATGGTGTCGCCGTATCCCTTGACCAGGTTCTGAAACACCAGGAAGCCGAAAATAAAGGGAATGCCCAGAAACCAGGTGCGAAGATAGGCCGATGCATCGGCAAACACATCAGGTTCGGGACCCAGGAGGGCTATGATATGCGGTGATAGGAAGTAACCGATTATAGCCAGAAGAATGGCCACGGCGCAGACACTCCCTGCCGTCTGCGAAGCGATAAAGTTTGCCTTCTTCCTGTTTTCCGCCCCGATATACTGTGCGACCAGTGCTGTTCCCGCTATGGTCAGGCCGGCTCCGATGGAGATGAAAAGGATTATGACGGGGAAGCTCACCGAGATTGCTGCCACCGCGTGGTCCCCGACTCTTCCGAGCCAGAACGTGTCGGTGACGTTGTATATGGTCTGCAGAAACATACCGAAAACGATGGGCCACGCCAGCTTGAAAAGTGTGGGAGAGATCGGCCCATCAGTTATTCCTTCTGTTTTTGCTGTTTTCGCGCGTCTTGCCATGTTGCTCGCCTCGCTTTATCCGGGATATTCATGCTGAGTACAGTTATGCGACCTCAATGTCAGCATGCGTCAGGGCTGAACTCAGCACATCTGTGCGTCCTGTTTGCATCCGGCCGCAAACTGCTCCGGTGCGCAGCAAAAATGCACCAGAGGTGCATTTTCAGTTCGAAGCTTTGGTGCCGCAAAATGCCGCTCGATCAGGGCCCGGGTGTCGTCACCGGCCACCCGGATGCCCGTGGTTCATCGTTCACTGAAGCCTCTGACCTGACAATAGAGAACCGGGGCGCAAAGCGCTCCGGTTCATCGATAATTTACCTGTCACCAGGACACCCGTTGATAGCGCCCCTCATTTATTTGTCCCCCGAAATGTACTGCTATCGTAACAAACATTTTTCACGAATGTGCGCTGGCTGTCAAGGGGCGACCCGGCGCCTGAGTCCGATCACTGGGACAGCTTCCCTGGCAGCTTTCGGGCAGCCGTGAGAGGAAATTCCTCATGCTCATAGAATACTGCCCCAGTGCCGGGATCATGAGCAGTGCTGCCCTGCGAAGGTCAAGATGTCTGCTGCAAAACGGTCTGCGGCTTGCCGGAGAGGATAGAGGAATAAGCTGAGGGCCACCTGCACTGGAGGTACTGTCGTTTGCTGCGGAGTCCCGCTGTGGGG
>Ga0207421_10007568_pt1 | contig 11529 bp, 10 predicted proteins | sample SodLakKL_010_SED_4_FD_187542 | JGI IMG/M metagenome (GOLD analysis project Ga0207421, IMG submission 187542) | Alkaline sediment microbial communities from Lake Tanatar, Kulunda Steppe, Russia - 8KL_010_SED (SPAdes) (version 2) | ecosystem: Environmental > Aquatic > Non-marine Saline and... | reverse complement strand
GAGGGCGACTCCCTGGGCGTGGTTCCCGGCGCTTGCGGTGACGACACCAGCATCGCACTCCGCTTCGGATAGTGTGGCAATCCGGTTGGTTGCCCCGCGGATTTTGAACGCGCCAGTCCGCTGGAGCATCTCCTGTTTGAGGTGGACCTCTGCGCCGGTCATCGCGGAGAAGGTATGCGAGTACGAAAGTGGGGTGTGGCGACAGGTCTCGCTGACTCTGTCGCGTGCCGCAAGAATATCGTCTAATTCGAGCATACACCGGTGTTCTCACTCGGGCGTGATAGTGGTAGGGGAAAAGCGTGTGACCGCAGTCGCGACTGCATCCGATAGTTACCATGCCCACATAAAAACCTGCGTGTGACGCACGTCTGAAAACCGCAACACTGCGGCCGGTTCTGCCGGGTTCGAAAGGGGCCGATGACGGCCGTCCGACGGACGTGTGACGATTGGTTGTGGGGCGTGAATCGCGCTTGTTTGGTCTGGCTTGGGAGGTTATAAATCATATACTACGATATCAAATTACTGATGGTGGTTCAGGTTTGGACTAGCCCCCTCTGAATGCAAAATCAAAAGCTTCGTCTTCTCGCAGTATTAACGAGAGCGGTGTAACACCGCGTCACTCACTCACACGGGTAGAGCCGTGGGTACGTGAATTCATGGAACTCGATAAGAGTATCCGCGACGAGGTTTGTGACCGCTTCCTGCTGGAGAGTCTCTGAGCCGTATTCTCTGGCAATTTGTACGCGATCGAGATCGCCCAACGTATCCGTTGCATTCAACAGGTTGGTCATCTCCTTTTTGTCATCGAAGCGTTCCTCGATGCGAAAATTCCGGTCCGTCTGTAGAAGAGACGAGTCAGTGTCAGCTACAAAATCGACGATAGCATCGGCGTTCTCACTGAGGGCTGTTCGATTTTCCTTGCTCCGTTTTGGACTCAGTGAGTATCCCACTCGCACCATCGGCCGCTCTCTTTCGATGCAGAATGCAACGAAGAGGTAGTGTTGGTCTTTGCTCCTGATGGCAAAACTCGGCTCACCATATGCAAGCCACACATGCGTCGAAGCGAACTGCAGGGCTTTCGGAAACCGGTTGAAATCCTGTGAAATACCGTTGCGCCACATATTTTTCGCCTGTAATCTCTGTTCGCCGAGCAACCCCTCGATTTTCCTGTGAAACCGTGCGATTTGGTTGTGATAGTCGTGTAAGGTTCCAAAGACGGTGGGTAATTCCTCAAGTCCCGAAAAGCCGGCAAACGGTGAGTATCCCTCCTCTTCGAGTGTTTTTCGAAGGAGTTCATGTAGTTGCATCTGTGTCTTGGATAACTCCGTTCGGTCGTATTTTGCGAGTCGACGCGCAATCGCTTCCCAGCTATGCCATTCCAGAGACGCTAGCTCGATTTTGTCTAGCTCAGATGGACTCGATTCATGCCCGGAAATGAACAGTAGGCGTTTCTCTCCTTTCCCAAACCGTCGCAAGTCGTCGTGTTCATCCTGAAGTTGAGCCACATCAAGGCTGGTCCCTCGCTTGATTTCGACCAATATCGTTGCATCAGTATCCGTAATAACGACATCCGGAATGCGCTTTGCTCGTGGGTCGGTCCGTTCGTGAAACTCGACGGTACACTCATCGGATAGCTGGTCAGGGAGGTCCAGCACCTCGGTAAGCACGGCCGGCCCAAGCAGCTCCAGTATGCCGAAGACAACCCGGGTCAGGTCGTCCTCATTCTCAATGACGAGATACCGCTTGAGTGGGTCGCTCATATGGAAGCTACGAAGGTATTCGACATTAACGTCGGAGCGTGCGGCGGCCTCACCGAGCGAATTCTGCCGCAATCGCATCCCGTTTTATGAGCAGAAAACCGGCGAAGATGAGGAAAAATCCGCCAACAGTCAGGAGGTCGATAGTCTCTCCAAGCAACAGCCAGCCAAAGATAGCGGCAAACACAGGTGCAGCATAGGAAACGAGGTTGATTTCGATGGCACCGAGGCGGTCAAGCAGCCGAAAGTAGACGAAATAGCCGACTGCGCTGGCGAAGACGGCCAGGTAGACAACCGAAATAACTCCGGTGGTAGTGAGTTCGGCACTCGAAAAGGATTCAGTCGGCAACCCGACGCTCAGCAGGTGCAACATGATGGCACCGAACGCAAACGACCAGGCTGTCATGCCCTCAGTAGAGATGCCACGGGAGATTCCCTGCAAAAGGACACTTCCCAGCGCGACGGCAACGGCTGCGAGAAAGACAAGACCCGGTGCCACGAGTTCGCTTGTTAGTAGCGTCGATGGCTCTGGACTTGCGACCAGAAAGACCCCGACAAAGCCGAGGGTCAGCCCGACCATTCCCGGGAGTGCAAGCCCTTCTCCGGGGAAAAACAACCGTGAAAAGCCGGTCGTCAGTATCGGGCTGGAGGCGATGAGAATTGCAGCGACAGCGCTTGTGACGCCCTGTTGCCCGATAAAGAGGAGGGCATTATAGACCGCAATGATGAGCACTGCACTGACACCCACCGTGAGCCAGTCGGCTCGCGTGCGCGGGTACCAGTTCTCGGTGGCATACGCAGCGTACGCGAGCATCAACACTGCCGCCAGGTCATACCGAAAGCTAGCAAATAGCACTGGTGGGATAGATTCGAGACCGGCACGGATGGCGACGAACGCCGTTCCCCAGAACAGCGACAGCACGAAAAACAATCCAGCATCACGATGACGACTCATTCATCTGTCGTTTGGCGAGGAGTGAGAAAAATCCGCCGACAGCGAACTGTCATAGGTGAGGGCTGGTTCGCCGAAACGAACAGTATTTGATATAGCGCTATTTCATTTATTGGAGTCCAACTGCGGGTTTGAACCAGCGCACACAACAGGGTGAGAGAGCGGATACGTTCTGGCTGAGACGGGAAACCCGCTGGATAGGGGCAGGGGTTAAGTTCGTCTCGGTCGGAGTATAGATGATGAAAATCTACACTGGCCGCGGTGACGAGGGACTGACAGACCTCCGGAACATGGAACGAGTCTCGAAAGCAAGCGAGCGTATCGAGGCCTACGGCAGCGTCGATGAAGTAAACGCGCTCATCGGACTGACGCGACCGACCGGTTACGATGACCTCGATGAGACCCTTCGCTCGGTGCAGAATCATCTCCATATCATCCAGGCTGATTTCGCCAACCCCAATCCCGATGAGGACGATCCACAAGTCCGTGAAGAGCATGTCGACGAGCTCGAAGCAGCCATCGATGACTATGACGAGGAACTCGATCAACTAGAAGATTTCATCCTTCCGGGTGGCTCGACGGTTGGTGCACACATTCATCACGCTCGTGCCGTCTGTCGCCGAGCGGAGCGCCGTGCTGTTGCCTTTGCTGCACAGGAAGCGAACGTCAACGACCACGCAATCGTCTATCTCAACCGACTGGCCGACCTGTTGTTCACGCTTGCGCGTGTGGTGAATCAGCGAGAAGGTGTTCCCGAAGAGAATCCGACGTACTGACGACCTTCCTACAACAAACCCGCATTGATTTAGTGACCGCGCTATCAATCAGTTATAATGATGCGTCGTCGGCAGGTCCTTGCGGCAGGGGCGTCTGTAGGGCTCGCTGGAATGGCGGGCTGTCTCTCAATAGACGAACAGAGTGTGGGGACCGTTACCGCAAGTAGAATTGAGCCAACAACCAACCCATCATTCGAGGAGAACAGCGAGAACCTCCAGCAGTATGAATTGATTCAACAGACGGATATTGCGAGTGCCGACGGTATACTGACGGAGACGCTGTCTGTCGTTGATGAGGATGGGAACGAGTTTACCGACGAGGAAACTGTGGCACTGACAGCCTGGATGTTCCAGCTCAAAGAGTTAATCCACGAGATGGATTTTTTTGCGGAGGACCAAAGCGGTCAACAAGAGACTTTCGACCGGATGGATATTTTCGATGACCTTGAAGAGACCATCGAGACAGCAAAGCGCCTCGAAGGCCAGACAGACACGGCGAACGAATTGTTGATGGAGATAGCTAACGAGCCGCTCAACCAAGAGCTTTCGACGCTTGAGCAAGCGTTCGGAACCACGGGGCTGCTGGACTCGCTAGCAGCACTCAAGGATGACCTGGAGACAATGGACGAGGGTGGTCAAGATCGCGAACGGTTAGTTAGCCGATTGGAATCGCTCCCAGACCATGTCGACGAATTTGATGATGGAATTGGCCGCTTTCTTGCAGGAGGCAGTGATACACAGTGGCCATCACCGGGTGCAATCAAGGGAGTGGAAGCGCTCTCTACAGCGCTCACCACCGAGTCAGTCGACTGGTTCGCGGTCGCTCAATCAATTCTCCCGCCGGTACCTGATTACGAATCTGAATTTGAAGATACTGGCGCACTGGCAACGACAGGGCACACACGACCGAGTTCGAACGACGATTATGGCGGTGTTATCGGTGACTTTAGAGCATACGGTAATCGTATTCGAACCCTCAGAAACTCTCTCGAAGGTATCGAAGAGTACGCCTCAGCGCTTGAAGATGAAATTGGGAATCAAAAGATGGCGACCAGCGTAACAATGGAAGATGTGCTAGAAGCAACAAGTGACAGTATGTTCTTAATTCGCTCAGGTCTTGCTCGTGTGCGGCAGTTCAGCGACGGCCACCTTGTGCTGGCGACAGCAACAAGCCTTCTTTCTCGAGACTATGGCAGAATCGTTTCGGAGACCAACATTCCGGAACGGGCAGTCCGAAGTGCGAATAGATGACTCGGATTTGACAGACTGCGATTGCAGCCTTCACCGCTGCTCCACGAGTGCCTCGCCCTGACTGCGAACCCGGACCGGTTCGAGCGTGTCAGCGAAGGCAGCCGCTTCATCCAATTTTGCGGCTGATTCACAGTGAATAGTATAGAGCTTGTCACCCGCCTCAACCTGTTCTTGTGGTTCGCGGTGGATGACCAGCCCGGCACGGGCGTCTTTCGGGGCTCCTGCCCGTCGTGCAAGGTCACACAGCTGTCGGTTATCGACTCTGGTCACCATCCCATCCTGTTTTGCCGTAACCGTCTGTGAATGACTCCCAGGCGTGAGGTCATCCGAGGAGATGTCAGTGTCCCCGCCCTGTGCCTCGACGATGTCGTAAAACTGCTCCAGCGCAGCACCGGAATCCAGCAGTTCCGTTGCAGATGCTTCAACACCACAGTGTTCCAGCAACAGGTCAGCCAATCGAATTGATTTGAGACGGAGTACTTCCGGTCCATCCCCTTCGAGGACGGAAAGGACATCTCGGGCTTCGAGAACCGGGCCGATACCGTAGCCCACTGGGTCAGTTCCGTGGGTAATCGCACAGGTGACGTCCAGCCCGAGATGTGCGCCGACTCGGTTGAAATCGTGTGCCAGCTCACGAGCGGCGACGAGGCTCTCGACTTTGGCCCCTTCGCCGTACGGAATGTCGATAATCACGTGGGTCGAACCGGCGCTCTGTTTTTTTGAGAGGACGGAGGCCATCAGCTGGCCGGGCGGGTCGACCGAAAGTGGATTTTCCGCACGGATAATCTCGTCATCGGCCGGTGAGAGGTTGACCCCGCCACCCCAGATGAGACAGCCGTTCGTCCTGGTGACGATATCCTGTATCTCGTCGATGCTGAACTCAACCGGACAGAATACCTCCATCACGTCCGCCGTTCCGGCCGGAGAAGTCACTGCTCTGGAGGAGGTTTTCGGCATGGTCACGCCCGCAGCAGTGACGATTGCGACGAGAATCGGCGTGACACAGTTGCCGGCAACGCCGCCGATAGAGTGTTTGTCTGCAACAATTGGCGTGTCCCAGCTCAGTTGTTCGCCGATATCACTCATCGCCTGCGTGAGCATCTTTGTTTCCTCAAGCGAGAGCCCGTTAGTGTAAATACTGGAGACGTACGCACTCAGCTCAATATCCGACAGTCGGTGTTCGTGGATGTCCTGAACGATGCATTCGAGTTCGTGTTGTTCGAGTTCGATATCATCCAGTTTCTTTTTGATATATTCGACCGATTCAGGTGCTCGGGCCAGCGTAACGGAGACGGCACCGTCGATGTCGTGGAGCGGTTCAGTAACGCCCAGCGTGCCCGGAGACACCAGCTCTTCAGTTATTTTGACGATGCCTGTCGTTGTTGCACCATTGTAGGTGATTCGAACGCGGTCAAGCGGATGCGCCCCCAGTTCCGCTGCGTCATCCGTATGGACCAACACGAGCGGGCGTGTTGTCCCAATATCAATCGGTGTCGACTGAAATTCCATATCTACTCCGTCACATGCCACCGAGAAAACGATGGCGGCATTTCTCCCGGAGGGATGTGCGCTCGGACGGCTGTTCCCTACTCGACGAGGGCTCCAACCATCCCATCCACAAAGTCGAGTTCGTCCTTGTTGATGCCGTGGCCCATCCCGGGATAGAGTCGCTTCGTTACCGATGCGTCAAGTTGCTCGTAAACAGCAGCAGAGTCGTGAACCCGCTCCTCTGGAATGTGGGGGTCGCTGTCGCTACAGCCGAAGAATGCAGGTGTGCTATCGAGCGACCCATCAAACGAATCAGGGTCGATACTGTCGCCAATCAATCCGCCGCTGAGTGCCGCAAGACCACCGTATCGCGTTGGGTTTCGGGCAATAAACTCGCTTGCGAGACAGGCACCCTGTGAAAAGCCCAGAACGAGAATCTTCTCGGTTGGAATGTCGGCGTCGTTTGCCTGCGAAACGAGGCTCGTAATTACTTGCAACCCGGAGGAACGACCCGGTTCGTTTTGCTCGACGGGCGCTAAAAACGACTGTGGATACCACGTTCGGTTGGCTGCTTGTGGAGCGAGATAGGCAATATCTGGATACTCAAATTCGTCGGCCATCCCGAGAATGCTCTGTGCCGTTGCACCCCGACCGTGGACGAGAATGACTGCCGCCTGTGCATCGTCGAGTGACTCTCCTGCCGTTCGCAGTTGTTGGTTCTGGTGTGGGCCAGTCATACACGCTGTACTGGCTCTGTGAACTTATTGGCGTTGCACCCTTTCTTCAAACTCCCAGTGCGTCTGTTAACCATATACGGCATTAATTCTTTCAAAGGTAATAATTGGAGAGATTGTTTCCTTTGTAGGCACCATATATAATACCTTCAAAGGTGATATTGGGAATTCACAAAACAGCGACTACGAAACCCGCTCAGCAAACGCAAAGTTCGGTTTCACATCCTCAATACGAATCTCGACTGACTCGCCCTGCTCAGCATCCGGAACGAAGACCGTAAAACCTTCAACGCGAGCAATGCCGTCGCCTTCTGCGCCCATATCGACGATTTCGACGGAGAGTTCGTCGCCGCTTCGAACCGGTGCAGTCAGTCGGTTCTTTGCAACCAAATAGAGTTCCGAGGACGCATCACGGGATGCATCAGGTCGGACCTGTCGCACGTACTCGAATTCGGTTTCGATATCCGCTTCGAGGTCATCCAGGTCCCGGCCATCGAAGACCTTCACGACAAAGTCGCCGCCGGTAGCAAGCAGTTCCTCTGCGACTGCAAACGCCTGACGTGCAAGGTGGACAGACCGGGCGTGGTCGAGGTCGTACTCGCCGGTCATGTTTGGAGCCATATCCGAGAGGACGACGTCGACCGGCTTTTCGTCGGCATCCGCATCGACAGCCTCGCGGATGAGTTCGAGGGTTCGCTCCTCGGTAATATCACCGCGGACGAGTTCGAGCGTGGCATCCGTCTCGAAGGAATCGATTGACTGGCGGTCGACGCCGATGACGGTCCCCTCCGAACCAACGCGTTCGGCAGCGACCTGTAACCAGCCACCGGGTGCGGCTCCGAGGTCGATGGCGGTATCGCCGCTGTTGAGAAGGTTCGCTGTGTCATCCAGTTGCTTGAGTTTGTAGGCCGAGCGAGCGCGGTAGCCCTGCTGTTTTGCCCGGTTGTAGTAGTCGTCTTTACCGCTCATACCTCTCTCACCGAATTCCGCTGCATCGCGTTTGCGGGCGAATCTACGTTCATATGGGAAGAGATGCTGTCGAAGCGGAAAGGCACATCGGATGCGAGACCAATCACTCTGGAAGCGGTCAGTGCTGACGTTCGGCTACTCGACGACTGTCAGGTCGGGATACGAGCAGAGGGACGTTGTGACACGGTCTGCGAACTCGTCGGTAACTGCCCCCTGCATCCCGACCACGTGCGTCTCCTCTTTCAGCGTCGCTACCGTCCATGGGAGGACGTAGCTCCGTGTGTTGGGTTCGCCCTGAGTCCACGCCTCGCTCGGTACCTCGAAACCCCCTGGGTGGTGCGACTGCGTGGTGAATGCGACCGCGATTGACTCCTCGTCGGGATACGGTAGCTGTTCCGTCGACACGACTAGCCACGGCCGCGGGTTCCCGCCACCCGATTTGAACGGGTCGGGTGCCCAGACGACATCTCCTCGCCCTGCCATCGTTTAGGCTTCCTCACCGCCATCATCGTCGTGTCCATCGATTGGCTCGACGGCGGTTTCCATCCACTCGTCGACTTCCTCGTCGGAAAAGCCACCATCAATCTCGTCGGCCGACGCAGCACCGAGCAGTCCGGCGGAGGCGGTCGCGTGTTCGGCGTCAGCGATCTTCCAGTATCGACCGCGGTGTTCGACTAGCCCGTACTCTTCGAGGCGCTTGAGCGTCGGCCCGACACTTCCCTGTGGTACGTTGACGGAGCCGACAATTTCGCGCTGGCGGAACGCCCTGTTGGCGTTCTCAAGAAGGAACCGATAGATTCTCCCCTGCGTTGTATCGGCTCCGAGATCGACGACAGGGGTATCATCGTCAATTGTCCGGAATTCATCTTCCGTGATTGGCATTGCTTGTATTGAATTGTATCGCAACATATTAGAATTTATCGGAGAAGGGACAGTGAATCTGGTGGGTGACGCATATGGTTTCGGAGTGTCGGAATCGTTAAGCGACTGGCCGGGTGAGTTGCCGGCAATGGAAACGCGTCACGGCATCGTTATCGGCGATGCGCGAGGGTTAGCCGAACTCGCTGATGACGCTGTCGAACTTGTCGTGACCTCGCCTCCATACCCGATGGTTGAGATGTGGGATGGAGTCTTTGGCGAACTGGACAGCGACGTGAAGACAGCCCTGGATGCCGGCGACGGGGAACGTGCCTTCGAGTTAATGCATGCACAACTCGATGCGGTCTGGGAGGAACTGTCGCGGGTGCTCGTCGACGGCGGCATTGCCTGTATTAATATTGGGGATGCAACCCGCTCGGTTGGGGATTCGTTTCGGGTCTATCAGAACCACTCCAGAATTATCGAGGCGTTCAAGCAGCGCGGATTTGTGCCCCTGCCGGAAATCCTGTGGCGAAAGCCGGTCAACTCCGGAACCAAATTCATGGGGTCGGGAATGGTCCCACCAAACGCCTACGTCACGCTGGAACACGAGTACATCCTTGTCTTTCGGAACGGCACGGAATCCCGACAGCTCGAACCCGGTGCGGACCGTCGCTATGAAGCAGCATATTTTTGGGAGGAACGAAATCAGTGGTTTTCCGACCTCTGGACCGACGTTCGCGGCGAACAACAGACCCTCGAAAATGGCAAGTTGCGAGAGCGTTCCGCCGCATTTCCGTTCGAGATTCCCTACCGGCTCATCAACATGTACAGCGTCTATGGGGATACTGTCCTCGACCCGTTCTGGGGAACCGGGACGACCTCGCTTGCCGCACTCGTTGCCGGGCGCAATTCGCTCGGCTACGAACTTGAGTCGTCGTTTGTGGATGTATTTGGAGACCGCATCGGTTCGGTCACTGCCCTTTCCAAATCCGTCGGGAGACAACGCCTGTCGGACCATCGCGCATTCGTTACACAGCGACGGGACTCCGGAAACGAATTCGAGTACGAATCGGAGACCTACGGCTTTCCCGTCATGACAAAACAGGAGGAGTCATTGCAACTGTATGCTGTCGAGGAGATTGCTGAGGATGCTGCTGATGGGGATTGGTGGCAGGAACGAATAGACGCTGACGCGGCAGGCAAGAGACACCGGTACCGGGCAACCCATCGGCCGATAGACGAGTGAGAGTTCGGACCGGTCACAGATTGTTGTTTCGCGGCCCCGAACCGACGTAATTTTCACGGATGGCGTTGTGCGGTCGCTATGAACGACTGTGAGCGAACGGAGGTCAGCACAGAGAGATGACGGAACTGATTGAACTTGTCCAACGCTCGCTCACGGACGAGGCAGCCGACCAGTTTCTGCAGCGCGTCGAGACGCAGGCAGAGGCGTTGCGAGAGGAAATTACTGCAGGCTCGCTCGACAACGACGAGTTTACCGTCGGGATGGAGCTTGAAGTGTATGCAGTTGAGACGGAAAACGGGGAGCAGGTCACTGCTCTTGCTGAACTCCCGGACGCGGTTTTTGGTGACCATGCTGCGAAGGAACTTGGGCTCCACAACGCCGAACTCAACACGGCTCCGACGGTCTTCGACACCGAGGGGCTCACCACTCAGACCGAGACGCTCGAACAAAAGTTTCGGACCGCACAGGAACACGCAGAGACCCACGGACAGGAGTTTGTTCTCGATGCGATGTGGACGCTCCCGCCCGCTGAAGGGAGTAACTCCTATCTCAGCGCGGTTGGGAAAAGAGAAGGCGTCACCATCGCCGAAAAGATGCGGCCCGACCCCAGGTATGTGGCAATCGATAACGACACGTTGGCTCACGCCGGCGGCTCGGTTTCACTTGACGTCCCTGGCGCAAGACGGGAGTTCCCCACGATGGTGTTCGAATCGCTTGCGACCTCCATCCAGCCACATCTGCAGATACCGACCGTCGACGCGGTTCCGACCTATTACAACGTCGGCATCCGGACGCTTGGCCCGCTGCTTGCGCTTGCTTCCAACTCGCCGTTCTTGCCTCCTGACCTCTATGATGAGGTAAGCGACCCAGACTCGCTTGTCGAACGGACACATCACGAACTGCGTATCGCTGTCTTCGAGCAATCTGTCAACGCGACCCCGAATCCGAAAGTCTGTGTTCCAAAAGATATCGACACCACGGCCGACACAGTTGACCGCGTCGTCGCGGATGACCTCTATGCGCCGTTCTTACGTGAGTGGATACGGGACGATAGTCGAGAGGGATTCGCCGACCACCACTGGGAGTTCGACTACAAGCGTGGCACCTACTGGCGCTGGCTTCGCTGTGTCATCGGCGGCGCACCTGTCGAGGGTGCATGTGACAATCGGTCGATTCGAATCGAGTATCGGCCGCTTCCGACCCAGCCAACACTCCGTGATGTCGTTGGGCTGCAAGCGCTCACCGCCGGGCTCATTCATGGGTTAGTGGAGACGGACCATCCACTCGCTGACCTCCCCTGGCAGGCAGCGGTCGATAGTTTCTACAGCGCCGCTGAATCCGGCCTCGACGCGGACCTTGCCTGGGTCGCTGCCGACGGCAAGCGGACGGATGACTCGGCGGTTATCTACGACGAGGTGTTCTCGTACGCACGGACCGGGCTCGAACACGCCGGTCTCGACTCGGCCGATATCGACCGCTATCTCGGTCCGCTCGA
>Ga0207421_10007565_pt1 | contig 11534 bp, 7 predicted proteins | sample SodLakKL_010_SED_4_FD_187542 | JGI IMG/M metagenome (GOLD analysis project Ga0207421, IMG submission 187542) | Alkaline sediment microbial communities from Lake Tanatar, Kulunda Steppe, Russia - 8KL_010_SED (SPAdes) (version 2) | ecosystem: Environmental > Aquatic > Non-marine Saline and... | reverse complement strand
ATAACCACATCCCCGGGTTTCACCCTGGATAAAGCATAGTATATTGCATCGGGCAACTCTTCCCACAGGCGAACTTTTATTCCCGCTTCAGACATGACTTTTTGAAAAATTTCTAGCTCCTCCCTGGCAACACGGTCTTTCGCCTCAACGTGCGAGCAACTTAAAGTAGCTATAACTTCGTCTATCCCCAAACGTGGAGCCCAGCCGGCTATGGCTTCCGCATTTTCACGGTTAACCGTCACACCCCGGCCGCCCCTGAGAGCATACACCAGCCGGATATTGTTGCTGTTCATAAGCTGCAACGTTTCCAGGGTCATGTTAATATTATTGCTGTTGGCAAAATGGTCGTCCAATATTTTAAAATCATCTTCAAATATTAATTCAAACCGGCGCTCCACGCCAGTAAAACTCTCGATGGCTTCTTTGATTGCCGGCAGGGGAATACCGCAAAGGAGCCCAATGGACAAGGCCATCATGGAATTGTATGCCGAATGATAACCCGGCATGGTCAACTCCAGATCAAGAAGCATCCCCGGCTGATATTCCTTGCCTGCGGCACAGAATGGCTTCTGTACTTCTACCGCAAATGCAGGCCGGCCGGAAGAAAGGTCCAGGCTGCGGCAGCTCAAAAACCCCTCCTTGCTTTCTACTCCAAAAGTAAACACGCCAGCCCGGGTTTGATCTACCAGCGACCGGGCATAAGGACAGTCCAGGTTTAAAACCGCCCGGGCCCCGGCCCCTGCTTTTCTGATCAATTCCGCCTTCTTATTAAAATAATTTTCAAAAGAGCCATGGTGGTCAATGTGTTCCCTTCCCACGTTGTTTAAAGTGACAATATCGTAATCCACCCCGTCCACCCGGTTCATTTCCAGGGCCATAGAAGATACCTCCATGACCGCGTGGGAAACATTTTCTTTTATCATACGGGCAAAAATACGCTGCAAATCGACAGATTCGGGGGTGGTAAGACCGGATGGCTCTATATGGTCGTTAACTTTGTAAACTACAGTACCAATAAGGCCTGTCCTAAAGCCACCGCTTTCCAGTATTCGTTCCACCATATAGGCCGTGGTAGTTTTCCCGTTAGTAGCAGTTATGCCGATGACTTTCATGCCGTGGGTTGGGTAGCCGAAAAATTTACAGCTTAACCGGGCCATGGCAAGGCGGGAATTTTTCACCCGTACCTGTGGTATGCCAACCAGGTCCTGGAATTCTTCCACAATCGCCGCCACAGCACCTTTCTCAACAGCTTCTGCCAGGTAATTATGCCCGTCGGTTTTATAGCCTTTTATACATACAAATAAATCTCCCGGGGTTACGTTTTGGGAATGGTATTCAATTCCTTTTACTTCCACGTCATTTTGGGTTTTGATTTCCAAAACTTCTACAGCTTTTAGTAAAGAAAACAAGCTGCACATGCCTCGTAACCTTCCTTCCTGTGTTATTATTTTTTATTCTATAAGCTTTCACATAAGCTTTCACACCGTTAGTAGTAGCTTTTATTCTTTTTTTTCTTTTTCTGTACCTGGCTTCTTTCCTCTTGTTTCTTGAAAAGGGTAGGCTACCCTGCCTTCGCCCTGCTCCTTTTAAACCTGCCACTTACTCTACGCCACACACGGCTTGCAATGTTGGACATGAAAACCAGGGCAGGGGCAGGATCCCTGAAGCTCCATACGGCATAAGCTTTAGGCCTTAAATACGAGCTAAAAATGCGGCGCAGGGTAAGTTGCCTGCTCCTAAGGTAATCGCGTACCGCCAGCAGATCTTCGTAGGCATACCAAAAAGCCGTGTTCCTGTAATTAACAGTCTGTGGTTCCCGCGGCTCGACCGGTGCACCGTTAAGATCCAGGTAAGCAAGGTAAGGCATATTAATGCCCGCTTTATCTATAAGGCTGTTTAAATTGGTGGTACGTACGTTAACCTCTATCAAGTAAAATATTCCTGTTCGTTCATCTTTCTTAAATTCTATTTCAGCAAAACCCTTGAATTTTATTCCTTCCAGGAACCTGGAGCCCGTCTCGTACAGCTCGGGAACGTATTTTAAAACTGCATAAACAGAAGCACCATAATTTATGGGAAACTGCCTCTGTTTTTGACAGGTAAGCCAGTGCGTTACCCGGGAATTTTGGTCAAGGTAAGCGTCAAAAGTGTACATGTGGTCGTCAAACCCGGGGATAATCCTTTGCACCACAACTTCTATATTGGCTGAATTTGCCTTTTCTATAGAAGATACAAGCTCATCCCGGTTATACACTTTCAGCAACTTCTGCCGGAACCTGGCCATGAAAGCAAAAGAATCCGTAGGTTTCACCAGGCAAGGGTAACCAAGCTCCGCCTCCACTCTCTGCAGGTATCCTTCTTCCTGCACGGAAATCGTTTCAGGAACCGCTACTCCGTGACTGTCGGCCAGCCGGTGAAGACTGCCTTTATCCAACAGGGTAGTATACAGGCCCTGTTCCATGGGAGGCAGCAGATAATATTCTTTTAAAGCGTGCATATGCTCGTCCACAAATTCTACGTAAGGATCGGCACATGGAAACAATACCGGCGTCCAGCTTTGTTTGCGGGCGTAATCGATTAAAAAGTCCAGCAACCCCCGGGGATTTTCCCGGTAATGGGGGGCTACCAGTGTTTCCCCGCAGTAGCGGGACCGAAACCCATAGGTGCCTTTCCGGGAATAATCAACTGCGGCCACCTTTACCCCACGCATTCCCAGGCAACGAATCACACTAAGACCAATGTAGTAGTTGGCTCCCAAAACCACCGCTTTATTCTCCATACATATACAGGCTCCTGATCTGTTTAAAATTGGCTCCGGGGTTTCCCCCGGGCTTGCCCTGGTTGCACTCCTGTTTTAAGTTTTCGTGATTTGGTTAAAATCTCCAACCGCGTTTTAAACCTGCCTGCCTTTAAAAGGCTGCTGGGCGTACCCGGAATCAGGCCCCGGTATACCCTTTACCGGTTCGGTCAAATAGAACTGCTTTTGTTCAATCCAGTCTTTTAAAATTCCGGCTATTTCCTTGGCACGCGGGTAACTGGAAAGAGGAGCGGAAGGAACCTCCCTGCCTTCCACTGTTATTCTGCCGTTTTTTAAATCCGCATAGCTGACCTTGCCCAGGATTTTACCGGTAGCCTGGGGAAAATCATGGCTGTATTCTATAACAGGTGCGTATATATCCCTGTCTTTTACTGCAGTACAGCGGCACACTTCTTCGTTTAACACCGGGATGGGAATACCTACTCCCACGGTCATGGTAGTCCCGTATCCCAGGTACGAAGTGCCGCGTAGCCACCGCCCATTCATTCCCTTGAGATCCCCAATAAGGGACAGCGTGCCCGCCGGGGCCTGGGGAATACCATTATCGCCCCTGGGAGCGGAAGGATTGTGCTGGGTGCCATGCCAGGCTACATAGCCAACCCCTCCGCCCAGGAACACCTTGCTTCCAATACCCACCGTAAGGTACATGGGATCGTTAAGCAGGGGGGATAGTTGGCCCGCACTGCAAAAGTTGGCATTTCCCATATCCGGCTTTAATATACCCATATAGGTGTAAATGGTGCGGGAGGAGGTGTTTACCGCCACCGCGTAGTTCTGATAAGCATTGCGGGGATTAAACAGTACTGCCTCGTTAATGGAAGACAGGTCAAAGTAACCTTCCAGCCGGCGCCGTGGATAGCAGTCTGTACCGTAAGATTCCGCTTCAATTTTTACCTCTTTCCCTGAAACAAGCTCCTCTATAACGTGCCCCCCGCCATATCGAAAATCACCGGGATGATCCCGGTTGCGAGGATCATCATCCGGAATCGCGGTACAACCCAGGTACAGGTCTACCGCCGCCAACCCCGTGTAAGCGGGTACATCATTTAAAAATACTCTGCCGCCGCCTAGCTTGATCTTGGGAGCGGTATGGCCCGTATTAAAATAAGCCCCGGAAGAACACATGGGTCCAAAAGTTCCCGTAGTAACCACGTCCACTTCCCGGGCAGCTTCAGAAACGCCCTTCTCTTCTACTACAGAAACCATTTCTTCTGCAGTAACTACTACCGCTTCACCCTTGCGGATTCTTTCATTAATTTCCCCTATAGTTTTGGCCAAAACCTGAAACCTCCTTGTAAAATAAACTTGTAAAATAAAACTATTATATCAAAACAAAAATGAACCCTTTTGACCTCCCGGGACCAGTCTTTTAAGTTACGGGGGCATTGAAAAGGCCCGTAGAGATATAGCGCTCAGCCAGGTCGGGCAGGATTACTACCACTACTTTGCCCCTGTTTTCCTTCCTGCCAGCTATTTCCAACGCCGCATAAGCAGCAGCCCCGGAAGATATCCCGGCCAGTATTCCTTCTTCCTGGATTAAACGCCGCGCCGTCTGCACTGCCTTCTCTCCACTTACCGGTATTATTTCATCAAGCAGATCCACCTGAAGTACATCAGGAACAAAACCCGCTCCTAACCCCTGTATGGGATGAGGAGAGGGCCTTCCCCCGGAAAGCACCGGAGATTCTTCAGGCTCCACCGCTACCGAATAAAACCCGGGTTTGCGTTCCTTGATAACCTGGCTCACACCGGTAATGGTACCCCCCGTACCTACCCCCGCAACCAGGATATCTGCTTCTGCCCCGGTATAACTCCATATTTCTTCAGCGGTAGTACGGCGGTGAATCTCCGGGTTAGCGGGATTTGAAAACTGTTGAGGAATGAAGTATTTAGCATCTTCCCGGGACAGACTCTCCGCTTTTTCTACCGCTCCCCGCATACCTTTGGAAGCGGGAGTCAATATTACTTCCGCCCCCAGGGAAGCCAGCAGGCTGCGCCTCTCCAGACTCATGGATTCCGGCATGGTTAAAGCACACCGGTAACCTTTGGATGCGGAAATTATAGCCAGCGCAATACCCGTATTGCCGCTGGTAGGCTCCAGGATAGTAGTGTCCCGGCCAATTTTTCCTTCTTCTTCTGCCTTTTCAATCATGCTCAATCCTATACGGTCTTTAACACTACCGCCCGGGTTGTAGGCCTCCAGCTTGGCAACTACCGTGGCCCCCGCGCCCCCGGTAATGTTTTTTAACGGCAGAAAAGGCGTCCCCCCAATCAAACCGGTGATACCAGTGCGTTTCGACATTTTTAAACCTCCCGGAAGGGTATGTTGAGTATTCCTATAGGTCAATAGTATTTTTTCTTATACCTCACTTATATTACAAGGAGGAAGGGTTGTCAACATGTGTATAACCCGGCCTGGCCAAAACCATTTTATAGCGACTTTAAAATTTGCGTTCGGCCTTGTTTGCCTTTACACTCTTTTTACCAGTGTTGCTATACCCTGCCCTCCACCTATGCACAGGGAAGCCAGGCCCAGTGAAGAACCACGCCGGGACATTTCGTAAAGCAGCGTTACCATAAGGCGAGTGCCACTTGCACCAATGGGGTGGCCCAGGGCTATAGCGCCACCATTTACGTTCATTATTTCCGTATTTACTTTTAATTCTTTTATTACGGAAAGGGCCTGGGAAGCAAAAGCCTCGTTTAACTCGATTAGGTCCAAATCTTCCATGGAATAACCGGTAGTTTCCATAAGCCGGGAAATAGCCCGTATGGGACCTGTACCCATAATCCTGGGCTCAACCCCCGCAGAAGCAAAACCGGTAATCTCCGCCATGGGGTTTAAGCCGAGTTCCATGGCTTTTTTTTCGGATACAAGCACCAGGGCGCCTGCACCGTCATTAATCCCGGAAGCATTACCAGCGGTAACCGTGCCGTCCTTTTTAAAAGCCGGCGGGAGTGCAGACAGCTTTTCCAGGGTAGCCCCCCGGCGGGGATGTTCATCCGTGTCCACAAAATAAGGGTCTTTTTTCCTGGGCTTGATTTCTACCGGTACAATTTCTTCTTTAAAAACACCCTCATCAATAGCATTAATAGCTTTTTCCTGGCTTTCCAGGGCCAGCTTATCCTGCTCTTCCCTGCCAATGCCGTACTCCTGGGCTATATTTTCTGCAGTAACTCCCATGTGAATATCTTCAAAGGCGCACCAGAGACCGTCCAGTATCATAAGGTCTTTTGCTTTCTGGTCTCCCATGCGGGCTCCCCACCTGGCCGCAGGCAGGGTATAGGGCGCCTGGCTCATGTTCTCCATGCCCCCGGCTACAACAACATCGTATTCACCGGTCATTATAGATTGGGCTGCCAGGTTGATAGACTTTACCCCGGAACCACATACCTTGTTAACCGTATATGCAGGAACACTGCTCGACAAACCCGCTTTTATGGAAGCCTGGCGGGCCGGGTTCTGCCCCTGTCCCCCCTGGAGTACGTTACCCATAACTACTTCTTCCACCTGGGGCTCATTAACTCCCGCACGCTTCAAGGCCTCACTTATAACCAGGGCCCCCAGGTCCGCTGCAGAAACATCTTTCAAGGCTCCCCCGAAAGTTCCTACCGGCGTACGCGCTGTTCCCGCTACAAAAACTCTTTCCATGTAATTATTTCCTCCTCTCGTTTTTCAAACTTTTTTTAAATTTTTCCTGGACGCAATTTATTTCTTTAATACTAACATTTTTTTTTGCTGCACTACAACCAACTTCAAACAAGTTAAAACCTTATTAATACCTTAATTTAAGTTACATATTCCTGCCTCTAATTCAGTTTAAAATTATCGTTAAGTTAAAACAGTTAAGTTAAAACAAAAGATATTAATTGCTCCCGTTTTTTTTGTATTTACTCTTTCAAGTGAAATACCCCCTTTTCGCCGCTGCAGTATAAGTAACCAGGGGTACTGCAGCCAGCAGGGCGCATACTATAAACAAGTGGAAAAAATTAAACCATAAAAGCAGTAGCCCCAGCACGCTGGCCCCGGAAGCTATACCCAGGTCAAAAGCTGTGGTAAAGGTCGCCATTCCTACTCCCCTTTCGTTTTCAGAAATACGGTCCGCGGCCAGCGCCATCAGTGTTGTATGGGTAAAACCCAGCCCAAAGCCAAAACATATACCCCCTGCCGCCAGCCAGAACATACCCTGGGCCAGGGCAATAAGCACCAGGGAAAAAATCAAAAGCAGTATCCCTGGAACAAACGCTACCATCCTGCCAAAACGGTCCGATATTCTTCCCGAAAGGGGACGCGCCGCCACCACGGCCGCAGCAAATATAGTAAAAAAATACCCTACCTCACCTATTCCCCGTTGTTCTCCCAAAAGGGGGAGGAAAGTAAGTATCCCCCCCAGCGAAAAAGTAATAAAAAACATCATAACAGAAGGAACCAGCACTCCACGGGAAAATAACTTTTTATTGAGCCCCGGCCCCTCCAGCCCGTTTTTATTATTCTCGGGCTCGTTAATGAGAAGGGAAGTCAAAAGTGCTACTAAAGCCGCCAGCGCGGAAACAAGAAATACTATGGTGTAATTTCCTACAGCTTCCCGCATAAACTCGGCAAACGAAGGCGCCGTGGCCAGGGCCAGGGGAGTAGCCGTACCCAGTATCCCTACCGCTTCTCCCCGGCGAAGCGGCGGGGCCAGGTCTATTATTAAAATATTAAAAGTCAGCAAGAAACCTCCCCATCCAACTCCCTGGAGCGCCCGAAACACTATCAGGGCTTCCAGGCGGGGGACCAGGGCAATCCCCACTCCGCTTAATATAAACATGATTATGCCGGTTAACAGGATTTTTTTCCTGCCCCTGCGATCTACTACTCTACCCTGCATGGGGCGGAATATCACCGAACAAAAAGTAAACACACCCATCAGGATACCAACTAAAGTTTCACTTCCGCCAAGGTCCACTATGTAAAAAGGGAGCACGGGAATAAAAAAATCCAGGGCAAAAAACATAAAAAAAATAGTGAAAAACAGGGCCACTATATCAAAAGTAAGCAGGCGGCCTCTATCTGTTGTATTTACCTGGTCCATTTAAACCACCTCGTAAGCTTAATAAATTTGAAGAGAGCTTCTAACTTTACTTGTTTGTTTCCTGCTCCAGGTTTTAACTTCCAGTTCCTGTTTTGCTAAACAGCATGATATACTCGTGCACCTTGTTTACCCTAAAAACGTAAGGGTAACCCAGGGGGCGCAGGTTATTGTATTCGCTTTTGCGATCCCATATAATTATATCCTCCAGTTTAAAACCAGCCCGTCTCAAGTAAAAAACCAGGTCCATGTGCAGGGGGTAAAAAGAAGACCCTTTGCGCAGGTCCATTACCACTACTGCACAATATTTGGAATGTTTAAGCACCCGGTTAAGTTGCGTAAACACCACGCCCAGTTCTTCAAGGAACGCTTGGTAATCTACAATTTCACCCAGGTCGGATTTTTCGCCGCCGTAATTTGCAATATCCTTTTTATCGGCAGAGCGTTTCTGGTTTAAAACATCCCAGTACGGAGGTGAAGTAAGACAGAAATCCACGCTTTCGGGTGGAACTATATCGCTTAAACTGCGGGCATCGGCCCGGTATATATCTATATAATCGCTGTAAGATTCCTGTGCTGCCTCCTGCAACTGCTCCAACCTGCGGTAAACCATTTCCACGTATTTTGGAGATATCTCCAGACCCAGGCCCCGCCTTCCGCTGCGGTAGGCCTCCAGCAACACCGTCCCCGATCCCATGAACGGGTCCATGACACAGTCATCGGGCCGGGTGTATATTTCCAGGAGCCTCCGCACCAGCCCGCCCGGAAACACCGCCGGGTGATCCACATTAATTTCACCGCTCTCCCGCCGGATATCATCCCATACAGAAAGGCTGTAGCGAGTCCAGGACCTGCCATCCAGTTGATTCAACTTTTTTTTAGGTTCATCCATGACTACTCCTCCTGAACTTATTATAACTTCCAGGTGCAAAAAATAAAAGGTAGCTGCCGGTTTTGGTAAATACCTTTTTTTATACAGTCATGTTGGGGAAAAGCTTTACCGTCATTAACTTCTATTTTACTTACCGGTTAAGAACGGAAAACGGGGCTGCCTTCCCGGAGGCAGCCCCGTTTTTTTTTCAGGCCTCATTTTTTTCTTGTTTAGATCTTATATCCTTGAATTAGTCTTCCAGGAGGTACCTTTTTGCCTTGTAAGTTTCATCAGCAATCTCGCGCTTGATAGCAAAGGTGTTTAACAGCTCGCAGCGGCTCAAGGCTTGAATTCCGCTTTCCATCTTCATGGCTTTTTCCGCTCCCAGCGTGGGAACCAGGACTTCGCGGCACCAGGTTGCCATCTTGGGTATCATTTCGTAAATCAAGACATCGGTCATCATCATGGGGAACTTGGCAGCTTCGTCTCCCTTGTCATCTTTTATCTTCCTGGCGCGCAGCAGGCTGCTTTCTGCAGCAAAAACTTCCGAAGCCATGTCTGCAAGACGCTTGAGGATTTCCTGCTCATTTTGCAGATCCTGCTGGAATACCTGGGCAGCATTACCGGCAGCCATAAGGAACAGTGTTTTCATGTTTTCTACAATATATTCGTTCCTTTCAACCGGATCGGAGGGGACTTCTTTTTCCTTGGCCTGGTCAATAGTGCTTTTCAGGTTAGTTACCGCTTCCATGAAAGGCAGTTCCCCTTTCATGGCCTTGGGCAGCAGTGTGCCAGGGATAAGCATCCGGTTCACTTCGTTAGTACCTTCAAAAATCCGGTTAATCCGGCTGTCCCGGTAGTTCCTTTCTGCCGGGTATTCCTGGTCGTAGCCATAACCGCCGTAAATCTGAACCGCTTCGTCGCAAACGTAGTCGTAACCTTCCGTGCAGTAAACTTTGCAGATAGAATATTCAATAGCGTATTCGCGTATAGCGCTGGCGATCTGCTCTTTCGGCACATCTTCCAGCTTTTCTTCCATAAGACCGGCAGTCCGGTAAGCCATACTTTCCATGGCATATGTTTTAATGCTCATATCTGCAAATTTTTCTTTAATCATACCGAAATAAGCTACAGGCTGTTTAAACTGCACCCTCTGCAAGGCATAGTCGACTGCCTGCTCAATCGATCTCTTGGCGCCGCCTACTACTGCCGGGGCCAGCTTGTAGCGGCCGATATTAAGAATGTTAAAAGCAACCTGGTGCCCTTTGCCAACTTCGTGAAGTACATTCTCTGCGGGAACCTTGGCATCTTCCAGAATTACGCTGCAGGTAGAAGAACCGTGAATACCCATCTTCTTCTCTTCCGGGCCAACAGAAACTCCTTCAAAGTCCCTTTCCACTATAAAAGTAGTCATGTGCTCACGGTCTACCTTGGCGTAAACTATGATGACATCGGCCCATCCGGCATTGGTAATATACTGCTTGGTTCCGTTCAAGATGTAATACTTTCCGTCTTCGCTCAATTCCGCCCGGGTCTGGCAGTTAAGAGCATCCGAGCCCGCTTCCGGTTCAGTAAGCGCGTACGCACAGATTTTTTCCCCGGTAGCCAGCTCCGGCAAATACTTTTTCTTCTGCTCATCGCTTCCAAAGAATACTATGGGAAGAGAGCCAATACCTACCTGTGCCCCAAATGCAAGTGCAAAAGAGCCAGAACCGTGCGACATGTTCTCGGTAATAACCGAGCTGCTGATCTTGTCTCCTTCGTCTCCACCGTACTCTTCGGGGATGTCATTGCCCAACAGGCCCAGTTCCCCCGCTTCCCGGAGAAGACCTACCGTTACCCCTTCTGCTTTTTCTTCAATCTCGTCAATCCTGGGCTGCACCTTGTCCTTGCAAAATTCGCGTGTAGTGTTGCGCACCATCAAGTGGATCTCATCAAAGTCTTCCGGGGTAAAGACATCCTGTGGGTCAGCTTTGCTGAGTAAAAATTCTCCGCCTTTGATTTCTTTTTCACCCATCCTCCTGTGAATCCTCCTTTTATAAAATAATTTTTTACCACTTAAATAATTTCGCTAGTTAAGTATTTTTTCCCTGCCGGAGATTAAAATCTTTTTTTAAAAGTTGATTGATTTACATCTATATTTACATTTACATGACCAACAATATTGCATAAATTATAAAATTTTAAAAGTAATTGCTCAAACAGTTACCATACACAAGACAAATTGAGCTCCCGGTGGGTAACATGCCTTACCGGGAGCTCAAAAATATAGCTTTCTTACAATCTACTATTTTTCATCTACCACGAATACTTCCCATACTTCACGGTTACCGTCGGCCTGTGCTTCCGGATCGTCTTTTTCCGGTGCTGGCTGATCTTCAAACTGCACCTCCGGAGGAATAGGCACCCCGGCTTCCAACGCATCTTTTAAGGCATCTTCTTCTTCCAGCACTTCCAGGGCCTCTACGGTTATAACAATTTCCCCATCTTCTACTACCACATAATCCTCGCCTACACCTCTATTATCTTCTCCCGCCATACCTGCAAACATACAAGGATCTATAAGCTCCAGCCAAATCTCGTTATCCTCACTGAACAACCACAACTCCTCTACTTCTTTGTCCGTGGTTATTTCCGTCCTCACTTCCGTTAACTCATAACCCGGGTCATCTGGATTGTAATAATACTCCTTCGTTTGCGGATCTATCATCGCATCTTCGGGTTGTTCCGGTTCTTCAGGTTCTTCAGGCTCTTCAGGTTCTTCAGGCTCCTC
>Ga0207421_10007564_pt1 | contig 11536 bp, 12 predicted proteins | sample SodLakKL_010_SED_4_FD_187542 | JGI IMG/M metagenome (GOLD analysis project Ga0207421, IMG submission 187542) | Alkaline sediment microbial communities from Lake Tanatar, Kulunda Steppe, Russia - 8KL_010_SED (SPAdes) (version 2) | ecosystem: Environmental > Aquatic > Non-marine Saline and... | reverse complement strand
CCGCTCCCCCCCGCCCGGCAGCGCCGCCACACAGGCCGGTGTTGCCGCCCTGGGGGACTACGGTCAGCCCCAGTTCGGCGCAGGCCGCCACCGCCCGGGCCGCGCCGGCGGTGTCCACGGGGCGCAATACCGCCGCCACCGACCGGTCCGCAAACAGGCCCCGCTGCTCCCGCAGATACGGCTGCATCGCCGGGCCGGGCGCGATCACCTCATCGGCGCCGAGGCGGTGGATTAGCGAGTCGAATACGCTCATACCCCGAATGGTCGCATATCTTTCAACCGGCGCCGTGCCCCGGTGTATGATCAGGGCTGGAATGGACAACCGTTTGGGGGATCATCATGCAATTTCGAACCACCCTGGCCGGGCTGGCGGTCATGGCGCTGGCGCTGCCCGCCGCCGCTGACACCCTCGACCTCAACCTGAGCAGCGATGCCTTCGGCGTCACCTACGTTCGCGAGCTGCCGCCGGAGGGCCTGGAAGCGGGCGCCGGGCTGCTCTACCACGACGATGACGGCCATCTGCTCGAAGCCCAGATGCACCTGGTCGACCAGCCGGAGCCCGGTCGCGACGCCCTGTTGCTGGGTCTGGGGGGCAAACTGGTCTACGCCGATGACGATGTCCGCGATGCCACGGGGTTCTCGCTGGCCATCGGCGGCAAGCTCAACTGGACGCTGCCCCGGTACAACCGTGCCGCCGTCGGGGCCTCGCTGTATTTTGCGCCCTCGGTGACGTCCACCAGTGACATCGATGGCTACCAGAGCTATGCCGTGCAGGGTGAGTTCAAAGTGCTGGAAGACGCCCGGATCTACCTGGGCTACCGCCATGTCGAGCTGAGTTTTGATGGCGCCAGCGACCGCACCTTCGAAGACGGGGTTTATGGTGGCATTCGCCTCGACTTCTAGCGCCGGGGCCCGAGTGGCGGCGCGGGCGGCGCTGGTGGCGGCCGGTTTGACGGTTGCCGTTGGCACGGTGGCGGACACCCGTCCGCCGGATCCGCCGGCCAGTGACGCGGTGGTGCTGATGTATCACCACGTGGGCGACGACGGCCACGCCAGCACCCGGGTGACGGAAGACCAGTTCCGGGCGCACCTGGAGTACATCGCCGACAACGACTACACCGTGGTCCCGCTGGGCGAGGTCATCGCGGCGGTGGAAGAGCAGGCGCCCCTCCCGGCCCGGGCGGTGGCCATCACCTTCGATGATGGCTACCGGAGCGTCGGTGAAATTGCCCATCCGCTGCTGCAGGAGCGGGGTTGGCCGTACACCGTGTTCGTGAACACGGAACCCCACGATGAAGGCTTCCAGGGTTACATGACCTGGGAGCGCATGCAGGCCATGGCCGATGACGGCGTGCGATTCGCCAATCATTCCACCAGCCACGATCCGCTGTTCGAGCGGCGCGAGGGTGAGGATCAGGCCGCCTGGTCCCAGCGCATCACGGAGGATCTGCAGGGCGCCCAGGCTCGTCTCGAGGCGATGCTGGGTGATGCGGTGTACTCGGATCCACCGCTGCTCGCCTACCCCTATGGCGAGTACGACACCGACCTGATGGCACTGGTGGACGCGCTGGGCTATGTGGCCTTCGGCCAGCAGTCCGGCGCCATTGGTCGTCACTCCAATCGGCTGGCACTGCCCCGCTTCGCCATTAACGAGCGCTATGGCGACCCGGCGTCATTCTCGCTGCGACTGGCGACCCGGGCTCTGCCGGTGGTCGCGCAGTCACCGCTCAACCCGATTCGGCTCGATGCCGAGCCGCCCCGCCTGATCCTCACCATTGAGGGCGAGCAGCTGGCCACCCACGCCATGGGGTGTTTCTACCGGGGTGAAGTCCTCGAAGTGGACTGGCTGGAGCCCGGCGTGCGGTTCGCCGTGCAGGGTGAGGCGGCGCTGCCGGAGGGTCGCAGCCGCTACACCTGCACCATGCCCGATGGCGATGGGGGGTTTTACTGGTTCAGCCAGCAGTGGGTGGTCGGCCAGGGGGGCACCTGAGCGTGTCGGAGCCGGGGGGTGCGCCCCAGCGCTTGCTGCATCTGACAGATACTCATCTGTTCGCGGATCCCGACGCGCTGCTGGCGGACGTCAACGTCCATCGGCGCTTCCGGGCGGTGCTGGCCGCGCTGGCCGATCAGTCCGGGGCGGCGGCGTTGCTGCACAGCGGTGATCTGAGCCACGACGGCAGCGCGGTTGCCTACCAACGTCTCAAGGCCGCGCTGGATTCCCTGGGGCTGCCGGGGCGGGTGGTGCCCGGCAACCACGACCAGCGCGATGCCATGGACACCGCTTTTGCCAGCGGCCTCGTGACCGCATCCCGCAGCCTGCGGCTGGATCACTGGCGGGTGATCACCCTCGACAGCCACGTTCCGGACCAGGTGCACGGCTGGCTGGATGACGCCGAGTTGCGGGCTCTGGATGCCTGCCTGACGGACGATCCCGACGCCCATGTCCTGATCATGCTGCACCATCAGCCGGTGGCGGTGGGCACCCTGTGGCTGGATGCCATTGGCCTCAAGAATCCCGAGCCGCTGCTGGAGCGGATTGCCGCCAACCCGAAAATCCGCGGGGTGGTGTTCGGGCATGTGCACCATGAGGTCGGGCTTCACATCAACGGCTGCCCGTTTCTGGCCACGCCGGCCACCGCGGCGCAGTTCCGCGGGGGCGCCCTGACCTTCACGGTGGATCCGTCGGCGCCGGGCTATCGCTGGATTGACCTTCACCCGGACGGTCAACTGTCCACCGGCGTGACATTCGTCCGGGCGGATTGATCCCGCCGACTTCCCAGTGCGCGGCGCAGCCATTACCGTACGCGGTTCATGAACAGTAAACGGAGGCATGAGGCCATGGAGTACCGCTCCTGGATGTGTGTGGTTTGCGGCTGGATTTACGAAGAAGAAGATGGCCTGCCCGAGGACGGCATCGAGCCGGGCACTCGCTGGGAGGACATTCCCGATGACTTTGTCTGCCCGGAGTGTGGTGCTGGCAAGTCCGACTTCGAAATGATCGAGATTTAGCATGGCGGAGGCGGGCGCGGCGATTCGGGGTCTTTACGTGATCACCGATGGTGCCGGCGACAGCCCCGAGGCCCTGGCAGGAAAGGTGGAAGCGGCCCTGCGGGGCGGCGCCCGGGTTGTACAATACCGCGACAAATCCACGGATGCCGCACGACGGCAGGCCGAAGCCAGTGCCCTGGGGGATCGCTGCCGGGCCGCCGGCGCCTGCTTCATCGTCAACGATGACCCAGCGCTGGCCCGGGCGGTCGGGGCTGATGGCGTCCACGTCGGGCGCGACGACGCCGCCATTGCCGCTGCGCGGGAGCAGCTCGGGGCCTCGGCCATCGTCGGAGCCTCGTGCTACGCCGATCTGGAGCGGGCCCGGGCGGCGGCGGAGGCCGGGGCGAATTACCTGGCCTTTGGCAGTGTCTACCCCTCTGCCACCAAGCCCGACGCGGTGCGGGCGCCGCTGGCGCTCTTTGCGGAGGCCAGAACCTTTTTCGATGGCCCGCTGGTGGCCATCGGCGGAATCAATGCGGACAACATCGCGGCGGTCATGCGGGCGGGCGCCGATGCGGCAGCGGTGGTGGATGCGGTGTTCGGGGCACCGGATGTGGAAGGCGCCGCGGCGTCGCTGGTGTCCCGAATGGCAATGGGCCGACCCCAGGAGGCAACATGACAACTCGATCGGACACCCTTTTCGCCGAAGCCCGGGAGCATCTGGTGGGTGGCGTGAACTCTGCCGTGCGGGCCTTCCGCTCGGTGGGTGGCAGCCCGGTGTTCATGCGCCGTGGCGAAGGGGCCTGGCTCGAGGACGAAGACGGCAAGCACTACGTTGACTATGTGCTGTCCTATGGGCCGCTGGCCATCGGCCATGCCCACCCTGAAGTCGTTAAGGCGATCGCTGACACCGCCGCCCAGGGCACCAGTTTCGGCGCTCCCACGGTGCTGGAAACCGAGTTGGCGACATTGGTGAAAGGGCTGATGCCCGCCATCGAGCGCATCCGCATGGTCAACTCTGGCACCGAGGCGTGTCTGAGTGCGGTGCGGCTGGCCCGGGGCTTTACCGGGCGTGACCGGATCCTCAAATTCCGCGGCAATTACCACGGCCACGTGGATGCATTGCTGGTGGAGGCGGGCTCCGGAGTACTCACCCTGGGGATTCCCGGCTCCCCCGGCGTGCCGGCCGCGGTCACCGAGATGACGCTGACGGCACCCTACAATGATCTGGAGGCGGTGCAGGCCCTGTTCCAGGACTACGGCGACTCGATTGCCGCGGTGCTGGTTGAGCCGGTGTCCGGCAACATGAACTGTGTCCCCGCCAATCCGGAATTTCTGCAGGGCCTGCGTCGGCTTTGCGATGACAGTGGCGCGATGCTGGTGTTCGACGAGGTCATGAGCGGTTTCCGGGCCGCTCTGGGAGGGGCTCAGGCCCTTTACGGGGTCTATCCCGACCTCACCTGCCTGGGCAAGGTCATCGGCGGCGGCCTGCCGGTGGGTGCCCTCGGCGGCCGCGCCGACGTGATGGAGCATCTGGCGCCCACCGGGCCGGTCTATCAGGCCGGCACCTTGTCGGGGAATCCCCTGGCCATGGCCAGTGGCCTGGCGACGCTGCGCAACCTCTCCCGGCCGGATGTGCATGCCGGTGCCGAGGCCTGGACCCGGCGCCTGGTGGAGGGTTTCCGCGCCCGTGCCCAGGCCGCCGGGATTCCGCTGGCAACTCATCAGGCCGGCACCATGTTCGGTCTGTTCTTCACCGACGCGCCGGTGGTGGATCGCTTCGAGACGGTGGCCCAGTGCGATGCCGAGCGGTTTGTGCAGTTCTTCCACGGCATGCTCGAGGCGGGTGTCTATTTCGCGCCGTCCGCCTTTGAGGCCGGCTTTGTGTCCACCGCTCACGACGATGCCGCCCTTCAGCACACCCTGGATGCCGCCGAGCAGGTCTTCTCCCGTCTGTGACCGGCGCGGAGGGCGGTCTCGGCCCCATCCTTGACTGGCTGGCGGAGAATCCCGCCTGGGCGGGGGCGGTGGTCGGCCTCATTGCCTTTCTGGAATCCCTGGCCCTGGTGGGCCTGGCGGTGCCCGGTGCGGCGCTGCTGTTCATGGCCGGTGCGGTGGTGGGGGGCGGCAATCTCGCCATCGCGCCGATTCTGGCCTGGGGCATTGCCGGCGCCATCCTCGGCGATAGCCTGAGCTACTGGCTGGGCCGCCGGTTCCGTCACCAATTCCCTACGCTACCCCTGATTCGCCGCTACCCCGGCGCCATTGTCCGGGCGCAGCAGCTGTTCCAGCGCCATGGTGGCAAAAGCGTGATTATCGGCCGCTTCGTGGGCCCGGTGAGGCCGGTGATCCCGGCGGTGGTGGGCATGCTGGGGATGCCGCCGGGCCGATTCCTGGCGGCCAATGTGTTCTCGGCACTGCTATGGGCGCCGGCCTATATCCTGCCGGGCATTCTGGTGGGGGCATCGGTGGTTCTGGCCCTGGAGGTCATGGGCCGGCTGGTGGCCTGGGTGCTGTTGCTGCTCGCGGCCGTGGTCGCGCTGCGCTGGTTGTTGCCGCGGGTCGACCGGCCACTGCGCCTCGCCGGAAACCGCCTGGCGCGGTGGTTGGGGCGGCACCCGCCGCCGGGCTGGAACTGGCTCGGCCTGCGGCCCCTGCATGAGCCCCTGCGTGCCCTGCGCCACCGGGAGGGTTGGCTCTGGTGGAGCGCGCTCATTGCCGTGGGGCTCACGGTCACCCTGGCGGTCACGGCACCCTCGCCCCATGGATGGGAAAAGGGCCTGCTGGCCCTCGCCGATGCCCAGCGGGATGCCTTGCTGCAGCAGGTGGCCTGGCGTATCACTCAGCTGGGTGGCTGGCTGCCGGTGAGCCTCGGAGCCATCGCCCTCGGGGCGGTGTTGTGGGCGGCGGGAGAGCCGCGGCGGGCCGCGCTGGCACTGCTGGCCGTGGCGCTGCCCATGGCAATCAGCTTTGCCCTCAAGGGCGCACTGGATACGCCACGACCCGGTGGGCTGACTGACACCGCGGCTTTCGGCCCGGCTTTTCCCAGTGCCCATAGCGCCGGCATCGCCGCGTTGGTGACCGCCTGGATGACCCTCCTGCCCGCCCGGGGCTGGCGGATACGAACGGCGGTCATGAGCGTTGCCGCGGCGGGGGTGGTGGCAGTAGCCCTGAGCCGGGTGGTGCTGGGTGTGCACTGGCCGCTGGATGTGATCGGCGGCGCCGGCCTCGGTGTCGTCTTTGGTGTGTTACCGGGTTTGACCGGCCCACCGCCACGGGTTTGGCCCCGGCAGGTACGGGCGGTCCTGGCGTCGGCGCTGGTGGTCATGATCAGTGCGGCGCTGACCGAGGTGTTGAGCTGGCCGGATCCCCTGCGCGCCTATCCGGATCGGTCGACGATTCCGGTGCTGGCCCTCGAGGACTGGCATCACCCTGAGGCGCCACCCGCCGTCCGTCGCCTCGGACTTGCCGGTAAGGAAGAGCCACTGGCGGCTCACTGGCTGGGGGGTGAGGCCGGCCCCGCCGGGTTCGATGAGCACTGGTATGCGCCACCCGGCTGGACCAGTCGTCATGGACTGGCCTGGCTGGGGCCGGATCCGGCGGTGGAACGATTGCCCGCTCTGCCCCGTTGGCATGCCGGGCGGCTTCCGGAGCAGGTGCTGATCCGCCCGGTGCCGGAGGAGGGCGCTCGTCTGGTGCTGCGGGCCTGGCGTGGCGCTGAATCCCCGGCCGGGCCCATCTGGCTGATTCAGATTGAACACGTCCGCGTCAGGGCCGGAGTGCTGCTGCCGCGCCTGGAGCGCAATCCGCTCACCGGCGAGGCGCTGGATGACCGGCTGGAGGCCGCCGCGCAGCGGGCCGGTTATGCCCGCCGCGAGGCCGAGGTGCCCCGATTCGGTGAACCGGAATTGGTGGGTTCACCGCCTTAATCGGCGGTGTCGGTGGGCTCTCCCCAGGGCGGGATCATGGCCTGGTCAATACCCAGGCGGTCCAGCACCCGGGCAATAACAAAGTCCACCACGCCGGCCAGGTCGGTGGGGCGATGATAAAAGCCCGGGTTGGCCGGCAGCATGACGGCACCCATGCGGGTCAGGCGCAGCATGTTCTCCAGATGAATCTCCGACAGCGGCGTTTCCCGGGGCACCAGGATCAGCTGCCCGCGCTCCTTGAGTACCACATCGGCGGCTCGTTCGATCAGCGCTTCGCTGGTGCCGGCGGCGATGCGGCCCAGGGTGCCGGTGGTGCAGGGGCAGACCACCATCTGGCGCGGTGCCCCCGAACCGGAGGCCACCGGCGCGGTCCAGGCCTTGGAGCCGAAGACTCGCAACTGCTCCGGCTCGGCATTGAAGCGATCGGTCAGGGCCCGGGCCATGTCCGCCGGTCGCGCCGGCAGGGTGACGTCATGTTCCATGCTCAGGACCAGCCGCCCGGCCTCCGAGATCAGCAGGTACACGGGGCGTTGCGCCTTGATCAGGCATTCGAGCAACCGCAGGCCGTACAGGCCACCGGAGGCGCCGGTAATGGCCAGGGTAATGGGGGCGTGGGTCATGCCGGGAGTCCCTGTTCCAGACGGGTCAGAATGATTTGGTGGATATCACCGAAATCGCCATTGCTCATCACCAGCAGGGTATCGCCTGCCCGGCTGAATTTCACAACCGCTTCGGCCAGTTCATCAACGCGGTCAGCCAGAGTCAGCCGCGCTGCCAGGCTGGCAAGCGCTTCTTTGGGCTGCCATGGCAGGTCCGGCGTCGCCAGCATGAATACCTGGTCGGCGGCCTGCAGGGATTCTGCCAGCTGATTGCCGTGGAGTCCGGCCCGCATGGTGTTGGAGCGGGGCTCCAGCACCGCCAGAATCCGCCCCGCCGGGTAAGCGTCACGCACGGCGGCCAGGCTGGCCGCGATGGCGGTGGGGTGGTGGGCAAAGTCATCCAGGACCCGGATGTCGCGAACCTCGCCCCGCTGCTCCAGCCGTCGCCGCACGCCGCCGAACCGCCGCAGGGAGTCCAGTGCCTGTGCCAGCGGCACGCCGGCATGCCGCGCCGCCAACACCGCCGCCGCGGCATTGCGGGCATTGTGCTCACCCGGTAGCGACGACGGCAGTGGGTTTCCATTGAGCGCCCAGCCGGCCGGAGCCCCGGTTCCCGGCATGGCCTGCAGCTGCCATTCCGCATGGTCCCCGCGGCCAAAGCCCGTGCAATCGCTCCAGCAACCGCGTTCCAGTACCCGCGCCAGCGCCGGGTCATCCCGGTTGACGATGAAGCTGCCATTGCCCGGTACGGTTCGAACAAAATAGTGGAATTGCTGCTCGATGGCCGCAAGATCGGGGAAAATGTCGCCATGATCGAACTCCAGGCCCGTCATTACGGCGGTTCGCGGGCCGAAATGGACGAACTTGGAGCGTTTGTCGAAAAACGCCGTGTCGTACTCGTCTGCCTCGATCACGAAAAACGGGTGGCTGCCCGGGCGTGCGGAGGTGCCGAAGTTCGTGGGTAGCCCGCCGATGAGAAACCCCGGATCCAGGCCCGCGTCCTCCAGCAGCCAGGCCACCAGGCTGGCGGTGGTGGTCTTGCCGTGGGTGCCGGCCACCGCAATCACCCACCGATCCCGCAGGACGTTTTCCGCCAGCCAGGCCGGGCCCGAGGTGTAGGGGATGCCGCGATCCAGCACCGCCTCCACGGCGGGGTGTCCCCGCGACAGGGCGTTGCCAATGATCACCCGGTCCGCCCGCAGCAGATCCGCGTTGGGCTCCGAGCCCTGTTGCACCGGGATGTCCGCCGCCGCCAGCACATCGCTCATGGGCGGGTAAAGCGCCTGGTCCTGCCCGGTGACGTGATGGCCGGCGCCGCGGGCCAGCACCGCCAGACCGGCCATGAACGTGCCGCCGATGCCGAGGATGTGAATGTGGCTCATCCGCCGGTAACGAGCTGCACGAACGCGCTGGCGCCGAGGATGTAGCCGAGGCTGGTGGCCAGACTGATGGCGGTGCTCACCGACATGGCCTCCCGCAGGATGTGATTGACCACCGCCACGTTCCAGATGAGCAGGGCCAGATAGGCGAAGGCGCCGCCGGTGGTGACGTCGGTGGGCGGCCCCACCAGCACCAGCACCGGCACCGCCGCCATGGAAATGAAAGCATCGGTGCCGAACAGCGCGGTGGCCGACTGGATGAAGCGCGGCATGTGGCCGGTGAGCTGCAGGACCAGCGCCAGATAGGCGAGGCTGAAACCCAGCAGCAGCATGATGTGCAGCAGCGGCTCGGCGTCGGTGGCGTACTGCTGCATGACCACGGCATTGATGACCGCGGTGGCGACAATGGCGGCCCCCATCAGGGTCGACGAGGCCGGCAGATCCTGCGGGCCCGCCCGGAGAAGGGCGATGGAAACGATTTGCTGCAAAAAGCGGTTCACAAAGACTTCCCTTGAACTTCACTGCCCCCATGGGCTGTCATTCATGCTACCTGTTCCGCCGAGGAACGTCGCGACCGGGGCGGCGGAAGCTCTGTCTGCAGCCCGGGCAGACGGTGCTGGATATTGCTGGAGGCCGAATCCCCCGGCAATTGATAGACTTTCGGCGGATTCCGGCAGAGGGGAGCAAGGATGACCGGGAAGAACGCCTTTTATGCCCAGTCCGGCGGGGTGACCGCCGTGATCAACGCCAGCGCCTGCGGCGTCATCGAAACCGCCCGGGCCCATCCCGAGGCCATCGGCACGGTCTATGCGGGAGCCCATGGCATCCTGGGGGCGTTGCATGAGGATTTGATCGACACCGCCGCCGAGAGCGCCGACACCATCAGCGCCCTGCGGCATACGCCGGCGGGCGCCTTCGGCTCGGCCCGGTACAAGCTCCGGGGGCTCGAAGAAAATCGCGCCGAGTACGAGCGTCTGATCCAGGTGTTCCAGGCCCACGACATCGGTTATTTCTTCTACAACGGCGGCGGCGACTCCCAGGACACGGCGCACAAGGTCGCCCAGCTGGGCGAATCCATGGGCCACCCGATCACCTGCATCGGCATTCCCAAAACCGTGGACAATGACCTGCCAGTGACCGACACCTGTCCGGGCTTCGGGTCAGTGGCCAAGTACATCGCCGTTGCGACCCGCGAGGCGGGCCTCGATGTGGCCTCCATGGCCCGGACCTCCACCCGGGTGTTCATCCTCGAGACCATGGGGCGCCACGCCGGCTGGATCGCCGCCGCCTCCGCGCTGGCCCGGGAGGCACCGGATGATCCACCCCACGTGATTCTGCTGCCGGAAGTGCCCCTGGACGAGCAGCGTTTTCTCGCCCGGGTTCAGGATTGCGTTGAGCGAATTGGCTACTGCGTGGTGGTGGTTTCGGAAGGAGTCCGCACCGCGGATGGCCAGTTCCTGTCCGATCAGGGCACCCGCGACGCCTTCGGGCACGTTCAGCTGGGCGGTGTGGCGCCGACGGTGGCGGCTATGGTCAAGGATGCGCTGGGCTACAAATACCACTACGCCATCGCGGACTACCTGCAGCGGGCAGCCCGGCACATCGCTTCGGCCACCGATGTGGAACAGGCCTATGCCCTGGGCCGGGCCGCGGTGGAATATGCGCTGGCGGGCCGCAACGCCATCATGCCCACCATTGTGCGTGAATCGGACCAGCCCTATCGCTGGCACATCGGCGAGGTGCCGCTGGCGGAAGTGGCCAATGTCGAGGCCCGCATGCCCGCTGATTACATCGACGACAGCGGATTCTTCGTCACCGAGTCCTGCCTCCGCTACCTGCGGCCGTTGATCGAGGGCGAGGATTATCCGCCGTACCGGGACGGCCTGCCGGTGTATGCCCGACTCCGGGGGCAGCGGGTGGCCAGGCGGCTGCCGCCGTTCCGGGACTGACCCGTTGGCGGGGCACGGGTATACTCCGCCGCACAGTCACTGGCTTCAACCAAGGAGAGTTCAGCATGGCCTACCAGGGCATCACTGCAGGGAAGAGCCTGCCCGACGATCTCAACGTCATCATCGAAATTCCGGCCCAGGCCGACCCGGTCAAGTACGAGGTGGACAAGGACACCGGCGCCATTGAAGTGGACCGGTTCATGGGAACGTCCATGCGCTACCCGGCCAACTACGGCTATATTCCCGAGACCCTGTGCGGTGACGGCGACCCTCTCGATGCACTGGTGATCACCCCATTCCCACTGGTGATCGGCTCGGTGATTCGCGCTCGCCCGGTGGGAGTGCTGGAAATGACTGACGAAGGCGGTGAGGACGCGAAGCTGCTGTGCGTTCCGGTGAGCAAGCTCACCCCGATCTATGACCACGTGCAGGCGCCGGGGGATCTGCCGTCGCTGCTGCTGGACCAGATCAGCCACTTCTTTGAGCGCTACAAGGACCTGGAGCCCGGCAAATGGGTGAAGGTCAATGGCTGGAAGGGCTACGACGCCGCGGTGGCGGAGATTGACGACGCCGTCGCCCGGGTTTCAGGCTGATCCCGTGGTCAAGCTGACGCGCATCTACACCCGCACCGGCGATGCCGGCCAGACCATGCTGGGCGATGGCAGCCGGGTGGCCAAGACCGATGCCCGGGT
>Ga0207421_10007562_pt1 | contig 11538 bp, 8 predicted proteins | sample SodLakKL_010_SED_4_FD_187542 | JGI IMG/M metagenome (GOLD analysis project Ga0207421, IMG submission 187542) | Alkaline sediment microbial communities from Lake Tanatar, Kulunda Steppe, Russia - 8KL_010_SED (SPAdes) (version 2) | ecosystem: Environmental > Aquatic > Non-marine Saline and... | reverse complement strand
ACGGCGGGCCGCGAAGGTCGCGTTGTCATCCAGCGAGCGGCGCCGACAGCAGGTGATGGAAGCGGTGCCGTTCACCATGTTCTCCGTCGACCAGGATCGGGTCGTGGAGATGCTCGCGGTCGATGAGGACGTACCGATCGACGATCCGGCCGGGCAGCGCTTCGCGTTGCGCCGGTGGGACGACCCGGCGGCGCCCCGGTTGTCGGAGGCGATCGAGCAGGCCTTCACCGGTGAGGGGCTGCGCGAGGAGTTCGCCTGGCGCGGTGGGTACTGGGACGTCTGGCTCGAACCCGTCCGGTCGGCGGAGGGCGAGGTCGACGGGGTCCTCGGCATGGTGGCGGATGCGACGGCACGGCGACGGTCCCGTGAGCTCGAGGCCCGCCTGGCCGCCCTGGTGGACTCCGCGAACCTGGCGATCGTCGGGATGGACATCGACGGGATCATCACGAGTTGGAACCAGGGCGCGGTGCACCTGTTCGGGTGGAGCGCGGAGGAGGCGATCGGCCGCGACATCACCCTCATCGACACGCACGACCCGGACGCGGTTCCGGTTCGCCACCCCGAGCGTGAGATGCGGGCGGGCCGCCTCCGGGATTCCTACGTCGAGACGCACCGACGTGCACGCGACGGACGGGAGATCCCGGTCGGGGTGTCGTTGGCCTTCATCCGGGACGCGGATGGTCGTGACGTCGGTCTGTCGGCGACCTACCAGGACCTGTCGGCGCAGGTCCGGGCGACCGACGCCCTGGCCGCGTCCGAGCAGCAGTTCCGCCTCATCGCGGACAACGCCCAGGACGTGATCTACCGCCTGGACGTCCGCGATCAGCCACGGCTCGAGTACCTGAACGCCGCTGCCGAGACGCTCCTCGGCTTCCCCCGCGATCGCCTGCTGCGCGACCGTCGACTGATCGTGGAGCAGACCCACCCGGAGGATCGCCAGTCGGCGCTCGGATCGGTGGTCGAGCCGGAGGGAGGCACCTTCGTCAGCCGCTGGCAACGCGAGGACGGACGCTGGATCGTCATCGAGGATCGGCGCACGGTGCTGATGGAGCGTGGTCAGCCGGTGGCGGTCATCGGGATCGCCCGGGACATCACCGACCAGCAGGAGGCGGTCGAACGCACGCGCGAGGAACTCGCCCAGGAGCGTCGGATCGCCGAGGAGTTGCGTGAACTCGACGAGATGAAGACCGCGTTCCTCTCCGCGGTGTCCCACGAACTCCGCACGCCGTTGACCAGCGTGCTGGGCTTCGCCGAGACGGCTAGACGGTACGTCGTGCAGACGGATCCGGACCTGGTCCACTACCTGGAACGGCTCCTGGCCAACGCCAAGCGGTTGCAGGTGCTGATGGACGATCTGTTGGACGTCGATCGGCTCAGTCGCAGCGAGGTCACGCCCCGCCTGCAGGAGGTGGACCTGGCGGATCTCGCACGCCGCTCGGTGCGCAGCCGGGAGGCACCGACCCACTGGTTCCACCTCGATCTGGCCCCGGTCACGCTGCCCCTCGACCAGGTCATGATCGATCGGGTCATCGACAACCTCGTGCGCAACGCGGGCCGCCACACCCCCGAGGGAAGCAACGTCTGGGTGCGTGTCACGCCGACCGATGACGGCGCCCATCTGATCGTCGAGGACGATGGGCCCGGCGTTGCGCCGTCGGATCGGGATCGCATCTTCGACCCGTTCCAGCAGGGTCGTGGCGTGTCCATGCAGGCATCGCCGGGAACCGGTATCGGGCTGTCGCTCGTCCGCCGGTTCGTCGAGGCGCACGGCGGCTGCGTACGCCTCGATGAACGGCCCGGTGGCGGGGCCCGGTTCACGATCGAGTTGCCCCGCACCACCACGGCCACGACGGACGGGTCAGGGGACGACAGTGATCGCCGCCGAGGAGTGGACCAGCACCCCTCACCGCCCGCATCGACGGGCTGACCGGAGGAGCACTATGGATGTCGACGACAACCCGTTCCGCGGTGCGGGCCTGCCGATCGGGGGCATCGCCGAGCAGCGTCGCCTTCGCGTCGACCCGACCGACGCGCAGGCGTTGTTGGCCCGGTGTCCCGTGCATGCCCCGACCCCCCTGCTCACGTTGCCGCGACTCGCCGAGCGATCCGGGGTCGGGAAGCTGGACGTGAAGGACGAGCGTGCCCGGATGGGCTTGGGCAGTTTCAAGGCGTTGGGCGCGGGGTACGTGATCGCGCGGATGGCCACCGACCGCATGGACCGCCCGGACCACCAGGCCAGCGTCGAGGAACTGGCGGTGGCCCTGGAGGGGACGGTGTTCGCCTGTGCGAGCGCGGGGAACCACGGCATGTCGGTTGCTGCCGCTGCCGCGGTGTTCGGCGCCGAGGCGCGGGTCTACCTGAGCGAGACCGTGCCGGAGGCATTCGCCGGGCGGCTGCGCGAACGTGGCGCCACGGTGGTGCGGGCGGGCGGCGACTACGAGGCCAGCATGGCCGCCGCCCAGCAGGAGGCACGGGATCATGGTTGGGTCCTGTTGTCGGATTCGTCCTGGCCGGGTTACCTCGATGTTCCTGCCCGGGTGATGAAGGGCTACCTGGTGATGGCCGCGGAGATGGTCGAGGCGATCGAGCCTCCGCCGACGCATGTGGTCGTCCAGGCGGGCGTCGGCGGTCTGGCGGCCGCAGTGACCGCACTCGTGCGGGAGCGCTGGGGCGATGGACCGACGGTGGTGGTCGTCGAACCTTCGCGTGCGCCGGCGCTGCAGGCCAGCATCCGCGCGGGCCGTCCCGTGGCCGCACCCGGGCCTGCGTCCTCGATGGGTCGGCTGGACTGCAAGGAACCGTCCATCCTGGCGCTCGACGAACTCGCCCGTGCCGCGGATGCCTTCGTCACGATCAGTGACGACGAGGTGCAGGCCACCGTGGAGCTGTTGCGCGCCCACGGGATCGACACCACCCCGTCCGGCGCGGCCGGTGTGGCGGTCCTGCACCATGCCGATGGCCATCGCGACGCCCTCGGACTGGATGCCGACAGCCAAGTGGTGGCCATCATCACCGAATCGCTGGAGCACACATCGTGAGCCCCGACGACCTCGCCGCCCTGACCGCGCTCCGGCGCCTCCTGCACCAACATCCAGAGACACGTTTCGACGTCGCCGCCACCGCAGACCGTGTCGCCGAACAGCTCGACGACGCGGGCCTGGAGGTGACCATGGAGGTCGGTGGCAGTGGCGTGGTCGGCACGTTGCGTCGGGGCACGGCCCAGCGCAGCATCGGGCTGCGTGCGGACCTCGATGCGCTGCCCATCGACGAGCGCGGGGACCTCGCCCACACCTCGCAGATCGCTGGCGCCCATCACGGCTGTGGCCACGATGGCCACATCACGATGCTGCTCGGCGCCGCGCAGGCACTGGCGCAGGCCGAGGACCTCGACGGGACGGTGCAGTTCATCTTCCAACCGGCCGAGGAGACCGGACGCGGGGCGCAGGCGATGATCGACGACGGCCTTCTCGACCGCTTCCCGATCGACGCCGTGTTCGGCCTGCACAACCTGCCTGGCCTACCGGTCGGTCACCTGGCGACCCGGGTGGGCACGTTCACCGCGTTCGAGGACGTGTTCACCATCGAGATCGATGGCAGCGGCGGACACGCATCCGCACCCCAGCACACCACCGATCCGCTCGTCGCCGGCGCCGAGATGGTGCTCGCCCTGCAGACCGTCGTCTCGCGGGCGGTCGATCCCGCCGACCACGCCGTGGTCTCGGTGACCGAGTTCGTGACCGACGGAGCCCGCAACATCATCCCCGGGCAGGTCACCATCCGGGGTGACTCGCGCGGGTACGACGACCGGGTCAGCAGCACGATCCGGACGCGCATGGAACGCATCGCCGCGGGAGTGGCAGCGGCGCACGGCGCCCGCGCACAGATCGATCACCGCCGTGAGTTCGCACCGGTGGTGAACACGGAGGCGGCCACGCATGCGGCCGTCCGAGCGGCGCAACGGACCGATGGGATGAGCGTCGACGCGACAGCCGGTCGCATGGGATTCTCCGAGGACTTCGCGCAGTACCTCAACCACCGGCCGGGCTGCCTGGTCGTGCTCGGCAACGGCATCGAGGGTCCCCATGGCCGCTCACTGCACCACCCGAGCTACGACTTCAACGACGCGGCCATCCCCTTCGGCGTCGGGTACTGGTGCGCGCTGGTGCGCGGATGGCTCGGTCCGTGACCGCCCCGTCACCCCCACGGGGCTTCGAGGAGCAGGAGTTCGAGGCCCGCGCCGAGCGCCTCCAGGCCGGGATGGCCGCGGCGGGCATCGACCTGCTGCTCCTCACGACCGAGCCGGACGTGCGCTACCTCAGTGGCTTCGACACACCGTTCTGGCACAGCCCCACCCGGCCCTGGTTCCTCCTGCTCCCCGCGCTCGGCCCACCGGCGGCGGTCATCCCGGAGATCGGGGCTCCCGCCATGGCGGCCACATGGGTCACCGACATCCGGACCTGGCCGGCGCCGGTGCCGGCTGACGACGGTGTCACGCTGCTGGCCACGGCGATCCGGGAACTGGTCGGCGTCCGCGGAACGGTCGGGGTGCCGATGGGTCCGGAGACCCACCTGCGTATGCCGCTGGCCGACTGGTCGCGGCTGCGTGCGTCAATCCCGGAGATGCACGTCGTCGACGCCACACCGACCGTCGCGGCCGTCCGCATGGTCAAGTCGGCCCCGGAGATCGCCAAGATCCGCCACATCTGTCACCGGGCGGGCGACGCGTTCGACGCACTGGCGGACATCGCCGGTGAGGGCGTCGAGCTGTCGAGCGTCTTCCGTCGCTTCCGGATCGACCTGCTGGAGCGGGGCGCCGATGACGTCCCCTACCTCGTCGGCGGCGCCGGGCCCGGTGGCTACGCCGACGTCATCTCTCCACCGACCGACGAGCCACTTCGTCCCGGGGATGTGCTGATGCTCGATACCGGTGCCGTCCACGACGGCTACTTCTGCGACTTCGACCGCAACGTCGCCATCGGACGCGCGGACGATGCTGTCCGCCGCGCCTACGACACCCTCCACCGCGCCGTCGATGCCGGCCTCGCGGCGATCCAACCCGGTGCGCGCTGCTCGGGGCTGTTCACGGCCATGGCCGCGGTGATCGAGGGCGACGGCTACCGCGCTGGCAACGTTGGCCGGTTCGGGCACGGACTGGGCCTGCAGCTCACGGAGTGGCCCTCGCACACCCGGACCGATCACACCGTGCTCCGGCCGGGCATGGTCATCACGCTCGAACCAGGACTCACCATCGCGCCCGGCCGCACCATGGTGCATGAGGAGGACGTGCTGGTCCTGGCTGACGGTGCCGAACTGTTGAGCCGCCGCGCGCCTCGGGAGATGCCGGTCATCTGACCGGGACGCACCGCGTCACCGATCTGCGGACCCCGGCCGGCATCCACCACGACGCGGGCCTCTGACGGTTCGGAGCCGAGGAGGGGATTCGAACCCCTGACCGACCGCTTACAAGGCGGTTGCTCTGCCGGACTGAGCTACCTCGGCGCGGTGGGGGAGGCTACTGCCAGGTTGCGCCAACGGGTGCGACGATGCGCCGCCCCACGTCCCGGTCGTCGGCTACGGTCCGGGGCATGCCGGTTCCACGTGCACAGCTGAAGGTCTTCTCCCCGCTCGAGTCGTTCCCTCCGCGGGAACGTGAGCGCTGGGCCTCGTACGTCGAGGCTGCGGGTGGTCTCACACGCACGGAGCACGCCGACGTCGAGGATGCGGCCGCCACCCGCCTGTTGACCGGTCGTGCGTCGCCGGGCCCGGACGCCGCCCTGGTACGGCGCGCGGGACGTCAGGTGCTCGTCTGTCCGCTCGACCTCGAGTTGCGTGCCGCGGTCGCGATGGAGTCATTCCGGCGCACCATCCCCGACGCGGTGGCGGACGCGTTCGTGCCGGACCAGCGCCTGCGCGGGGTCTTCGAATCGCTGTCAACCAGCGGTCGGATGCCGCACGTGATCGACGAGCCCTGGTCTGTGCCGTTGCACTGGTTCGTCGCGTTCGACCCGTCCGAGCGACGGCTGCGCGAGCATCCGGAGGGGCACGGCCCCCGGCTCGTCTACGTCTCGACCTGCGATCAGGCGCTGGACCGGTTGGAGCAGGCGATCGAGGTCGTGGAGGACACCCTGGAGGACGGTGAGGACATCCTCGCTGCGCTCGCGTCGATCACCGCATGGGTGGACACGTTCGACCCGGCCTCCCTGCTGGAGCTCGACTACGCGCGGGTGGCGTCGCTGTTCACCCCGGAGGAGCTCCGGGGCGACACGACCTGCGAGGACCTGTGGCAGGCTATCGAGGCCCTGGAGGTCGGCGACCTGTTGACGGCTGCGGCCACCTACGGCGTGGTCCGCGCACGGTGGAGCGATCGCTGGACCCTCCAGCACGTCAACTGACGCGCACTACCAGGCCAGGTCGTCGCGGTGGGTGAGTGCGTCGGCGAGGACATCGGGAGCGATGTTGCCGCCCGACAGCAGCACGCCGACCCGCCGCCTGGCGACGTCGATCCGTCCATCGAGGATCGCGGCCAGGCCGCACGCTCCCGACGGCTCGACGACCTGCTTCATGCGGACCGCAAGGGTCCGCACGGTCTGGAGCACCACGTCGTCGTCGACACCGACGATCGAGGACACGTGGGCCTGGAGGATCGGGAGCGCCAGGTGCCCGATGTGGGTCGTCTGCTGACCGTCCAGCACGGTCCGGGGGACGGCGACCTCGACGACCCGGCCCTGTTCCACCGCATCGCGGGCCGCCCGCCGGCCACCGGGTTCAACCCCGATGATCCTGATGCCGGGTGCTGCAGCAACCGCGGCCACGGCGCTGCCGGCGAGCAGCCCGCCGCCGCCGACCGGCACGACCAGCAGGTCGAGGTCCGGGACGTCCGCGAACAGTTCCCTGGCCGCCGTCCCCTGACCGGCGATGACGTCCGCGTGGTCGAACGGCGGGATCAGGGTCGCCCCCCGGTGGGTGGCGATCTCCCGGGCGATGGCGGCGCGGTCGTCGGTGTACCGGTCGTAGGTCACGACCTCGGCACCGTACGCACGGGTCGCGGCGAGCTTCACCGGCGGCGCGTCGGTCGGCATCACGATCGTGGCTGGGACACCCATGATCCTGCAGGCGCAGGCGACCGCCTGCGCGTGGTTGCCGGATGAGAACGCGACCGCGCCCCTGGCCCGCACCGACCGGTCGATGGCGGTGAGCGCGTTCACCGCCCCGCGGATCTTGAACGCCCCGACCCGCTGGAGGTGCTCCGCCTTCAGGAACAGTGACGCGCCCAGCCGCTCGTCGAGCGTGCGCGAGGTGAGCACCGGGGTCCTGCCCACCATGCCAGCCAGGCGCTTTGCGGCGACCTCGATGTCGGCGTTGGTGACGGGCAGCGGGGCGTCGGTCATCGGTCGAGTTCGTCGCGGAGCTGGTCGGCGAGCTCGCGGGAGGTCAGCGACTGCACGCTCCGGAGTCGGTAGCGCCGTTCACCCTCGTCGCCGGCAGCCACCCAGTCGCGCGCAGCCGATTCGAGGTGGCTGTCCGCGATCTCGATGACGTCCCGACGGTCGAGGTAGCGGGCGAGGTCCCGGAGATCGGCGAGGGCCTGCAGGTGATCCTCGCCCTCGGCATCGATGCGGTAGGCGGCGACGAGCAGGTCCGGCGCTGCGGGGTCCTCCGCGAGGCACAGCTCGGCCGCGTGCATGGCCATGTTGAGCTGGCGATCGTCGTGCGCGGCGCGGGCGAGGTCGGCGAGTCGTCCCGCCCGGTCGGGACCGGGTTCCTCCTTCTCCACGGTCTTGAGGTCCTTGCGCAGGTCACGGCTGCGCTGGTCCGGGGTCACCGGCTTGCGGGAACTGGCCATGAGCGTGCCTCTCGAAGGATGGGCGGGCGTGAGGTCGTGGGCGTGGTCCGAAGCAGGGTCACGTGGGGTCGCAGAAGTCGCGGACATCGTCGTGGATGGCCTGGGCATCCGCGACCAGGTCGGGATCGCGTAGGGCGTCGGGGCCCGCTTCCTCGGCCGCCCGTACCCGGTCCGCCAGATCGCGGACGTCGGCCAACAGCGACGGAGGAGCGTGGATGACCGCCTCTTCGATCGCGTCGCGTGCGATGTCCGGGGCTCCGGACTCCACCGCGTTGACGGCCCGCGTCAACGCCAGGCAGAAGCGGACCTGATCCGACAGGTCGCCGGCGGTGCCGGTCACGTCCTCGTACCGGTCCCGCACCTCGACGCAACCCGCGGATCCCAGGATCGCGGCGGCGATCACGAGGATGATGGGCGTGCTCAGGCGGCGCATACGCAGGACGCTAATGGGCGGATCGGATGAATGCCCAGCCTGGGGTCGACCGCCACAGGCGAGCGCAGGGCGCGTCACGACGGGACGGGTTACCGTGGAGGCCGACTGGCGGGTCTCTGGAGACCCCGGAGCGACCCTGCCACCCAGCGCGTGGAGGATCCCATGGCCGAGCAGCGTGAGCAGCAGCACTTCGCGGACCACCCGATCATCACCGACGGGTTGGCATCGCAGTACCCCGACATCGACGAGGTCGAGACCTCGGAGTGGCTCCAGTCGTTCGATGCGGTCGTCGATGCCGCCGGCAAGGAGCGCGGGCGCTACCTGCTGCTCCGGGTCCTGGAGCGAGCTCGGCAGAGCAACATCGGCATCCCGGCCCTGACGACCACCGACTACATCAACACCATCGCGCCCGAACGTGAGCCGGACTTCCCCGGTGACGAGGACATCGAACGGCGCATCCGTCACCACATCCGGTGGAACGCCGCGGTGATGGTCCACCGCACCAACGTCGAGCGGGGGACCGGTGGCCACATCGGCAGCTACGCCTCCGCGGCATCGCTCTACGAGGTCGGGTTCAACCACTTCTTCCGCGGCCGCGACCATGCGGGTGGCGGCGATCAGATCTACTTCCAGGGCCACGCCTCCCCGGGCATCTACGCCCGTGCGTTCCTCGAGGGGCGCCTGTCCGAGGACCGCCTCGACCGGTTCCGTGCCGAGGTCGAGCCCGGCGGACTGTCGAGCTATCCGCATCCTCGTTTGATGCCGGACTTCTGGGAGTTCCCGACCGTCTCCATGGGGCTCGGTCCCCTCAACGCGATCTACCAGGCGCGGTTCAACCGTTACCTGCACAACCGTGGGTTCAAGGACACCTCGGACCAGCACGTCTGGTTCTTCGGCGGCGACGGCGAGACCGCAGAACCGGAGATGCTCGGCGCACTGGCCGTCGCCAGCCGTGAGGGGCTCGACAACCTCACGTTCGTCGTCAACTGCAACCTCCAGCAACTCGACGGTCCCGTGCGTGGTAACGGCAAGATCGTGCAGGAGCTCGAGGGTGTGTTCCGCGGTGCGGGCTGGAACGTGATCAAGGTGTTGTGGGGACGCCAGTGGGACGAGCTGTTGGCTCGCGACGTCGAGGGTTCGCTCATCAACCGGATGAACGAGGTCCCGGACGGTCAGATGCAGACCTACCCGGCCCGTGGCGCCCAGTTCATCCGCGACGACTTCTTCGGGGCGAACGACCAGCTCAAGAAGCTGGTCGAGCCGATGACCAACGAGGACATCGGCAAGCTGACCCGTGGCGGCCACGACTACCGCAAGGTCTACGCGGCCTTCGAAGCCGCGACCGCCACGACCGGCGCGCCGACCGTGATCCTGGCGCAGACCGTCAAGGGCTGGACCCTCGGGCCCGACTTCGAGGCCCGCAACGCCGTCCACCAGATGAAGAAGCTGTCTTCGGATGCGCTCAAGAGCTTCCGCAACCGGCTGGGCCTCGACGTGTCGGACGAGGCCCTCGAAGGCGACCTGCCGCCCTACATCCACCCCGGTGAGGACTCCGAGGAGTTCCAGTACCTGCAGGAGCGCCGGCGTGAGCTGGGCGGTTCGGTGCCCGATCGGCGCGTGTCCTTCACGGTGCCGGAGCTGCCACCCCACGATGCGTTCGGCGCGTTGAAGGAAGGCTCGGGCAACCAGGAGGTCGCGACGACCATGGCGCTGGTCCGGGTCTTCAAGGACCTGCTGCGCGTCAAGGGGTTCGGCAACCGGATCGTGCCGATCATCCCCGACGAGGCCCGAACCTTCGGGATGGACTCGTGGTTCCCGACCGCGAAGATCTACGACCACCTCGGACAGAACTACGACCCGGTCGACCAGGAACTGCTGCTGTCCTACAAGCAGGCCACCGACGGGCAGATCATCCATGAGGGCATCACCGAAGCGGGGTCCGTCGGAACGTTCCACGCGGCCGGGACCAGCTACGCCACCCACGGTGTGCCGATGATCCCGCTGTACATCTTCTACTCGATGTTCGGTTTCCAGCGCACCGCGGACTCGATCTGGTCGGCGTCCGATCAGCGGGCCCGCGGGTTCATGATCGGCGCCACGGCCGGAGGGACGACCCTGAACGGCGAGGGTCTGCAGCACCAGGACCGGCACTCGTTGCTGATGGCGCAGTCCAACCCGGGGGTCGAGGCCTACGACCCATCCTTCGCCTACGAGATCGCCGTGCTGGTCGAACACGGCCTGGAGCGGATGTACCCGCGGGACGCCGCCGGCGACGAGGACAGCGACGCCGGCGAGGACGTCATCTTCTACCTCGCCGTCTACAACGAACCCGTGGTGCAGCCGAAGATGCCCGACCACGTCGACGACCAGCAGGTGATCGATGGGCTCTACCGGTTCAAGGAGGGACCGGGTGGCGAACACAGCGCCCACATCCTGTCATCCGGCACGATCATCAACGAGGCGCTGCGGGCGCAGGAACTGCTCTCCGAGGACTGGAACGTCTCCGCTGATGTCTGGTCGGCGCCCGGATGGAACCGCCTGCTGCGTGACGGCGCGGCCGTGGAGTCGTGGAACCGGACCAACCCGGGGGAGGAACCGCGCGTCCCGCTCGTGACCCGCATCCTCGAGGACACCGACGGCCCGTACGTCGCCGTGTCGGACTGGATGCGTGCGACGACCTTCCAGATCCGCGATTGGATCCCCGGCCCGTTCGCGGCGCTCGGGACCGATGGTTTCGGCCGCTCCGACACCCGGGAGGCGCTGCGGCGCTACCACCGCATCGACGCCGCCTCGATCGCCTACTGCGTGCTGGCCGAGCTGGTGAAGCTCGGGGAGGTGGACGCGGACGTGCTGGAGAAGGCGATCGAGCGCTACGAGTTGGACTTCGAGCGTGTGCCGTTCTTCGGGCAGCCGGGATCGACCGACGATGTGACGCGGTGATCCCGGACGACATGGTGTCGGGCGAGCTACCCCGGGCACCCATCGGCCTGACCGCGCCGCCCGCGCGTCCGGACGGTGCTGACCGGTCCGGGGTGCTCGGAGTCCGTGGCCGGCTGCGCTAGAAGGAGGACCCGCGCCCGCCGCACCCTTCGGAGCACCCGTGGCCGAACTCACCTTCTTCTACGGCACGATGAACTGCGGCAAGTCGACGCTCGCCCTGCAGATCCATCACAACACGGTGGCCGCCGGCAAGCACTGCCTGCTGTTCACGCGTCATGACCGCGGCGGCGGCACGATCAGCTCGCGGATCGGTCTGGCCAAG
>Ga0207421_10007561_pt1 | contig 11539 bp, 10 predicted proteins | sample SodLakKL_010_SED_4_FD_187542 | JGI IMG/M metagenome (GOLD analysis project Ga0207421, IMG submission 187542) | Alkaline sediment microbial communities from Lake Tanatar, Kulunda Steppe, Russia - 8KL_010_SED (SPAdes) (version 2) | ecosystem: Environmental > Aquatic > Non-marine Saline and... | reverse complement strand
CGGGTATGTTCATGGATTTGGCATAGCATAATGGTTATTGGATAAAGTAAATTTTTTACCATTATTCCGGATGCGTGTCAAATTGTTATTGATCGTTGGCCCGGCTATATGGCAATGGAGGATGCATCTGAATTTACTGGAGCAAATTTTATGGATTTTATATTAAATATACGATAATAGTTACAAATTGAATTTTAGCCAAGTATAATGACATGAATGATCGGCAGGGGCCTTGCGGAAGTTTTGTTTTGAGGAAGGATTGTCTATGCAACACATTAAAGATCTTAAGTATCAGGTGATGTTTGAACTAATAAGCTTCGTGGGCAGGAGAATACTTTTTAATAAAAAACCGACGCTCTACAAGAGTAAAAATTATTTAAACCTGGGGTGTGGGCCCAATATTGAAGCCGGCTATGTCAACGCTGATTTTTTTAACAGGTATCAATTGCGGGAAAAGGATCCGCGCAAGCTTGAGTGGCCGCTGGATCTCAGGTTTCCGCTGGTGTGTGACAACAATGTTTTTGATGGCGTATACACCGAACACACGGTGGAGCATTTAAATCTAACGGAAGCAAGGAGCCTGTTTAAAGAACTGTACCGCGTAATGAAGCAAGACGCCATCATTCGCATCACCGTCCCCGATCTGGAAAAACGCGTGGATTATTATATCGGAAAATATGACAATATAGACGTTGCTACATTTAAAGAAAAGTATGATACCGGGTGTGCGGCAATACGGGATACCACGCAGAATTACCGTCACAGGTCCGTATGGGATTTTGCAGAATTGAAAATGTACCTGGAAGAAGCGGGTTTCAAAGATATTCAAAAGATGCGCTTTGGCGTAAGCAACGATGACAATCTGAAGTTAGATACAAAGTCGCGGGCATGGGAAACCGTGTACGTGGAAGGCAGAAAAATCGAATATGCAGATGATTAAGAAAGCAATCCTCAGCCTTGCCAGGCGGGCGGGATATGATATCGTTCGGCTTAATAAAAGCAATATAGGCGAGCATCCATTCAGCGACATGCAGCATTTCCTGAAAGAGGAGGATGAGCCTGTTCTTTTTGACCTCGGCGGCAATATTGGCCAAACCGTTGATCGATTCAGGGCGGCTTTCCCCAAATCCCGGATACATACTTTTGAGCCCAGTCCATCCACGTATAGCATTTTGAAACCATACTGTGATCGCCTGCCTGGGGTAAGTGCCTGGCGCTATGGGATTGGTTCGGGTGATACAAAGTTGCCATTGCTCGAGAACAGTTCTTCAGTTATGAGTTCGTTTCTTGAGCCAAACAAAGCTGCGGGCGGCAAAGTGGTGAAATCAAGCGAAGTTGATGTTATTACCCTGGACTCGTTTGCCGAGGAACATAAAATCGAATTCATTCATGTTTTAAAATCCGATACCCAGGGATACGAGCTGGAAGTGTTCAAAGGCGCAAGCCGGTTGATGAAGGAAAACAGAATCGGGTTGATCTATTTTGAATTCACATTTTTGGAAATGTATAAAGGGCAGCCGTCTTTTTATGATGTTTTCAAGTACTTGTCGGAGAGCAATTTCGCCCTGGTGGCTTTCTATGAGCAGCATTTTGTAGGTGAGCTTCTGGGCTGGGCGGATGTTATATTTATAAACCGGCATTACAAAAAGAAAAAGGGCCGGCTGAAATCCACAGCGGCACAAATCTGAGCTTTATCTCTGGTGCGGTTGCCAGGTAAGCATCTGCTCGATATTTTTTCTCAACAATTGGCAGTCGACCACGATATTCGCCGTGTTTGCGTCCTGCCCGGGGTTCTCCGGGCTGCAAAGCTGATAAAAGTAATTCAAATTCAAGGCTGATGCCAGCGCAAAGTAGCAATTGTTGTGGGCATCATCTTTTTTTCGCAATTCGAAAACGTGGCTGCCGGTTTTCATAAAAAGCATGTTCGTGAGGCCGGCGCCATGATTTGAAACCAAGTACCGGGCGTCTGAAGCAATCCTGATTTGCTGTTCAAAAGCGTGCTCTTCAAAGTAAACGGTTTTAAAGCCATATTCCGCCAATACCGATACACATTCTTCTTCGTTGGCAATTTTTCTTTTTTCTGCTCCGGCCCGGCTGATATAAATTTTGTCGCCGGTGGGCAGGGGTTGTGCATTTTGGTAAAAATCAGTGAAAAGGTCCCTTAAGTCCCTGATTATATGTTCATTGTAATTGCCCGTTGGCGCCGTGTGAGTTGGCATGTTGAGGTTTTTGCAGTGAACCGGCCCGTGTATGAACGCGATGTCTTGAATACAGAAAGGCTGAAGGGAGGGTTCGACATAACTTGTTTTTTCATATGCGCCTGGCAGCAGCAGGGTCGCATTTTTTGTTTTGTTGCGAATGGTGTACAGTCGGGGCAGCGCATCGGTCATCCAGTGAAAATATTTGAGACTCCATATGTCCGTGATCCAGTATGCGTCATGGACAGTTTTTTTGGGCCGGCCGAAGAAAAAATGCCTTGCGAAAAACTTCAGTCGGGCTTTATATCCGATCCAGGTGTTCATAAAATGAGGATAGGGAAATGACTCCGGCAGAATTTTGCTTCCCCAAAATAGGGTCCCATCCGGACTGGCGGTAATATCTTCCAGGTGACGCAAGGCAGTCGCGGGAATCGCCCTTTCAAGTTCATGTTCAAACAGGTTTATATCGTTTTCATTGAAATTGATGGGCAGGTTGCGGATGGATTTATTGCCTTGGTATAATATTTCGGAATTTGTCATATTTGATTGCCCCGGTTTTTGGTTATGCCCGGTTTTTCAAAAACCACGCATACGTCTGTTTCAGGCCTTGTTCCAGGGAAATCCCGGCCCGCCAGCCCATGCGGGAGAGCTTCGAGACATCCAGTCGTTTGCGGGGGGTGCCGTCCGGCATGGCGGGATCAAAGAGAATGCGGCCTTTAAACCCGACCACGCGGGCAATCATATCCGCCAGATCCGCAATACTTATGTCCGTTCCGGTGCCTGCATTGATGTGTGACAGCATGGGCTCGGTTTCCCTCCGGTAGGCTGCCCGGGGGAGGTTCATTACGAAGACGCAGGCGTCGGCCAGGTCGTTGACGTGCAGAAATTCCCGCATCGGCTTGCCGGTGCCCCATACCGTGACAGTGTCATCGCCTTTTTCTTTGGCCTCGTGGAATCGGCGCATCAGGGCCGGGATCACGTGGCTGTTTTCCGGGTGAAAATTGTCGCGCGGGCCGTAGAGGTTGGTGGGCATGACGCTTCGATAGTCGCATCCGTACTGGCGGTTGAAGCTTTCACAGAGCTTTATGCCCGCGATTTTGGCGATGGCGTATGGTTCGTTGGTAGGCTCGAGCGTCCCGGTAAGCAGCGCGTCTTCTTTCATGGGCTGGGGGGCATGTTTGGGGTAGATGCACGATGAGCCCAGAAACAGGAGTTTTTTTACACCGGCGGCGTGGGCGGCGTGGATGATGTTGGCCTCGATCATCAGATTTTCATGGATGAATGCCGCCGGGTAATTGTTGTTGGCCAGGATGCCGCCCACCTTGGCGGCGGCCAGGTATACCTCGTCGATGGGGGTTTGCTGGAAAAACGCGTATACGGCGGCCTGGTCCAGAAGATCGAGCTCGCCCTTGGTGCGGGTGATGATGTTGGTGTGCCCCGCGTTTTGGAGCCGCCGGACAATGGCGGAGCCGACCATGCCGCGGTGGCCGGCGACGAATATTTTTTTTGGGGTGTTTTGAGGCATCATGTTGTTTTTTTTGGTGTTTGTTGTTGATCGCCCAAGCGGGCGAAAGATTTTTCGCCCCTACGGTGGGTGGGTATCGTATTTTGTTGGGTAAAAGGTTTTACGTCCCCACAGTGGGCGGGTGTCGCCTTTTGTAGGGGGGAATAATTATTCGCCCGATTGGCGTTATTCATGATTTTTGTGGACATAAAAGCCGTGCGTGCTGCAAAGGTCATCCCGCCGGGCGGTGTTGAGGTCCTCCCGGACCATTTCTGTGACCATTTCCTCAAATGATATTTGCGGGGTCCAACCCAGTTTCTCCCGGGCCTTGGCGGCATCCCCCAAAAGGGAATCCACTTCGGTGGGGCGGAAATAGCCGGGATCGATCCGGATGATTGTATCGCCGATGCGGCTGTCTGATACCAAATCTCCTTCGATGGCATCAATCCGGCCGGTTTCATCCGCGCCTTGTCCTTCCCAGGCGAGCTTGATGCCCAGTTCCGCAAAGGCCAGCTCGCAGAATTCGCGTACGCTGTGCTGCTCGCCGGTGGCGATGACAAAGTCCTCGGGTTCGTCCTGCTGGAGCATCATCCACTGCATGCGGACGAAATCCTTGGCATGGCCCCAGTCCCGTTTGGCATTTAAGTTGCCCAGGTAGAGGGTGTCTTGCATGCCCAGGGCGATGCGGGCGGCGGCCCGGGTGATCTTGCGGGTGACAAATGTCTCGCCACGGATGGGGCTTTCGTGGTTGAACAGGATGCCGTTGCAGGCGTATATACCGTATGCCTCCCGGTAATTGACCGTGATCCAGTAAGCGTATAGCTTGGCCGCGCCGTAGGGGCTGCGCGGATAAAACGGGGTGTTCTCGGTTTGGGGGGTTTCCTGGGCCTTGCCAAAGAGCTCGGATGTGGAGGCCTGGTAAAACCGGGTTTTTTTCTCCAGGCCCAGAAGCCGGATGGCCTCTAAAATGCGCAGCGTGCCCAGGCCGTCGGCATTGGCCGTGTATTCGGCGGTTTCAAAGGAAACCTGGACGTGGGACTGGGCCGCCAGGTTGTAGATCTCGTCGGGCTGGACTTCCTGGATGATCCGGATCAGGTTGGTGGCATCGGTGAGATCGCCGTAATGCATAATGAAGCGGCGGTCTTTTTCATGGGGATCCTGGTACAGGTGGTCCACCCGGGCGGTATTGAATGATGACGCCCGGCGCTTGACGCCATGGACGAGATAGCCTTTCTGCAGGAGCAGTTCGGCCAGGTATGCGCCGTCCTGGCCGGTGATGCCGGTAATAAGTGCTGTTTTCATTGTGGTTTGTTTTCTTTTGGCTGTTTTTTTGCTATGCATACCAGGGAGCCGCCCGCAGGGAAGGAGAAGCCCACCCTTACAAGGGCGCGTTCCAGGTCGCACACTCTCATAAATACCCTGTTCATGGGTTCTGGCAGAAAAAAATCGGTTGACGTTGTGCTTTTTTCTTTGAAGGTGTTTGTTTGCCCCTTTTCCCGGAATCGGGATGCCGCCATAAACGGCAGGAGCAGGGCAATAAAAGAAAAGGTGCCATGGATGGCAAATCCGGCCGCCTTGATTTTTTCGTGCAGGCCGGTTCTTGTGTAGCGCCTTTGATGCCGGGCGTTTTCATCGGCTTTGCTCCAGAGCCATGGATGCTGAGGGACCGTGATCATGATGCCGCCGTCCGGTTTTAATGCCTTGTGCATTTCTTTCAGGGCGCGCCGGTCGTCGGCAATGTGCTCCAGCACATCAAAGGCGCCGATAATGTCGAATTCCCCTGCAAAAGGAATGCGGCAGGCATCCATCTGGTAAAGGCCGGCCCCGGGCAGGCGTTTTTGCGCGTGCTTCAGCCCTGACAGGCAGGCTTCTGCGCCATGAAAGGCCATTTCAGGACGGTTTTTTGCCAAACCGGATAGCACAAAACCTGTCCCGCAGCCGATTTCCATCATATTTTGTGCCTGTGGGAAATATTTGTCCAGTAAACAGGCGATCAGCTTGTTCCGGCTGACAAACCAGAAATGGCTTTCTTCCACTTGGGGCAGCCGATCATGGGCACTTGCGGAATAGGCATCAAAGCCGCTGGCGATGCCGGGTGCGAACAGCGGAAAGCCGGCCTGATGAGACGGCGACCACCTGCAGGACGGGCAATCCCAGCCCCTGGAAATCGGGGATTCGCATTTAAGGCAGATTTTCATACGGATCTTTCGGGCCCCGGGCATTGTTAAAAATTGGCGGTAATTAGAAACCGTTGCCAAGCAGGCTTGGTATATATTACTACATCCTTAATTGTTATTTCAAATTTGAACTTGATCAGCTTAGCCTTACCAGGGGAAAAAGTTCAATGGAAAATCGATAAAGTATTGGAAAAAACATTCACCAAAGGAAAACAGGCATGCGCTTTGCGAAGAAAATCGCCAACGGGGTGGCATGGAAATCAAAAGCGACACTGCACGCTGTGGTGTTCTCCCGCCCCAAAAATGTGCAGTGCAACATCTGCGGATGGGAAGGGCGCCGTTTCATGAGCGACCCCTGGCATAAACATATCAACTGCCCCAGGTGCAACGCCAGCATTCGGCAAAGGCTGTTTTTTGCCGCTCTCCAGCATATTGAGCCGTTTTCATTTGATAAAATGATCCGGGGCCGGGCAATCCTGCATTTCGCCCCGGAACGTCTGATCGGGAAAAATATCCGGGAAAAGGCCGCGCGGTATGTTACCGCCGACTATCTTCGATATGACTGTGATTATAAGCTGGATATGTCTGATATGCCGGAGATGGAAAATGAGAGTTTCAGTACCGTGATCGCTTTTGATGTGCTGGAGCATGTCCCGGATTACCAAAAGGCCTTAGACGAAGTGCACAGGGTTTTATCGCCAAACGGATGGGCAATCTTTACCGTGCCACAAAAAGACGATCTTATGGAAACCTATGAAGATCCATCCATCGTTTCGCCTGAAGACCGCACAAAGCATTTTGGACAGCACGACCATCTCCGCATGTTCGGGGCTGATTTTGTTGAAACCGTTGAGAAAAAAGGCTTTGCAGTGACGGCGGTTGACGAGTCTTTTTTTGCCGGGCCCGTCAGGTCCCGGCACGTCCTGTTCCCGCCGGTACTCTCGGGCCACCCGCTGGCGACAAATTACAGAAAGGTTTTCTTCTGCCAAAAGCGCACCTGATTCATCGCGAAGCAACCGATGGGCGCATCAATTGCTTTTTTTGACAAATCTTGCAGTGGTTGTGCTTTTGGCCTTTCTGACGGGCTTTAAGGCGAAAACCCCTGTCATGATAAAGTCGCTCAGTTGCCGGGGGCCATACTTTGTTAACAGGACCGCACCCATCAGGCACAGGTAATAGATATCAACCTTGTAATTTAAATGTTTTCGCGCATACCGCCACCGTTCGAAGAACTTGAGAAAAGTGTGGCCCGAAGCCCCGAATTCTGAAACAACAGCGATTGTCTGGTTGCAATTGAAAAACCTGTAGCCATTGATATAGTGAAAAAGAACAGATTCATAATCAGAGCTGATTTTGTTTTTCAGGCTGAACTTGTTTTGCCTGAGAAGCGCTGTTTTGGAAAAAAGGGCCTGGTGGCAAAATGGCATGCCTTTCCATATTTCATCTAATGGCCGATGGGTGCCGATATATTCATCTTTGTCCTTGTGCCGCATAATAATTCCGCCGTATATGAAATCGACATCGGCCGGACGGCTTTTGAATACATCTATAATGGTTGTTTCTTTGTAAAACATGTCATTTGCGTTCATGAAGTTGATCCACTCACCGGATGCCAGATCGATGCCTTTGTTCATCGCATCGTAAATACCCCTGTCCGATTCGCTGATCCAGTGGTCAATCAGGCTTTCATATTTTTTTATGACCTCAACCGTGCCGTCAGTGGAGCCGCCGTCAATGACAATATACTCCAGGTTCGGGTATTGCTGGCCGATAACGCTTAAAAGCGTTTTTTCGATGTTTTTGACGTCATTAAAGACGACGGTCACGACGCTTACGGAAGGCAGGTCCGCCTCAGAAGAGAGGGTTTTGGTGTGTTTGGCGGCTTGGATGTGATTGTTATTCATAGAACTTGATTTTTTCGATGTCACACGCTATTGTTTTGCGTAAATGTCAACAACTCTATCGCTAAAAGCCGGAATTTTCAATACCTAATAATTAATACCCAACAACTGATGGCGTCGTAATCTGTAGGGGCGAAAAATCTTTCGCCCGCAATAGGGCGAAAGATTTTTCGCCCCTACGGGTGATTTTGTGGTCAATAACGTTGCCATCTCAGGTTTGCCGTGAGCCCCGTTTCCTTATGAGCCAGCCCAGAGTCAGCATCATCATCCCGGTGTACAACCTGGAGCAGTATTTGCACCGGTGCCTGGATTCCATTGTCAACCAGACCTTGACGGAGATAGAAATCATCTGCGTGAATGACGGCTCCACGGACGGCTCCCGAGCCATTTTAAGCGCCTATGAGCAAAACGATCCGCGGATCCGGGTTGTGGACAAGGAAAATGAGGGGCAGGGGGTTGCCAGGAATGTCGGCATCAGCATGGCAAAAGGCGCGTATATCGGCTTTGTCGATGCTGATGACTGGGTTGACACGGACATGTATGAAAAGATGTATGCCGATGCGACAAAAAATGACGCGGATCTCCAGTTGTGCAGTGTCAAGCGCCTTGATGCGGCCGGCAACAACCTCGGGATCAGGTGCGATTACGACCGGTTCATAGGGGAAAAAGTCGGCAGCAGCGCGACTGTTTTTGCCTGGCACGACGTGCGGGATGCCATTTTCAAGGTCGGCCGGTTTTGCTGGAACAAAATTTATAAAAGGGCTTTTATAAAAGAAAACAACATTTGTTTTTCATTGATAAGATGTTGTTACGAAGACAATATATTTCATTTCAGGACCTTTCTGGAAGCCGGGAGGATCTCCATCACCCGTAAGCCGTTTTATAATTATATCATCAACAGGGAAGGGGCGGAATCTTCCAGGAGCAAGAAAATATTGCCGCTTTTCGATATCAACCGGGAAATCAAAAAATACATGGCGGATCATTGTGTGGAAAAAGATCTGGTTCAGCGTTTTGATAATTACATGATCCGGCGGTACTTGTCATACTGCTATATTATTGACAAAGCGGATCAACGGCCATACTTCAACCGCATGAAACATGAATTTCAGGATTTGGATATAAAAAACAACCCTTTTGTCAAAAGACCTCAAAAGATTTTTTATTTGCTGGTCCGATCCGTGCCTTACGAGTTGTTCAGGTATACATACATCCCCGGCTACTTCAGCTTTTATGCATATATGACGTTGTGGTTCAGAAGCCTTAAAATCGATCCGCTTGATGTGGTTTAGTGCACGGACGGTTTGAACGGGCAGCGACTTTTTACGTATGCATCACGTTTTAGTCAAAAACAAATGTTTGATAGCCGATAGGATCTGTCCGGCCATGTTGGGCAGGCCTTTTCTTCGTGCAATATCTGAATAGTTGGAAACAAGCAGCCTCAAGTAGGCCGGCTTGCCCATGTGGATCAGGCGAAGCCACGCCGGCGCGCCCGTCTCGTTAATTTTCCCCCCCAGGTAATCGATCCTTTTTACAATTTTGTCGCCTGTGTGAGCCCCTGCCTTGCGAGGCAACCCGCGGCCATCCAGGGTGAACGGCCGGGTGATCACGTCGATGCGGTTTTCAGGCATATGGTGGCGGATTGTCCAGGCGGCGGATTCAAACCATGGCGTAAAAGGATAATCCAGAATATCCGGGAACAAAAAATTGCCGGTGCCCCAGAGCGTTATGCTGTCCTGGGCGGCCGTATACCCGCTCACGCAATGGGCATGGTGGAAAAATACCACCTGCGCGCCGGCTTGATGGCATGTTTTTGCCAGCTCCAGCATGCCGGGTGTTGGAACGGGAATGTATTCCATGCCCATGTGGATGGATACATAAACGAGGTTTACCAATTTTTTAAGGTGTATGATTTTGCGGTGAAGCAGGTCGGGATTTGCCGGCCAAATACCGGGTTTGTTTTCTGTTGCGGCCAAGTTCCGATTGTCGTATCGGTTGCCGGCGGCGGCCAGAAAACCGATTTTTTTACCCGTGCAATCGATGATGACCGGTTTGCCGGCGGCTTCCAGGTTTTCTCCGGCGCCGGTAAATCGGAAGCCTTTTTTTGACAGGCAGGCCATAGTCTCAAGCAGGCCGTCATGGCCATAATCCAGGATGTGATTGTTTGCAAGGGAGAACACGAATTTGTCCGGGAAGGCGTCAAGAACCCGGGGCTCGGCTTTAAGGATATACTTTTTGTTTTCTGTAGGGGTATTTGCGGTTGTAAGCGGGGCTTCCAGGTTGCCGAAAACGACGTCGCTTCCGGCGAAAAAGGCTTCAAAAAGGCGTTTTTGGCCTGCAATGTCCGCCATAATGGCGCTTTCGGCGGATTTGGCGGGTGCGATATCACCTATGCAGGTGATTGTAATAAAATTATCGTCCATCCGGATTTCTTGCTTCTGCGGTTTCATTGATGACAAACCGGATTTTGCCGCCGGGGCCGGGTTCAATCGCGTCCACAAATTCAAAATCCACGCGTATTTCATTGCCGACCCGATCCCGAATATGCTCCTCGAGTATGGCAGTCACCTGGGGGGTGAAATCGGCATTTGTTACCAGTTGTACCTGAATGGATGTGACCTCTTTTTGAATGATCCGGGCGAAATCAAATCCCTTGCAGTGCTTGAACGCGGCATCCATCCGGCCGACTTGCCGGCCGTCCGGCGTAATGACCGTGTCCTCGATCCGGCCGTCTATGGATTTTATAATGTCGTGTGCCCTGCCGCAGGGGCATGATTCTTGGGACTTGGCTGCCATGTCCCCGGTTTTGTAGCGGATCAGCGGCATTGCCATCTTGTGCAGGCTGGTTCCCGTGATTTCACCGGTTTCACCGTCAGGGACAGGGTTGTTGCTTTCATCGAGCAATTCCATTATTCCGTATTCCAGGTGGTGATGCTTGAGTTGGTTTTCGCATTCGGAGATGATGCACACCCCGTCCCATGCGGAGTAGACGTCAAATACCCTGCATCTGAAAACGGCCTCGATCAACTCTCTCTGGAATTCATGCAGGGTTTCTGCGCTGGTTGTAATGCTTTTGAGGGAAAATCGGATTTTTGTCCCGTGTTTCCGGGCATGCAGGGCCAGTGTGTACAGCGCGCTGGGATAGCCCCTCAGGATTTTGGGCTTAAATTCATTTAACTTTTTGAATATGCGCCTGCAATTGGCATCGTTGAGTGCAAACGCGGAAACCTGCAGGGAATTGAGCGCCCGATGATATCGCCATATCTTGTTCCCTTCGGGAAAGACCATGCCGTCCACTTGTGCCCATCTCATATACGGGGTGTATCCAGCGGCTTGCCATGCCCGCCAGAAAAAGGCAAAATTGGCGATTCGTACATGCCTGTCCTGCAGGAATGCCATGGGCGTTCCGGTCGTGCCGCTTGTTTTGTCAACGTAGGGGTGGAACTGGTCGCTGTTGTCCGCTGCCAGGTCGTTGTATCGGTCCCGGAGGATTTTTTTGGTAAGGACGGGGATGTGGACGAGGTCGTGAACCGTTTGGATGTCTGCCGGTTTAAGCCCGTTTTGGTCAAAAATTTCCCGGTAATAGGGCACGTGATGGTATGCTTGATGAATCACGCCGCGAAGTTTCCGGTTTTGAAGGGCAATCAGCTGCTCTTTTGAAAAATACCGGCTTTTCTGTAAAAAACGGTACAGCTTTATAATTTCAAGGGGGTAAAAGTAATTGCGGAGTTTGAACATTGCGGCAAAATTCCCTGTGGC
>Ga0207421_10007560_pt1 | contig 11542 bp, 6 predicted proteins | sample SodLakKL_010_SED_4_FD_187542 | JGI IMG/M metagenome (GOLD analysis project Ga0207421, IMG submission 187542) | Alkaline sediment microbial communities from Lake Tanatar, Kulunda Steppe, Russia - 8KL_010_SED (SPAdes) (version 2) | ecosystem: Environmental > Aquatic > Non-marine Saline and... | reverse complement strand
TTCAAGCGGCCGCACCGGCATGCCGTCGCTCAAATGGTTCAACCCCAGCGTCACGACACGCTCACCGTCCTCGAGCCCGTCGAGGATCTCGATCTCGTCCTGCAGGAGGCGTCCGGTTACCACTTCACGGCGCACCAAGCGTGCTACCTCCTGTCCGTTCCAGGCGGCGTGCTCGCCCTCGGCGTTTTCGGCGAGGACGTACACGTATTGGCCTTCGCGGTCCTGTCCCACGCCTGATCCCGGAAGCCTAATTGTGGGTACTGCTACCCGTGTGGAGCGTGGGAAACTCACCTGCGCGATCATGCCCGATCGAAGGCGCTCGCCGCCTTCCCCAAGGCGAATCGTGACCGGATAGGTGCCTGCCGCTTGAGCGGCTCCCGCCCCTACGCCGGTGACGGTTCCGCCGAGGGGATCTTCACCGACGGCGGGGATGCGGACCGTGACCTCGTCACCGACCTCGATATCGAGCACCACCGAGTCGGGAACCGAGACCTGCACCTCCCAGCGGTCCTGCGACACCAGCATTACGATCGGGTGCCCGGCGGCGACGTTCTCGCCGCCGTCGACGAGGCGCGCCGAGACGCGTCCGTGGAACGGCGAGCGTACCTCGGTATAGCTCAGCTGCAACTCGGCAAGCTCGAGCCTGCGTTCGGCGCCGGCCTTCTGTGACTCGGCGGTCTCAACCGCGGTGCGGGCCGCGTCAAAATCGCTACGGCTCGCGAGGTCTTGTTCGTAGAGCTGCTGTACGCGCTCGTAGGTTGCGCGCGCATGGGCCAACTGCGATCGCGCGGCGCTGAGTTGCGTCGCCGCGGCATCGCGCTGCAGTCTGACGGGTTCAGGGTCGATCTGCGCGATCAGCTCGCCGGCGCGCACCGTGTCTCCTACATCGGCGTGCACCTCGAGCACGGTGCCTGCGATGCGCGGGCTAACGCGCGCCTCGCTGCCGCTACGAGTTCGCCCGGTGAAGGTGCGCCGCTCGGCCGACGGCGAGGCGTTCACCTCGGTCCAGCGTACTCGCCGGGGAGCCTCGGCCCGCTCCGGCTCGCCTGCCGTGCAGCCCGCGAAAAGCAGCGCCGCGGCCGCGATTGTCAGGACCGCGAGGAGCGCCGCGGCGCGGTGTGCCTGGGTGCGGCGTTGCGCTGCGCGGTGTGCCTCGGCGCCGCGCGGCATCTTGCGAGCGCGCGAGGCGCTGACGCCACGCGGCGCCTTAACTGCCCGTGGCCTTTCATTTGCTATATCTTTTGAGTGCTTCATTGGGTGTTTCCTCCGTTGTTGGTAAAAGAAGCGAACAGCGCTTCGAGCTCGGCCTGGGCCGAGGGGTCGACGATTGCGTCGACCGCTTCGAGCGCACGCAGCAAGCGCGTGAACTCAACGAGATACTCGTACGCCGCGTCTTGCGCGAGCTTGGAAGCCGCGGTGGATCGGTTCTGCGCATCCACGAGCTCGGCGGCCGAGCTGACCCCGGCTTCGTACGCACGCGAAACCAGATCAAGCGCATCCTGCGCCGCCGCCGCCGCTTCGCGGGCGTGAAAAATGTTCTCCGCGGCGGCCGCCGCGCGGACGAACGCGGTGCGCGTGCGCTGCTCTATCTTTGCTCGTGCCGAGGCGGCCTCGGTCAGAAGCTTCTCGAGCTCGGCGTCGGTCTCGGCTAAGCGCGCGCGCCGCTCGCCGCCGGTTGTAAGCGGAATTGTCGCCGAGATCCCGACCGACCACTGCAGATCGCCGGGCGTGCTGATGTAGTCCGCGGCGTCACCGCTAACTGGCGCTGTGAACTCGCCGGTGGGCGCGCCGCCACTATCGATTACCGGTAGACTCGGCAGGTCGAAGCCCGTGCTCGGCGAGGTTCCGGCCGACCAGTACTCGTGCTCCACGCGGGCCTGCATCGCGATCGTGGGTGACCAGAAGCTGCGGCTGCGCATGCGCCGTTCGCGCATCCGTGCGTCGATTCCGGACTGCAGCGCCGCCACCTCGGAGCTGGTATCGAGCGAGTAGCGTACGAGCTCCTGCTCGATGCTTTCGAGTTGGTAGAGGTCGGTGGCCTCGAGAAAGAACTCCGACGCGGCCAAAACCGCGACCGGGTCTTCGATCGTACCCTCGATCGGCGCGAGCGCGCGGCGCTGCGGCGCGCCGAGGATGCGGTTGAGGTTCATACCCGCCTGCTGCTGCTTCGAGATCGCCTCGGAGAGCTCGCGACGCGCGAGCGCGAGCTCGCTTCGGAAGCGGTAAACATCCTCGGGCCCGGCTTCGCCGACCGCGCGGCGCGCCTCGGCGCGGGAGAGATTAAACTGCAGCTGCTCGACCTCGCTGCGGCGTAACTCCACGAGCGACGCGGTGCGCAAAAAATCAAAGTAAGCGCCGGCCGCCGTCTCCACGGTATCGGCCTCGAACGCCGCGAGCTCGTGAAGACTGCTATCGGCAATCCGTCGCTCAATATCGAGGTTCGCCCAGGCCTGCTCAGACCATATAACCTGCGTGAGCTCAAGCGCTCCCACCGCCGAGAACTGGTCGGGCGCAAACATGCTCTCGGCACGGTCTTCGTCTATCGCGCGGAACGTGGTTGAAGCGTCGAGCGACGGAAGAAGATTCGACCGGGCACCTCTAACGCGTGCGTCGTCCGCGTCTCGTCCAATGCGTTCCGCGGCGAGATCTAGGTTGTCGGAAAGCGCCGATACAACGGCCCGCGAAAGCGAGATGCGCTCGGCGACCGGGTCTGCACCGTCTACGAACTCAACCTCCAACAGCGCTTCGCGGCGCGGCGAGAGTCCGATCTCGCGCAACGCGCTTCGCTCGGCCGTGATCGCATCGGTCGCTCTCACGCTGTGGGCAACCGCCGGCGTGCTGCCGGTCCGCATGAGGTCGCGAAACTCGCTCGCTGCACGCGCCGCCATGCGCTCGATATGACTGTCGCGCATACGCATCGTAATCCCGGCCTCGATCGGAATCTCACCCAACGCCGAGGCGGCCCCCACGCCGGACTCGCGCAGGCTCGCGAGAAAATCGCGCAGTTGCGCGTCGCTGAGTTGCGGCATCGGGAAGAGATACGCAACCTGTGCGACTTCAATGTCCGAAAGCTCGCCTTCACTGCCCACTGTTACAACACGCGAGCGCGGGCGCGCGGGGAGCTCATCCAAGAGCGCCTCCACAATAAACGGTAGCTCGCGCGCGTAGGCTTCCGGCAGCGCCACTACGGCATCCTCAACCGAGAACAGACTCCCCAAGCGCGTGAGGTCGCGCGCCGGGCGTAGCGGGAGCTCAACCGCCACTACGCGCTGCGATCGCGGCCCGTCCTCAGCATCTGAACCGGAGCGCAGCGCGCGCGGAAGCGCTCCGGCGGCAACCGCGGGCTTGCGCGGGGCTTCGAGCTCCATTAAAACCTGTGAACCGAGCGGTCCGAGCGCCAGTACGGCGTCGAGCTCATCCTCGGCCATTAACTCTTCGACCGCCTCGACCACTCCGTTCATGGTCCGGTCGGCGGTTCTCCGGAAATCATCCGGGAACTCGGCGTGTCGACCGCCGCCCAAGACGCGTGTGAACTCGGCGGCGAAGCGTTCGAGCGCCGGTCCGTTCCCATCCCACGGACCGTCGAACACTACGCCGAACCGTAGCGTCTCGGCGGCGAACGAGGGCGTCGCGACTGCAAGTAGTGCAGCACACGCGATCAAAACCCTCACATACGGTGATCTTTGCATTTCCAAGCCTCCTGGTCGCAGAGGCTACCCATACGCGGGGGAACGAGCTATCGAGGAATCTACGTATTTTGCGCGTTACCGTGAGATTCGTGGGCCTCGGTAGAACTACGTAGGAGGTAGCGAAGGCCTCAAGGGGCGTGTCATGCGCTTGAAGAGTTCGTAGCGCGAGCCTACACCGCACTTGCGGAAGATGTTTACTACGTGTGTGTCGACGGTGCGTACCGAGATGCACAGCTCATCGGCAATCTGGGCGTTGGTCCGGCCGTCGAAGACGCGCTCGAGGATCTCGGTCTCGCGCTTGGTGAGGCCGTGTGCGGCGATGAACTGCTCGCTGGGCTTGAGTTGTGAGTGCGATGCGGCATCCTCCTGGAAGCTCCTAACCATAGCGACCGAGAGCCTTCCGTTTGCGATCAAGTACCCAACCACAAACACCAGCTCGGTGCGCGCGATCGGGAGTTCGGGAAACAGCACCCTGATGGTTAGCCAGTTCGCAAGGTGTACCGCCGCGATAATCCCGGCCGCCGCGCCGAATGCACGGTAGAAGATGCGCCACGGCGCCTCACCGGCGCGGCGCGCGCGGTCGAACGCGGCGAACGCAACCAGGATCGTGAGCGTCGTGATTGTAAGGTGTAATACCAGCTCGGAGCCGATTTTGAGCGAGACCGAGGGCCCACCCAGCTCGTGATACGCAAGGTTAACCGCCCAGAGCGCCAAGGCTGTGCCCGCGGCGGCCGACATCGCGAGGCGTCGTCGACGGATTTTCGGCCGGTGCAGGAAGCGCGTAAGGAAGCGAATCTCGCTCACCAGCATGAACGACAGCACCGCGAACGAAACAACGCCCTGGGGAAACTCGCCCGGCCCGGTCCCGGCCGCCGCGCGAAACGCACCGACCGCCGACAACCCCGCAAGCAGGAAGAACGCCACAAGAAGCACCAGCGCATACCCCGACCCTTCCGACGGCGCTATGCGCCGCAGGATCACGATCGCGATGATCAGCGCAAAGCCGGAGAACAGGGCCAATAGGTTCAAAACAAGCCAGAGATTGGGTAGCACGCGCGTAAGCTCCTGAGTTATCCCGCAGTATATCGGCCCGAAGCCTTCCTGTGAATGGAGTGCCCCGTGGCGTGTCCCGCGGCGTGTCCCGCGGCGTGTCCCGCGGCGCAGTTCTCTCTGGTATTACGTGATCCGGGCGTGTATGATAAGAGTAATGCGACGACGAATCACCCGCAGAGGATTTTTGCGCCGTTCGGCGTTCGGTCTTGGTGCGGCTGTAGCGGCGAGTATCGGCGGGCCGCTTGGCCTTGCGGCCCGGACGGAGCGTGAGTTTGGCGAGCTTCCGCGTCGTACTCTCGGCGCCACCGGCGAGCAGATCGGGGTGCTGGGGCTCGGCGGCGCAATCGCGGTCGCCGGCGACCGCGATCAGGCTGCTCGCATAGTGGAGCGCGCGCTCGATCTCGGGGTGAACTACATCGACACTGCTGCTCAGTACGGCCCGAGCGAGGAGAACATCGGAGCGGTCGTGAGAGACCGGCGCTCCGAGGCGTTTCTCGCGAGCAAGACTCACGAGCTCAGTTACGACGGCACGATGCGATTGTTTGAACGGTCGCTCGCGCGCCTACAGACCGATCATCTCGATCTCTATCAACTGCACGCGGTGCACACCGAAGAGAACCGCCGGGCGGTTCTGCGCCCGGACGGGGCGCTCGCGGCCGCGCAAAAGCTCAAGGAAGAAGGCGCGGTGCGCTACCTTGGGGTGACCGGGCACAAGAACGCACCGTTGTTTGCGCAGGTGCTCGAGGATCATCCTTTCGACTGTGTGTTACTTTCCATAAACGCCGGAGATCGGCACCACGACTCCATGATCGAGCACGTCTTGCCGGTTGCCGAGCAACTCGAGATGGGGGTGATCGGGATGAAGATAGCCGCCTATGACGGCAGAATTTTCCGCGAGGGAGGTATAACCTCGATGGCGGAAGCTCTGGGTTATGTTTTGTCGTATCCGGTCAGTGCCGCGATAGTGGGTGTCTCAAGCGTAGACGAGCTCGAGCAGAACGTGGCGCTCGCCTCCGAGTTACAGCCGTTCTCGGATTCCGAGTTGCGTGAGTTCGAGGAGCGTACCGCCTGGTACCAAGACGAGGTGAACTTCTTCAAGTATCGGTGGTAGGAGCGTATGTCGTCGGTTTCGGTGCTTCGATCGAAAGTCCGCGTTCCCGAACTCCCGGAGGTCTGCGTTGCTCGACCTGCGCTCGAAGGTCGTGCGCTCGCGTTTCCGCACGCGCCGCATCGAGTGCTGATCTACCTCTCGGCCCCGCCGGGGTACGGGAAGACCACACTGCTCTCGAGGGTTGCCCGCAACTTTGGGGGCCGATGCGCATGGGTCTCGCTCGACGCACTCGATAACGATCCGCACCGGCTTGCCGAGCACATAAACGTGGCTGTTCTCGGGGGTCTCCTCGATGCGCCCGCCGAGCGTGACTCGGCCCTCAGTGACAGCTATAGCGACAGCGACGAGGCCGAAGTCGGTGAGCGAGGTAATGACGAGCGAGGTAGCGGCGAGGCCGGGGTGCGCGCGCTCCAGCGCGCGTTACACGCGATAGAGGAGCTCGGCGAGACGGTTCTGCTGGTGCTGGATGACGCGCACGTGTTGCACAGCGAAGCTCTGTTCGAGGTCCTGCGCGGGTTTCTGGCGTACTGTCCGGCGAACTGCAGGGTCGCGATCTCCACACGAGAGGATCTTCCGTTGCCGCTCTCGACGCACCGCGTGACCGAGCGCTTGCTCGAGTTGCGGGCCGAGGACCTTCGTGCCGGCGACGATGAGGCGCAGGAGCTGCTTCGGCGGATGGGTCTGCGTATCGACGACGCTGCGCTCTCGGGTGTTCTCCGCAAAGCGGCCGGCTGGTGGAGTTGCCTCAAGCTGTTCGCGATCGCCTGGAAACAGCGCTCGGAAGGCGAGCGCGAAGGGTTCCTCGAGCGCTTCCGAGGAACCGACCGCTTCATCGCGGAGTTCCTGCTCGAGAGTCTGGTCTCGGCACTGCCGCAAGAGCTTCGCGATGCCGCCGCGGCGATGGCGATCCCGGACTTCTTCAACGAGACGCTCTTCGCGCGACTCACCGGCCGCGACGACTGTCGTCAGCTTCTTGGTCGGCTTCAGCGTATGAATCTCATCGGCCCTCGCCCCGAGGAGGGCGCTGCGCGCTATCGCTTCCATCCCCTGCTGCGCGACTATCTCCGGCATCAGGTGCCTCGCCTAAAGCGTGCCGGGCTGCATCGAGTGACCGCGGACTGGCTCGCCGAGCACGGCTTGCTTGAACGAGCCGAACGCCACCGGGCGACGGCTGAGCGGCTCGATAGCCGCCGGTCCACCGACGGCCCGGCCACCGACGGCCGGGCTGTCGGCCGCGGTGTTCAAGCGTCCGACCACGATGCGCCGGCGGCCACCGGGGCCACCGGGGCCACCGAGGTTCACGCGCCGGACGGTGAAGGCTCCGCGTTCAGTAGGCGCGAGCTCGAGCTGCTGCAGGCGCTTGCGCTGGGGCTGCGAAACGACGAGATCGCCGAACGGCTCTTCATCAGTACCGGGACCGTGAAGTGGCATCTCAACAACATCTACGCCAAACTCGGCGCCAAAAGCCGCACCGACGCGGTCTACAAGGCCCGCAACGCGGGCGTGATTCGCTCGTAAACGCATTTTTTCGAGCCGTCTTCCGCCGTCTTCCGCCGCGGCTCGTGGTATCGAAACTCAATCAAATCCCAACCAAAACCCTAACTTTCGTTAGGGCTCGTTCTGCGCGCCTTGAGCTATCTTAGGCTCGGACGACGGAGGTGCGCGGCATGCGAAACACTGATGAACAAGAACAAGGTCCGGGCGAACCGATCGAGCCCGGTAAGCCGATCGAGCAGGGTGGTCGCTACGCGCTTGAGATCTCGAGCGTGATCACCGACCTCTGGGACGAGCGGCTCGAGGGTTGGGATATCGAGCGGCTGCCCGGCGACCACACGCGTGTAAGCGGGTATGTACGGGACCAAAGCGAGCTGTACGGGGTGCTGACGGCGCTCCGCAACATGGGGCTGACCCTCGTTCGTGTCGAGCCGGTCTCCGGTTTTGCGTCCGGCGGCGCATCGGGTGCCGACGCATCGATCACCGGCGCAGGTCATTCTGAAGAGGAAGAAGGAGTTACACTATGACGCGTTTAGGAGTATGGACCGTTCTGCTGCGAGCGGCGGTGGTGGGCGCGGTTGCGGTGACCGCGGCGTCTTGCGCTTCGTATCAAGGCGATATTCCGGTGGATCTCGAGTACCCGGAAGAGATCTATATCTCGCCTCGAAACCAGGATGGCATCCAGGATGAAGTGGTGCTGCCGCTCGATATTCCCGAGCTCAGCGGTCTCAGGATCGCGGGCTACGAGGTGCAGGTTCTGGCCGAGGACGGCAGCGGCGTGTACTCGTACGGCGAGCAGAAGTATCGCGAGCGCGGGGCTTTCTCGCGACTCGGGCGCCCGGCAACCGTGAGCCCGCCCGATGATATTCGCTGGGACGGTAGAGATTACGACGGCGAATGGGTTGAGGACGGCAACTACACCCTTCGCGTCTCGGCGTGGGATTACGACGACAACCGCGGCGCCTCGCCGGAGGTGCGCGTAATTGTAGACAACACGCCGCCGAGCGCGGTTGTGAGCGCACCGTATACCGTGTTTGCGCCCACCGGCGACGGCAGCCGCGACACGCTGCGTCTCGAGCATCAAGAAGCCTCGAGCGAGGATCTGTGGTTGGGTCAGATTACAACCGTTGACGGAAGCGTCGTGAGAAGCTTCGAGTGGGAGGGTGAACCCGAGACGGTTGAGTGGGACGGTACCGACGATGAAGGCCTCCCGGCGGCCGACGGGACGTACCGCTACCTGCTGAGTTCAACCGATCGCGCCGGCAACAGCTTCTCCACCGCGCTCGATGAGATCGTGCTAGACCGGCGTAGCTTTCCGGTGCGGCTCACGGTCTCGCCGCTTGCGTTCTCGCCGAACGAGAACGGGGTGAACGACACGGTGCGCTTCGTGATTCGAGCCGAGGGCGTCGAGCAGATCACCGATATCTCGCTCGCGGTGAAGAACCATCGGGGCGTCGAGGTCCGCGTGTTCCCCGCAGAGCATCTGGAGGCCGGTGTGCTGCAGTTCGACGGTCGTGACGGAGCGGGTCGAACGCTCCCGGAAGGCTGGTATACCGGCGAACTGCGCGTGGTGTATCGCAACGGCTACAGCCCGGTGGTGAGCTCGCAGCGCTTCCAGCTCGACCTCACTCCTCCGCGCGCGCTGGTGCGCCCGTCATGGACGCTGTTTTCGCCCGACGGCGACGGGCGCCGAGATACCGTCACAATTACGCAGAGCTCGCGCGAGGAGCTCGAGTGGCACGGCGCGATAACCGACGCCGACGGTGGCGTGGTGCGCCGGCACACCTGGGACGGACGGCTCGAGTCGTTTGAGTGGGACGGTACCGACGCCGCGGGCGAGCTTGTCGCCGACGGTGCCTACCGCTACACGCTCTCGGCAACCGACGAGGCGGGAAACTCGGCCTCGTTCGAGGTACCGCGGCTGGTGGTTGATACGCGCCCGACACCGATACAGGTTACGCCACGGCGAACCTCGTTCAATCCGGCTGCCGAGGCCGAGTACAACGTGGTTGAGTTCGAGCTCGAGACCGAGGTGCGGGAGGGCATCGCACGCTGGGAGTTCGCGGTGCTCGATGAGCAAGGAACCGAGATAATGCGCCACGAACCGGCCGACCGGCGCCAGGTTTCCGAGGCCGTTGTGTGGGACGGGCAAACCGCGGTAGGAGAGCCCGCCGAGGAGGGTGAGTACTTCGGCCGTCTCGAGGTTGAGTACGAGAAAGGCAACCTCAGCGCCGAGGTCACCGAGTATCCGGTGCGCCTCGACCGCACCCCTCCGGCGGTCAGCGTTACGATGAACCCGTTGCCGTTCCAACCGGTAGATGACGATCTGCGTACCACGCTCAGTATTGCGGTATCGGTAAGCGACCCAAGCGGTGTTCGCGAGTGGTCGGCCGAGATCCTTGACCCGATGGGAAATAGTTTCCGGCGAATACCGTCGCGCAGTTTCCGAAACGGCGTTTATCAATGGGACGGAACCTCCGAGGGCGGCGAGTGGGTGCAGTCCGCGAGCGACTACACCTTGGTGATCGAGGCCGAGGACAACGTCGGTAACCGTGGTAGCGATGAGTTCACGGTCCCGATCGATATCCTCGTGATGCGCGTCGGCGACCGCCTGCAGATCGTGATCTCGAGCATCTACTTCAAGCCGTTCACCGCCGACTACATCGATGTGCCGGCCGAGACGCGCGTAACCAACCTCGCGACGCTCGATCGACTGGCAGAGATTCTCACGCGCTACGACGACCACGAGATCGAGGTGGAAGGTCACGCGGCGCGCTTGCTCTGGAACCGCCCGACCGAGGTGTGGCAGAACGAGGAGACCCAGACCTTGCTGCCGCTCTCTACCTCGCGCGCGGAGGCGATTCGGGACGCTTTGGCCGAACGGGGCATTCCGGCTGGGCGAATCTCTACGGCGGGGAAGGGCGGCTACGAGCCGGTGGTCCCGCACAGCAACGCGCAGGAGCGCTGGAAGAACCGCCGCGTGGAGTTCTATCTCTCGCGCTGAGAGCTTTCGCGCAATCCAATCAATCAGCATGCCGCGGGCCGAGCCGCCCGCGGCGCCCGCCGCAACGCATCGCCGCGTGCGGTTGCGATCAGAACCGATAGTTGAAGCCGGTTGAGACGCGCACCGAGCCGGGGCGGTTCCAGCCGAACACCGCGTCATCGTCGCCTGCTTCCACACCCGCAAAAGCCTGCGCACGGAATCCGCTGAAGATATTCCAGCTCACACCGCCGGTTATGAGCGCAGAGCGATCGATTGGGGAAACCACGCTGCGTGCGATCACGTCCACGGTGCGCCCCGGGGTGTAGACGAGCTCGGGATACAACAGCAGCCCGTACTCGGCGTCGCGGCGGCCTTGGTGCTCCCAGTCGCCGCCGGGATTTACCAGCGTCTCGAGGCGCCCGGTGAGCCGTCGGTCGGGGCCGATGTTGAAGCTGTAGTACGCGCCGGTGGAGATCGTGGAGCGCTCCTCGAGGAGCGTCGCAGCGTCCGACGGCATGTCTTCGTCGAGCGAAAGGCGCGCGGCGGCGTAGAGATCGGCGCCGAGTCCTCCTTGTAGCGCAAGCGCGATGTTGTGGCGCTCCACTCTGCCGTCGTAGAGATACGACGGCTCGAGCGTAATCCCGGCGAGCTGGGTGTGAAAGCGCACACCCGCACCGGTTTCCGACAGCGGAGGAGCGTCCGCGAGCGCGCCGGCGGCTCCGGGTTGCCCGGCACCGGCTGTGTCGCCGTCGTCCGAACCCTCGTCGTCGGCCGGAGTGCCGTCGAACGTGAGCTCCGGCAACGGGGGAAGCATCACGGTCTCGAGGTAGCTCAAGTCACCGGTCGGAAAGTAGAACGCGGTAAGCCACGAGGTTTCGTCGCGCGGGTCGTCGAGATCGGTGAAATCCGCCGCGGCGGTGCCGTCGGCGCCGTACAACAGGTCGCCGGCGTTGAAGAGGCTTCCGACGCCCCAGGTGAGGCGGTCGCGGCCGGCAGTGACGCGCATGGTGTACTCCTCGGTGATCGGGAACCGAAACCGGAGGTTGGCGCGGGGAACCTCGAGCAACGCCGGGCGGAGGATCGGCATGCCCGCGGGCGCCTGGCCGTCTCCAAGCGTGGCGCGAAGCTGTAAGCGTCCCTGAACCGGCTCACCCCTCGGAGAGAGAAAATCCACCTGGCCGCGCGCGTAGCTCAGGAGCCCGAGCTCGTCGC
>Ga0207421_10007559_pt1 | contig 11542 bp, 1 predicted proteins | sample SodLakKL_010_SED_4_FD_187542 | JGI IMG/M metagenome (GOLD analysis project Ga0207421, IMG submission 187542) | Alkaline sediment microbial communities from Lake Tanatar, Kulunda Steppe, Russia - 8KL_010_SED (SPAdes) (version 2) | ecosystem: Environmental > Aquatic > Non-marine Saline and... | reverse complement strand
TTAGCAGCTTCTTCCATGGCCTCTGCATTTTGCCGGGCGTCGTCGATCAGGGCCAGCATATCATCCCTGGTTCCCCTGCCTGCACTCCACCCTTCCTGGTCATAAAAAGATACATTGCCGCACGCTGTTCCTGACCCAAGGAGCCATACCTCATAGCTGCCACATCCCTGGGCATAAAAGAGGTTGTGCTGCTGTGTGGAGACATAAGCCCCCAGGAGCTCTGCTTCCAGCTTGATGCCTGGTCCGTCGATTAGTCCATACAAGCTTGCATAAGCACCGAAACTGTTGTCGGCATGCATATACCAGACCTCTGCGCCAATATCGGCACTGACCACCCAGGATCCATACCATCCGGACTTTTCCACGTGGAAGTTCATGCCAAAATCAACATACAAACCTTCATTGCTCACAATGAAACCGCTTTCCGTTTCCAGGATGAAAAAGTTTATCTCCGTGCCACCCCACACTGCCCATGTGGGTGGAACACCATCGCCGCCTACGAAAAATGCAACCTTGCCGTGTCCGTTCAGAGGCGAGCCGTAATCCACGCCTACCTGAAGACCTCCCTGCAGATAGGGCGTATCTGCGCCCCAGTTGATCAGCAGAAATGACTGTGCTGCAAGGCGATGTCCCTGCCCGAGAAGCTCCCCGTCCACATGCATGGCGACTCTTCCGCTGGTGATCTCCATGAAAAATGCGCCATAAATGCCGTGGTGGCTGCCTACATCAATGATGCTAGCGCTGGCGTAAAGGAAGGCAGCAAAGCTGGGTGTGTCGAACTCCGGCTGATAGTCATCGTGAAAGGCCATCTGTGTGAGCCCGTATACCGTGTCAAAATCCTCCTGCCTGGGGTTGTAATAGAATCCGCCACCCAGCCCGGTTATGGTCAGCGCGTTAGGGATCAGCACTGGCACGCCGGGCGTAAAGTTGGCCTGGACATACAGCCCGAAACGCATCGTTCCATTGTCATTTGCTATCATCCCGGCCATGCCCAGTCTCTGTTCAAATACCTCTACGGAACCCGAGGCGCTGAGGTGGTATGAAGCACCATCTCCCCCTGAAAAATATTTAAGGCTCAGGTTTGCCTTGGCATGATCCTGCAGGGAGATGTAAGCACTGTCCAGCTGAAACAGCAGGTCTCCCGAATTTTTACATTTATAAAACACAAACTTCTCCACCCCGCCGCTGAATAAATCACTGCCCTCGCCTTCGCCGGAATTGCCCGAAATGGAGAGATACGCACCCTCTATCAGTAAATGGTATTCGGTTTTGATCCATATTCCCTCAGCCACAGGCTCATCGATATCATCTTCCGTGGCCTCATCATAGCCAGGGGTAACCCCCATGACATTCAGGTCGCCCCCCTTGGGTGCAAAATCGAAATTTGCCACTTCCAGACTCAGGAAGTTCATGATGGTAATGCTGCCTCCATTGTTAAAGGTACCCCAGCTGTCGATCCCTTCTATATTGATTTTCATATCCTTGAAGTCGGCATGCATATCCAGGGCAGTGAAATCCAGGCCAATGGAGCCATCAAGCTTCACGCCAAAAACTTTTGGATCATAGGTTTGCGCGGAGTACACATTAAACCGGAACAGTGCCTTATGGAATTCAAAAAGCGGATTTTCCGGTGTACCCGTGCCGGACGCATTCCACGCGATGCCGTCGGCGACACGATATCTGAACCCGGGACTGTCGTCTATGTCCGTACCAAAGGAGATCTCATTCAAGCTCCCGTCATCATTCTCGAGCCGCAATTTGCCATTGGCCATAATCGCATTGTTGTCAGGATGCGCAAAGTCAATGTTGGCCTTTACCTCGGTCAGCTGAAAAACTACACCTTCTATAATAGTAAACTGGCCCTGGTCTTCATCCATTTCAAAGTGCGGGCCCCTGAACCCTGTTTCCAGCTGGCCGTCAACCAGGGCAAGCACCACCTGCATACCGGCTTCCTGATCGACAGGCTCGGGTAGTTTGGCCCGGCCGTCCAGATTCAGGCTGAAGCAGTGGTGGGTTTGATCTTCTACCTCCACCTCCTGCATGCCAAAGGTGATCTGCTCAACCACAAGGTACTCACCGAGCAGCTCGAACTCATTTTCAAGCAGTTCCAGGTTCAGGGATCCGTCACCGCCGAATCCGATGGTGCCGTCCGTGCCGATGCGCATGTCATTCAGCTCAGCGGTCCTGTTCAGCACTTCGAGCTCCCCATTCAGGGTGACAAACAGCACGCCTTCCTGGTATTCTGCTCCTAAGCGGTCCAGGATGACTTCCACCTTATTTTGAAAAAAAGTCAAGGATTGCGGGGTATCAGATTCGATTTCTTCCATGGAAATGCCTTGGGTGCCAATGGAAAGGCCTTCGATGGTCACTTTAAACTCATCACCCAGCAGGTCCGGCAGCGTGACGACGCCGGAGAGGATCATGGCAAACTCCTCGCTGCCGGCCACCACCTCAAAGCCGGTGATTGCCAGCCTGGCAAGGCCCATCTCATAGGGGTCATCAAAGTTGTCGAGGTCCAGGGAAAAGTTCCACTGGCCTGGCTGGTGGTCGTATGATGCGTTAAAGGGCAGGGATTCGGGCTCGTCCAATTCATTGGTCAAGAGATGACTCTGGAAGGTGCCGGCGAAGCTGAAGGCAGTTTCCTGTCCAAAGCTCGCCGCAGCATGAAAGATGTTGATCACGAAGGCATCATCGAAAAAGGAATGATGAAACTCCGGCTCATCCGTTGTTGGGTCAAAGTTGGCCACGCCCACGGAGAAAGAGGCCTGCTCAAAGCCTTCGGTACTCAGCCTGACTTCGTCGATCACCACCTGCATCCCGCCCAGGGCCTCTGGCAGCTCAAGCAAGGCGCTGGCCGATAATAGTCCGGGTTCACCAGCTGAACCGGCTTCATATTGTATGTAAGTAAGACTTAATGGCAACCCGGGAACTTTCAGCGGCTGGTTTCCGGGAAGTTGGTCTTCTGTATCTCCCAGGTGCACTGCAATGGTGCCATCCGTCACCTCGAACATGTCATTAACGGAAATGCTGAAAGCAGCGCGGAAGGAAGGCGCTTTACCATCTTCATCTTCCAGGCAGGCCAGCACGATCTCCACGCCATGCTCGCCAATCGTTTCCAGGGTATTTACGCCTTCTCCGCGCTCAAAACTGACCAGGAGGTCGCCGTCCTCTTTCAGCACGATATAGGCCAGGTCGTGGCTGCAGGGGTGTGGCAGCCCCAGGGTGTCGGGAATCTCAAAAAGATCGAGCAGGTTGCCAAAGCCTATGCCATCGATGTCGTACCAGGCCAGGAGGTCGGAATCCTCCCCTTCGTCCAGCCACAGCTCCATGCGACCGCTTTTGGCCCGGGGTGAGGGCGGCATGTTCAACCGGAAGTCATCCTTAAAGACCATTCGCAGGTCCCCATAATTGATCTGGTGATCTTCACCAGGATCATATTCCGGATCATCTTCCGGTTCGGGGTCGTCTTCAGGGTCTTCCAACAGGTGCAGATCCGCTGTCCCCTCACCGGAAAAGCTCAGCCCATCCTTGTCCAGCAAGATCTGCGTGCCGGCCATTCCTAGTCGCATCACGTTGATATCCCCTGGTATGGGGTCACCAGGGGATACCATGCGCCAGGCGACCGGTAAAAACATGAGGTCAAAGGCAAAATCTGTCATGGCAAACAGGACCTCCCCGTCTTTTATCCGCAGGTCTGAGAGGTCGATCAGCAGGTCATCGAAAGTCACATCCACCTGCATGCTTTCCGTGATGTGAAACGATCCATCGGCCATCAGGGTAAAGCCATCCGTGTCGAGCCTGGCCTGTTCCACGTTGAACAACAGGAAGGGGTCCTCTTTATCGGCAGGGAAGCCCCACTGGAAGCTCTCGGTAATCTCCAGGACTCCGTCGTTCAGTTTGCTTTCGATGAGGTCGTAGCTGAGCGCGCCCTGAATGTTTATGGGTGGCTGGCCTTCGCGGGGTATGCTGAGCTGTGCGCTGCCAGCGAGCAAGGCGCTTTGCGCATTGTCGATGAAGTCCATTTCGAGGCTGGACGACAAGAAGGACAAGGCCATCTTTCCTAATGCGATCTCCCCGCAAGGGATAAAGTTTTCGATACTTCCCCTGAAGCCGCTTCCCTGTATGATGGAAAAGGCGAACGTGACCGGATCGCATTCCTCGTCGGAATCAAATTGGTGAAAGGGAGGAAGCCCCCCTTCCACTTCGATGTGGATGGCTTGCTCCGGGATGCCGTCTTCCATCATTTCCGACAGGGCACCCGTAAACCTTTGCAGGTTCAGTTCGTTATCTCCGAATGGTATGGTGATGGGCTCAAAGGGTTCATACACTTCGATCTCTCCGGTGAGGAGGCCGTCCTGGTATCCGGCATCGATCACGGTGAGTGACAGTCCTTCGATGGCCGGTGCCAGCTCTTCAAGGCCTGGAAACGACACTGCGAGGTCCATCCGGGGTATGAGGCCAGCCAGGTCGCCGGGAGAAAAGTGGAAGAAGTCCACCACCACGTCGTGTGTGCGAAAGGCCAGGGGCTCCAGCCTGAACCCCAGCATCTCCAGTGGAGGCACCGCCAGGGGCGGGCTAGTGCCGTCATGTACTTCCTGTCCGGGAATGACAAAGCCCGTGGGCCTCACCTCCACCCCCTGCATGGGGATCATCAGGCTGTCCTCATCCAGTATCATGCCGAATTCAAAATCCAGGGCTGCATAAAAGTCAAACCCTTCCGTCTTGTCGTAATCCAGCGACAGGGAGTTGATCGCGTTAACCTTAAACACGAAGGGGTGCAGGTCAAACTCCGGGAGCTTGGCACCGATGGCATATTGGAAGTCCGTGGTAAGCATATGCTGGTCATAGGAGATGTCGACGGCGGCACCGGCATAGTGGTCGTCGTCGACCTGCAGCAAAAAGCTGCTTTCCATGTCGAATGAAAACACCGGGGGTGTTGCGGGGTTCAGGATGTCATACTGGCCATATCCGTTCACTGTATGTATTTGGAGCACGGCCAGGTCGTTGCCGGGGATCAGGGGCACGTTGGCCTCCATGTCCTGAAACTCCACACTTCCCTGCAGTACTCCGTTGGAAGTGACGCGAAAAGACGTAAAGGCCTGGTCGCCCAGCTCTTGTTCAAATAGCGTAAGTTCCCCACTGAAAAAAAGCCCGTCAGCATGGTAGCTTTCACTTTCCACCACCCCATAATAAACTTGTTTCAGCGACAGAGGGATGCCGAACCTTGAGAGGTCAAAGAAGTCGTCGGCATCCGGGATGGACACCGCTACTTCGCCTGCCTCAAAGCCAAGCGGGGACAGGGAAAACACCAGGTCGCTAAATTCCACGCCAACGGCAGGAGGTGCTGCCAGTTCACCTTGCAGGATGGGGAAAACAAAGTCTATGCTTTCTCCTTCGATGGTGTTGATGACGACCGCAAAATCCATCTCAGGGTGAGGGTCGATATTGACCAGCAGCTCTTCGCCGTCCTTGATCTGCAGGTAAGCCACGGCATGGGAAGGCAATGGCAATCTTTCCGGGATAAGCGCTTCAATGTCGATAAAGTCAAAGCTGGGATGAAAGCCCTGGGAGTCGATGATGGCCACGGTCATCCCGTCATAGATTACTTCGATTTCACCGCTTGCCACCTGGAAGGGGTCCAGGCCAAAGGCAAAGTCATCTGAGAAAATTACGGCGAGGTCGTCCGTGGAGAACGTGGAGAATTTTATGGCTGCTTCTGCCGTGCCGGAGGCGTGCAGGCCTTCACTGTCAATTCGGACCTCGCCTGCCATATCAAAGAAAACACCCGGGTCAAGTTCTTCTGAGAGTCCGCTGCCGAGGGGCAACGCCTGGTATTTCAGCGAAAAATCCGTGGGGTCGATGCCTGCCTCAAAAGCGAACCCGGCATCAAAGTCGATGCTGCCGCTGGTTACCTGAAAGCTGAACAGGTCGAGCAAGAGGTCATTAAACACCACGTTGATGGATGTTTCCCCGGTGCGGAATTCCTGTGCGCCGGTGATAAACAAGCCGTCTTGTGAGATGATGGCTTCGTCGATTTGAAATTGCAGCACTGCTTCATCGGCGGGAACATTCCAGGTAAAGGGTTCATCAATATGAAAGTGCAGGGTATGGAACTCCCCTGTCATCAGGTTCAGGCCCAGCTCGCCGTGGATTTCGTTTGTGGGGCCATCATCCTGTCCCGGAAACTCCAGGTAGGCGGTAGCATCAAAGCTTGCTTGCTGGCTGTTGTCGTTACGGTAGAAGCTAAGCAGCGACCCGGTGATGCCGGCCGTATATGGACCTATGTTGAGCGGGCATGCAGGAATGATGTTTGTGAATTCCCCTTCCAGGATGCCGTCTCCCCTGATGTGGAGGTTTTCGGCTGAAAGGGACAGCGCCGGTGCATCATCACAATCGAAGGGCGTGCCGGGAAGCATTTCGGCCTCCAGTGAAGCATATCCGTCAAGTGCGAATGTGCCGGCATGGACTTCTCCGAACAGGCCTCCGCCAAGTTCGTTGACTTGCAGGGTATAACCCGCACCCAGTGAATAACTGCATGCTCCTTCAGAGAAGGAAGTGGCTGGCAGATGCGCTGCAAACGAGCCGCCGGAAAAAGAGGCATTCTCGATGTGCAGCGACAAGTTTCGCAGGCAGGAAGGAAGGTGAGTTGCAAAGTTTGGCGTGGTAAGCTCAAAGTCAAAAGAGAAGTCCCAGGGGCCGGGCATCATGCCATCCCAGTCGAACCACGGGAAGGTGAAGGCAGGCAAGGTAAAGGATGTGAGCCTGGCACCAAACCCGGCCAGCTCCAGTGGAGGAATCCACATAAGCTGATCCTCCTGGAAATGAAACTCGGGAAAGTGGATGCCTTGTTGGTCCAGTGTTATGCCGGCAAAGCCACTGATCTTCAAGTCATCAAAGTCCGGAAAGGTCAGTGAGGCATCCAGGTGTATGCCGAAATCCCAGGCATTGGCCGCATGATCGTAGGAAACGTAAGGGTCTTGTATGCTTTGGATGGTCAATTGTGCGATGCCGAGGTCAATCGGAGGCGGGTGTGACACCAGGGGGGGCGGCCAGGCCTGTATGGTTACACCTTGTTCCGATGAGATGGATGCCAACATGGGGATTTCAAATACGTCATCATACAGGGCACCGAGGTGAATGGCTCCGCCAGCCTGTATGTCAAAACCAAAGCCTGTATCACTTCCCCAGTCAATCTCGATGGTGCCCATGGCATGATGCAGATGCAAGCCTGCCAGGTCTGTTTCCGGCACCAGGGGAATGGAATACCCTATATTACAAGAAAAGCTGATCTGTGCAGGCGATTCTGATATGAGCAAATCCGTGATCTGACATGGCGTGGGTTCTGAGAAAAAGGTCAGGTGGGCATTGACTGTCAGATAAGCGCCCGGTAAGGTCGCCGTAATGGATTGTACGGTGAGCTCCAGGGGGTTTACACCAAATTCAAACAGCGGGACCCCGGCAGGCCCCGTAGCCGTGATGGATCCGAAAAAACCCGCAGGCCCCAGGTTCAGCACACCCTCCGCCTCCAGGTTTTGTCCGGTGGGGTCGATGATCTCTGCTTCCACCGAGAGGCCTTCCATCATGGACCATTGTATGCTGTTTAAGGTTACAATGTCACCAATGCCTTGATGCGGAAAGATCTCGGCCTCCACATGGCCACTGACAGTGCCTCCCATGGCCACCGCTGTGTCTTCGGATGTGAAATTCACCTGCAGGTCATCACAAAAAACGGTGATGTCCACCTGCCCTGTTTCAGGCAAGTGAATACGTAAGGTGGCCTGGCCGTTAATTATGTAGAATTGACCTTCCGCATGAATTTCCAAATCATCCAGGTTAACAATCTCTGCAAATTCAGGTATCAGCTGTATGCTCTCCAGGTCGTCAATGTCAACGAAAAAGTCTCCTACGGTAAACGTGAAAATCTCCGTAAGTCCTTCGTCACTGAGCGGGATCCTGTCGTCGACCTCATATGCCTTGATACGCCAGGCGTAATCCTGGCCCATATCGAAGGGAAGCTCGTCCGGTGTATGAATGAACACGGGCTGCATCGTGGTCTCCAGCACGTGCTCCCGGTTAGCCTGGATGGCCTGCAGGGGCGTTTGGCCGGCAAGCAATTCAACAATAAGGATTTCATATTCGAACCGGAAACCCGGAATGGGGATAACCGGTGTCCATGAAAATACAGAGTAGATAGGAGGTGCCAACCCTTCATCCATGGGCGATATCAGCAAGGGAGGCTGAGGATAGCGCACTTCAAACCAGGCAAAGCCCGGTATGCTTGTAACCATATGAAACGCATCGACGGCCACGACGTCTATTTCCAGCTCGTAGCTGCCTTCGGCTAAAACGCCCGTTCGGATCACCTCCTCAAGCATAGCATTTTCAAAATAATCATACAGGTCGCCCGAGAACGTCACCTTGGGGATGTCGTCAAAGGTTACATAGTAGTAGGTGCCGGGTTCATACCAAACCGGATCAGAGGAGGCCTGCAACAGCTCTGTGCCATCCCGCGTCAGCCTTACCTCCCACGTGAAAGCGGCAGGTTCCGGATTGGTGCTGTTATACGATAACTGCACGTGATACTTCCCCTGGTAATAATTGTCTTCAATGTCGCTGATGTAAGGAGAGGGAAATACGGGCGGAATACCCCCGATGGTTACCTGCATGGTCTCCTGGGTGTGCGCAGACGTTACTGATGCGAGAAAGACCAGGATGAGTAGTATGATTTTTTTCATCTGTTAATAATTTTAATATTTCGGTCAGATGGAACCTCCATTAGACAATCATTTCCCTGTGTGTCAATTTTTTGGCATGGAGGTTTCATCTGTTTATAATTTGATTAAATCGGTCACATGCCTGTCCCGCTCATGCGTGGAGAGCTCGCCATGCAATAATCATCGCCGTGTGTGTCAAAATCTTGTCGCGGGCGTTTCATGCTGTCATTTCTACTCACGCCCTGTGTGCTTTCTTATGTGTATAGATATCCCGTCTTAGTTGCAGAGGAGTAACCCCTTCCCGCTGCAAAACATGGCATGGATCAACATGTTTTCCATTTGTTTGAATACAGCCATGTCACGAATTGCCCGCAGGCAAGACAAAAGATGTCCTTTTAATGTATGTTCTCAGGTAAGTGCTCTGCTCTAACCGACGATGGTCGTTAAAGATAAATAGAGAGGTAACGGGAAGTTTAACAATAGTAGTGATGAATCGACTCCCCGCAGGTTTGTTGTTTTTGTGCGGAGGAACCGGATAGAACTGAAACAAAATGACCCTGTCAGCACTTTTATTATATCCACCTTGTACAAATGTAAATAAAAATTTAACTTAAATACTTGTTTAACCTAATTTTTAACCTTTTTAAATTACAGAGAAACCTCCGGGTACTACAAAGACAGTAAAAATAATTTCTAACCAGCATTATTTGTAACAGAGCCAGTTTTTCACTATCATTGTAAACAGATTTCCAATAATGCTTTTTCTGGAAGCAGGTTTATAATACAACACATCAAAAATTAAACGTACAAGCTTATGAAAAAACTTACAACTTCAACTTTCTTACTTGTAGCAGCTCTTATGCTTGCTTTTGGTCCTGCTGCCACAGCGCAGCATAACGACAAAGACGCCCACGGCCTTCCTTTCATGGAAGATTTTGAAGCCATGGGAGACGAAACGCCGGATGACTGGATCCCGGAAGGCTGGCTTAACATCGACGGCAATGACAATGGCCACAAATGGTACTGGGCAGACTTCGGTGACCCGGAAGAAGAAGACTACGAAGCGTACATGCTTTCCCGCTCCTGGGATGGAGATAATCCGGTTGATCCCGACAGCTGGCTTATCACCCCTGCCATCGAACTGGATGAAGTGGATGGGGAACAGGAGATCGAGCTCACCTTTTATGTGACCCCGACAGCGTCGACGGCCGGTTTCCGGACTGAAAAATACCAGGTGCTTGTTTCCACCACCGATGATGACCCGGAAAGCTTTACGATGATCTACGAAGAAACGCTGTCTGAGGATGATGAGAACTGGGTGTGGCTTGAGAGAGTACTCGACCTCACAGAATATGCCGGTGAAACTGTATACGTGGCATTCCGCCACTATGATTCGCCTGACAATGACAGGATCGCCCTGGAAAGGGTCATGATCGAAGTTGTGGGCGACGATGATGTGTCTGTGCCTGATGTGGCCGATGAAACAGCCATCAGCGTATTTCCCAACCCCGCCTCTTCATCCCTGACCATCTCATCAAAAAATCAGATCAGTGAAGTCATCATGACCGACATTACCGGAAGAACAGTCAAGGCCCTGCCGGCAAACGATGTCTCTGTCACCCTGAACATCTCCGGCATCAGCAACGGATTTTACCTCGTAAACATCCACACGGACAAAGGTGTGCACACACAAAAGGTACAGGTCATACACTAGGGTGTTTCTTTAAACAGGGATTACCGGGCGGTATAATTTTTTCTTTAACATAACACGCTCTGGTAAAAGCAATAAACCCGGGCTGCCTCTCCATAAAAAGAAGGTTTCCCGGGTTTTTTATACGCATCGGCGAGGTACGTCATATACACAAGGCAGAAAAGTCATTCTTCAAACAAAAAACATCATCAGGAATACACCTCTGTGGAAATCCCCAGCTCCTCCACCTTGCCGGCTATCTTCTGCAGCTCATCCAAATCGACCTTTTCCACATTTTCAGCGGGCGTGGCCCGGGCAATGGGATAGATCATAACCCCTTTGGGCTGTAATATTTTAAGGTACTCCAGCCAGGCATTGACCTCTTCCGGGGTTGTGTTGTCGAAGGGTTTGCCCTCGTGGGTTCCGCGCACAAAAAGACTCTGTACAATCATCTGGCCCTTAAACTGTGAAAGGTTGCTGATGATCTGGTCAAGGCTGATTTTCATCCTGGGGTTGTTGATCTGCTGAAAGGTTTCTTCGTTGCCTGCATCCAGCTTCAGGATGTTCTGATCGACCTTTTTCAAGGCTGAGGCCACCTCCGGCTTCCCGGCAAGGCTTCCATTGCTGAGCACGGCGATACGGGCAAAGGGATAATGTTTGTCCCTCAGCCCGATGGTGTCATCGATGATGCGGGCAAAATCCTTGTGTAAGGTAGGTTCGCCGTTGCCGGCAAAGGTGATGGCGTCGAGCATGGCACGCTTCTTACGCATGGCCGTCAGCTTTTCATCCAGGGCTTGCTGTATTTCTTCGCGTGTGGGGTAGGTAAGGCAAGCTTCTTTTTTGGGCTTTGTCCAGCCGCACTCGCAATAGAGGCAGTTGAAGGTGCAGTGTTTTTTGTTCAGTGGAAGGAGGTTGACGCCCAGGGAAATCCCGAGCCGTCGGCTTTTGATGGGGCCAAATATGATCTGTTCAAAAAGAAAACCGTTCATGCAAAGGGGAAATTGGTTTTTCTGTATTTGTTTTTTGTTGAAATACCAGGATTGACACACGGATGACGGGGTGCTCAGCTCCCAGCCCTCAGCTCTCAGCTCTCCGTGCCCTGCTCCACGTTCTCCGTTCCCTGCTCCACGTTCTCCGT
>Ga0207421_10007558_pt1 | contig 11544 bp, 8 predicted proteins | sample SodLakKL_010_SED_4_FD_187542 | JGI IMG/M metagenome (GOLD analysis project Ga0207421, IMG submission 187542) | Alkaline sediment microbial communities from Lake Tanatar, Kulunda Steppe, Russia - 8KL_010_SED (SPAdes) (version 2) | ecosystem: Environmental > Aquatic > Non-marine Saline and... | reverse complement strand
ACATGCTTCGGATCGCCCTCGATCTGGGCCGACTCCGATCGACGGTCGTCTCGGTCGTCGAGTTCTACGACGAACCGGACCACATCCTCCCCTCGCGTCGGTCCAGAGTTCAGTCGACGGAGCTTCCGGACTGGTTCCCCGACGACCCCGAGGACGCGCCGGAGTGGTTCCCGGCGGACGCGCTGGGGGGAGACCCCCGAACCTCCGGGGGCGAACCGGTGGCCGCGACGCTCGAGGATTCCAAGACGTCCGATGCACAGGTCGACTACCGGCGGATCGTCAGCGAGGACCACAAGGAGGCGATCGTCGACTTCGCGACCTTCGAGGAGATCGACCTCATCATCACCGGGCGACACACCGACAACGGTATCGCCGGCCTCCTCGGCGCGAGCGAGACGGCGTGGCTGCAACAGAACGCCCCGTGTGACGTCGCCCTCGTCGAGGACCGAGGGCTCGAAGACGTCGAACGCGTCGCCGTCGCCAGCCGGGGCGGCGGGCCGTACGACCCGGTAAAAATCCTCCTGGCGGACGCGATCGCCGAGGAAGCCGGTGCGGAGATCGTCCTGGTTCGAGCGATCCCCGAGGACGCCGCCGAGAGCCGCCGGGAGACAGCGGAACGGTACCACAACGAACTGACGCGGATCTGCACCGTCCCGGTCCGATCGCGCGTGCTCGAGACCGACGACGCGGTCGAGGGAATGGCCCGGTTCGCCGCCGACGCCGACCTGCTCGTCGTGGGCTCTGGCCCGGTCGGCGTCGAAGCGCGGTTCCGCGGCAGCGCCGCCGACGACCTCGTCGAAGCGGTCGACTGTACCGCCGTCATGGTCCAGACCTACGAGGGACGGCAGCGAGGACTGCTCGAACGACTCATCAGGGACTACCTGTTCTGAGACCACCCGGACGGCCCCCGCTCGCCTCGCCGCCGGGACCATGCTCATCCGTCTCCGATCCCGTGTATCGAAACCGACAAACCACGGGCCAACGAAGGGGCGGTGAATGGAGCCACTCGAGCGGTACCGGCCGATAATCGACGACTTCGAGGCGTTTCTCTCGGCCTGTAAGCGCCCGCTGGGGACGGCCGTGCGGGTGAACACGATCAAGGCCTCACCCGAGCGGGCGATGGCCACCCTCGAGGAAGCGGGCCTCGAGTACGAACAGGCGGCGTGGCACCCCACCGTCTTGGAGGTCGAGACCGACTCGCCGGGCGGGACGTGGGCCTCTTACCACGGCTTTACCCACGGTCAGGAGGTGGTTTCGTCCGTGCCGGCGGTCGTCCTCGACCCCCAGCCCGGCGAGCGGGTGTGGGATTCCTGTGGGGCCCCGGGCGGGAAGGCCACCCAGATCGCCGCGCTGATGGACGACCGTGGGACCGTCGTCGCAAACGACAGCAACCTCGGGCGACTCTCCGCGCTTCGCTTTAACGCCGAACGGCTGGGCGTGACATCGATGGTCGTCACGAACCAGGACGCCCGAAACTACTCACTGAAACCACTGGCCTTCGAGGAGTTCGACCGCTCGCTCGTCGACGCCCCCTGTTCGTGTGAGGGGACGATCCGGAAGAACCCCGACGCCCTCGAGGAGTGGTCACTCGAGCACGTCGATTCCGTCTCGGGCATCCAGAAGGGCATCCTCCGGCGGGCGATCCAGGCAACCCGCGAGGGCGGCACCGTCGTCTACTCGACGTGTACGTTCGCCCCCGAGGAAAACGAGGCCGTCGTCGATCACGCCCTCCGAGAGGAGGAGTGTCGGGTCGTTCCTTTCGACCTCGATCTCGAGTACAGGTCCGGGGTCACCGGGTGGGAGGGCGAGGAGTTCGATCCGAGCCTCGAGGAGACGATGCGGATCTACCCACACCACAACGACACGGGTGGGTTTTTCGTGGCGAAACTGGAGGTGACCGCGTGATGAGTGACACGAAAGACGAACTCGAGGCGAACGTCGGCCAGCGGTTCGGTCGCTTGCCGGAGACGCCCGACGATCGAACCGTCGAGGGACGGGTGAGCCGCGAGGAGGTCCTCGAGTACTTCGAGGACCGCTTTGCCATCCCGCCCGAAACCTTCGACGGGCACACGTTTTGGGAGAAAGGTGCCGGAAAGATCTGGATATATGCCGGCGAGTCGCCCTCGCCTGTGGAGATCGAGGCCCTGGGGATGACCTGCCTGCGGACCCGCCAGGAACACTGGAAACCGACGACGGACTTCGTCCAGCGTTTTGGGGCTCACGCGGGTGCATGTGTGATCGAACTCCCCCGGGCGGAAGCCGAACGGTTCGTCGACGGCGAGGATCAGCGAGTCGAGTGGGACGGTGACTGGGGGTATCTGATCGCTGCCCACGAAATCGGGGTCGAACCGGAGGGTCGACCGGTGGGAGACGGCGAGAGCGCGGAGCGAAGCCCGCGAGAGGCAGCCGTCGAGGGAGACCTCGAGCCCCTCGGGGTCGGGCTCTACGTCCACGGTGAGTTGCGTTCGATGGTACCGAAGGGCCGCCAGCGAGGGCTCTAGGACGGATCTTTACCGAACACCGAGCCACCAACGGAATTATGCGCCAGCGTGGCATACCCACCGCCATGTCCCTCACCCGAGGGGGTCGGGGCCTCGAGGCGTCGGCCCGGGCGTACCTCTCGCAGGTCCACCCCGTCTTCATGTTGCCACCCGTGGCCGCGTCGCTTTTCGGCGGCGTCCTCGCGGGGGAATTCGCCCCCGGCCCCGGGGCAGTCCACGTCGTCGCCATCTTCGCGGCCGTCTACACGGCCCACGTCAAAGACGGCTACGTCGACTTCCACGTCCGTGGGGAAGACGACGAGCACCCCCTGACGGTACGGGGGTGTCGGGTGGGCCTCGCTGGTTCGACGCTCGTCTTCGTCGGCTGTTGTCTCCTCCTTTTTCTCCTCGTGGACCCCCTCGCCGTCGCGCTCACCCTCCCGACGTGGCTGATCGCCTACTACCACGCCCCACAGCTGGATACGAACCCGATCACGGCGACGACGGGCTACCCCCTCGGCATCGCACTCGCGATCCTCGGCGGGTTTTACGTTCAGGCGACGACGATCACGGCCGTTGCACTCGGCTTCTCGCTCGTCTTTCTGACCTTGCTCTCGGGGATCAAGGTGATCGACGACACACAGGACTACGCGTACGATCGCTCGATCCGGAAACGGACCGTCGCCGTCGCCCTCGGGCCGACTCGAGCCTACGACGTCGCCTACGGACTCATGCTGACTGCCCTCTTCGCCGTCGTGGCTCTCGCCGTCGCCCGCGTCTTTCCGCCGACTGCGGTGCTCGCCGCCCTCGCGTTCGCCGCCGTCGCCGCCGTCGCCAGGCGAGCGAACCCGGAGGTCGCCACGATGTTACTCGTCCGGGGGTCGTACGTCTTTCTCGCGGTGCTCGTCGCCGCGGTGTGGTTCGAGCCTCTCTCGGGGGTCGGGTAGAGTCGGTACACGTCGGTTCCACGGTCACCGCCGACGGTCCGAGTGTGGCCTCGAGTTCGAGGTGAGTGGGGCTGGACCCGTCAGGACGCCGTCGAGACGATCTTGATCACGTCACCTTCCTCGAGGTCGTAGCTGTCACTGACCTCCCGCGATGACTTCGCGTTGACCGCGTGGAGGTAGCCGTCGCCGATGTCCGAATGGACGGCGTAGGCGAGATCGACCGGGGTCGATCCCTCGGGCAGGAGAAAGGCGTCGGGGAGAACGTTGCCGCTGCCGTCGGACCACTTCGAGGCGTCCTCGACGGGGTAGGCCGTAACGTACTCGAGTAACTCGTAGACGGCGTGGTCCAGTACGGCCTGGACGCCCGTTCCACCCCACGTTTCCATCGTCTCCGCGAGATCCTCGAGGGCTCCGTGTTGGGCGTCACTGACCTCGCCGACGACCTCGAAGCTCTCGTCGCCGGGGTCGTAGTCGACGAACCCGCCTTCGGCGGCCCGGCGCAAGGCGAGTTCACCCTCCGCGGTGGTGGGGATCACGGGTTTCTCGAGCTCGAGGAGTCTCTCGACGTTCGCCTCGGGGGCGGTATCGATCTTGTTCGCGGCGACGACGATCGGTTTGGTCCGCCTTCGGACCTGCCGGGCGAGATTCTCGCGGTGGTCGTCGTCCCACTGGATCGGGTCCTCGGGGTACTCGAGTTTCCGGAGGATCTTCGCGACGTCCAGTGGGGAGGCCCCGAAGCCGGTGAGCATCTCCGCGAGGGCATCGTCGAGATCGAAGTCGGGCGATCGGGACTTGCGCTCGATCGACTCCCAGTTGCGGTCGACGATCCCCGCGAGCCACATGTCCATCTCCGCTTCGACGAAGTCGATGTCCTCTAGGGGATCGTGGGTGCCGACGTCGACGGGTTCGCCTTTCTCGTTCGTCCCGCCGGAGGCGTCGATCACGTTGACGATGACGTCGGCGTTGGTGAGCTCGTCGAGGAACTGGTTACCGAGGCCTTTCCCCTCGTGGGCCCCAGGGACGAGGCCGGCGACGTCGAGGAGTTCGATCGGCACGTAGCGTTTGCCGTCCCGGCAGTCCTCGCTCGTACACCGCCGGTCTCGTTCGAGGCAGGGACACTCCGTGCGAACGTGGCTCACGCCGCGGTTGGCGTCGATCGTCGTGAAGGGGTAGTTCGCGACGTCGACCTCGGCCATCGTCGCCGCAGTATAAAGCGTGGACTTGCCGGCGTTTGGCTTCCCGGCAAGCGCGATCGAGAGCATGCCTGGAGCTATCACGGGTTGGGAAAACTGTCTTTCGATCGCCCCCGCCGGGTCGATGGGACGCCGACAGTCTCAACCGACTCCAGTCCCCGCGAGTGCAGACGTGAGCCGAGTTCGTCGCCGGCCGGAACCGACGAACTGATAATCGCCGCCTCGAGACGGGGGGTAACCCGATGTTCGGACCGGACGTGTTCCTCGCCGTTCCCGTCCTCGCTGCCAGCGTGGCCGTGGGGTTGATCGCACACGAGTACGCACACGCCTTTGTGCTTCGTCTGGCGGGCGTCGCCTACACCGTCGAGTACTTCCCCGACCGTGGTGACAGCGTCGTCACGACGCTGGCGAGCTGTCGGTGGGCGCGGGTCAATCCCCGGCCGATCGGGACCGAACCACCCTGGGTCCTCCGGGTCGCCGCGTTGATGCCACTGGCGCTCGCCGTTCCCGTGTTCGTCTCCGGGCTCGCGGGAACGATCCCGTTCGGCGACCGTCCCGTGACGACCGTAGCGACGATCGGCTGGCTCGCCTGTGCGATACCCAGCCCACAGGATTTCTCGGTGGCGTTTTACGCCCACCGGGTCCTCGAGGAGCAAACCGACGGCGAGTGACCGTGGTTGACCCCCCACGTTTCCGTCGTTTCGGAAGCTTTTAGCCCGTCCCAGCACACCCCGGGGTTCCGTCGTTTCGGTCGCCGGAGTCGGAGACGGACTCCCACCCCGGGTTTCCGACGTACACCCCGGGGTTCCGACGTACACCCCGGGGTTCCGTCGTTTCACCTCGAGGCGTCGTCGTCGGTCCAGTCTCGCATCCGGCTGTCCTCCAGGATCGTCTCACGGACGACGTCCGGGTCCTCGATGAGGCGGTTTTGGAGGTGGATGCCGCCCGCACTGCCTTTGTTTATCTTCTCGATTTCGACGACGCCGAGGAAGGCCTGTTCTTTGAGGATGTCCCGAAAGCGCCGGACGGAGAGGACGTCGATGTCGACGTGATCACAGACGTGTTCGTACTGATCGTAGACCCTGCTCGTGAGGAAGGCGTCGTCCTGTGAGTTGATCGTGAGTTCGGTGAGTGCGAGCAAGGCGGCTTTCGCCTGGGTCGGGGCACCGTGGATGAGTTCCCGAAAGCGGTCTTTCTCGGCGTGTTGTTGGGCCTGTCGGACGTGTTCTTCACGGACCGTCTCGTCGTCTTCCTCGTAGGCGACCTCGCCGGCGTGACGGAGGATGTCGATCGCCTTCCGGGCGTCGCCGTGTTCCTGGGCGGCGAACGCGGCCGAAAGCGGGATGACGTCGTCGGAGAGGACCGCCTCTTGGAAGGCGTCCTCGCGGTTGTACATGATCTCCCGGAGCTGGTTCGCGTCGTAGGGTTTGAAGAGGAGTTCCTGGTGTTGGAAGCTACTCTTGATCCGTTCGTTTAAGTTATCGACGTACTGGATCTTGTTGCTGATCGCGATGATGCCGATCGAACAGTCGATCTTTCCCGCCTCTTCCGCCCGGGAGAGTTTCATCAGGAGATCGTTGTCGGCCATCAGATCGATCTCGTCTAGGATGATGATGACCGAGTCAAAGCGGGAATCGAGGATCTGCCAGAGGAGTTTGTAGTACTTCGAGGTGCTCAGCCCCGTGTACGGAACCGAGAGGTCGGTGATCGCTTCGTCGTTTAATTTCGCTGCAAGCGAGGAAATCGCCTGGGTTTCGGTGTTGTCCTCCGCACAGTCGATGTAGGCGGTCCCGATGTCGACGCCCTCTTTGGCGGCCCGTTTCGCCCGCTGACAGACGTGTCTCGAGACCAGTGACTTCCCCGCACCGGTTTTCCCGTAGATCATCACGTTCTCGGGGGAGTAGCCGTGAACGGCACCGTTCAACCGCTTTGCGAGCTTTGCGATCTCTTCGTCCCGGCCGACGATGCGGTCGGCCTCGGGGACGTGGCCGATCTTCAGCAGATCCTTGTTGGCGAAGATCCGGTGGCCGGACTCGAAGAGTGGATCACTGACGGCGTCCGGGGAGGGGTCAGGCGACATCTGTCCCGTGACTTTCCGTCCCGATGAGATAAATCTGGTGACTTCTCCGACCCCGGGTTTCCGTCGTATTTCTCGTGTCTCAGGGCGTCTAATCCGAAATATCCCGGTCCTCGAGGTTCGTAGAGCTATCACCGCACTTCCGACGAGTCGACGGCTCTCACCCACCCCACGTTTCCGACGTAATCGGGCGGGGAGAGGGGTTGGTAAACGGGTTCGATACCGACTGTTGGAAACGAAACTCACGATCCGATACTCGCGAATGATTTCCTACGATTCGCGATCCATCGTGATTTCCTATTCTCTTACCCACCCCACGTTTCCGTCGTATTTCCGTTACGAGTGGTCTTCCGGCGGTACCGTCTTTCCAGAGGAGTCTTCTCGGAACTCGAGTCGGAAGGGTCCCCTGTCGTGACCGTACCCTGTTCGATAGAATCATCTCTCTTGACTGTCCAACCGCTGACCATTACAGTTGATGTCACAACCTGATCATGACCCAACCATTCCAATAAGAAACCAGTTAATTCAAGTATAGATACTTCGTACAGCCCACCAAGCTAGCTTCGTTTCATTGAAGAAAAGAACTGTATAGTTCGTTTCTTCAGCCGAAACGACGGCTAGAGATGTTCTCGAGGCCCTATTCACGGTTATCCAGGATCAGACGATTCTGCGGTTATCGCCGCGAGTAGCGGTGACTTCTCGACACTCCATCGATCCGATCCGGTTCTCAAGGTCCGTTTCCAGTCGACCCCACTTCCCCACCGATTACGTCGGAAACGTGGGGTGGGTGTCCATAGCGCCCATTATCCCCGTCCCGGCGCACGAAAGAAACGACGGAAACGTGGGGTGTGGTGGAGTGGAATCCACTCCAGTGATGAACACATGAGGAACACGCGACTCACTCTGAACCCGGTGGCCGACCGAACACCTCGAGGGAAGGGATCGCTTACTCGAGGTTCCCCGAGAGGACCTTCCCGGCGGTCAGGATCGGATCCCAGACGGGGCTAAAGGGTGGTGCGTACGCCAGGTCGAGACGTTGCAGTTCGGAGACGGTCATCCCGGCCTCGAGGGCGGTCGCCACGGTGTCGATCCGTTTTAGCCCCTCCGGGCCGGCGAGACTCGCCCCGAGGACCCGTTCGCTCCCGCGGTCGGCGACCAGGGTCACGGTGAGGTCGGTCGCTCCGGGGTAGTAGTGGGCGCGCGAGGAGGCGTCGATCGAGACCGAGACGGGGTCGAAGCCGGCCTCCCGTGCCCGCTCTTCGTCGACGATTCCCGCCCTCGAGGCGCCGATATCGAACGCCTTCACGATGGCTGACCCCGCGATCTCCCCGATGGGTGTCGGCGATCCAGCCACGGTCTGGCCGATCGCCCGTCCGGCACGGTTCGCCGTCAACGCGAGTGGGACGTGGTCGGGTTCGCCGGTGACGACGTTCGTCGCCTCGGCACAGTCGCCGGCGGCATAAATGTCCGCTCTGTTCGTCCGGCCGTACTCGTCTACTGCGATCGCCCCCGTCTCGCCGAGTTCGATCCCGGCCTCCTCGGCGAGTGACGTGTTCGGCGCGACGCCGACGCCGACGATCACCAGGTCCGCCGGGGCGTCCTCGAGACCGTCTTCGGCCTCGAAGGCCACCCGGTCGACCCGACCGTCGCCGTCGAAGCCCTGGACGGCCGTCTCGAGGTGGAGGTCGACTCCCTGCTCGCGAAGGTGGCCTTCGACGACACGGGCGGCTTCCTCCCCGAACGGCTGGAGGATGTGGGGCAACATTTCGAACATCGAGACCGACAGCCCCCGTTCGTCCAGCGCCTCGGCCATCTCGACGCCGACGTAGCCGCCGCCGACGATCGCGGCGGTTTCGGGCTCGTGGGCCTCGAGGTAGTCGTCGATCGCGTCGGCCTCGTCCATGTCGTGGATCGTGAACACGCCCTCGAGGCCGATACCGTCGAAGGGGGGTTCGATCGCGCTCGCACCCGTACCGACCAGCAGGTGATCGTAGGGCTGGTCGAACCGCTCGCCGTGCTCGTCCTCGACCGTGACCGTCCCGGCGTCGGGGTCGATCGCGAGGACCTCGTGGCCCGTCCGCAGGTCGACGTCCCGCTTTTGACGGAACTGTTCGGGGGTCACGGTGACGAGGTCCTCGAGATCCTCGATCTCGCCTTTGACGTAGTAGGGCATCCCGCAGGCCGCATAGGAGACCCACTCGCCTCTCTCGAAGACGACCACGTCCATCTCGGGGTCCTCGCGTTTTACCTTGCTCGCTGCGCTCATTCCCGCCGCGTCGCCACCGACTACGACGAACGTTTCGTTCATACTCCGGGGTACGGACTCGAGGCTGTTAAAGTATTCTGCACAGTGTACAATACTGTACGCGAGAATAGTGTGGATACCACGGACGACGTCCCGACGAAACCGACAATACTGGGGAGACCGCGACCCTAGCCGCCGGGATCGTGACTAGTCGGTTACGATCTCGAAGCGTGCGCCCCCGTCCTCGCCGTCGGTGATCGACACCTCCCAGCCGTGGGCGGTGACGACGGTCCTGACGATCGACAGCCCCATCCCGGTTCCGTCACCGCCGGTGTACCCCTCCTCGAAGACCGCCTCGCGGTTCTCCGGTGGGATCCCGGGGCCGTCGTCTTCGATCGCGAACCCGTCTGCCGTCCCCTCGACGAGAACGGAGACGTCTCGACCGCCGTGCTCTACGGCGTTCCGAAAGAGGTTCTCGAACACCTGCTGGAGCCGGCCCGGATCGGTCTCGAGGACCTCGAGGTCGCGGGTCTCGAGTGTGGCCGATCCGGTGTCGACGGAACTCCAGGCGTTCCGGACGACCGTCTCGAGTGAGACGCTTTCGAGGTCGCCCAATGCGGTCCCCTCCCGGGCGAGCGTCAACATGTCGTCGAGCATGTGCTGCATCCGTTCGGCGGCCGCCGTGACCTCCTCGAGGTAGTCGACGTCGCCGGTTTCCTCGATGAGGTCGGCGTAGCCGGTGATCACGTTGATCGGGTTCTGGAGGTCGTGGCTGATCACGGAGGCGAACCGATCGAGGCGTTCGTTCTGGCGGGCGAGTTCCCGTCGGCGTCGTTCGCGTTCGACGGTGTGGCCGATCAGTTCGCCGAAGGTGCGTACCTGACGACGGACCGACTCGGGCCAGGACCGTCGCTCACTCGCTCCGACCGCGAGGACGCCGGTGAGTTCCCAGTCGATCACGACCGGAACGGCGAGAAACGCCTCGAACCCACGCTTTCGGAGGTACAGGGGGCGTTCGTCGTCACCGTCCGAACCGCCGAGAGCACCCAGGTCGCCGACGAACCCCTCGGGAACCTCGAGGGCCTCCTCCGGGCTCGAGTCGTCCGGGATCGCGTAGGGGGTGAACGACGAGAGTGACTCCTCGAAACCGGGGAACGACGTCGCGGCGATGCTCGCTTCCGAGGGCGGACAGTTTCCATCTGTAGACCAACAGTGGGTCCGTTCCAGGGTCCCCGTCCTCTCGACGTGTTGGAAGAAGACACATCGGTCGGCGTCGAGTCGCTCCCCGATCGACTCGAGGCCCCACTCGATCTCGATATCGATCTCGTCCGGGGCGGCCCCCATCAGTGACCGTGAGATCTCCAGAACCGTCCCGGAGACGTCCGAAACCGACTCCTCGTAGATGTCGTCGACGCGATCGCACAACCGTCGACCGTCGACCCGTCCGTCGGGCATACGAACGACGTCCCCACGGTCGGCCCGGAGGAGGGCCTCACAGACCCCCGAGTCGAGAGAGGGGAGAACCGCCACGACGGGGAGGCCGGGTCGGACGTCGGTGACGTACTCGAGGACGTCACTCACGCCGGGTAGTTCGTGGGTAAGTACCAGACAGTCGACGTCCCCGTCTACCGCCTCGAAGACCGCCGCACGCGAGGTGACGGTCGTTACCCGGTACTCCCCGAGGGCGTCGACGACCCGGTCTCGCCCGTTCGGATCGGCGTAGAGCACGTGGAACGACCCCCGGCCGGTCGACTGTGGATCTGCGGTCTGTGTTTCGGCCATCACGTCCCGTCGTAACGTCGCCTCCGCTCACTCATAGAGGTTGTGACAGACGAGTCCGGTATCGCGGCGAGGGGTTCAAACAGGGCTGAATATTGAAGACCTCTCCCGGCGCACGCCGACCGGGGCCGAACAATCTTATAGTCGGCACCCGCAAGGGGAGACGAGCGACTCCCGAACGATGACGAGCTATTACGACCACGCGCAGGTACAGGAGTTCTGGCAGTACGTCTGGGACCGCGAGGACGCCTACGTCCTCCCGGAGGCAGCCGAGGACCCGACGTACGTTCTGGGGATGTTCCCGTACACTTCGGGGACGCTACACATGGGCCACGTCCGAAACTACGCGATCACGGACGCCTACGCCCGCTACCGGCGGATGTGTGGGGACGACGTCCTCCACCCGATGGGATGGGACGCCTTCGGGCTCCCCGCCGAAAACGCCGCGTTCGAACGCAACACCGACCCCGAATCCTGGACTCGAGCCTGCATCAAACGGATGCGCGAGGAGCTCCAGGACATGGGCTTTGGCTACGACTGGTCACGGGAGATAACGACCTGTGATCCCTCCTATTACCGGTGGAACCAGTGGCTGTTCACCCGCCTCTACGAGGAGGGGCTCGTCGAGTACAAGTCGGCGACGGTCAACTGGTGTCCCGACTGTGAGACCGTCCTCGCGGACGCCCAGGTCGAGGACGGCTCGGACGGGCCGGTCTGTTGGCGGTGTGAGAGCCCGGTCGAACGCCGGGAACTCGACCAGTGGTTTTTCACCATCACCGACTACGCCGAAGAGCTGTACGACGGCCTCGAGGACTTAGCGGGG
>Ga0207421_10007557_pt1 | contig 11545 bp, 8 predicted proteins | sample SodLakKL_010_SED_4_FD_187542 | JGI IMG/M metagenome (GOLD analysis project Ga0207421, IMG submission 187542) | Alkaline sediment microbial communities from Lake Tanatar, Kulunda Steppe, Russia - 8KL_010_SED (SPAdes) (version 2) | ecosystem: Environmental > Aquatic > Non-marine Saline and... | reverse complement strand
GTCTTTCACACTTGCTTGAGACGATGCTGGTTGACTGGACCTGCAAGTACGCCACAAGCTGGCAGAGGCTACTCGTAACCGCAGTGGTCCTGATTTTTGTCTTCGCCGGAATATACCACTCAGGGGGCATGCTATCTACCGCCGGGATATATGACATGCACCGGGAGGATGAGCCGGTGACAACGTTCGGCGCTATGCTGTATCTGAGTGCACAGACTTTCTCTGTTCTGGGCTACGGTGACCTCTACCCCACGGGATGGTTGAAATACATCGCTGGATTGCAGTCCCTGGTGGGCGGCTTTACCATGGCCCTGTTTGTTGTCATATTCGCGCGAAGATGGGCGCGGGAATGATCGACCCGGACCGTCACCCGAAACATCCAGCTCACCTGCCGGATTGACACCTCAACCATACGTCTGGTCGGAGGGGCAGCCGACGGGCAGATTGCCGCGAAAATGGATTCTCCGGCAGGTATAATAGTCGTTGACATTGCGCCCGTCGGATGACAGCTTTGACGGTGCACCGACCGGCTCATATCATCAGGTATGAAGCACCTGATGGCCGCGTGGTGATGAAAAGGCTGCCGGGAGACGAAAAATGCACGCTGCCCCAGGAGCAGAACGGCAAGTTGACCCGGCCAGATCCCGGGGCGCAAATTACTCAAATGACCGGATACTGCGCCTGGCACCGGTGGCGGGGCGGGCTCTCTGGAGGAGGATGTCATGAGCTACGATAACGTTATGGACTTGATTGGCCACACTCCCATCGTCACGCTCGATCGATTTTTCCCGCACGGACGCGTGCGGGTTTACGCCAAGCTGGAAGGGTTCAATCCGAGCGGAAGCATCAAAGACCGCATCGCCCTGGCTCTGCTCCGGGACGCCAGGGACAGAGGATCAATCAGCCCGGGCGACACTATCATCGAGCCGACCGACGGTAACATCGGTGTTTCTCTGGCCATGCTGGCTGGTCCAATGGAATACAGCTTCATCGCCGTCACCCCGGAAGATACTCCTTCCGCACAGGTGGCGGCCATGCGCCAGTTTGGCGCCCGCGTCATTCATACCGCCGCTGGCGACGGTATGCCTGCGTCCTGGAAGCATGCCGAGGAGCTGGTCCGCAGCAAAGGCCATAAAACTCTCTCTCATTTTACCCGTGCCGTAGCCTCTGAAACGCACCAGCGCACGACAGCACGCGAGATCCTCCTGTCGCTCGGCGTACACCTCAACTACTTCATTGCCGGTGTGGGCAGCGGCGCGACATTCACCGGAGTGGCCTCAGTACTGCGAGAGCACATACCTGACGTGAAGCTTCTGGCTGTGGAGCCGGCCGCCTCACCTGTTCTCTCAGGCGGCGAGCCGGGAAGACACGCCATCCGGGGTATCGGGTGCGGCTGCGTTCCGCAGCTGTTGGACCGCTCTCTCATCGACCGCATTGTAACGGTGGGCGACGGGGAAGCAGCGAGTGCTGCCCGGAAGCTGGCCCAGAGGGAGGGGCTGCGTGCCGGACCATCCTCGGGCGCAGTACTGGCGGCAACCGGGAAACTCGTCGAGGAACTGCCCGCCCGTCCGTGCAGACGGAGCGTGATTCTGATCATCCTGCCCGATGCGGGACATAGGTATATCGACCTCTAGAATGCGCACCGGGCGCGGGCCTCGCTGTTTTTGAAAACAGAGGGAGTGGATGCGCTCTGCCCGCAATACCGCCGGTCGACGAGTACTCATATCCCCGCTCTCATGTGCCTTCATGATCACTGTCCCGACAGAATGCTGGCAGTCGCTGGCCCCACCAGGAAGAATGGGTGCAAGTGAACCGCCACCCCCAGCCAATCAACGGGTCGCGCGGCGCACGGCGGCAGGATTGTTCTCACCGCCAGGAGAAAGGCTGGGCGGGAGGGAGATGAACGGACAGTGCACGAGAACGAGGATCTCAACCGAGTACACCACCTGATCGACGATGACCGGGGCGAGTTCTTGCAGATCCTGCATCGATTGGTGGCACAACCCAGCATCAGTGCCCGCAACGAGGGTGTGGCCGAATGCGCAGAGCTGCTGTGTCAGGTTATGCGCGAAATGAACATCACTTCTCGCATCATCCCAACCGAGGGCCAGCCCGTCGTCTACGGAGAAATCATCAACGATCCCAATGCCTATACACTGCTGTGTTACGGTCACTACGACGTACAGCCGCCAGAGCCGCTGGAACAGTGGGAGTCCCCGCCCTTTGAGCCGGAGGTGCGCGGGGGGCGAATCTACGGCCGCGGCGTGGGCGACAACAAGGGGCAGCTGCTGGCTCATGTTCTGGCCGCAGCAAAGTGGCTTGAAGCATGCGGGAGCACCCCGGTCAATGTGAAGTTTGTGTTTGAGGGGGAGGAGGAATCCGGCTCACCGAACCTGCGGGCATTTGTGCGGGAAAACGCGGAGCTCCTGCGCTCCGATCTCGTCTACATCTCCGACGGGGGAATGCACCCCTCGGGCAATCCCACCCTATCCCTCGGCAACCGGGGAATTTTGGGTGTCAGCCTGATCGCCGAGGAAGCAGACCGTGATAATCACTCCGGGAATAAAGGGGGAGCGGTGCCCAACCCGGTATGGACGCTGCTTCACCTGCTTGCTTCAACCGTGCACCCCTCCGGTGAAGTGCTGATTGACGGGTTCTACGACGACGTACGCCCGATCACGGAGACGGAGGAATCACTGCTTGCCGACCTGCCCTTTGACCGGCAAGAGATGGGCTCCACCATGGGGCTGGAGGAGCTGAACATGGATGCCTGCGGGTACTACCGGAGAATCATGCTCCGGCCCTATTTCAACATCAGCGGCTTCTCTTCCGGTTACGTCGGTCCCGGCAGCAAGACTATCATACCCGGTCGGGCAGAATGCCGGATCGACATCCGGTTGGTCGCCGACCAGAAATCGTCCGACATAGCGGAAAAGCTTCAAGCGCACGTCGCTCATCACGCCCCGCATGTGAGGGTTAATGTCGGGCAGATGGGCTCCATGGAGGCAAGCCGTACCAGCCCCGACCACCCGGCGGTCCCGATAGTGTCCCGGGCAATCCGCGCCGTACATGAAGTACAGCCGTATGTGCTGCCGGCCGGTGGCGGGAGCCTCCCCAACGCGGTGTGGCCCGAGGATCTGGGTACAGCACACATCGGGGTTCCTTATGCCAATGCCGATGAGCACAACCACTCTCCAAACGAGAACCTGAGACTGGACTGCTTCTTCCGCGGCATTCACACCAGCGCACAGCTCATGTGGGAGATGGCCCGGGCGCGGCAGGCTGACAGACTGTAAGACAGGTGATCCCCCGGCGGGAGAAACTTCCCGCCGGGCAGCTTCTGCATATCCGTGGCGGCAGTTTTCAGCCCTGTACCCGGGCATTGATCCGCTCCGACGGCGCCTTCCTTGTCATTTGCCTGATACTTCATTATGATGATCCCATGAATGATAGCCAATAGCATGGTATGGTCTGCAAGCCCCGGGAGAGGGATTCCTCGTGCAGTCCAAGCTGATTATGGGCGTGCGGCATTATCTGGCCCGCGTAAAATCGCTGGAGACAGATGCACGCATTTTTCTCGGCAGCGAGATGGGCTACATGTACGGTAGAACCGTGTTCCGGACGATCTTCAACCTTTACCTGCTGTCCCTGGGCTACAGCATGGCATTTGTCGGCACCTTTAACGCGCTGCGCATCCTGGCTCAATGCGCTGCAGCCATACCCGCGGGCATGGTGGGCCGCAGGATAGGTCTGAGAAACGCCCTCATAACTGGAGATCTTCTGACCGCCTGCGCCTCGGGTCTGCAGGCCCTGGCCCCTACCGGGGGCCTGATTCTGGTTGGGGCCTGCGCCGAAGGGGTGGGTACTGCCCAGCGCACAGTCAACCGCCCCGCCTTCATCGCAGGCAAATCCACACCAGAGCAGCGAAATCACTTCTTCAGCCTGCGCATGGTCCTGAGCAATGCCATCGGCATGTTGGGCAGCGGCAGTGGGGGATTTCTCCCAATCATGATAGCGGTTCACCTGGGATTTGCCCCGGGTGATCCCGCCGCTTACCGAGCAGTTCTGCTTCTCTCGCTGCTGGTTATGGCCGGTGGCGCCCTCGTACTGTTCAAGGCTGGCGAGGTACGGGATGCCGGTAAAGCCCCGGATGGAAGAAAGGTGGGTTTCCTGGATGTATTTCGCGAAAAAGCCCTGCACCCGCTTTTGAGCGCAGAAAGCCTCGTCGCATTTGGGGGCGGGCTGTATGTTCCCATCCTGAACGCCTATCTATCCGAGTACCTCGGAGCCACCAGCGGAGATGTCGGGGTGATATTTTCACTGCGCAGAATTGTCGCGGCCGGGGCGGTGCTGCTGGCCCCGGTTCTCGCTGCTCACATGGGTCAGGTGCGCAGCATGCTCACGCTGAAAATGGGCTGCGCTCCCGTGGCCGCCGCGCTCGGGCTCACCACCAATCTCACTCTGGCCGCGGTACTCATACCGGTCCGGAGGAGCCTGATAAGCACGTCAACCGCCATCAGAACCGCCTTCTCCATGGAGGCATTTTCACAGGAGAACCGGGTCTCCGGTTACAGTGTGATGCGGACCGGAAAGAGCCTGGCGCAGGGCATTGCAACCGCGATGGGCGCCTGGCTCATGGAGGCGGTGCACCCATCTGTACCGTTTCTCCTGGCCGCAGCCGCCTACACGGCCGGCGCCCTGGTAATCTCGGCCAAGCTCTCTTGCCGCAGGAGACGATCAGCTGGCCGCGCGTGTTCCCGGTAGGAAGATGCCATGTCTAGTCTGATCCCGATCAGTCTATCTACTACGATCACTCTTCAAAGGTGCCAAAACGGGCCAGCTCCCCATCTTTGACCATCAACTGACCGCTCGCCCACAGGTGACGAACTGTCAGGTCACAGCGGGAGAGGCAGAGTAGATCCGCATCACGCCCGGGACTGATGATTCCCTTTCGGTCCAATCCCAGAATACGGGCCGGGTTGACCGTCAGCATGGGCAGGATCCGGGGCAGCTTCCAGCCAGCCCCGACGAGATCCGCCAGCGTCTCCAACATCCGGTGCGGGGATGCAGTCTTGAGCCCCGCGAGCTCCCCGTGTTCGTCGAAGCGCGGAAGACTGCCGTTTCCGTCCGAGCTGAGGGTGATCCGGGACATATCTGCCCCGGCATCGGTCAGAAACTGTACGGCATCTGCGGCCCGGGGACCAGCGGTCACGTCAGCCACTCCCCCTATGCGCGTAAATTCGGCGGACCCCCGCAGCAGCTCCTCAGAACGTGCCACATGTGTCGGGTACAGCTGTGCTGCCGGCACACCCGTGTTTTCGACCACATCAAACAGTGGATCAAGCCCGGCATCGAGGGAACCCACGTGCACGTGCAAAAGCCCCGGCTTGCCCCCGAGCATACCCCCGACGCGGCATTCCGAGGCGAGAAAACGCATCTGTTCGGCCGGCGGATGTGATGCCCGATGATCGGATACGGCCACCTTGGCACCCACAACTGCATCCAGCAGGGCAATGTCATCGCGCACTGATCCAGTCAGGGTGGGACTGGGAACACGGTAGGCCCCGGTGTATGCACGCACCGTCAGGCCCTCACCATGCAGAGCGCGGGCCTTGGTCAGAAGCTCGGCTATGCCCCGTGTGGTGGAATCGGTGCCCAGCACCCCAACCACGGTTGTGATTCCGGCAGACGTCAGCCGTGACAGTGTGATTTCCGGTGTGCGGGTGGTCGGCCCACCCTCTCCCCCACCGCCCAGAATGTGCACGTGACCATCTATAAAACCCGGTGTCAGGTAATCTCCCTCCAGGTCGTATTCTCTGCCCGGCCCGAGGTATCCGGGAACCGCGATATCCCCGGAGCTGATGTGTGCGACGCGATCACCTATGAACAGTAAGTTCCGTATCCCGCGATCACCCGGATCCATCAGGTGGGCATTTCGAATAAGCGTGGCTCTGACCATCTCAGAATAGCTCAATTTGCTTCCCTCCCGGTGCCGTATTTGCGTGCAGTAGTCCATTTTGCAGCTTCTACCAGTACCCTCCGGCCGTCAAGGAAGGATGTGCACCGGAGACACGGCATCCCGCAGGATCAGGACCGGGCCCGGGAAAGAGGAGAACCGACCCGACATTGCGAACTCAGCTGCAGACGTCCGTGAAAGGAGAATGAGTAATAATGGATGAACTGGTCCGGAAACTGCACGCACACTGCGACGCCCAACCGTATCACACCAGCTGGCATCTGCATGACCTGCGCACCGGCAAGGCGGCGAATCGACACGGTGATCAGGTACTGCCCTCGGCGAGCACGCGCAAGATCGCAATAATGATGACGGCTCTCGAACGCATCCGCGGCGGAGAACTCGCGTTGGATCAACCGTTTACTATTGAGGAGAAATTCCAGGACAACAACTCGGGAACCTTCCAGCACTTTGCACCCGGGGGCACTGTAACCCTCAGGGACGCCATTACCATGATGATAATTGTAAGTGATAACACCTGCACGGGAACCATCGCCGATATGCTGGGCCTCGATGCCGTCAATGAGTACTGCCGTCGCATCGGCATGACGGGGACTGCGCATCGCATGCCGATGGGGATGAAGGGACAGCCGCGGGATCATCCGGTCGAAGCGGGTAACGCAACCACCACGAATGATCTGGGAATGCTTTTGAACCTGATTCTGGCCGGCATTGAGGACGAAGAAAGCGCCGCCCGGTTGGGCTGCACGGTGGACCTCTGCCGGCTGGCACTGGATATCTTGAGCCGACAGAGACTGCAGGCCAGGCTCCCGTTCCGGCTTCCCGCCGGCACGCGGGTGGCGCACAAGACGGGGACGGGCAAGCGAAACGTCAACGATGCCGGGATAATCTTCGATGCAGATGACCGACCGCTCTTCATCCTGTCCGTGATCACGGACGGTGTTCCCGTCGAGGATCTGAGCGAGGGTATCCCGGGTTTCGCTGCCGCTCAGATGTCCATTCAGGAGATGGCCCGTATGTGCTACGATGACCTTTCCTGAGAATGAAGAAAGCTGATTCCTGTCGCCTCAGCCGCGCCTTCTGATGCAGGTTATCAGCTCCCACTAAGTGGCCGCCAGGCCTCCCCGAGCTCACTCCTCTCGGGGGGACCTACCCGGTCTCGCCCCAAAGCAAAGCAGATCTTCCGGTGCCAGTGTGCTCCCTCGAGTCTGGCTCCTCAACCACGCACTGACACCCTACTCACCAATGCGGAACGCGCACTGAGATGACGTAACCTGTACTCCTCCTGTTTCAATACGCATCCTTCTCCGCAGGGCGTCTGTCCCCACCTGAGTGCCGTGACGGTAGGATAAGAAGTAAGCGGGGTGGCGCAAAACCTCGCCACCCCTTTTTGACATGTCGCTGGTCAGTGACGGTGACACTTACACACTGTCGCTCACTCTGATATCCAGGCATTTTCGAGGCGGAACATCCACTCGGAGAAATCGTAGTCCTCAAGTCGCGGGTTGATTGCGGACAGTTCCACCCCGTGCCAGAGATGATATATCAGAACGTGTTCGTGATCGAAACGCTGGATCTCCGAGGACAATGCCTTGCGCTGTTCGCTCTCCATCGTTTCATGTAGCTCATCGATGAGCGTCTGCAACTCTTCCCCCTTCTGGATGATGTCGGGGTCATCGCTGAGGTTAATCCTGTGCAGCGCCCAGTAACTCTCGGGAGACAGGCCTCCCCCATAGGCGACATCGGCACAGGTCATGCCGCTGGCATTGCGGCCGTAGGAGATGTCAAATTTACCCTCAACCCAGTAATCCAGGTAAGTACCCCACTCGAGCGAGGTGAATTCCGTCTTGAATCCCAATTCCTCCAGCTGTTCCTGTAAAATCTGGTTCATCCGCGAGTCGGTTTCACTGTCTGACGAGAGAATCTCAGCCTCGAGTACCTCCCCGTCCCGGTATCTGTAACCGTCTTCATCGAGTTCCCATCCGGCCTCCTCAAGAATTTCTGCGGCCCGGTCCATATCGTATTCCCTCAGGGGAATATCTTCATCAAAATAGGGAGAGCACTCGCAGACCCCGGCGGCGGACAGGTGCGGTCGGCCGTCGAAATACCTGTCAATGATGGCCTCCCTGTTCATGGAGTGGGCCACTGCCTCTCTCATCGCAAACTCTGAGAACGGTTCTCTGGACATGTTGAAGCTGAAATGAGTCGTGGAGACGTCACAGCGTTCGTCAATCACAAAGCCCGCCTCTTCGATGCGGTTGATGTCGTCGGTGGACACCGCGTACAGCACGTCCACATTTCCTGTCTCGGCCTCAATTATCTGCGTTGCACGTTCAGGAATGATTCGTACGCGAACCTGGTCCAGAAGTGGGGCTCCATCCCAGTAGTTTTCATTTCTTTTCATTGTCAGATGGCTGTCTCGGACGTACTCGTCGAACACAAACGGGCCAGTACCAACAGGATTGTTGGCAAAGTCGTCACCCTTCTTTTCAATGGCCGTCGGACTGAGCATCTTCGATTCCCATCCTCCGAGAATCCCCGGGAGGAAATCGTAGTGAGGTCGCTTGAGATGGAAGCGAACTTCGTATTCTCCCAGTATCTCGACATCGTCGACGATATCCTCCAGCTCCGCGCGCATCGGGGAGTCCGTCTCCGGGTCCAAGATACGTTCGAAGTTGAATTTTACGGCCTCGGCGTTGAACTCGGTTCCGTCGTGAAATTCAACTCCCTCCCTCAACTGTAGGGTGAAGGCCATGCCATCATCGGAAGGTTCCCATTCGGTAGCCAGCCCTGGTATGAGGTTTCCGTGCTCGTCCTTACGTATCAACCTGTCATACATGAACTCAAGCGAATAGGCCGTAGGCCAGTCGCTTTGCAGGTGCCAGTCCAGGGATACCGGACTGCTGGACACCGCTACTATCGCTTCGCCCCCCTCGCGGAGATCATCGTCAGCTGGCTCATCTACCGGGGCTTCCGGTTCCTCGGCTTCCGGTGCACATCCGCTGACGGCAAAAATGAAGGTCATGACCAGTATTATCGAAGCCACTTTCATCAAGCTGATTCTTCTATTCAACTCAGTAGCCTCCTTCATGGGTACTCCTCACAGGGTTATTCCACAGAGCAATTGATCTGTTGAACCCACTATCCCGTTTCTGGCTACGGAGTACACCACCTCCATCTCGGTTTTTGATGTTTTTCGCCTTCGTGGCGAAAATGCCGCAAAACTCTATTCGGTCAGTCGGGGATCCAGTGCATCTCTTAGCGCATCCCCGACGAAATTTATCGCCAGTACGGTCACAAATATAGCCAACCCCGGGAAGGTGACGATGTGCGGGGCGTCTCTTATGTGATGTCGGCCAACTCCTATCATGGCTCCCCACTCGGGCGTCGGGGGCTGAACTCCCAAGCCCAGAAAACTCATTCCGGCCGCCGTCAGAAGCGCAGTGGCAACTGAAAGCGTGGTATGAACAATGATCGGCGAAACAGTATTGGGAAGGATGTGCCGGTACATTATCCGCAACCGGTTACTCCCCACCGCCCGGCTGGCCTCCACAAATTCCTGCTCCTTGATGGACAGCACATTCCCCCTCACGATCCTGGCAAAACCTGGGGTATTCCAGATGGCCAGTGCGACGATCAGGTTGACCAGTCCGGGCCCCATCACGGCGACTATAAGGATGGCCAGAAGCATGCCCGGAAAAGACATCATCACGTCCACGATCCTCATCAACCAGTGGTCCATTCTGCCACCTATGTAACCGCTGGTTAGCCCAATCACCACTCCCATGATCGTGCCGAGAATTGCACCGGCAAAACCGACTATCAGTGAATTGCGCGCACCAAATATCAACCTGCTGAGGACATCCCGTCCGAGATCATCATTTCCCATCAGATGCTCATTCGACGGACTTTCCAGGCGTTTCATTATGTCCTGCGAATACGGGTCATAAGGTGCAACCCAGGGGGCAAATACTGCAATGAGCACAATTGCGACCAGAACAATCGTGCTGGGTATTGCCAGTCTATTTCTGGTTACTATCCGGCGCATGAGCAAGCTTATACCCTCACGCCTGTGCCGCCCATCCTGCTGGGGCTTTTCCACCGCGCTTCCTCCTCTGTCGTCAGTCATAGCGGATCCTGGGATCTATTACCCCATACACGAGGTCAGTCGCGAGATTGGCCAGGACAAAGCAAGTTGCGATCATCAGGACTCCAGCCTGTACGACTGGATAGTCGCGGGAATAAATACCACTCAACAAGTAACGCCCCACCCCTGGCCAGGCAAATATCATCTCGACTATCACCGCCCCGCCGAGGATGTAGCCGAAATTCATACCCAGGATTGTAACTACTGGAATCAGGGCGTTTCTCAGGGCATGTTTGTAAATGACAATGCGTTCCCTCAGGCCCTTCGATCGCGCTGTTCGAATGTAATCCTCGTTGATCACATCCAGCATGGTGGACCTGGTATACCGGGCGAGTCCAGCCGCGCCAACGGACAGGGTAATAAGGGGCAGTATGGCGTGCCGGAGCCCCTCCCATGTCCATATCGGTCCCCCGTAACCGGACGGGGGTAGTATGCCAAGGTGTAGACCGAATACCAGCATCAAGAGTAAGCCCAACCAGAAGGAGGGCATGGAAACCCCAGCCAGAGCGAAGAACATCGCCGTACTGTCAATCCAATTACCGCGGTTGACCGCAGATATCACCCCCACGGACACACCGAACAGAATCCACAGTACCATGGATACAATCCCCAGCTGGAGAGTCATCGGAATGCGGTGCCGAAGGTCCTCAGTAATCAACGTATTCTGCCTTATGGACCGCCCGAAATCCAGTCTCATCATCTTCGAAAGGTAGATGTAATACTGTGTGTACAGGGGCTGATCCAGACCGTATCTAGCCCGAGCTTCTTCCAGTGCCTCTTCCTCCATTGCCCGCGGAAGATCTGGAGGAATTAGAAGCTGCACCGGGTCACCGGGTGCCAGCCGGAGCATGAAAAACACCAGAGTTATCACGCCGATGACTGTCGGAAGTAGTGCGAGCAGGCGTTTGGCGACATATACCTTCATGACATCGTCTCCTCCTGTTCAGCCAATACAACACAATAGAGTGACGAACAGACTAAGGCCATGACTATCGCACGAGCGAATCTCGTATCAACCTGGTTCAATCGAAACTGGGATGGGACTACACAGTGCGACCTCTCCACTGAGGTTCAAGGCCTCCTCCTGCCATTCTCAGTTTCAAGGGATGCTAAATTATTCTCCCCCGGTGGTTTAATTCCTGCTGGCTTGTGAAAATTTGCTTGAAATTCGTAACATCGACGAGCGGAAACGCGGGTAACATGAAATGGCGATTAGACCGAAGTTCCAGAGCCCAAAACGCTGCGATGCCCCACCCTACAAGGGATCGAGGGTATTTTGCTGATCGGGATGTAGACAGAATCTGTGGATAACTATGGTTGACATTGCCACGTACTTGTGCCAGTATTAAGTATGGTCAAAAAATACTCAGGCATGTATCTTGCCAGGATTAAAAGGAAATATAAGGACAAGACCTACACCA
>Ga0207421_10007556_pt1 | contig 11546 bp, 8 predicted proteins | sample SodLakKL_010_SED_4_FD_187542 | JGI IMG/M metagenome (GOLD analysis project Ga0207421, IMG submission 187542) | Alkaline sediment microbial communities from Lake Tanatar, Kulunda Steppe, Russia - 8KL_010_SED (SPAdes) (version 2) | ecosystem: Environmental > Aquatic > Non-marine Saline and... | reverse complement strand
TTGCTTGCGAGACAGAAGCAATCCGTTCTGTGCAGGCTCACGGTACTCACGATCTCGGCAGTTACTTTCGAGCGACATTCTGTATGCCGTCTATCGTCATTTAGATAGAAGGAATTATCTCGGCAGTATCGAACTAGTGGTTTGTAACAAATTCGTGCAGAGGGGGATATGCAATGAAGAGGAGTTTAGGCGTTGTCTTAGTTGTGCTTGTGCTGGTCTTCGGTTTAACGGCCGTGCCGGCCGCAGCTGCGGATTTGTCTGTGGCCATTGTATTTTCGACGGGCGGTTTGGGTGATGAGTCGTTTAACGATTCTGCCTACAAAGGTCTTCAGGATGCTGCCGAGGATTTTGACATGGAGTTCAGCTATGTGGAGCCCACGGACGCTGCCGAATTTGAGGAGCATCTGCGGGCCTATGCTGCAGCCGGGTACGATCTGACCATCGCCGTGGGGTTCCAGCAGGCATCTGCACTGGAAGTTGTATCGGAAGATTTTCCGGACAGCCGTTTTGCGATTATTGACGAAGTGGTTGACATGCCCAATGTAGCTAACATTCTCTTTGCGGAGCATGAAGGTTCCTTTTTGGTGGGCGTACTGGCGGCGCTGATGAGCGAAACCGGCACAGTCGGCTTTGTAGGCGGCATTGAGTCGCCGGTTATCACTCGTTTCCAGGTAGGCTATGAGCAAGGTGTAGAATGGGCCGAGGCCGATGTAGACGTACTGATCAACTATGCCGGCGATTTTGGTGATCCAGGCCGCGGCAAGGAACTGGCCATCAGCCAGAATGAACGCGGTGCTGATATTGTCTATCACGCGGCCGGAGGTACTGGCATGGGAGTCATCGAGGCTGCTGAAGAGGAAGGCTTTTTCGCCGTCGGTGTCGACGCCGACCAGGACCACTTGGCTGAAGGAACCGTGCTGACGAGCATGCTCAAGCGAGTTGACGTGGCAGTGTACGACATTATTGCTGATCTCAGTGAAGGTGTCTTTGAACCGGGAATACAGACCTTTGGCATTGCCGAAGGCGGAGTTGGGCTGACAGAAATGGAATACACCCGTCATCTGGTTCCCGATGAAGTGATGGACCGCGTCCATGAGGCTAGAGAGAAGATTGCCGCCGGCGAACTGGAAGTAGAAGACCGCTAAAGAACATCGGGCAGGAAGACAGATGCATCTGCGAAAAGGGGGAGAGGGCCGGTGCTCCTCCCTCTTTTTTGGCGCAGGAGGTGGATTGGGTGAACCAGATTCTAGAGCTGAAAAACATCACAAAGCGGTTTCCCGGTGTGGTTGCGAACGACCGTATTTCGCTGGACGTGGCGGAAGGGGAAATTCATGCCCTCGTGGGAGAAAACGGCTCGGGTAAATCGACGCTCATGAATATCCTGTACGGGCTTTACGAGGGAGACGAGGGCGAAATCTATGTCCGGGGCGAAAAGAGGGAAATTTCGGAACCTCGGGACGCGATCAATCTCCGCATTGGCATGGTATTTCAGCACTTCATGCTGGTCGAAACTCTCACTGTCGCAGAGAACGTGATTCTTGGGTCGGAAATCCGGCAGGGGGTGCGCGTCAACTATCGCCGTGCAGTGCAAGAAGTAGAGCGGCTTTCGCAAGAGTATGGGCTGCGGGTGGATCCCCATGCCAAAATTGCCGACATCTCCGTTGGCCAACAACAGCGGGTGGAGATCCTGAAAGCATTGTACCGGGGTGCCGAGATCTTGATTTTGGACGAACCGACTGCGGTGCTGACACCGCAGGAAGTGGAAGAACTGGTTCGAGTCATGGCTAACCTGAAGGCCCAGGGGACGACGATTATTTTCATCACCCACAAAATCAAGGAAGTGTTGGTCGCGTCCGATCGGGTAACTGTGCTGCGCAGGGGAAAAAAAGTGGGAACGAAGGTGACCGCAAAGACCAATGAACCCGAACTGGCCGAAATGATGGTGGGCCGGTCGGTGCTGCTGCGGGTCGAGAAGACACCGGCAGAGCCGCAGTCGGCAGTCTTTGCCGCAGAGAACCTGGCGGTGGAAGATGAGCGGGGCAGTCTGCGGGTTAAAGGAATTGGCCTGGAAGTCAGGGCCGGTGAAGTCCTGGGAATTGCCGGGGTCGAGGGAAACGGGCAAAGCCAGCTGGTCGAAGCCATTGCTGGCCTTATGCCCGTCAAACAGGGGCGCCTGTTTCTCAATGGCCAGGACATTACTCGGGCCACCCCCCTGCAGCGCAAACGCAAAGGGTTGGGTTATGTACCGGAAGACCGCCAGCGGCGCGGACTAATACTGGAATACACAGTGGCAGACAATCTCGTTCTCGGGCTGCACGGAGAACCCCCGTTTGTGCGCTATCGGTTCTTGCGCCATGATCGGGCGATCCAGAGGAATGCGGAGGAGTTGGTTGAATCCTACGACATCCGGCCTCCGCAGCCGAATTATCTGGCACAATCCCTATCGGGAGGAAACCAGCAGAAGGTCGTCGTGGCGAGAGAGTTCACCCGCACGCCGAAGCTCCTTGTCTGCGCACAGCCCACTCGGGGTGTGGATGTGGGTGCCATTGAATTTATCCATCAGCAGATTATTGCCCAACGGGACCGAGGGGTAGCGGTCCTCTTGGTTTCCGCCGAGTTGGACGAAATTCTTTCCTTGAGCGATCGCATTGCTGTTATGTACAACGGTGAAATTGCAGCGGCCATGGAGGCCCGGGACGCTACGGAGAAAAAGCTGGGATTTATCATGCTCGGCGGCCGGCCCGAGGATTTCCGGGAGGAAAGGGAAGAAGGTGTTCTGGATGAAGTTTGACTTTAAGACGCTGGACTATACGGCAATCGCGGCACCGTTTATCAGCGTTGTACTAGCTCTTTTGGTGGGCTCCCTTTTCATCCTATTAGCTGGTTCGAACCCTTGGGAAGCCTATCGCGTCTTGTTCACCGAATCGTTCGGTTCCATGGACGCCTTTGCATTGACCCTGCAGCGGGCAACGCCCCTGGTGTTCACGGGCTTGGCCGTGGCCTTTGCCTTCCGCTGCGGATTATTTAATATCGGGGCAGAAGGCCAACTTTACATGGGAGGCCTAGCGGCCGTTTGGGTCGGCTTAACGTTCACAACGCTCCCCAGCTATATCCACATTCCCTTTGCCATCCTAGCCGCGGCGGTGCTGGGAGGTCTTTGGGCAGCGATTCCCGGCATTTTGAAGGCCAAGTTGGGCGTGCATGAAGTGATTAACACCATCATGCTCAATTTTATCGCCTTTTACTTGACCGATTTCTTTGTGATCGGCCCGCTCCATGGCGGCAGGGCAGGCCCGGAAACGGCAAGAATTGTGGAATCGGCCCGTTTGACACGTCTTATGCCGCCTAGCCGTGTCACCACGGCGCTCTATATTGCGTTGATTGCAGCCGTCGTTGTTTATATCATCCTTTTTCGGACCAAACTGGGGTATGAGATCCGGGCGGTAGGGTTAAACGCGGCCGCTGCACAGTACGGCGGAATCAATGTTGCCAAGAATATTGTTCTGGCCATGATGATTAGCGGCGGCTTGGCTGGTTTAGCTGGTGCTGAGCAGATTCTTGGGCTGCACACCCGTTTTATCCAGCGCTTTTCTCCGGATTTGGGCTTTATGGGTATTGCCGTTGCCCTCTTGGGACGCAGTCATCCCTTCGGGGTGATCTTGGCGGCGATCCTGTTCGGCGCCCTCAACGCCGGCGGAGCCGCCATGGACCGTTTGACCGATGTGCCCCGGGAGCTGATTGTGATTATTCAGGCACTGATCATCTTCTTTGTGGCCGCCGACCAACTGGTGCGCCGCTTCCTGAAGCGAAGGAGGGCGGCCTAAATGATGGATGTCTTTGCCTTTCTATTCAGCACCACTGTATTGGCTGCGGCGGTACGGATGGCCACTCCCTTAATCTTTGCGTCCTTGGGCGGGCTTTTTTCGGAGCGGGCCGGCATCATTAACATTGCCCTGGAAGGAATCATGCTGACCGGTGCTTTTTCGGCGATGCTTGTCACGTCCTTTGTGGGCAATCCTTGGGTTGGGCTTGTCGGAGCGGTGATCACCGGTGCAATGATGGCGCTGATTCATGCCGTGGTCTGTATCCGCTATCACGCCAACCACGTGGTCAGCGGTACAGCCATCAATATTTTTGCCGGCGGCCTGACGGTGTTCCTCCTGCGGCTGGTGTTCAATGTGGCAGGCACGTCGCCGGCCGTGGCCCGCATACCAGCGGTCAGGCTGCCCCTGGTTGCCGATATCCCTTGGATCGGTCCCGTTTTAGGCCAGCAGAATATCATGGTGTACGTGGCTGTTGCTTTAGTCTTCGTCAGCTGGTTTGTGCTGTTTAAGACCGTGTGGGGTCTGCGGCTGCGATCGGTGGGTGAGCATCCCAAGGCGGCGGATACCGTTGGTGTGAATGTGTTTGTCATGCGCTATACAGCGCTGGCCCTCAGCGGTGCCCTGGCTGGGTTGGGCGGAGCTTATCTGTCCATTGCCCATCTGTCCCGTTTCGGAGATCAGATGACGGCCGGCCGCGGATTTATTGCCCTGGCTGCCATGATTTTCGGCAAATGGAATCCCATCGGCGCCATGGGTGCAGCGCTGTTTTTCGGGTATGCCGATGCGCTGCAGATGCGCTTACAGGAAGTGGGCATCCCTTCACAATTTGTGTCCATGCTGCCCTATGTGCTGACTATGGTGGCTCTGGCCGGATTTATTGGCCGGGCAACGCCGCCAAAGGCCCTGGGCAAGCCGTATACCAAGGAATAGCCTCCTGCGGGGAGAGGGCCTGTGTGTCTAAGGGCAGATGCGCAGGCCCTGATCTTTTGCTGCACTTACCGGCAGGAATCCCGGCCCTTTGCTGGGAACAAAGAGTATGATGCCTTAAAAGGCATACATTTGTGATTGTACTGATTCGCATTTTTGGAGGTGTGTAAAGGATGGCAGGACGAGTGGCGGTCGTCGGGGCAGGCCCCGACGGTTTGACAGCGGCGATGCTCTTAAGCCACCACGGCTATGAAGTAGATGTCTACGAAAAGGAAAACTGGGTGGGCGGCCGCACGTCTTCGTTTACCGTGGCCGATCGGTATACCTTTGATCTTGGCCCTACGTTTTTGATGATGCCCTTTATTCTGGAAGAGATGTTTGCCATGGTTGGCCGGGATGTCAACGACTACCTGGAGATCAAGAATATTGATCCCCTTTACCGGTTGGTTTTCGATGACGGAAAAAAGGAATTCTACCCCACCCGGGACCGGGAAGCCATGCACCGGGAGTTGAACGAGAAATTCCCAGGCAGCGCCGAGGGCTATGACCGTTTCCGAAAGAAGGAAGGGGTGAAATACGAAAAACTGCTGCCGTGTCTGCAGTCCCCCTATGACAGTTTCACCGATTTCTTCAAAGGTGATTTCATCCGGGCCCTGCCGGTACTAGATCCCCATGTCAGCTTGATCCAGCGGCTGTCCAAATATTTCCCCGATCCCGACCTGCAGGTGGCCTTCACCTTCCAGGCCAAGTATTTGGGAATGTCGCCATGGGAGTGCCCCGGCGGCTTTAGTATTATCAGCTACATCGAGCATACGGCGGGTATCTGGCACGTCATGGGCGGACTGAACCGGATCACCAAGGCCATGGCCGAGATCGTGGAAGAACAGGGAGGACGCATTCACCTCAATACGCCGGTGAAAAAGGTCAACGTAGAAGGTGGCCGCTGTGTGGGCTTGACCCTGGATTCGGGCGATGTGGCCCACCATGACGACGTGGTGTTAAACCCAGACTTCGGCTATGCGATGAAGCACTTGGTCGATGAAGCCGACCGCCCCAAATATACCGATGCCAAACTGGCCCGCAAGAAATATTCCTGCTCTACATTCATGCTCTATCTGGCCCTGGATACGCTCTACGACATTCCCCACCACAACATTCTCTTTGCCGACGACTACAAGCGCAATGTGGATGAGATCTCCCTGTACGGGAGGCTGAGCGAAGATCCCAGCGTCTATGTGCACAATCCGTCCATCACCGATCCCAGTTTGGCTCCAGAGGGCCATTCGGCACTGTATGTGCTGGCACCGGTGGCCAATACCGCAGGAGACATCGATTGGGAGAAGGAAAAGGCACAGTTTCGGGAGCGCGTATTGGATACCATGGAAAGACGGGGGGGCATGGACGATCTGCGCAGCCATATAGTGGGCGAACGCATGCTGACGCCGCCTTACTGGCGAGACACAGTTCACTGTTACAACGGTGCGACGTTTAACCTGGCCCACAACATTGGACAGATGCTGTATTTCCGGCCCCACAACCGCTTCGAGCAGTTCGGCAACTGCTACTTGGTGGGCGGAGGAACGCACCCGGGTTCGGGCCTGCCAACGATTTTTGAATCAGCACGGATTTCCGCAGGCATGATGCTTAAACGGGACGGGTTGGAGTGGAAACACCCCATAGCCGAGTCCAAGAGCTATCTTACCGGAGATACAGCCTTTCCGCAGCTGGAAACGTAAACTGCCGCGGGCCGCCCGGCCGCAGAACAATGCATCCGGCGCTGCCGGGAGCAGCACAGCTGGACGGGAAGGGAGGACGCCGATGTTCAGAGGGGTGCGTGTAGGCAATTCCGGCTACATTCGAGACATGAATGCTTCCGCTATCTTTCAGTTGATTGACCGCTATGGGCCTATCTCCCGCCGCGAGCTGGCGCGCAACACCCGCTACAGTGCGGCGACCATCACCAATCATGTCAAGGGGCTTTTGGATGCCGGCTGGGTAATGGAAACGGACAAAGGTACATCCACAGGCGGCCGGCGTCCTGTACACATTGCGGTCAATCCCCACAAGGCGTATATCGTGGCGGTGGAAGTGGAGGTCTATCGGGTGCGGCTTTTGCTGTTTAATCTCAGCCGCGGTGCGGTGAGCCGAGCGTCGCTGCCGATTCGGCCGGGACAGGGCCCGGCCCAAGTGCTGCCCCGGGCCGTGTCCGCGGCCAGGTCACTACTGGCCGAAGCGGACATTGCCCTACCCCAGCTGCTGGGTATCGGTATCGCGGTACCCGGCCAGGTGTCGCCCGACGGCACCCTTGTCTTTGCACCGAATTTGGGATGGAAGCGGACGGTCGTGCGGGAACCCTTTCAAGCTGTGTTTGACTGTCCGATTTTGATAGAAAACGAAGCACGGGCCGGCGGTATCGGGGAGAGGGAGTGCCAGTACCCGGATGTTCGCAATTTGGCCTATGTGTCCGTGAAGGAAGGTATCGGCTGCGGCATTCTCCTCCAGGGTTCTGTGTACCGCGGCAGCAACTCTACAGCGGGTGAATTTGGCCATGTGCCGCTCCAGCCCGATGGCCGTTTGTGCCACTGCGGCGGCCGCGGCTGCTGGGAAACCTTGGCTTCGGAGACCGCTCTGCTGCGGGCCGCGAGACGGGTGGTGCCCGGCATTGCCAATGGACACGAATTGCTGCAGTTGGCGCAGTTGGAGGACGGCCGCTTCGATGAGGTCTTCTCCGACGTGGGATACTGGTTGGGCCAGGGGGCAGCGGCCTTGGCCAACGGTATCGGTCCCGATCTGCTGGTCTTTGGAGGCAGCATGGCGCGATTCTACCGCTGGCTGCGGCCGCGGCTGCTGCAGGCCTTTCACGCCCAGGCCCTGCCCGCCGTCCGGGACCATGTGCAAGTGGAGTTCACACATATGGGTGATGAAGGAACACTGTACGGCATGGGTGCCCTGGTGTTCCGCCAGCACGCACCTGCCATGCTGGCGGGAGAGTTGGAAGCGGCGAAGTGATCGTCGGAGGCCGGACGGATTGGCTTTATAGGGCGCAGACGCACCGAGAGGGTCATTTTGGCAAAAAGTGAACCCAAGCTGGAAGGAAGTTTCAGCGGCAGTACCGAAATGTTTCCCTGGAGTTAATTTAACCACTGAATTTTCCCAGCCCGACAAAGAGAATGGAGTGTTGACAATGGCTGAACATTTTCCCGATGTTGCGAAAATCGAATATGAAGGACCTGAATCCAAGAACCCGCTGGCCTTTCGCTATTACAATCCCGAAGAGACGGTAGGCGGCAAGAGTATGAGAGATCACCTGCGCTTCAGTGTGGCCTATTGGCATACGTTTACCGGCGAAGGTGTCGATCCTTTCGGCACAGGCACCATGGAACGGCCCTGGCATGAGCTGAGCGATCCCATGGAAGTGGCACGGGCCCGGGTGGATGCGAACTTTGAAATGCTGTACAAGCTCGGTGTTCCGTTTTTCTGTTTTCACGATCGGGATGTGGCCCCGGAAGGCCAGAATCTGGCACAGACCAACCGCAATCTGGACGAAATTGTGCAGCGGATAAAGGAGAACATGCAGGGCAGTGACGTCGAGCTTCTTTGGGGAACAGCCAATATGTTCTTCCATCCCCGTTTCATGCACGGTGCTGCCACGACCTGCAACGTCGATGTCTTTGCCTATGCGGCAGCGCAGGTGAAGAAAGCCATGGAAGTGACCAAAGAGCTTGGCGGTTCCAACTATGTATTCTGGGGTGGGCGCGAAGGCTACGAAACGCTTTTGAATACCGATATGCAGCTGGAACTGGAGCATTTGGCCAAATTCCTGCGTATGGCCGTGGATTATGCCAAGGAAATCGGGTTTGAAGGCCAGCTGCTGATTGAACCGAAACCGAAGGAACCGACGAAGCACCAATATGACTACGATGTCGCAGCGGTTCTCGGGTTCCTTTATAGTACCGGATTGGACGAGCACTTCAAGATTAACGTCGAAGCAAACCATGCGACCTTGGCCGGACATACCTTCCAGCACGAGCTGCAGCTGGCCAGGATCCACGGCAAGCTCGGCAGTGTAGATGCCAACCAAGGCGATGAGCTCTTGGGCTGGGATACGGATCAGTTTCCGACCAACCTCTATTACTCGACCCTCGCCATGTACGAGATCCTCAAAAACGGCGGACTAGGCAGCGGCGGGTTGAACTTCGACGCCAAGGTAAGACGGCCTTCCTTTAAGCCGGAAGATATGTTCTATGCCCACATTGCCGGTATGGACACCTTTGCCAAAGGACTCAAGGCTGCCTATGCCCTCCTAAGCGACGGTGATCTCGAAAGCTTTATTTCTCAGCGGTACAGCAGCTTCCGCGATGGCATCGGCCGCCGGATTGAGGACGGTTCCATTGGCTTTCACGAACTTGAAGAGCATGCGCTGTCGCTCGAAGACGGCATCGAAAACGAATCCGGCCGTCAAGAGTGGCTGGAGACCATTGTCAATCAGTACATTTTGGAAAAAAGCTGATCGGACGCCTCTCTCTGGGGGACTATTTGAAAAGCCGGTTTCACCATGCCCGGGATCTTTCCCGGGCTTTTTTTGCCCGCCGGGGCAGGAACTGTACACGGGGCGGTGGAAAACTTGCTCAAATGCGTACCCATGACGGCCTTGGACGACGGGCGCCCGGCATGCCGGGCGAGGGGAGGAGACAGAAAGTGAAGCGAATCTCTGTACAGCTGGTTGTGTGCATGGCGATTGTGTGCGGCTTGTCAGCGCTGGGCACCGCCGCGGGCGTACCTGCTTGGGAGTGGAACGGGACGTGGTTTCTGGAGGGCACGGTTGGATCACAGGGCATTGAGATTCAGTTGGACGTGGCCGGCGTCCGGGTGACCGGGCAGTACGGCACCGATGATGGCAAAGAAGCCGGGCATGTGCATGGTGTCGCGGATCGAAGCGGGTATATTGTTTTATTGGCCCTTGATGATGCATACAATGGCAGAGGCCGTTTTTCTGGGCAATTGGCACAAGGACAGTTGGAAGGGACCTGGTTGGCCAGCGGTGAAACAGACCGGCAGCCGGTCAAGATCACCGCCGTATGGAGGGATCTGTGGACAGGTGTGTGGGAGCGGACGTTCACGGGAGCCGACGGACGGGAGAAGCTGTCCATCCATGCGGCGGCCACAGCAGAATTCTGGGACGTCGCGGGAGAGACAGCGCAGTTCGAACTTTTGGCCTTCAGCGGTGCTCATATCGGACATGTGGCAGGCACAGCGGAACTCGACGGAAACCAGGCGGTATACCGTGATCAACAGACTGGCGGGGTGCTCCGCTTTGCCGTCGAAGACGGACAGTTGTCCGTGACCACGGAAAAGTCCTGGGTATACGGTGGGATCGGAGTGGATGTGGACGGCCGCTACAGACGGGACACCGAAGATCTGCAGCGGCCGAATCTATGGGATTTAGGTGTCTTTCCCAGCCGAGAATTGGACCGGCAGTTCCTGGATCTGGTGGGCCGCGTCTACTATGAAAGGTTTGTTTCCTACTTCCAACTGCTGGAGTTTCGTGAAGATCGGGACGGACTGGGCGCCACGGTGGTGGATGGCCATGTGCGGGGGCTGGCGGGGCACCTCTATGGCCGGATCATGTACACCGGAGATGGCAAGTTCGTGGCAGTGATCAGTGAGGACAGCGGTTTTGTGACCTACTTTTCCAATCATCCGCAGTTTATCTATGACATTCCCGAGACCTTTGACGATCTGCGGGACATCATCGCCTTTGGCTGACGGCGCAGGGGTGGTCAGCCAAAGCAGGGAAGCTGTGCCCCTGTAGAAGAAAGGAGCTGTAATTATGCCGAGCATCGGATTTCTGCCTTTGGACGACCGGCCCTGCAGTATCGACTTTCCGCAGCGGATCGCCGACATCATGGGGCAGGGATTGGAGATGCCGCCCCGGGATGCCTTGGGCACGTTTCTGGAACCGGGTTGCTGCGCTGCATTGGAATCGTGGCTGCGGCAGCAGGCTCCCCGGCTGGATATCCTTATCGTATCCCTGGATATGCTGCTCTATGGGGGCCTGGCGGCGTCGCGGCTGCCGGGCGTGGACGTGGAACAGGCCCAGGCCAGGATGGAGGTGCTGCGGGAGATCAAGGCGGGCCATCCCCACCTGGCCCTGTACGGCTGGAATGTCATTATGCGCACATCAATTACAGTCGGCGACGAACTGGCCTCCCAGCATTGGCAGGATATGAACCGCTTTGCGGTGTTGTGGGCCCGGGCCCAGACAGAGGAACTCGACGCCGTGGAAAGGGAAGAAATGCAGGCCCTGGCCGAAAGCATTCCCGAAGCCGTGCGCGAACAGTACTTCGCTGCCCGGCGGCGCAACCACAGCATCAATCGCCGCGCCCTGGAGCTGGCGGTCGACGGCGTGTTTTCCGTGCTGCTTCTGACCCAGGATGACGCCCATCCCCAGGGACCCAATGCCTTGGAGCGGCAGACGCTGGCGGCATTGGTGCCGGCAGACGAAAACCGGAAGCGGGTCTTTCTCCATCCCGGGGCCGACGAAGGCGGCATGGTGCTGTTGGCTCGCGCTCTCAGTGACTGGCACCAGATTTCACCGGCCGTTGACTGGAACTTCTACCCCGGTTCCTGCGCCGATCATACGGCGGTCTATGAAGACGTTCCCCTGGCCGAGACTGTGGAAAGCCAGGTGCGGGCAGCGGGTTTGACACCGGCCAGCGGCGGAGACTTTTGGGCCGCGGTGTGCGGTCCCGGGGACATGTCTCTGGGTTCCGCGTCCCAGGGCGGGACGGCTGC